>Ga0315910_10004933_pt1 | contig 11030 bp, 8 predicted proteins | sample EdamamesoilMG_FD_204470 | JGI IMG/M metagenome (GOLD analysis project Ga0315910, IMG submission 204470) | Garden soil microbial communities collected in Santa Monica, California, United States - Edamame soil | ecosystem: Environmental > Terrestrial > Soil > Garden | place: USA: California...
CGGCGAGCACTGCGTTGATGGCCGCCTTCTCCACGGTGCACTCGCCGTAGTCCGGGGGAATCTTGCCAACGACCTCTTGCGGCGACCGCGTCGTCCCTTTCAACATCGCGTAGACGCGTTCTGGTGTCGGCGGCACGACGGGGAGGCCGTCGCTCCAGCCGCGATCGAAGCACGCCTCAATCGCGTCGGCCGACTCGTCGACCAGCACTTCCCTCGAGTGGAATGTGAATCCGCCGTAGCGGATGGCGAGCCGCTCGGCGATGCCAGGATCTTCCGTCTTCGAGCCGCAGCCGGGACGACTATCGGGAAGGTCCGCACCGAGCCCGGGCACACCCGTCAGGTCTTGCCACTCACCGCGATCCCATCCGTAGGTGCGGGCGGTTTCGCGTCCATCCTCGATGCGAATGAGTGTGGGGACAATCTGCACGCCGAGACGGTATGACTGCTCGAGGCTGGTGTCGTCGGTCTGGTCGAGTCCGTCGGGAAAGCTCGGATCGTCCTGCGTGTAGATCGTGAGCGAGGGGTGCGACGCACGGAGCTCGCGTAGCACGGGGACGATCAGATTGCAGGTGGGGCAATCTTTCTTGACGATGGCGATCAGTCTGTGTTTTTTCAACACGGGATCAATTGTTGATTCACGGATCTTTGATTCGTGATTCGTTGGTGATTCTTGATTTGCGATTGGAGATTCACGTTGCGATTGCGATTGGCCAACCCAATCAACAATCGTCAATCACCAATCACAAGCGAATCAACAATCAAGAATCCTCCAATCAAAGATTCAATATCGCCGTTTCAACTGCCGCATGAGATCGAATTTCGCGGTGTCCGCGACTGCCATCACCGCCATCACGCCGGCCTGAACCGGATCACTGACGACGAGATCGGCGGCATCGGGAACGCTGCCGGCCATGTTCAGCGAGATGACGTTCAGTCCGTGCGCGCGCACTTCTTCGACGGCCTTGGTGATGTCGCCGCCCATGATCGAGCCTGCCAGCACCAGCATCTTCACGCGCGGCAGCCGCATCACCGCGCGGACCGCGGCTGCCAGTTCCTGTTCACCGACGAGCGGAATCGTGTCGATCGAGATGCGCTCGCCACGAATATTGTGGCGGTCGGCCTCACTGATCGCGCCCATCGCCACCTGCCCGACCTGCGCGCCGCCACCCATGACGATGATCCGCTTGCCGTAGATCTTGGCCGACGAGGGTGTCTCCTCCACGCGTTCGACGCCGGCGGTTGCTTTGAGGCCGTCGAGCACGGACTGCGCGCGCTCGTCCGCGACCGTCACCTCGAAGTAGATGCCAGACGTCGGTTTGCCGGGGTGAATATCGACGTGCGTGATGTTGGCGTCATGATCAGCGAGTACCTTCGTCAGGGCCGACATCATGCCTGGCCGATCAAAGGCGGTGATGTAGATAGCGTGGGCGCTCATGGGCAGACTAGTATGCAGTATGCGCTAGGCAGTATTTATAATTCGCCATCATGAAAACAATTTCGATCGTCGTTTGTGCACTTCTCGCCGCCAGCGTGCTCGTGCCAGTGCGGACGGCGGCGCAGGGGCAACCAAACATGTACGGACTCAGCATCACGGCCGACCAGGCCAAGGCTGCGGCTGCAGCCGCGGTCGCCGAAGCCAAGAAGAACCAGTGGACCATGGCGGTCGCCATCGTCGATACGGCAGGCGATCTCGTGTACTTCGAGAAAATGGACAACACGCAGGTCGGTAGCGTTGACGTCGCGATTGGCAAGGCACGATCGTCGGCGCGTTTCAAGCGGCCGACCAAGGCGTTTCAGGACGCGCTTGCGGCGGGCGGCGAGGGCTGGCGAATCATGACGCTCGAAGGTGCCGTGGCCGTCGAGGGCGGGTTGCCGCTGGTCGCCGGCGGCAAGATCATCGGCGCGATCGGCGCGTCAGGCGGAACCTCGCAACAGGACGGCGTCACCGCGGCTGCTGGCGCCGGGACTCTGAAGTAGGCTGACGCCAGGTCGGTACGACCGCTCGATTCTTGTCGGTGCGAGCGTTCGATCTTTGTCGGTGCGAAGCTGATTCTCGTCGGTGCGAGCGTTCGATACTTGTCGGTGCGAATCTGATCCCTGTCGGTGCGAGCGTTCGATCCTGAATGCACTAACGAGCGATAGTTGGATTGCTTTGACCAAGCGTCTGACGAGCGTTAGCGCGATCGCACCGACTATCGAAGAAGGATCGCACCGACAAACCTCAGTACGCCTCGCACCGCCAAGCGATAGGAATATCGCACCAACAAGTGTCAGGATCGCACCGACAGGCGTCAGCTCGATCGCACTCCGTGCAAGACACTGTCGAGTGCGCTCGGTCGTGATTGTTGGGCGTGGTACTCGAGGAAGTCGATCACCTGGCGGCGGCACTCGTGATATCGCGGGTGCCCGAGCACCGCGGCGCGAGAGCGTGGCCGCGGGAAGGGAACCGTCAACACCTCGCCAACCGACGCCTCCGGACCATCAGTCATGAGAATCAGGCGGTCGGCGAGGTACAACGCCTCGTCGACGTCGTGCGTCACCATCACCACCGTCCTGCCCGAACCTTCCCACACTTGTAGCAGGATGTCCTGCAGATCGAAGCGCGTCAGCGAATCGAGTTGGGAGAACGGTTCGTCGAGTAGAAGAAACCGCGGTTCGACGGCCAGCGCACGCGCCAGCGATACGCACTGCTGGGTCCCGAGCGAAAGTTGCGGCGGCAATTGATCCGCCGCGTCGGCAACGCCGACGAGCTCGAGGTAGTGGTTCGCCGTCGAGACGATCTCGCGACGGCTTTTCTGAACCGTTCCTTGAGATGCGCCCAGCTCCACGTTCTGCCGAGAGGTCAGCCACGGCAACAGACACGGCGACTGGAACACGAGCGCGCGCTCGGGCCCCGGCGCGTCGACTTGTGTTCCATCGATCACCACACCACCGTAAGTCGCCTTGTCGAGCCCTGCCAATATGGAGAGCACCGTCGACTTGCCGCATCCAGAGTGTCCGAGGATCGCGACGAACTCGCCGGTGTCGATCAGCGCGTTGACATCCTTGACCGCGATGAAAGGACCCGTCGGTGTGGGGAACACCTTCGTCAGGCCGGTCAACTCCAGAGGAACACTCATGGCGTCTCCTTCGCGACTGCCTGCAGCACCGCGGACGGTGCGTTCGACGCGGCGGCGGGTGGTCTGCGTCTGCCCGCCGCCGTCGTGAGAGTGGCGATGACGTGCGCACGCACGTGAGTCGCCTGTTCATCGTGCGCGAGTTGCGCCACGCTGCGTGGCCGCGCCAGCTCCACCGGGATGGCAGCACCGAGGGTTGCCGGCGCCCGTTCGACCTTGCTCAGCGCACCCCGGGCGTAGTCGAGTGGTGGCCCGGAGACGAAGGGGACGATGCGATCGGAGAGCAGGATCGCTTCCTCCACGCTGTTCGTGATCATGACCGTCGTCACGCGCCGATCGGATTGAGATCCGAGTCCGGCCAGTTCTTGTTGCAGCGTCTCGCGCGTGAGCGCGTCGAGGGCGCCGAATGGATCGTCGAGAAACAGGACCTGCGGCTCGGTCGCAATCGCCCGGGCGAGCGCTACGCGCTGCCGCATGCCGCCAGAGAGTTGTCGCGGCCGGCGATGAATGGCGTTGGCGAGGCCGACGTTGGCGAGCGCGTCGCTCGCGCGCATCATCTGCTGATCACGCGTCAGATCGGGAAACGCGGCTTCGACCGCAAGGCGCACGTTCTCTAGCGCCGTAAACCACGGAAGCAGCGAGTAATTCTGGAAGACGAACGCGGCCTGACGATGAACGCCGCGCAAAGGCTCGCCACCGATGCTGATCGTCCCTCGATCGGGCATCGTCAACCCGGCGAGCAGGCTGAGCAGCGTCGACTTGCCGCTCCCCATGGCGCCAACGATCGACACGAACTCGCCGTGCTCGATGTCGAGCGACACGTCCCGCAACACATGTCGGGTGGCGTTGGCCGTCGTGAATGATTTATGAACGTCTCGAACCTGGATGAACGCCAATAAGGTCTCCTGGCCTGGGCTCTGGCTTCGAATCTCGAATCGCGCGTCACACCGCGCGCAGTTTGGCCTCCGCCAATCCCATCAGCCGGTCCAATGCGAAGCCGACGACGCCGATGGTGATGATGGCGAGCAGGATGTGCGCGTAGACGAGGCTGTTGTATTCCTGCCAGAGAAACCCGCCGACGCCAGGCGTGCCGGTCAGCATCTCGCTGGCCACGATGACGAGCCACGCTATACCCAGACTCAATCGATACCCGGTGAACATGTAAGGCAGCGTCGCTGGCACGATGATCTTCGTGAACGTCGTCATCTTCGATAGCCGCAGCACCTTCGCCACGTTCCAGTAATCCTGCGGAATCGCGCGCACGCCGAGCATCGTGTTGATCACCGTCGGCCACATCGAGCAGACGGCGATTGCAAACAGCGCGGCCGGTTCTGATTTCTGAAACAACACCAGCCCGAGCGGGAGCCAGGCGAGTGGTGAGATTGGGCGCAGCACCTGCATGATCGGATCGAACATCCTGGTCAACGTCGACGACACGCCAAGCAGAAATCCGATCGGCGTTGCGATGGCGATCCCGAGCAGGAATCCCTGCGCCACTCGCACCAGGCTGTAGTAGGCGAGCAGCAGGATTCCTTGATCGGTCTCCCCACGCTTGGTGAGCGGCTCGAGAATGTAGACCTTGCTCTCCTCCCACGTCCTCGCGGGCGACGGGAGATCAGGAACCATGCAGCTGGCGATCCACCAGGCACCGATGGCCATCGCGATGCCGCACAGCGGCAGAACAAAGTGAACGATGCGTTTGGTCATGAAATCCTGTTCCGCGGGGGCGAAAGCCCCGCTCTACACCATTCGTGGCGACGTCACCCGGCCAGGCTGTTGACCGCAAACGAGCGCGCGTACTTCTCGGGATCCTTCGCATCGAAGACGCCATCGAACAGCGTGATCGACTGTTCTTCGGCGGCCTTCACCGCGACGCCCATCTCTTTCATGGCTTCGAGGTAGATGTCCGAGCGCAGCACACGCTTGGGGATGCCGGTGTAGTCGGGCGCGCCCTTCGTCATGCCCCAGCGGCGGAACTGCGTGAGCCACCACTTCGCGTAGATCTGATGCGGATAGTTGCAGTTGCGGCTCGAATAGATTATGTAGAACGGATCCTGCTCGACTCGTCCGTCGCCGTACTCGTACTTGCCCATCAGGCGCTCGAGGATGATCGCGGGCGGACAGTTGATGTACGCCGGTCGCGAGATCACCTCCGCGAACTTCGGACGGTTCTCCATCTTGTCGAGATCCACGCTGGCCAGATGGAGTGCTTTCAGAACCGCCTTCACCGTCTTCGGGTTCTTCGTCGCGAACTCCTCGGTGAACGCGCAGACCTTTTCCGGATGGTCCTTCCACATCTGCTGTGTCGTCGTCACGGTGAAGCCGATGCCGTCTTCGATGGCGCGGTTGTTCCACGGCTCGCCGACGCAAAAGCCGTCCATCTTGTCGACCTTCATGTTGGCGACCATCTGCGGCGGCGGGATGGTGATGAGGCTCACATCCTTGTCGGGGTTCACGCCGCCGGCGGCGAGCCAGTAGCGCATCCACATCGCGTGCGTGCCGGGTGGGAACGTCATCGCGAATGCCAGCGGCTCGCCGGCCGCTTTGGCTTTTTCCGCCAGCGGTTTGACGTCTGCCGGTTTGCGCACGCCTGCCTGCTTCATCTTGTTGTTCAGCGTGATCGCCTGCCCGTTTCGATTGAGCAGCCAGGGAGCGATCATTGGCTTCACCGGTGACCCCGCCAGCCCCATCGTCGAGGCGAGCGGCATGCCGATCAGCATGTGCGTCGCCTGGTTTTCACCGAGCGAGAGCTTGTCTCTGATGACGGCCCACGACGCCTCTTTCGAGACCACCGACTCGATGCCGAACTTCTTGAAGTAGCCGAGCTCGTGCGCCATCACGATCGGCGCGCAGTCGGTGAGCGCGATGATGCCGAAGCGGACGTTCTTGGTTTCCGGCCCATCGGCCGCGTAGACGCCACCCATCCACCCCGATGGCAGTCCCGACATCAGCACGCCCGCCGTCGACGCGGCAGATTTGATAAACGCTCGTCGTGTGTTCATCTACTTCTCCGCGAGGAAAACGTACGTGGCCATGACGTACGGGTAGCTGTATGAGGCGCCGGGCGTGGCTTCTTTCAGGAAGGCGCCGCTGATGATGTAGGCGTAGCCTCCCGCGAGCTGCAGTTGTGGCGTGATCGATCGCGTCACCTGCACGTCGATTTCCTGACCGACGTGTGTGTGAGCCGCGCCACCAGGGACGCGCGGCACGAGGAGTGTGCCGCCCGCGGAATAGAGGCCGTCAGTGCTACTCGCCAGCCACCACGAGTGATAGTTCAGCGAGATCGGTGTGGCTTGGATCGGCGTGATCTCCACGCCCTCTCGCAGATGGTGGATGTTGCGCCAGCCCACCTGGTCGGCAAGTCCGAGCTTGTCGTGGCCTGTTGGATAGAGCTGATCGAACGTCTGACGCTTCCCATCGTTCGCGACGTCGTCGCCGGTGGCGAAGTTGTATTCGGATGTGACCTTTGGCGCCGCCCATCCTGGCAGCGACGCACGTATCTGCCAATGTCCCGCCCACGCGTTGAGCGAGTCCTGTTCGAGCCCGCCTCGCTGAAGCGCCATCTCGACGCCGTAGTCGAGCCGTGCCGGCAATTGACCGGCGACGCGGGTTCCGATAGTTGCCTGTGACAGCGTGCCGAGCCCGCCGAGTTCGCTGCGCAGATTCACGTCGCGCCGCCAGAACACGTACGGCTCGACGGTGGCCTTCGGCAAAAGCTTCGTCGACGTAGCATACGCGCCTGCGAGGCGATTGCCGTTGCCGCTCTTGTCGAATTCGTCGGGCAGGCTGCGCACGAGGGATGCACCGAAGACATCTACCTGGAACAGGGATGACCGCAGCGTCATCTTCACCGCGTCCCAACTGCGCCCGGTGTTTACCCACGGCAGCGAACCAATCAATCGTGACTCGCCGTAGACCAGCTCCTGTCGTCCGAATCGAAACGCGACCGGAGCTTTTGCGTCCCCCACATCCGCAAACGCAGTGCGGAGGTCGAATGGTCCTCGGAATGGTGCCGTCGTCGGCCCCACCTCTTTGTCCGCCACGCGGGCATCCTGAAGGTTGGCTTGAAACGAGAGGTGCTTGTTTGCCGTGACCGCGACGTTGAACCGGAATCGACTGAGCGCGTAGGCATCGTCGCGTCCCTCGATGAAGTTGCTGTTTTCGAACCCTTCGAAGCGTTCCCGGAATTCACCGCGCACGCGCAACCAGGAGGGCATCACCTCGTTGGCTCGATTGAAAACAGGCACCCGCGGTGGCGCCGGTCGTGGCGCGGCAGGCTGCGTGACCGGCGGAGGCGTCTGCGTCGCTTGCGCGGACGCGATTGCGGATGTTGCGACGACAAGAAACAGGGTCCGGCTAAAGCCGGAGGCGACGGCAGACAGCAGCAAGGTCCGCCTGAAGGCGGACGCTACTTTCGAAAGACAGATCACACGCACGCTCCCGTACTGCGCTGATTCGATGCATCACAGGGGAGGCTACGTGGCCGGTCCTGCTGAGGGCTTCTGAGCCGACGTTCGCGCCGTGAGCAAGTCGCGTTCCGTCGACCTGTTTCGTGCGAATCGACGCCATTCGACCGAACAACGCGCGTGAATGACGAGAACACCGGGTGACGAGCGGTTCACAGCCGCCGACAACGATGTTGGTGTGTTACGGCATTCGAACATTTACGTAGTGGTGCCAGCTTCGCTCGTGAGCAGGCTTCAGAACCTGCCAGAGGTGCCTTGATCGTTCACTTGTGTCGTTTCGAGAACGACCGCATTGCGACGACGAATTGCACTCAACATCCCACACATCAACGTGTTACGGCAGATTGCTTCGTTCAGACATAAATGTGTGAATCGGCAGTGTGGCCAACATCTACGTAGCCTCACCCCCTCTTGTGGTGAGCCGGTTGGACGTGTATCTTCGAAATAGATGCGCGCCCGGTCGCGCGCATCTATCTGCCAGCACCGCTGGCCCCGTCTCCAGGTGCCGCGCTCGTTCCAGGTGAGAACGAGTGTTCTACGCGCACCGCGCTCGTAGCGTCCGGCGTGAGCCGGACCTTTTCGCATCCGCTCCCAGACGAGCTCTCGTGTGCATGCCGCATGGCTGATGTGGCAGGCCCCGAACGGTGCAATCGAGATTGCGTGGAGTGGTCTGGATGTCGACGCTGCCGCTGCTGACGCGTGTGAAAGAGGATGGCGTGACCTTCGCGCTGACCAAGCGTGGAAGCTCGCCTGCGATCGCGCGCACCGGCCAAACGCACGAAGGGCGCATGCCGAATCGCGCGCCCGGCACTGGCGAGCAGTACCGCTTCCACGTCGACATGGGGAAGTGCATCGCGTGCAAGTGCTGCGTCGTCGCTTGCAACGAGCAGAACGGCAACCCCGCGTCGATCAACTGGCGTCGCGTGCAGGAGATCGAGGGCGGCTGGTTCCCGATGACGATGCGCTCGTCGCTCTCGATGGGGTGCAACCACTGCCTCGAGCCGACCTGCCTGCAAGGCTGTCCCGTTGATGCCTACTCGAAAGATCCGGCAACCGGCATCGTGCGCCACAGCGCCGACGCCTGCATCGGCTGTCAGTACTGCACCTGGAACTGTTCGTACGGCGTGCCGCAGTACAACCCGGAGCGCGGCGTCGTCGGGAAATGCGACATGTGCCACGGCCGTCTGTCGATTGGTCAGACACCGGCGTGCGTGAACGCATGTCCCGAGGGCGCAATCGCGATCGAGATTGTCAACGTTGCCGACTGGCGTGAGTCGATCGACAAGAGCCGATCGAACGCAGGTCTTCCCAAGAGCGACGGCAGCCTCTCGACGACACGCGTCACTCTACCGAAGACGTTGCCGCCGAACGCGACGCCGGTGGAGATGACCAATGTCGTGCCCGAGCATCCCCACTGGCCGCTGGTGGTGATGACGGTGCTCACGCAGCTGGCCGTCGGCGCGTTTACGACGATCTGGCTGTCGCAGGTATTTGGATCGTCGGCCCACCTTGGAACGGCCGCCCTCGCATCACTGCTCGTCGGTGGACTTGCGCTGTCGGCGTCGACGCTTCACCTCGGTCGTCCCATTCACGCGTATCGGGCACTTCGGATGTGGCGCCGCTCGTGGTTGAGCCGTGAGGTGTTGCTCTTCTCGGCGTTCTCGGGCATCGCGGGTGTTTACGCCGCGATGTTGTGGTTCAGTGTGCCGGGTGGCGGCTACATCGGTGCATTGACCGTTGCTATCGGCATTGCCGGAGTGACGTCGAGCGCGTGCATCTATCGCGTGCCGTCGCGGCCGGCGTGGAACACACCCTACACGCTGCTGCAGTTCAACCTGACGGCCGCCGTGCTCGGGCCGCTGTTTGCCGCGGTGGTGGGCGGCGGCAATCTCCGCTGGCTTGCGATCGGAGCAGCGACGATGGCGAGTGCGCAGTTCGTGTTGCTCGCGCTGCGTCTATTCCGCTGCATCTCGTCTGACAGTCTCGAGTTGCGCGGCACCGCCCGACTGCTCTCCACGGTCTTCGCCGGCCGGCTCGTGCTGCGGGGCGTGCTCCTCGCGCTTGGTGCGGTGGCGCTTCCACTTCTTGCTGCCGGACCGCAGCTTCTGACTCCGAATGCACCCACCGGCTCGATGGCCGGTGCGTCAGTGATGGTCGCCGCGCTCGCTCTCGCGACGACAGCCGAAATCGTCGGGCGCTACCTGTTCTTCGTCAGCGTTGTGCCGAAGCACCTGGCGGCGCCTTACATCGCATCGGCAAGTGAGGCCTCATGACGCTCAAGCGACTCCTCGGACTCGACACACGAGCTGACCGCTATTCATACGCGGTCGATCAGGTTGCCGGGTACGTCTCCGCGCAGAAGGTGCCGGACAAGTGGGTGGCGACGACGTGCGGCTACTGCTCCGTCGGCTGCGGCATGTTCATCGGCGTCAAGGGAAATCGCGCAGTGTCGGTGCGCGGCAATCCAGACCATCCAGTCAATCGCGGCATGCTCTGCCCGAAGGGACTTTCCGAGCATCACACGATCGTTGCGGACAACCGCGCGCGTTACCCGCTGCTCAAACACAACGGTCAGTTCAACCGCATCAGCTGGGACGATGCCTTCACGACGATGGCCTCGCGCTTCCGCGAGATTCAGGCGAAGCACGGGCCTGGCTCGGTCGGCGTCATCAGCACGGGTCAGCTCGTAACCGAGGAGTTCTACGCGCTCGGCAAGCTGGTTCAACTGGGCATCGGCACGCCGAACATCGACGGCAATACCACGCTCTGCATGGCCACGGCAGTCGCCGGCTACAAGCGTTCGTTCGGAAGCGACGGCCCTCCCGGCGCATATGAGGACCTCGAACGCGCCGACGTGATCATCCTCATTGGCGCCAACGTCGCCGAGAACCACCCGATTCTGTGCTGGCGGCTGCGCGCCAACCCCAACACGACCCTCATCGTCGTCGACCCGCGTGTGACGAAGACGGCGATGCTCGCGGATCTTCATCTGCCTCTGAAACCGCGGTCGGATTTGGCGCTGATCAACGGCTTCATTCACTTCGTCATCGAGAACGATCTCGTCGACCACGAATACGTCGCTCGTCACACCACCGGCTTCGAGGCGCTGCGCGAGTCCGTGCGTGAATACACGCCCGAGCGAGTCGCAGAGATCACCGGGCTTTCGGCTGAGCTGATTTGCCGGACGGCGTGGACCTACGCGCGTGCACGCGCCGGGTTCATCGGCTGGACGATGGGCGTCAACCACAGCACGAAGGGCACCGAGACTGTCAACGCGATCAACAACCTGGCGCTGATCACCGGCAACATCGGGAGGGCCGGTGCGGCTCCGTTCTCCATCACCGGCCAATGCAATGCGATGGGCACGCGCGAGGCTGGCTTTGCCTCGAGCCTGCCCGGCTATCGAAAGTTCGAGAACGCAGACGATCGGCGCGACCTGGCGCGCTTG
>Ga0315910_10004934_pt1 | contig 11030 bp, 9 predicted proteins | sample EdamamesoilMG_FD_204470 | JGI IMG/M metagenome (GOLD analysis project Ga0315910, IMG submission 204470) | Garden soil microbial communities collected in Santa Monica, California, United States - Edamame soil | ecosystem: Environmental > Terrestrial > Soil > Garden | place: USA: California...
AGCGAGCGCAATCGCGCGGCGCAGGACGGCTTCGCCCGCCCCCAGCTGCCCCATTTTCACCAGCACCGCGCCATGTAAGGCCATGAAATTGACGTCGTTCCCGTCGCGCATCAGCGTTGTGCGGCACAAGGCCTCGGCCGCGGCGGTGTCGCCCGCGTTGACGAGGCGGATCACTTCATCAAATTGCGCGGAGTTACCCGGGGTTGTGGACATGCCGTTGACTCAGGATTTCGGGTGAACGCGATGGGTCGTTTGCAGGCTGGCGGTATTGCGCAGCGACAGCCAGCCGGCGGTTGCCACGCATGCGGTCACGATCAGGATGATGATGGTGGCCAGTGCATTGATATCCGGCGTGAGTCCCAGCTTGACCTTGGAATAAATAACCATGGGCAAGGTACTGGCGCCGGGTCCGGAAACAAAGCTGGTAATGACCAGGTCATCCAGCGACAGCGTGAATGCCAGCAACCAGCCGGTCAGCATGGCCGGCATCACCATGGGCAACGTGATGTCCAGCGTGACGCGGAACGGCGTCCCGCCCAGGTCCATGGCGGCCTCTTCCAGCGCTGCATCCATCGCCGCGAGGCGGGATTGAACGATGACGGCCACGTAGGCCATGGAAAACGTCACGTGCGAAAGCGTAATGGTCAGTGCGCCCCGGCTTGTCGGCCAGCCGATGAGGTCCTGCAGGCTCACGAACAGCAACAACAATGACAGGCCGGTGATGATCTCAGGCATCACCAGCGGCGCGGCCACCATGCCGGTGAACAGGAACCGTCCGCGGTAGCGGCCCATGCGTGTCAGCGCCAGCGCCGCCAGCGTGCCCAGCACCGTGGCGGCGGTGGCGCTCATGACCGCCACGCGCAGGCTCAGCCAGGCGGCGTCGATGATCTGTTCGTTGTGCAGCAGTTCGCCGTACCAGCGCAGCGAGAATCCGCCCCACACCGAGACCAGGCGCGAATCGTTAAATGAGTAAACGATGACGAGGATGATGGGCACGTACAGGAATGCGTAGCCGAAGCAGAGCACGCTGATAAGAAATGCGGGATACCTGCGCGTCATTGCACGCCTGCCTGGTCCCGCGCCTGGTAGTGCTGGAACACCATGATTGGCAGCACCAGCAGCAACAGCAGCACGGTGGCCACCGCCGCCGACACCGGCCAGTCGCGATTGGAAAAGAACTCGTCGTACAGTGTGCGGCCGATCATCAGCGAGTCGAGACCGCCGAGCAGCGACGGGATGACAAACTCGCCGATAGCCGGAATGAACACCAGCATGGAGCCGGCGATGATGCCGGGCAGGGACAGCGGCAGGGTGATGTCCCGGAACACGATCAGCGGCGCGGCGCCCAGGTCCGCCGCCGCCTCGTGCAGGTCCGGGTCGAGCCGTTCCAGGGACGCATACAGCGGCAGCACCATGTACGGCAGGTAGCTGTACAGGATGCCCAGGTACACGGCGAGATCGGTGTACAGGATCTTCAGCGGTTGCCGGATAAAGCCCAACCAGAGCAGCAGGTTGTTGATCAACCCGTGGTCACCGAGCACACCCATCCACGCGTAAACGCGCAGCAGGAACGAGGTCCAGAATGGCAGGATGATCAGCAACAACAGCACGTTGCGCCAGGGATGTTGTGCGCGGGCGATGGCGTAGGCCAGCGGGTAACCCAGCAGCAGGCAGAGCAGCGTGGAGATGAAAGCGATCTGCACCGATTTCAGGTAACTCACCAGGTACAAATCGTCTTCGAACAGGAAGCGATAATTGTCCCAGGTGATGTGGATGAAGCCGGAGTCACCCGGGTTGAACAGCGACGTGAAGGGAGGCTGGCCCACGATCGGATCGGAAAAGCTGATCTTGAACACCAGGAAAAACGGCACCAGGAAGAACAGCACCAGCCAGGCGTAGGGCAGGCCTATTACCAGGCGCCGCCACCAGCGGATGCTGCCCGGCGAAATTGCCGCGGACGGGGTCATTCCCTCAGCACCACACTGTTGTGCGGTTCCCAGGACACGTACACCTCGTCATACCATTCCGCGATGCGCTCCGACGAGCGGATCCGGTTCTGGGCACTGACCTGGATGATGCGGCCATTTTCCAGCTTCACCCGGTACAGCGACAGGTTGCCGTAGTACGCCAGGTCCCAGACAACGCCCTTGAAGATGTTGAGCCGGGCCCCGTCGGGCGCGGACTTCGACAGGGAGATTTTCTCCGGACGCACGCCGACCCACACACTGTCACCGGTATTGTTGCCGGGCGCCGGCGCCAGGATCTCGCCTGCCATGTCCGTGGTGTTCAGCCGCAGCGTATCGCCGTTGATCGCCGACACGCTGCCGGCGAACAGGTTGATGGTGCCGAAAAAGTCCGCGACGAAACGATTGCGCGGAAACTCGTAGATCTCCGTCGGCGTGCCGGTTTGCACGAACCGGCCCGCCTCCATGACCGCGATGCGCGTGGCCAGCGTCATCGCCTCCTCCTGGTCATGGGTCACCACCAGGAACGTGATGCCGAGCTGATCCTGGATGTTCATCAATTCGAATTGCGTGTACTCGCGCAATTTCTTGTCCAGCGCCGCCAGGGGTTCGTCCAGCAGCAGCACCTTGGGTCGCTTGACCAGCGCCCGCGCCAGGGCGACACGCTGCTTTTGTCCGCCGGACAATTGATCCGGTTTGCGCCCGCCGAGTCCCTCCAGTTTCACCAGCGCCAGCAACTCGCCGACGCGCTGGCGAATTTCCGGGCGCGGCAGGCCTTCCTTGTGCAGTCCATAGGCGATGTTCTGCTCCACGTTCATGTGCGGAAACAGGGCATAGGACTGGAACATCATGTTGACCGGGCGGGCATAGGGCGGAATGCGCGTCATGTCCACGCCATCTATCAGGATGCGTCCCGCGTCGGGCAGCTCGAAGCCGCCAAGCATGCGCAGCAGCGTGGTCTTGCCGCTGCCGGAGCCACCGAGAATGGCAAACAGCTCGCCCTTGTAGACATCGAGACTGACATCCTGCACCGCGGTCGTCGCGCCGAAACGCTTGCTGAGCCCGGTGATCTGGATGAAGGGTTTCTGCGCCGGGTCGGCCCACGGTCTCGCGGCGGGGCGGGTGTTTTCCCGTTGCGGAGGGTTGGCGGGATCAGGCATGGGGGCGCGTGTGCGGCTAGAGGCCGGTCTTCACGCGTGTCCAGGCGCGCGATCGGAGTCGTTCAACCTTGGGTTCCAGCACGGCGGTCCAGTGCAGCCGGCGCTTGAACTCCGCGTTCGGATAGATGGCCGGGTTGTCGCGGAATTCCTGTTTCACCAGCGCCGTGGCGTCGCGATTGGCATTGGCGTAACCGGTGTGGTTGGAAATGGCGGCAATCACGTCGGGGCGCATCAGGAAATTGATGAACACATGGGCATTATCCGGGTGCGGGGCGTCGGCGGGAATATAGGCGGCGTCGAGCCAGTAGGGCGAGCCTTCCCGCGGCACGCTGTAACCAAGGTTCAGCTTGATGCCCGCCTCGCGCGCCCGCGTCCACGCCACGGAATAGTCCCCCGACCAGCTCATGCCGACACAGATCTCCTTGTTCGGCATGTCCACCAGCATCTTGGTGGAATTGAAGTACTTGATATAGGGGCGGATCTTCTTCAGCAGGTCTTCCGCCTCCTTCAGGTGCTCCGGCTGGACGGAATTGGCCGGATGGCCGAGGTAGAGCAGGGCGGTGGGGATGACATCGGTGGGAGAATCCAGCAGCGACACACCGCAATCGGCGAAGCGCGAAACGATGGCGGGGTCGAATACCAGCGCGGCGCTGTCCAGCGGCGCGTCCGGCATGCGCTCCAGAACCATGTCCAGGTTGTAGGCGAAGCCCATGGTGCCCCACATGTACGGGGCGCTGTAACGGATGCCCGGGTCAAAGGGCTCGAACAGCGCCAGCAGTTCGGGGTCGAGGTGGTGCCAGTTATCCAGTTTGCTCCTGTCCAGCGGCAGAAAGATGCCGTGCTGCAACAGGCGATAGGAAAACGTCGCAGAGTGCAGCACCACGTCATAGCCGGAGCTGCCGGCCATGATCTTGGCATCCACGACCTCGCTCGTGTCATAGATGTCATAGTTGACCTTGATCCCGGTCTCGCGCTGAAAGTCCTTGATCGTGGTCGGGCCGATGTAGTCGGCCCAGTTGTAGATGTTGACGACGCGCTCCTCTCCCGCACGGGCGCCGATTGCAATGCAGCAGAGCAGGATCCGGGCGAGGAAGCGCAGGCGGGGGTCGGGGTCAGGCATCGCGTTACATTCCGGCCAGGCCGCGCTTGTCCAGGCAGCCGGCAATGATCATGCGCTGAATCTCGCTGGTTCCCTCCCAGATCCTGTCCACGCGCAGTTCGCGAAAGAAGCGTTCGGCGGCGTTCTCGCGCATGTAACCGCGCCCACCGAAAATCTGCACGGCGCGATCGGCGACTCGATTTGCCATTTCCGAAGCATACAGCTTGACCACAGAGCAGCGCGCATGCTGTGACTTGAGGTCCGCGCCCTGGTCATGGGCGGCAGCGGCCTCATAGGTCATCAACCGTGCGGCCCAGAGTTCGGTGACGCTGTCAGCGAGCATGAACTGGATGGCTTGCTTCGACGACAGCGGCTCGCCGTCGATCATGCGCGTCCGGGCGAACTCCCGGGCCTCCTCTATCAGGCGCGCCGCGGCCCCGCAGCTGCGCGCCGCGATCATCATGCGCTCATGGCGGAACCAGCTGCGCATGTATTGCATGCCCGCGCCCTCGGCGCCGATGCGGTTCTGGTCGGGCACGAAAACGTTCGAAAGACGGTAGATGGGGTGATGGGCCGCGAAGGTGTGGCTGAACAACGGCGTGCGCACGATTTCGACACCGGTGCTGTTCATATCCACGAAGAACAGCGCCGATTCTCCGGATTCGAGTCTTGCCTGCAGCCACATGAAGTCGGCGAAGTTGCCGCTGGTCACGTACCATTTTTCGCCGTTGATGCGGTAGCCACCCGGGCTGCGCGTGGCGGTGGTCTTGATCACTTCCTGGGACCCGGGCTCGGATTCGGTGATGGCATAACAATCCTTCCGTTCGCCGCGCATCAACGGCAGCACGTAGCGCTTGACCTGTTCGGGGGAACAGGCGTCGAACATCCACTGCTGCGGCTCGGAAAAACACCAGCTCAGTCCATTGGTGACGCGGCCCAATTGCTCCCACACCGCGACCTGTTCGGTCATGCCAAGGGCGAGACCGCCATGGCCCTTCGGCACATCCATGCGCCCGAAACCCAGTTCCAGCGCCAGGCGTTGCTGGCGTGCCCGCCGCTCCGGGGCAATGACGCCGTTATTCAGCTCCGCCTCCACTTCGAACGGAATGAGTTCCTCGTCCGCAAATTTGCGCGCCACATCGCGCCAATGTTGCGCGCTTTCAGTCAACTTTATTTCCATGGATATCGATCCGGATCAGGTATTGGAGAAATGGTTGGGGAAGGCATGGGACAGGAAGAAAAAACTGATTTGCAGCGCATTTTCCACCGGCATGTCCTCCGGTGTCATCAGCAGGTCCAGCCACAGGCCATTGACCAGCGCAGACAGCCCGCTTGCCATGGTCACCGGGTCGATTCCGGTGTACCCGCCCACCTCGATGATCTCCTGGCACAGGTCGGTGATGATTTTTTCATAGCGGCGGTCATTGCGGGCGCAGATCTGCTGGTAGGTGGGGCGTGACTTGACCTCGCCCCAGAATGCGAACCACACCGCCAGCTTGCGGCGGTCGCAGACCCTGGGGCTGAAATCCAGCTCCACCAGGGCGCGCAACTTGTCCGCGGCGCTGGGGCCGGCGGAGGCCATGGCGGCGTAGCAGGCAGACTCGTACTCCTCGGACAGGTAACGCAGGGTCTCCTCCATGAGCTTGTCCTTGCTCTTGAAGTGCAGGTTGACCAGGCCGAGGCTGAGGCCCGCATCCTTGGTCACGTCCGCCATGGTGGTCGCGGCGAATCCGCGCCGGGCCACCGAACGGATGGTGGCGCGAATCAGTTGCCCACGGCGCAACTCCTTGTTCTTTTCGCGTTTTCCGGGCGCCTTGGCAATTTTTCTTGCGCGTTTCGGCATCGCTCTCAAGTCTGAAAAAACCCTTTGCGGACCTCAGGTTAGCATACTCACGGTGCTAAAATACATTAATAAAACTGAATGAGTATTCATTCAAATTTACTGGACAGCGGTGGGGCCGGGATGCCATCCTTGGCCCCATGAAACGCAACCTTTCCGCTTCCCGGGCCCACTACGAAAAGGCCATCCAGCGCCTGCCGCTGGGGGTCACGTCGAACTTTCGTTACTGGGGTGAAAATACAATCTACCTGCGCCGCGGCAAGGGCGCACGCGTCTGGGACCTGGACGACAACGAGTACATTGACTACCGCATGGGGTACGGCCCGAACATTCTCGGGTATGCCGATCCGCGCGTGGACGAGGCCGCCCGCGCCGGCATGGAAGTGGGCGGCGTATTTGCGCTGTCAACGGGACGGGAACTGGCGGTGGCCGAGCGCATTTCACGCATGGTCCCGGCCGCGGAACTGGTCCGGTTCTCGGTGTCCGGCACCGAGGCCGTCATGGCCGCACTGCGGTTGGCGCGGGCATTCACGGGCAGGGATTCCTATGTGCTCGTGGAGGGGGGGTACCACGGCGTTTTCAGCGAGGGGCTCTGGCAGACGGATATCGAGAACTGGCAGGCCTCCGATGGAGATCCGGAGCTGGTGGCCTACAGCGCGGGTGTGCCAAAGCTCTACGGCCATCTGATCCACAGCGTGCCCATGAACGATGCCAACCGCCTTGAGCGCCTGTTCAAGCGCCACGGGAATCACATCGCTGCGCTGCTCATCGAGCCGATCCAGGGCAACTGTTGCGCCATCACGGCCGAGGCGCAGTATCTGAAGGATGTGCGTGCCCTGTGCAGCAAGTACGACGTTGTCCTGATCATTGACGAGGTCAAGACCGGCTTCCGCGTGGCGCGCGGCGGCGTGCAGGAACTCATGGGCGTGCGCGCCGACCTGTGCACGTTCGCCAAGTCAATGGCCAACGGCTATCCGATCTCGGCACTGTGCGGGCGCGAGGACATCATGCGGCTCATCGGCAGGGGCGTCGTGCACGGCGGCACCTATTCCGGCCATGGTGTGTCCCTTGCCGCCGCCGAACGCACCTTGCAAATCCTGGAAGAGACATCGGCGCTGGAGGATATCGCGCGCTATGGCCGGCGCCTGCGCGAGGGGCTGGGCCAGGTATTGTCGCGGCGCGGTATTCCACATTCCTTTGTCGGACACCCGGCGCTGTCCGGGTTGTTCTTTGCGCAGACCCCGCCGAAGGATTACCGTGGCTGGGTCAAGACCGACTATACGTTTTACGACACCATGGCACCGAAGCTGCACGACCTGGGCATCCTGGTGGAGCCGGATTCGCGTGAGCCGTGGTTCATGTGCGAGGCCCATGACGAATCCTGCCTGGCCGCCACGCTCACTGCATTCGAGCGCGCGGTGGACCAGACGCTGGATGAATTGAAGTCAACGCCGAGGGAAGCAGCGGCGCATTGAAGTCGAAGTCGGGTTTGTGAAACGATTCGCACCAGACCGCCCGCGAACGTTCCCGGTCCTCCGGAGAAGCAAAATTCCATGCAACGTTACGACGCCATCGTCATCGGCGCCGGCCATAACGGCCTGACCAATGCAGCGTACCTGGCAAAGTCCGGGTTGCGCGTGCTGGTGCTGGAAAAGAATCCCTGGATCGGCGGCGCGGCGGTCAGTCGTGAATTGCATCCCGGTTGGACCTATTCAAATTGCTCCTACGTGTGCAGCCTGCTGCGGCCCGAGCTCTGGCGTGACCTGGAACTGGCGCGCCATGGACTGCAGGTGATCGGTTACGAGGGCGGCATCACGTTCATGAAGAACGGGGATTATTACGGCAACTACAGTGACCCCGCCCGCCACCATCGCGAAATGTCACGCCATTCCCGTCGCGATGCCGACGCCTACGAACGCTACACGTCCGATGTCATGCGCCAGACGCGCCTGATCCGGCCGTTCCTGTTGCGCACGCCACCGGATCCCACGTCATTGCGTCCACGCGATGTCATGGAACTGGCCTACATGGTGCGCAAGTACTGGGACCTGGGCGAACAGGCCCTGTACGACACCATGCGCTTCTGGACCATGAGCATCGGCGAATTCCTGGAGGAATACTTCGAGACCCCCGTGCTGCAGACCGCGTTCGCCGGCGGCGGCATCATCGGCACCGGGCTGGGTGTGTATTCCCCCGGCACCGCCTATGTCCTGCTGCATCACTACATGGGCGAGGTGGACGGCAGCATCGGCGCGTGGGGCTTCGCCCGCGGCGGCATGGGGGCGATCACCACCGCCATGGCCGGCGCCTTGCGTTCTTATGGCGGCGAGATCCGCACCGATGCGGACGTGCGGCAGATCCTGGTGAAGAACGGCCGCGTCTACGGCGTTGCCCTGGCGAACGGGGACGAATTCCACGCGGACACGGTCGTCTCCAACCTGGACCCGAAACGCACATTCCTGAAGATCATGGACGAGAAGGATTTGCCGCCGGACGTGGTGCGACGGGCGCGCAATTTCAAGATCCGCGGTTCCTCCGGGAAGCTGAACATTGCGCTGGATGGCATGCCCAGGTTCAACGCGGTGCCGGCCAACCATCCGCTGCTGATCGCGGACCTGCACTTCATCGATTCGCTGGAGCGCATGGAACGCGCCTATGACGACTGGAAATACGGGCGCTGGTCCGCCGACCCCTACGTGGACATGCTCATTCCCACACAGGTGGATCCGACCATGGCGCCGCCGGGCAAGCACATGATGACGGTGTTCGTGCAGTACTGCCCGCCGAAGCTGGCCGGCGGCGACTGGACGCCGGCGGATCGCGATGCATTTGCGCGCACCTGCGTGGACCAGATCTCCGAATACAGCCCGAATTTCAGGGAACTGATCCTGCACATGGAAGTGCGCACGCCGCTGGAACTTGAGAACGAGGTCGGTCTGACCGAGGGCAACATCTTCCAGGGTGAGTTGACCATGGACCAGCTGCTGTTCAACCGGCCGTTCCCCGGCTACGCGCAATATCGTGGTCCGGTGCAGGGCATGTACATGTGCGGTTCCGGTACGCATCCAGGCGGCGGCGTCATGGCGGCGCCGGGGGCAAATGCCGCGCGCGAAATCCTGATGGACCTGCGCCGTCCGGCCATCGTGCCGAAGGATGCCGGTGATGACTGAGCGCCGGGATGCCATCGTCATCGGCGCCGGGCACAACGGCCTGGTGTGCGCCACGTACCTGGCGCGTGCCGGGCGCAAGGTGCTGGTGCTCGAGCGCGGGGAATCCCTGGGCGGCATGGCCGGGCAGCGCCGGTTTGCGGATGGCTGCTCCGTACCCGGCTGCGCCCACCTTGTCTATAACCTCGATGCCGGTGTGATCCGGGACCTCGCTCTCGAGTCCCACGGTCTGCGTTTCCTGGCGACCCACGCATCCACGGTGGCGCTGGCGGAAGACGGGGATCACCTGACGTTGGGAGAACGCGCCGTGGAAGGCGCGGGGATATCGACCCGGGAGCGCGCCGTGTACGCGGCGTTCATGGACCGCCTGCGGCGGTTTGCGGCGGTGCTCGCCGATGCCAACGGGAGCACGCCGCCGCGACTCGCGACCAGTGGCTTGCGGGACAACCTCGCGCTGGCGAAACTCGGCCTGCGCGCCTGGCGCCTGGGCCGCGATGACCTGCGTGAAATGCTGCGCATCGGCGCGATCAATATTTACGACGTGCTGCGCGAGGAGTTCAGTCACCCGCTGCTGATGGGCGCACTGGCCCTGGACGCCGTGCTGGGCACGCACATGGGTCCGCGGTCACCGAACACGGTGTTGAACCTGTTGCACCGGCTCACCGGCCAGGTGGCGGGCGGCGGCGGACTTGCCGTCGCCGGGGGCGGCATGCAGGGTGTCAGCGCGGCGCTCGAGCGCGCGGCGCTCGCAGCGGGCGTGGAGATCCGGCGCAACGCGGGCGTCGCGAAAATCCTCAGCGACGGGAACGGAATCACCGGCGTGGAACTGGCCGGCGGCGCAGCGGTGACTTCCGGCATGGTGCTGTCCGGCGCCGATCCGAAAACGACGTTCCTGCGGCTGCTGCCCCCTGGTGCGCTGGACACCGGTTTCCTGCGCCGCATCCACAATCTGCGCGCCCGGGGCACCGCCGCCAGGATGCACATTGCCTTGAGCGGCGTGCCGGCGTTCAGGGGGCTCGACACGGCCGCGCTCGGGGGTCGCATCCTGATTGCTCCCACGCTGGACGAGATCGAACTGGCGTTTGACGCGGCGAAGTACGGCGCCTGTTCGGAAAATCCGGTCATGGAATTCACGCTGCCCAGCATGCTTGATTCCTCGCTGGCGCCGGCAGGCATGCACGTATTGTCCGCCACGGTGCAGTATGCCCCGGCACGGTTGCGAGGTGGCTGGACCGCCGAAGCAAAGTCAGAGTTTCTGAAACGCGCGCTGGCACGGCTGTCGCGATACGCGCCGGGGATTCGCGATCAAATTGTCACCGCCGAGTTGCTGTCACCGGCGGATCTCGAAAACGAATATGGCGTCTCGGGCGGGCACTGGCACCACGGCGAACTGGCGCTGGACCAGTTCATGATGTTGCGGCCGGTGCCGGGCGCGGCGCAGTACGCAACACCGATCCCGGGGTTGTTCCTGTGTGGCGCAGGCGCCCATCCCGGTGGCGGCGTCAGTGGCCTGCCCGGCCGCAACGCGGCGCTGGCCGCGCTGGCGGGAGCGTGGCGATGACGACCATGCCCATGCGTGATCGCGTGATGCTGGAAACGCCGTTGCACGGGCGGCTCACGGCCGCGTGCGAGACCATGCAGTGGTATTCGTGGAAGGGCTTTGCCGCCGTGCAATGCTTCACCACGGTACAGCAGGAGTATTTCGCGCTGCGCAATACCGCGGGCCTGTTCGACCTTTACCCATTGACGAAATACCGCATCCGCGGGCGCGACAGCCGTGCGTTCCTGGATCGGCTGCTG
>Ga0315910_10004935_pt1 | contig 11029 bp, 9 predicted proteins | sample EdamamesoilMG_FD_204470 | JGI IMG/M metagenome (GOLD analysis project Ga0315910, IMG submission 204470) | Garden soil microbial communities collected in Santa Monica, California, United States - Edamame soil | ecosystem: Environmental > Terrestrial > Soil > Garden | place: USA: California...
GGCGTTCGGCAGCGCGTAACGCTTGCCCTTCGTTCCGGCCGCCAGCAACACCGCGCCCATGCTCGCCGCCTGACCGACGCAATACGTGTTCACGTCGCAGGTGAGGTATTGCATGGTGTCGAAGATAGCGAGGCCGGCCGTCACGCTGCCGCCCGGGGAATTGATGTAGAGATGCACATCCTTCTTCGGGTCGGACATCTGGAGGAACAGCAACTGCGCGATGATGATGTTGGCGATGCCGTCGTCCACCGGCGTGCCAAGAAAGATCACGCGATCCACGAGCAGGCGCGAGAAGATGTCGAACTGTCTTTCGCCACGACCCGTTTGCTCGATGACGGTGGGATACGGAATAATCGAATTATGCATAAATCACTGTTCCAATTGTGGCGCAACGTAGCGGAGGGGTAATGCAGCGTCAAGCAAGCCGCACACACTGGTGCGAATTTGCGTGCGCGTTCTTCACTGTCCGGCAAACTCAGGGCATGAACTTTTCCGTCGAACACATCGGTCTGCCCGCTTGCGACCCGGCGGCGTTGCGTGATTGGTATGTCAATAAACTGGGTGCGGAATGCCTCGCGCCGAATGGCGGCGAGCCACCGTTTTTCATACGCCCGCCCGGTTCAGTGGCGATGTTCGAAATTTACGCCGCCACGGCCACGAGCCAGCGCGTGGACGACAACGGCCTTGCCGGCTGGCGGCACATGGCGTTGAAGGTCGATTCAATCGAAGCTGCCCGTGCAGAACTCGAGGCGCGTGGAGTGAAATTTGTCGAAGCCATCAAGCCGGCTGCCGGCGGTGGGCGCGTGTTGTTCTTCAAGGACCATGAGGGCAATCTGCTCCATCTCGTAGATCGGCCCGCGGATACGAAGATCAAGTAGGCGACGGGATCACGGGTGGAGTTTTTGCCAGATCAGCACGAATGCGCTGGCAAAATCCTCCGGGCGCTCGCGAATCCATTGTGAAACTTTGTCGGGCGCAAACCAGTCACCGCGCTCGATCTCATCGGGATGCAAAGTGAACGGACCTTCGCTGGCACAACGGTAAACCCAGACAAATTCCTGGCCGGTTTCCTTGCACGCCTCGACGCGTAGAATTCGTTTCGGCACTTTTGCCAGTTGCAATCCGATCTCCTCGCGTAGTTCACGTACGGCGCAATGGTCGTAGTCTTCGCCGCTGTCCACATGTCCACTAGCCGAGGAATCCCATTTGCCCTTGGCGGTGTCCTTCTGCATCGAGCGCTTTTGCAGGAACACCTCACCGCGCGCATTGATAACGAGCACATGCACCGCGCGATGTAGCAGCCCGCGGGCATGGACTTCCTTCCGCGGTGCGCGGCCTACGACTTCGTCTCGCTCGTTGACGACATCAAAGATTTCTTGGGGCTCTTGATTCATTGAGGGTTAGTGCGCGGGACTCAGTTCCTTGAGCTTTTTTTCGACTTGGTCTCCAACGGCAAATAATACGTCGTGGTGGTTTTCACAGAGTAACCAATCAAACTGCTTCTGGATGATGTAGAACTCAAACAGGGGGCACTCAGCTATCACCGCGTGGATATCCCTCACCGAGGCGTCCCAAATTGAATAAGGAGACACAGAATCTTCTGCAATGAACCAAACTTTTTCCTCGGCATCGGGGACGATTTGCAGGATGCGCTGCCAGCCTTGTCCATCAACGAATTGGACACTCGCTCCTCGAGCGAAATATTCCCACCACCAGCGCGGGTTCTTCTCACCGACAACGAAATGATGCAGTGCCGCATCGTAAACCTGTTCCGCATCCTTCGCTGATAGTTGCTTGAACCGTTCTACTGAGTAACCAAGCGATTGGATTGCTGCGCGAATGTGAGCTGCGTTGTTCATCATTGCTTGTACGACGCGTTTAACAGTCTCGTCAGCTCCACAAACTGTTCCAGACTTAACTTCTCCGCTCGTTCTTGTGGCGAGATGTTCAGCGTGGCGAATGCGGTCTGCAGTTTCTCCAGCGGCCATTCGGTCTTGAGCAGCTTCAACATCATCTTGCGTCGCTGCGAGAACGCGCGTTTCACGATCTTCACGAAGGCGGCGCGATGTTCGTCCGCCAGCAACGGCTGTTCCCGCCGCACGAGCGTGACACACGCTGAATCCACGTCTGGCGCAGGAAAGAAGCAGCTTGGAGGAATCTTGAACTGGGCGCGCGGTTCATAATCCAGTTGCACCAACAAGGTCAGCACCCCGTAGTCGTCATCGTCTGCCTTGGCCATGAGCCGTTGGGCCACCTCGAGTTGCAATGTCACGGTCATCTGCTTTGGCCGGCGAGGTGACTGGGCCAGTTCCACCAGGATCGGCGATGCCACGGAATACGGCAGGTTCGCCACCAACTTCCAATCAGTCCAATCGCGCAATTCATGGCGAAGAAAATCCAGCGCGTCGTCGTGCAGGAGATTCAACTGCGGGAATCGCTCGCGCAGCACTTCGACCAAGCGCGCGTCTTTTTCGATGGCCAGGACTTCGCCCGTGCGGGCCAGCAGCAATTCCGTGAGCGGACCAAGCCCCGGGCCGATCTCCAACACCTTGTCCGACGGCGCCAACTCCGCCGCCGTCACGATGCGCTCGAGCTGGTGTGCGTCGTGGAGAAAATTCTGGCCGAGCGATTTTGTCAGCTGGATGTTGCGTTCGTCCAGCCAGCGCCGCATTTCGGCAAGTTTCACCGCAACACCTCCGTCAAAGTCTTCACCGTCCGGGCGAGTTGCGCTTCAGTAATAGTCAATGGGGGCGTGAAACTGATGACGTTTCCGTGTTCGCCTTCAGGCAGCAGGATGAAACCGCGTTGCAGCATTGTCTTGATGGCGCCGATTGCTTCCATCGTGGCGGGGGAGCCATCAGTTCGACGCAACTCCAGGCCAGCCATCAACCCGACCCCACGCGCAGTCATTGATGATTGCCGATTCTCGACTGCCGATTTGAGTTGGCGCAACAGGAATCCGCCGAGCTGTCCACTGCGTTCGACAAGCCTGAGTCGCTTGATCTCGGCGATTTGCGCCAAGGCCATCGCGCAGCCAACCGGATGACCGAGGAACGTACTCGTGTGAATCGCTTCGCCCTGCGACTCTGGCCACGCGGCATCCATCACGTCCGCGCGACCGACACAGGCCGAGAGCGGAAAGCCGCCAGTCAACGCCTTGCCGAGGCAGATGATGTCAGGCCCGACACGGCTGTGTTCGCAAGCGAACCATTTCCCGGTGCGGCCAAAGCCGGTGTAAATCTCGTCGAGGATGAGCAAGGCGTTGTGCTCGTTGCAGAGCTTGCGGAGCAGGGGCAGGAACTCTGGCGGTGGAATGTTGATGCCACCGCGGGCTTGAATCGGTTCGACCAGAATCGCGCCAATCTTCTGGCTGCGGAAAAGTTTTGTAGCCGTTGTCGAGAGGAGGCGGAGGTCAGTGCTTGTTTTTGGGAAAGGCAAAAAATGTCCGAACTCCCGGAGTTGCGACCGGAACGGTCTGCGGAAATGCTGGCGATGCGTGGCGTTGAGCGTGCCATAACCCAAGCCGTGATATGCGCCTTCGAAGGCGATGACGCCACGTCTGCCAGTCGCGAGCACGGCGGTTTTGAGTGCGGCCTCCACGGCTTCAAAGCCGGAATTGTTGAAGATGACTTTGCCCCGGGACTTGTTCCAACGGCCGAAGGTGATTTGACTCAGTTCCCGCGCGAGTTGCGCTTTGAGTGCGTGTGGGTGCACATCCCCCATCGCGTGCAGGAGCTTCGCCATTTGCCTCTGTCCGGCGCGGACGACACGTGGATTCGCATGGCCTGCCGCTGCCACGCCAAACGCTGCGGTCAGGTCGAGATACTTCTTCCCCTCGGTGTCCCACACGTGAACGCCGCGGGCGTGCTCCCAGACGATGGGCCATGTGCCATCAGGATCACGGAACGTGACATTGCGCGATTCGTAATCGCGAAGTTGATTCAAGGTGGCGGCACGGCGGTTCACTTGAGCTAGGGCAAGCTAGCAAAGTCTGATTCCGAGTGAAATCCGAAACCGGCGAATCAGCCGGCGCTTGGCTTGCTCGCCGATTCTTGGTTCACTGACCCGCTCATGAAAGTCAGTATCCGGGATTTGATGGTTCAGAGTGGCGTGGCGTTTGGCACGAGCGGCGCACGCGGGCTGGCCACGGCCATGACCGATCGCGTTTGTTACGCCTACACGCAGGGCTTTCTGCAATATCTTGAGTCCAGCGGTGAATTGCGGCGGCAGGGCGAGGAAGTCGCAGTGGCCGGTGATTTTCGGCCGAGCTCGGATCGGGTAATGGAGGCAGTTTGCCGGGCAGCAGAAGACGCGGGTTATCGGGCGGTGAATTGCGGCAAGATCCCATCGCCGGCGGTGGCACTCTACGGATTCACGCGAAAGATTCCTGCAGTCATGGTCACGGGCAGTCACATTCCCGATGACCGCAACGGCATCAAGTTCAACAAGGCCAGCGGTGAAGTCCTGAAGAGCGATGAAGCGGGCATGGCGGTGCAAGTTGTCGAACTGGATGAAAAGAAGTTCAATGCCGAAGGTTGGTTCACCAAGAAATCAACACAGTCGCGGGCTGTGTCGCCTGAAGCGGGCGTCGCGTACGTGCGGCGATATCTGGATGTCTTCGCGCCCGACGCCCTCACCGGACTCCGAGTCGGAGTGTATCAACATTCTGCGGTGGGTCGCGATGTGTTGGTGGAGATCTTGCGCGGGCTTGGGGCCGAGGTGGTGCCGTTGGGCCGTTCGGAGAAATTCATCCCGGTGGATACTGAAGCCATTCGTCCCGAAGATATGGAACTCGCAGCAAGATGGGCGACGGGGAGCCGGTTTGACGCTATCGTGTCCGCCGATGGCGACAGCGATCGGCCATTGATTAGCGATGAGCAGGGCCGCTGGCTGCGAGGCGATGTGGCCGGGATTCTCTGCGCGAAGTTCCTGGGCGCAGATTCCATCAGCACGCCGGTGAGTTGCAACACGGCGGTGGAAAAGTGCGGTTGGTTCAAGGGAGTTCACCGGACACGCATTGGTTCGCCGTACGTAGTGGCTTCCATGACCGAGGCCAGCGCCGCCGGCGCGAAATGCGTGGTGGGCTACGAAGCGAACGGCGGTTTTCTCCTCAACTCGGACGTGTCGCTCAACAGCAAGATACTTCGCGCATTGCCGACACGGGATGCAGTCATTGTGATGCTGGGCATCCTGATGCTGGTCAAGCAGCAGCAGAAACCGATCTCCGCCCTGAGCGCAGCGTTGCCCCCACGCTCCACGGCGAGTGATCGCTTGAAGGAATTTCCCACAGAGAAAAGCCGGGAGATTCTGGCACGATTCAGTTCCACCGATGAAACGGCAAACCGGACAGCACTTGAGCAGGCCTTCGATAAGCTTTGCGGTGAGGTGAAGTCAATTGACCGAACGGATGGTGTGCGGGTCACGTTTGCGAATGAGGAAATCATCCACCTGCGGCCCTCGGGCAACGCGCCGGAGTTCCGCTGTTACACCGAGGCCGCAAGTGACGAGCGGGCACTGGCGCTCAATGCTGCCGCCCTGGCGGTTTTGAAGAGCTTGGCAGGATAGTTCAGGCAATTGGCGCAAACGATAAGCGGCTGGATTCGATACGAGCCGCTCAGAGTGCTAGGAATGGCGAAGCACGATTTCACATGAACTCAAGGTCACTGCGCGAACATCCACTTGAAGGCATCGTTCCGCCCATGATCACGCCGCTGCTCGGCCGTGACCACCTGGATCACGGGGGGCTGGAACGGTTGATCGAACACATTCTTGCCGGAGGCGTACATGGCTTGTTCATCCTGGGCACCAGCGGCGAAGCGCCGTGCCTGAGTCATGAGTTGCGCCGCCAAGTCGTCACGCGCGTGTGCCGGCAGGTTGCAGGCCGGGTCCCAGTGTTGGTTGGCATCACCGATACGTCGCTGTCTGAGGCCATTGCGATCGCCCGCCACTCGGCGGACGCTGGAGCGCAGGGGTTGGTGACGGCAGCGCCATATTATTTTCCTGCCGGGCAACCCGAGTTGATTGAATTCGTCCGTCTGCTGGTCCCGGAGCTGCCGCTGCCGTTGTATCTCTACAACATGCCGCAGATGACCAAGACGCAATTCGATCCCGAGACCATCAAACAGCTGGTGGACATTCCGGGCATCATCGGCCTCAAGGACAGTTCCGCTGACTTGCGTTATTTCGGGCAGCTTGTCGAAGTGGCCAAGACACGGCCAGATTGGCGGATTCTCGTCGGGCCGGAGCATTTGCTGGTGGACACGATGCGGATCGGTGGCCACGGCGGGGTAAACGGTGGCGCGCAGATCGAGCCGCGATTGTTCGTGAACCTCTACGAAGCAGTGAAACGCAACGATGCAGCGCGGGTGAGTGAACTCCAACAACGGCTGCTCAAGCTCGGCGCGATCTATCGGGTGGGCCATCATGCGTCAGCGGTGATCAAGGGCATGAAGTGCGCGCTGTCGTTGCTGGGAATCTGTGATGACACCATGGCCGAACCCATGCGAAAATTCAATGCGCCCGAGCGAGCAAAGGTGCGGGCGGTGTTGGTGGAACTCGGGCTGGTAAAGTAAACGGGTATCCGGCGAGTGGCCGGTCATTCGTCGCGCGAGCAAAGTACACGAAAAAGGCGGCTGGGAGTGCTCCCAGCCGCCTGTTGATTTTTCTGATTCGTCAGTGCCAATCCTTACTGCTGGACGCGGAAGTACTTCTGCGCCGCAGAGGGGTTGATCTGATAGTACGGGGCCGCGGCACCAGGCACGGCAGTGTAGGTGCCGGTTAAGGTGTCAGCCCAAAGGAGGGTCCCGGCTTGCCAGACGATGTAGTCGTTGCCATCCACCTTTACCAGTTCCATGGTCAGAGGATAGACGGCGTCGTAGCTTCGGCCATAAACATTGCCGATGTAATAGGCAGCGTAGGCTTCGTTGGCGGTCAGCACACGGCCCCTCCAGATACCCAGATCATCGAGGTAATTGGTCGCGCCTTCAGTGTATGTGCCCGTGGGGTCCTGACCGATATTGAAGGTGTTGCCGGTGTCAATATTGTCCACGGCCGAGATACCGACGGTAGATACCAAGGCGCCGTTGAGGTAGGTCAAACCCTGGCTGGCACCGCGGTCGAACGTGTGAACCAAGTGATGCCAGTTGCCGTTGTTGATGGAGCCGGCCCCCCCGTTGACCGCAGCGTTGTTGACCCCGTCACCGATGCTCCAGGCCCAGCCGCCACCATTGTAGGAATTGGCAAAGGTGAGACCGGGATTGTTCAGCGAATTGATCGCGCTGCACAGGAAGGGCAGGTCACCCGTGGTGGTAGCCGGTGCGTTGGACGGCACTTTCACCCAGTAGGCGAGCGAGAAGCTGACGTTGTTCGAGAACGACAGATCGCTGTCAGGCGCGAATGAACCCAACGTCGCGTAGCTGGTGGAAATGACGTTGCCGCCGTGGCCGCTCGGGCCGTCCACTTCGGTACCATACAGGATGGCGCCGCTGCCGACCTTGCCGGTCACGATGCTCGGCGAGCCGACGGCCGTGGCGTGATGTCCCTTACCGGAGGAATCCTGGTAGTTGCCATCAAACTTGAGATGGACCACCAGGTTGTTGGTCAGGTTGGCGAAGACCGGCTTGGGAATGACCGTCAGCGTGACGACCGTACTGAAGGTGGTGCCGGCGACGTTCGTGGCGACGCATTGGTAGGTCTTACCGATGGCATCAGCGTAGGTGACGTTTGCGAGGGTCAAGGTGGGCGTGGTCGCGCCGGTGATCGGCGTGCCATTGCGATACCACTGCTGACCGATCGTCGGGCTGCCTTCGATGGTCGTCGTAAACGTGGCGGTGTTCCCGACCGGGATGGTCAGTGACTGCGGTTGCCTGACGAACACCGGTGCATTATTGGTGCTGTAAATGCCGCTCGAGTAATGCGCGAAGAGCTGGGCTTCCGACAGCGCCTTGGAGTAAACCGCGACTTCGTCGATGTCGCCTGAGAAGAAGGTCGGCAACCCGAACTGGTTCAGCGGATCCAACGCGCCGATGCTCATCGGAGTGTTCAGGTTGCGGGCGTTATCAACGTAAGAGGAGCCATCCCACCGTCCGTTGAAATAATAGCGCCGGCTACCGCCCGCCGAGGTGATCGCCAGATGCGTCCATTGGCCGCCAGTGACCGGGCCAACGTTGGCGAAGCGGGCATTGACGGTATCCAGATCGCCATAGCCAACCCAGCCGCGCCAGTTGGCGTTGGCGGCCTTCTGGAAATAAAATCCGTATTGCCGACGGAATGTAGAGAAGGGTATCGACTCGGTGGTGTTTGCGTCGGTGGAACGGACCCAGAGTTCGATCGTGTAATCGCCGTTGGCCGCGGGAGGCGGCAGCGTGGGAACTTGGCCCCATCCTTGGTTTCCGGCTTCCAGATTGACGGCTTTGTTTCCGTTATTGGTCAGCGCGCCGGTGACCCCGAGCGTCACCGTATTCGACCAGGCGCCATCATAGCGGCCCACGGAATCCAACATCAAGGGCGAGGCTACGTCGTCATTCATGCGCCACCAACTGCGGGGACCGTCGGTCGCGACGAGGGCATCGTAACTTCCCGCCGCCGGCGCAGCGATCGCGATGGAGGCAACATAACTGGGTGTAGTGCCGACGGAGTTCGTGATCACACATTGATACGGTCCGGCGTGGATATTGGTCGCCGGGTCAATGGTCAGGCTGGCATTGGTCCGGTTGGGCAGGTTCGTTCCGTAAAGCTGCCACACATACCCAACGCCGCCGCCTACTGCAGCAACGCTGAGATTGATGGCACCACCGGCGTACAGCGCCCGGTTCGTGACCACGATGTTCTGAGTGATGCTTGGCGCGATTGCAGCGGCGACCGTGACGGCAGCTACGGAACTGGTGACCGAGCCAGAGGAATTCGCGACCACGACATCATAGTTTACCGTTCCAGCGGAAAGGCTGCTGGTCGTGTACGTTGCGGCGTTTGCCCCGCCGATATCAACCCCCTCGGCACGCCATTGATAACTGAGCGTATCGCTGCCACCGGCATCGACGCCGAGCCTCAGCGTATCACCGACGTAGAGATTTGCTGGCGCAGTCGGGCCTTCAAAGATCCGGGGAGCCAGGCCGCCGACCGCGTTGGCGTACTGACTGTAGACTTCGCCCACGGATAGGGCGCGCCGGAAGATGGCCACTTCGTCAAACACGCCGTTGTAGCCACTATCACCCGCGTCTGTGCCCAGATAGGCAACGGCGGCAGAACTCAGCACTGCGTGAGTATGAGTGTTGGTTGAGGGGTTGGCACTGTTTCCCGGCACATAGAGGATGGCCTGGTTCGGTTGCACGATCAGGGCGGCAAAGTTCCAGGCGCCATCTACCAAGGATTGCCCGCTGAACCAGCCATGGGTGGCATCGTCGCCGTCCCAGTTGTAGCTAAGGTCCAAACCGCCCGCAGCGTCGAAAATCATTCCGGCCGAGGTGCCCGTGTTCGGGGTCGTCACGCGGGTGCGCAGCATCACCGCGCCGGCGTAACCGGCCTGGCCACCGTTTGGCTTGAGCCAGGCGGTGATCGTCACAGCATTGGTGTTCAGAGTCATCGACGGAACGCTGGCGTAACCGCCTGTGGCCTTGCTGCCGGCTGAACCGGCCACTGAAAGACCGACGTTGGAGGCTTCAAAGCCCGGGAAAGTCGGTGATTGCGGACCGGGGATGGCGGAAACGGCCGGGTAAATCAGGCTCGCGTTCGCCGAGTTGCTCAAGCTGCCGCTGTTGGCGCTTGTCGGCAGGACGGGTTCGTTGAGCCGGTAATACATGGCCGGAGCATCTGCGACGATCTGGCTGGCATAGCCCGCAATATTTGTGGTGGCCGCTGCGTAATGCGCAGCGATCTGGGCGGCACTCAGGACCGTAGAATAGTAAGCCACCTCGTCCATCTTGCCGGGCCAGAAATTGGAAGGGGCGGCGAGGCCGGGCGTATTGGCACGCGCGCCGATGGCAAACAACTCGGTCGGCAGGGGTGGGACGTAGGCCGTGTGGTTGCCGGACCTGACCAGCACGCCATTCAGGTACATGCGATAGGTGATGTTGCTACGGGTGAAAACCAGATGATAAAACTGGCCTTGCACGAGGGGGGTGCTGTTGGTGTAAGTCACCGTGGTGGCGGTGGCGTTCACCCCGTTGTAGCTCTGGATGACGATGTTGGTGGGGGTTTGCTGTTGCAAATACCAGCCGCGGCGAAGCGACGGCCCGAAGTTGCCTGCCGCGGCCAAGATGTTGATCGCGCTGAAGCTGGTGGCCGTGGGCACCGGTGTGAACCAGCACTCGAATGTGAAATTGGTGTTGGCAAGTGCGGTGGAGCCGAGCGCCTCAACATAATGCGAGGATCCATTAAACTGCATCGCGGTGTCAGCGCCGATCGCCCCGGAAACGCCGCGGCCCAACAACCCGCCGTTTACGGTGCCGTTGCGCGGGCTGCCCAAGGTGCCAAGGTTGGTGGCGATGGCTGGCACATCAACGATGGCGGTGAGTTCACTCAAACGGTAGTAACCCACCGGCCCTTGGCTCAGAACGGTGGATGGATAATCGGCCCGGGTCGTCAATGGCGATAGTGCGGTCAGGATGATCGCGCCAGTGAACAGGGCTTTGGCTTTTGTCAGGATACGGTTGCTCATAACTGGGTTTGTTTACGGTTGTCTACTTTCACTCTGGGGGTTGAAATCTCCATGCCGGCAACAATCTGCCGATGAAAAAATGCACCAATTGCACCAGGCCCTCGGGAACTTGTCTCATCGCCGGATTCGGGCTGCACCGGAGGAAAAATCGCTGCATGCTTTCGCCGCCAATTCCAAACTGCGGCACCGGCATACAGACTGCCCGGGCGATGTTAAGTCACATTGAGGAACAGCTAGCGGTAGTTCACCCTCCCCAAGCCGTCCTGTCCACAAAAATCTTGCCCAGCCGTAAGAATTTTCTGTGCTTCCAGTGGGTTTTGGCTTGGCTTCTGGGTGGCCGCTTATCGCGCCAGCCAGCCGCCGTCGATATTTAGG
>Ga0315910_10004936_pt1 | contig 11028 bp, 7 predicted proteins | sample EdamamesoilMG_FD_204470 | JGI IMG/M metagenome (GOLD analysis project Ga0315910, IMG submission 204470) | Garden soil microbial communities collected in Santa Monica, California, United States - Edamame soil | ecosystem: Environmental > Terrestrial > Soil > Garden | place: USA: California...
TTCGGCGGCACGAGCACGCGGCCCGAGCCGTCGAGCTCGCACTCGACCGCCGCCGACACGTAGTGACGTCGAAAGCGCACCGTGTTCCGTGCGAGGCTCGGCAGCTCCATCACCTTCTGCTCGAACGCTTCCCACGCGCGCAGCGGGTAGAGGTGCAAGCAGGGATCGAAGACGTCCGGGGCGAGCACGATGCGCGCGTCGCCGCTCCCGCCGATGAGCTCGCGAAAGCGCGCGGGCAGACTGATGCGACCTTTCGCATCGACGCTGTGCATGAAGTGCCCGCGGAACATCGGCTTTCGGTTGGCTCTCGCCACTGGGTGGGCTGAGCTGACACTCAGCCCCACTATTTCCCACTGGACCTGCCGAAGCTACGGGCCGACCTGCCGGTCTGTCAACAATGCTGGGAGGGGAATCGTTGAACAAACACATGAACTTATCAGGTAGTCTAATCACTCACATGAACGGATTATCAGTCATACCGTGCTACACTTTGGTTGTTGTCCGCCCGGGGCGCAGGGCGAGCGTCGCGGCGAAGAGGGAGAGGGCGAGCACGGCGGGGAGCGTGGCGACGAGGAGCATGGTCATCGGCGTCGCAACGTCCGTGCCGCTGATCAAACCGATAGAAATCGAAGGCTTGGCGGACCGATAACCGGCACGCCGTGGGCCCCGAGACACAAGGCGGGGGCGGACGTGACCCTTGTCGCCCAGCGGGCCCGGATCACCTCGATAGCGATAGGAAGATGGTCATCCCGTCCCGGTACACCAGCAGCAACGCTCGTCCCTCGTCCTTTCTTGCTGCCTTGCGGAACGCGTCCACCGAGGGCGTCTCGGTTCGATTGATCTCGACGATAACGTCGCCGGGCCGCAAGCCCGTCCCAGCGGCTGGACTCCCAGGTTCGATGCGTGTCACGACGACGCCTCGCACCGTTTCCGGGATCCGCATCTGGCCGCGCGTCGCGCCATCGAGCTCTCGCACGCTCACGCCAGCGAAAAGGCCGGCGTCTTCCGTCTGTTGCACTCCGGAGCCGAGCCCGGCCCCTTCCGCGGGCAACTCACCGAGCGTGACGTCGAACGACGTCTCCTTGCCACCGCGCAGAAGGTCTACGCGCACCTTCTTGCCCCTACCCGCGAGGGCCACGAGGTTTCGCAGGTGGGCAGAATCGTGGGTCTTGACGCCATCGATGGCGGTGATGACATCGCCGCGCTTGAGCCCCGCTTTGCCCGCAGGACCATCGAGCGTCACGTCGGAGACGAGGACGCCGATCTTCGAGGCGATCCCCATGGACTTGGCGAGCTCCTCGGTGATGTCCTGGATCGCGACGCCGAGCCATCCGCGGATGACCTTGCCGTGGCGGAGGATGGAGTCCTTGACCTGCATCGCCATGTTGCTCGGGATGGCGAAGCCGACCCCCTGGTAGCCGCCGGTCCTCGACACGATGGCCGTGTTGATGCCAACGAGCAGCCCGTCCATCGTGACGAGCGCCCCGCCGGAGTTCCCGGGGTTGATCGCCGCGTCGGTTTGAATGAAATCCTCGTAGTCGGTAATGCCCATGTTCGCGCGGCCGACGGCGCTGATGATCCCCAGCGTTACCGTCTGCCCGATGCCGAATGGATTTCCGACGGCCAGCACCAAGTCGCCGACCCGGATTTTCGACGAGTCCGCCACCTGAATGGCGGGCAGGTCCTTTGCGTCGACGCGAAGAACGGCGACGTCGCTCTTCGGATCGGACCCGACGAGCTTGGCTTGGAACTCGCGTCCGTCCTTGAGCGCCACGCGAATCTTCTCCGCCTGGGCGACGACGTGGTTGTTGGTGACGATGACGCCATCGGATGAGACGATGACACCCGATCCGAGGCTCTGTTCTCGGCGGCGTGGGGTCTCGTGAGAGTTTTGGCCGGGCTGGTCGAAAAAGAAACGAAAGAACGGGTCCGAGAAGAAAGGCGACCGGTCGGGGTCGAATTGACGAGCCGCCGTCTTCTCGGAGAAGACGTTGACGACGGCCGGCGTGACCTTCGCGGCCACATCCGCGATGGATTGGCCACCGGCAAGGAGTACCGGGGAGCTCGTGAGATTGGTGAACGCCGTGCTCGCGGCGGGCGTCGTCGCCTGTGCCGACGCACGCGGCGGCCGATCGCAGGACGGGAACGCGCCGAAGGTCATGCCAAGCCCGACCAGGCAAGCACTGCAGGTTCGAAGCCCGTTGAGTCGAATTCGTCGCATGAGCTCTCTCCTTGCTGTCGAAGACTCCCTCGTTGGCTGGGCATCGTTCGTGAACCTGTCAACTGCCGCGATGTGCGGCTCCGGCGCGGAACGCATCGGTGCACGCGCCCGGACGTTCGCGTCCCGCATCGGGAAACGGCTCGTGGCGGTTGCGCGCTAGCGACGTCGCCCGAATACGAGGAATGACGCACTGGCGCCTCGTTCCGATCTTGACGCGCAAGCGTCGATGATTAATCTGCAAGGCGACGGACAAATAGTGCATGTATTCATGCACTTAGCTCAAGGAGGTCTACCGATGCTCGTGAGACGGGTATGGCCCTCGAGGCCATCGTTCGACAGCCCATTCGCGGATTTCGAGCAGTTGCGGCGTGACGTGCTGCGCCTGCTGGACACCGCGACGGGTGACACATTTGCCAACGTGGGGAGCGGCGCATTCCCCCCAGTGAACGTCACACAAGATGACGACAATTTCTACCTCCGCGCCGAGGTTCCCGGGATCAAGCCGAGCGAGCTCTCGATCACGGCCGTTAGAAAACGTGTGTCGCTCTCAGGCAAACGCGAGATCCAGCCAGAGCACGAACGCGCAAGCTACCACCGCAGGGAACGGGCGGAGGGATCGTTCAATCGCACGGTGACCCTGCCGACGGAGGTCGATGCAGCTCGCGTTGATGCACGTTATGCCGACGGCATTCTGACGCTCACCCTGCCGAAAGCGGAGGAAGCGAAGCCGCGGCAAATCACGGTGAGAGCATGACGACGGGGAAGGAGGAAAACGCCATGACCAAGGAAAGAACGGACATTCAGAAATCGGACAAGCCGGGGTTGCCTGCCGTTCCCGAGCAGACGCGGCCCGGGCCGGTCTACTCGCCATCCGTGGACATCTTCGAGAACGACAACTCCATCACGGTCCTTGCCGACATGCCCGGCGTGAAGGCGCAGGCTCTGAAGATCGACCTTCGCGACAACGTGCTCACGCTCACTGGCCACGTTGCCACACCCGAGAACTCGAAAGAGACGGATGTGCTGCGGGAGTATCAGCCAGGCACGTTCTTTCGACAGTTCACGCTGTCGGAAACGATCGATCGCGCGAAGATCGACGCCAAGCTCAACGAAGGAGTGCTGAGGCTGGAGCTGCCGAAAGTCGAGGCGGCGAAGCCGCGCCAGATCACGGTCAGGACGGGATGACAGCAGGCCGAGAAGTCATCGCTCACGCGAAGAGGGCATCCCCATGGAACTCGACTTGAGCCATCTGCGGCGCGAAACGCGGACCGCGCTCGAACTAGCCGTCGTGACTCCGGCGCCGGTAGCGTTGACGGATCGGCTTGCGGCGGCGGCTGGACTGCTCGAAGCCCTTGTCGAACTCCCACCGGACAGCCCGCCCGTGGTCGCGCTCGTGCCCCGAGTGGTCAAGCGGTCGAAGGCCGCACTTGAGAAGTGGCAGAAATGGCGGGCCAAGCACTCATTGGCGGGGAAGGCGTAGGGTCGGGATCGGGTCTCGTCGGAACACGGGACGACGACCTCGACGGTCCAACCGAACTCGAGAGGCCATCCCTCTCCCCCTGCTCTGCGCCCATGAGGAACTCTGATGTCTGCTCAGATTCGATACGAGTCGACGAAAATCCAAAAAGGAAGGTGCTGAAATGCTGTGGGAATGTGGTGAATGTGGAGACCGAGTTGTTCGCCGGGACGCACCTCTGGTGTGTGGCGAATGCGGCACAGCGGGTGCCGTTTTCGTGGCTGCAGAGCGCGGGCTCGAGGGTGCCGTCGACTCCGATGACTTACGCGAGGCGTGGGTTCGAGTCGGCGTGATGCAAGCGAGCGCGTCGCGACGCTCTGCGTTTGCCCCTGGGTCACTCCCGGTGGGCTTCGCAGAGTCGTGAGCGCCTCGGTGCGCGCGTCCGCCATTCGAACCCGCGCCCCTCACCTTCGGACGGCTGTCGAACGAGCGCTTGGGGACTAATACCGGTACTGCCAGAGCAGATCGAGGCCGGCGCCGATGTTGCCGACCTCGGTGCGGAGTGACCAGTTCTTCTTGAAGCGCCAGTCGACGATGCCGGAGACGCCCATGCTGCCTTGTTCGCCGGGACCGTTGGTCTCGAGGCTCTTGTAGCTGCCCTCGAACCAGATCTCGTCGCTCACCTGGACGGCCGCGCTGTAGGTCGCGTAGGTCTTGTCGTCGACGCCCGTCTCGTTCGACGCGCGGAGCTGGACGCCCCGGAGCGGCGTTTCCGCCAGCACCTCCCCGAGAAAGTCGGTGCCGGCGCTGAGGCCAGCCGCCTGAGCGTCGCCACCTTCGCCCGACCCGCCTCCGAGAAGAAGCGCTTGGATTTCCTGCTCTGAACGCGGGGGATCGCTTTCGAGTCGGAGGGTCGCCTCGCGGTAGGTACCGCGCACCTCGACGTAGACGGTGGTCGCGTCCGGGGCGCGCCAGCTCGCGAGCACGCGCACGTGCGGGTTGCCGGGATCGCCGGTGTCGAAATGCACCTCCCCCGACTCGATGGCGAAGACCTTCCCGAGCAGGGTGACGCGGCCGCCCGGTTTGAGCTCGAGGTCACCGGTGACGGCGGACTCCTCGGCAAGCGTGATCACCGGCGTCCCACCGAGCGGTATCTCGAGGTCGGCGCGCTTGAGGCGCACCTTGCGACCGAGCTCGAAACGGAGCTCCCACACCATGCTCTCGCCCGTCCGGCGCTCGCGCGGCTCGTAGAGCGGCTGCAGGACCTCGATGTCCGGATGGGCGTCGATCGCGAGAACGTTGTGGCCGGCGGTTCGCGGAAGATCGGCGGTGAGCTCGGGCAACACCACCTGAACGCGCATGCGCTCTCCGTCCCGGTCGAGGGAAAGAGTCGCCGTGCCGGTCAGCGTCGCCTGCGATACCCCGGCCAGCATCAGCGGCACCGCGCGAAGGTTCACGTTGGCGCGCCCGCCCTCGAGCGTGAGCCCTTCGAGGTAGAGGTCGGCGGCGGCGGCGATGTTCTGACGGTCCGAGCGCGACGCAGCCGACACCCGGCGGAGCGAGATCACCGTGCGCCCGCCGACCTTCTTCGCCTCGGCAGCGGCTTCGACGCGCGAAAGCCGCATGTCGAGCCCGCGGAGCTGGAACGAACCGTCCTTCAAGAACGCCTTGCCGGTCACGTCACCGCCATAGCCTGCCCCGCCCTTCTGCGGCACGAGCGCCACCCGGAACTGTCCGTCGAGCCGACCGTTGAGATCGTGGAGCACGTCGGCGAGAAGCGGCGCGAGCACGACGGCGTCGACGTTCTCGATCGACGCCGACAGCGAAACGGGTTGAAGCGGATCGAGCGTCGGGACCAACCCGGCCCAGGACAGCACTGCTCGGCCGTCGGCCGCGACCTTACCGTCGCCTCGCTCGAGGGACAGGAGCGCGCGGACCGCGCGGCCGTCCGAGCGCACGTCGAGCTCACCGGACCCGAGCGTGGTGGTGCCGACACCGCCCTCGGCGATCCGGAGGTTCGCGGTCAGCTGCGGGAGGTCGTTCACCTGGACGAGCGCCACGCGGCCGCCGATCGTGCCTCCGACGCCCGCCTGCGAAAACGCGGGCACGAGATCGAGCGGCGTCTCGTCGAGCGCGACCTCCGCGTTGCCGACGAACCCGCGCTCGCCGCGGGAGAGGGCCAAAAGGTCGGCGATCCCCGTCGCGTCCGCCAGCGCCACGCGCCGTCCGGCACAGGGCGTGCTCGGCGCCGTTGCCAGATGCACCTCCGCGCCGAATCCGATGCGGCGTACGGCCGGGTCGAATTGAACACGCCCGCACATGTCGAAGGGCTTCGCGCCGGTGCCGACGACGAGACCGGCGAGGGACGCCTTCGCCGAGAAGACCGGCTCGTTCACCGTGCCGCGGAGATTCACTTCGGCCCGGAGCGTCCCGGTCGGCCCTCGAGGCCTGATGAAGACGGGCAGATCCTCGAGCCGCCGCTGGTCGATCAGCGCCGAAACGACGAGTGGCCGCGACGCGATGTCCGCGATGAAGGCGCGAGGATCGGCGAGCAGCCGCTCGACGTCGCTTTCGAACCGTGCCGTCGCCGTGAGGAGCAAGCCGTACTCGTCGAGAAGGCGGAGCGTTCCGTCGATGACGCCCGTGGCGCCGTCGGCGCTACCGCCGAGCTGGGCCTCGATCCGGGAGACCTCGATCGGCTTTTCGGGGGACGGGCGCTCGATCTCGAACGACAGCCGCTCCGTGCCGAGCAGGAAGCTCAGGCGCGGTCGCTCGGCGGCGTCGGTGCGAAGGAGGGTCGCCTGGGCAGTGATCGCGCCCGCGAGCTTCGCGATCGGGAGCGAGGGGGGCAGGAAGGCCGCCACGCGCGCCAGATCGAGGCGCTCGAGACCGAGATCGAGCCGCCCGGTGGCCTTCCGATAAGCGTCGGCCTCGAGCGGCCCGCCGGCGAGCTCGACGTCGATGGCAGCACGGAGGCTGCCGAAACCCTCCGCCCGAACGCGTGCTTCACCCGAGATCGCCCGCTCCGCCAGGGTCCCGGTCGCAACGACGGTCACGCCCTGGAGCGCACCCAGCCGGCCGTCCTCGATCGTCAGATCGATCACGCCTCGCTCGATGTCGCGAGCCACCACCACCTCCGCGTTCACGTCGAGCTTTCCCCCAAGGCCGCGACCGAGACCGAGGATCGTCGACATGGCATCGAGGTCCACGTCTGCACCGTGCACCTGGGCGTCGAGCTGCCCTGGCCGCAACCTGCCCGAGCCGGTGAGGGTGCCTCCGGCGCCCTCCACGCGCACGCCTTGCGCCAGGAGGCCACCGCCGGCGAGCTCGACCCGTTCGGCGCGCGCGCGAAGCGTTCGGCCGTCGCGCGACACGTCGACCTCGAGCCCGTCGAAACGCGTGCCGCCGAGCGCCGACAGGCGGGTGCGCGCGACCGCAGTGGCACCCCGTCGCTCGCGCATCGTCGCTTCGATCAAGAGGGCGCTCGGCGGACCGACCACCTTCGCCGTGGCTTCTTCGAGCGCGAACGGACCGAGCACGACGTCGCTCCCCCGCGTGTCGGCGTCGACGCGGAGCGCCTTCGGGTCGGCGAGCGGGCCGTGCACCTTGCCCGTGGCGTGAGCCGTGCCGGCGCGGAACCCTCCGATCTCGAGCGCGCCACCATCGGCGCCGAAGGTGCCGCTGAGCACGCCCTTTTCGAGCCGAGCCTTGGCGGAAAACTCCAGCTCGCCGCGCGCGGCGAACAGCGCGCGGAGACGCGGGGCGTTCTCCAGCCGAAAGCGCTTGGCGTGGACGTCGAGATCGACGACGCCGCCGGCCGTCACGTCGACCCGCGCGTCGAGCGGCATACCGTCCTCGAACAGCGTCACGCTCCCGCCGGCGCCCTGCCGATTGTAGCGACCCTTGAAGGTCGAGCCCGGCACGGGAACACCGGCGACCAGCGACGGCTCGCTCTTGCCCTCACCCTCGATGACGACGCCATTCGGCGTGGCGCGCAGATCGAGCGAGGCGGCGAGCGACAGCGACGTCTCGGGCGCGCCGGGCACGAAGGCGCGGAGATCGAGCTCCTTGCCCTCGGCATGGAGTTTCGCGCGGGGCTCGCCGCTGAGCTCGAGATCCCCGACGGCTTGCACCGTCGCGCGGCCGACGGTCGCCGTCGCTTCGGCGTGGAGCTTCGGCAGATCTCCGTGCGCCGTTGCCCGCACGCTGACCGGCTCGACGAGCGGCCAGGCCGGGACCAGCGCGCGCACGGCCGCCGGCGACGCTTGCGGCAGGTCGACGGTGGCATCGAGGTGGCGCCCGTCGAGCCGGAGCACGCTGTTGTACTGGAGATCGCCGACGAAGCCGTCGAGCGTGCTCCAGAAATGCGACGTGCCTCGCTGGTGAAAGCGACCGACCGCACGGAGCTCGCTCGGCAGCAGGCCGCGCACTTTCGCGGAAAAGCTCGGGGCGTCGACGGCCACGCCGACGGCCGAGACGAGAACGGAGGCGCGCGCTCCGACGACTTCTGCATCGAGCGCCGGTGCGAACGCGAGTCGCCCCTCGAGATCGCCTCGCCCGAGCTCGATCGCCGGCATCCAGACCCGGACCACGCGGCCGCCGCCGGTCGCCGGCTCCCGCGGAGTGAACGCTAGGGCGATCGTGGGCTGACCGTTCGCGTCGGGCAGCAGCCGAACCAGCCCGCGCTCGAGGCGCACGTGCTCGGCGACCAGCGTCGCCTTGTCGTCGCCGAAAAGAAGCTCGTTCAGGATAGCGAACACGTCGGTCCGCACGCGGAGCCCCTCGCCACGGATCACGAGCTGACCCGCCGGGTCGTAGATCTCCACCTTGCGCACCTTCACGGACCAGGGCGAGATGCGCTCGATTTCGGAGATCTCGAAACGTCCGAGCAGCGCACCCCCGAGCGCCTGCTCGATGAGCGCCGCCGCCGAGCGGCGCGACGCGGGCAGATCAGCGTGCAGGAACACGCCGCCGAGCGACGCGAGCAAGAACACCACGCCGAGGCATGCGGTGACCGCGAGCCTACGGAGCGGTGCAGTAGGGCTCATCGGCTCGGTTCCTCGGGGTCAGAAGGCCTCGCCGATCGCCACCGCGATGGTGAGCGGGAGGCCGAAGATGGTCCCACCGGGATCTCCCTCGCCTTCCGGGAGATCCTTCTGGCCGATGGCCTGGAGGTAGGGCGGGCGGACGCCAAGGTCGAGACGCAAGGGTCCCACCGGGGTCAGGTAGCGCAAGCCGAGACCGGGCGACAAATGCGGCACGTTGAAACGAATGTGGGCGACCTCGCGCGTCACGTCGCTGGCATCGACGAAGATCGCGCCATGAAGCGCATCGATGATGGGGAAGCGTGTTTCGAGCGAAAGCTCCCACAGCGTCAAGCCGCCGAGGGGGCGCACGCAGCCCGGGGGAAGGTCTTCGAGCGCTCGTCCGCTGAGCGAGCAATTCACGCCGCTGGTCGCGGAAGGCACGAGAAATCCGATTGGGCCCTGCGGACCGACCCCCCGATAGGGGTAGCCCCGGTTCGAATTCGGGCCGCCGGAATAAAAGGCCCGGAGCAAGAGCTTCTGCTGGTCCTGAATGACGGCCGGGTTGCTCGGATCGGTCGACGCCAGCGCTCCCTCGGCGCTGCTCGCGTCGAGCGTCTCACCGTAGTGCCCTGCCCCGGGTGCGTTGCGCGGCAGCAAGAAGCCGAAACCGAGGCGAGCCGCGAACACCGAGCGCCGGCCGAGCACGCCCCGCGTGTACACCCGCGCTTCCGGTCGGAAGCGCACGTCGCTCACCGTCCCGCGGAAAATGTAACCCGCCACCTCGAACGCGTTCGAAAGGTACGCGCCTCGCGTCGTGTTCACTGGATCGTTCCTGAGGTCGAGCACGAGGTCGAGGCGAGGATACGAAACACGAACGATGCCGAGATCCTCCGCAGCGGCGCCCTGGTACGAAAACGGAAAGTACGCCTGCCAGTTGTACGAAGGGCGCACCGTCAAACGCTGACCGAGGAACGCGCGTTCGACGCCGGCTCCGGTCGTGAACTCGTTGTAGCCGAGGATCGGCTCGAGCTTCGGATCGGTGCCGGCCTCGAACGGGTAGAGCACGGGGTAAACGCCGTACTCGGCCGCGAGGAAGCCGGCGGTGCGCCCCTCGATGAACGACGGCTGGCGAAGCTCGGTGCGGACTCGCGCATTCGGGAGAGCACGGGTCGGCGCCTGCAGCCCCACGTCGTCGGTCGGGATCCGGGTCGGGAAGAAGATCACGCCCGGCCGGGCGTCGACCGAGAACCGACGCATCCCGCCCAAGAAATTCCGATCCTCCCAGCCGACCCTGAGGTGCGCCGAGAGCTCGAGCACGTCGAAGCGTCCGCCGCCACCCAAGCGAAGCGTGCGGAGCTCGGTCTCGCGCACGACGATGGTGACGGGCACGATGCCCGATTCGGGCCGGCTGCGATCCTCCTTGAGCTCGACGTTGCTGAACACGCCGAGAGCCGTCAGCGCCTTTTGGGCGTCGGCGAGGTCGCCGCTCGAGTACGGGTCCCCCTCCTCGATGCCGAAGGTGTCGCGGACCGGCCCCTCGGGGACCTCCCCGAGCCCCGTCACCCGGACCGCACCGATGCGCGCGCGCGCGCCGAGCTCGACCACGTACGAGACGTCCGCCGCGTGCGCCGCGATATCGACGCGCGCCTTCGCCTTCACCTTCGCGAAGGCGAAACCCCGATCCGTCAGCACTTCGAGGAGCGCGCGTTTGTCGGCATCGAACCGCGCCTCGTCGAAGATCTCACCCTCGCGAATGCGGATCGCCGAAACGGCGGGCGCGGCGACGTCGATCGGCAAGAGCGCGATCCCCGCCGGATCCACGCGGCGGACGCGAACGGGATCGCCGAGCAAGGTGTCGAGCTCGACGCGAACGTGGTGGGCGTCGATGTGGACGACGCGGGCCACGCGCACCTTGGCCTCGTAGTAGCCGCGGGCGCGGAGGTAGCGCTCGGCGCGCTCGAGGTCGCGGGCGAGCACCGCCGCGTCGTAGATCGAGTACTCGAGGAGCCCGGGGATCACCCCGAAGAGCTTCGGCGTCTCGGACGTGGACAGACCTTGCTCGAGCTCGTCGGCGTCGACCTCGCCCGTCCCGTCGATTTCGATGTCGGCCACGACCGGATGAGCCGGCCAGGGTCGGCAACCGAACGACGCACCGGAGACGAGCGCAATGGCTCCGAGCGCGAGAAGCAGGGACGACCGAAGGGCGTGAAGGCCCGAGGCCATCGCCTGGCGAGGCTACTCCGTCAGTTGGCGGGGGGCTTGCGCGGCTTCATGCCCGGCAGCGTCGCGAGCTCGGCGGCCGGCTCGAGGATGGTGATGTCCTG
>Ga0315910_10004937_pt1 | contig 11027 bp, 2 predicted proteins | sample EdamamesoilMG_FD_204470 | JGI IMG/M metagenome (GOLD analysis project Ga0315910, IMG submission 204470) | Garden soil microbial communities collected in Santa Monica, California, United States - Edamame soil | ecosystem: Environmental > Terrestrial > Soil > Garden | place: USA: California...
TACGGATATTACCAGTAACGGTGTTTGCCGCTGCTACGGTGATATTCCGTACCGTGTCACTATTTGGAACAAAGTACAGGTTTGACGCCACAGCGCCAGCCGTGCTGTTTACCGTGATATTGCTAAGTGACACTCGCAGCGCACCCGTTTCATTTCCAGGGTTGATTGAACCTCGTCCAACAATCTCCAGGTTGTTATTATCCAGATCCAGTGATGAGCCCGCGTCAATAAGCAGACCACCTCCCGTTGCAAATCCAAGTGCAAGTGTATTTGGTGTTGTACCGGTACGGGCTACCGTTAACAGCGCGTTATTCGAAACCCGTAATTGAGCAAACCTCATGTTTACACCATTGCCACTTAAGGTTGGTGCTGTTCCGGTGAACACGACATTGAATAGCTGGTTGTCTGCTGGCAAGGTAGGCGTACCCTGAATAGTAAGATTACCAGCGATTGAAAGGGTTGTAGCATTACCCGATGCACCAGTTATAGAAAGGTTGTCCTCAATATCCAGGTTACCGTTCACCATGTAAACGCCTGTTCCAAAATCTTTTGTAGAGCCGCTTCCGCTAAGCGTAAGATTTCCATACGTTCCTCCGGGAACTGTGTTGGATGCAGCGGTGAAGCTTATAGTTGATGAAGGAGAAAGTGTACCAAAGGTTGGTACGGCTACTGTATTCACAATGACCTGGGCAGTTCCCTCGGTATCAATGGATGCCGTAAGGTTGCTGTTCACGGTTAGTGTAACGCCTGTCTCTACAATCAACCTTGCGTTGGTGCCACTAATAGTCCAGGCAGCTTCCACCGGTGCAGAACGGTTCAGGCGGAAATGCTGATTGGCCGATGTAAAGTTAGGCGGCTGTTGACCACTACCATTAGCATTTTGTCCCCAGGTATTTGGTTCATGCAGGTCGCCACTGCTTTTCGGATAATAAACAACGGCTTCAGTACCTGAAGTAGTAGTTACCTGAATGCTGTTGCTCAATGCAGAACGATTTCCTTTAATGTCGTAAGAGCGAACGCTGAATGTATAATTGGTCAATGGCTGAAGACCAGTAATCAGCGCAGTCGTGTCAGCTATGGTAGCCACTAGCGTTGAACCCTGGAATACTTCATAACCCGCCACTCCAATGTTATCCGTTGACTCATTCCACACGAGGCGAACGCTGTCATCAGCAAGACTTGTAACTACATAAGCGAGTCCAGTAGGTACACTGGGTGGTGTGTTGTCGAATGCGGCAGCGATAGGAGTATATGCATGAATCTCCAGGGCAGACCAACCACCTGCAGCTCCATGAGGTGACGAAATGTTGAAATTGATAGTGTTGTCTTCTGCGCTCGGAAGCACACTGTAAAAGTTTGCTGTCTCAGAAAGATTGAGACCATTGAGAATAGAATATGTCTGTGTTCCAAGGCTAAAGTTGGTGGTAAAGTCTACTCCAGCGCTTCCCAGAGACCAGTCGTGTGAAAAGAACAGAAGATCGTAAGCTTTCGTTGGATCGAGGTCAGTCAGGCGGGCTTGTCCAGCCGGTGCATTGGTTAGCCAGTATATATAGCTTTTTGTTACCTGGATCGGATAGGTTATTGCAGAAGCAGTAGGAGCAATTGTACCGGAATAGGTATCCGAATCAATTAAGGTTCCCAATGATCCACCATTCCCTGTATTGACCATCTGAAGGTCTACCGTAGTAGCAACACCATTGTCGGTCATATTTTCAGCGATAACTGTTCCTGAGAAAACATCATCGTTGGTAGCGAGACCGTTGTTCCAGGGAGCAGGCGCTAATCCGTTCGGTGTAGACTGACCAAGTGGAGTAATGTTCAGGTAGATCACCTGGCTGAAAGTTGAAGCAGCAACTTCCGAAGTGTAGCTGGATTGTCCGGTGGCTTTGGTTGCACGGACACGATAAACGTAAGCCTTATTCTGTGGCAGCGGTGTTCCTGATCCATCGATGTACGTCTCTGCGTTAGCAGACGTAGTAGTAAGTAAGGTGAACGGCCCAGCAGGATCTGTTGCTCTTTCGATCTGGAAACCTGTTTCATCCGCTGAGTTGTCATACCAGGTAAGCTTGATCGATGTTTTCGACCAGCCTCGTGCTACAAGATTGGTTGGTCTGCGAGGTGTATTTCCAAGTGAGTATTCTTCGAGTACAAGACCGTTAATAGGTGCGTTTCGATTTGCTACCGAAGTGCCGGCCACATTACCCGCACGCTTTACCGAAATAGTTATTGTGCCCGAGGTAGGCGATATACCGGAGAACCGAATTACCTTATCGCGGTTTTTCATGGTATTCAATGTTCTGTTTCCGCCACCGGCTGGAGTGAGCAGCGTGTAGATCGCGTTGGCATGGAAGAATTCATCGCGGCTTCCAACAATCACAACATTATAACGCTTTGCAGGATCCAGACCATTGAAAGTAATGGTACTGTTATCATTGGTGTTCGCAGATGCCCAGCAGCTTTTGAGCACGTTGTCGGGATAGATGCCAGAATTATTTCCGGTGTTAACACCGCCACTCGTTGTACCACCATCAGAGGATGTCCATGTAGCCGGAGCAGAGGAAGTAAATGTGATGGTAGGAGAGGTAACTCCCATGTTGTTCACCATTGTATTGGTGGCTGCTCCCAATGCTTTATTGTTCCATGGAGCGGGTGCGGTGGAACCACTTGCTATAAAATTGATATAGAATGCCTGATCAAATTCCGTGTCAATTACCTGTAACTGGAACGTAACATCGGAGTTGGCCGAATTGCTGTCCGTTACACGCAATGTGATGCTATATACACCGGCATCGCTCAGGGATGGAGAGAAAGTGATGAAGCCAGTACCATTACCGTTGTCCACAAGGTTGGCAAATGCCGGACCGTTAAGCATGGCAAAGGAGATTGGATCATTTTCTGGATCTGTTCCTGTAAAGTTTACTTGCAGCGCACCATTTACCTGAACAAATTTCGGAGTGATGGGCGCAATGGAAGGAATACCGTTGGGGGTAGTGATAATAGCGACTTGACTTTGAGCAGATTCGCCTGTTCCATTAAATGCTGAAATCTTATAGTAATAAGTAGTTCTGCCAGTAAGTGAGACATTGTCTGAGTGGGTTACTTGGTTGCCTTGTACTTCAGCAACGATCTGACCAGATTCCCAAGGTCCACTCGGTGACGTTGATCGATAAATTCGGAAGCCGTCTTCATTTAAACTATTGTCAACCCAGGTCAGGTTTACCTGATTATGAAGCACCGCCACAGCTTCCAGATTTGATGGAGGCTCAGGAACTACATTGGGGTCGATATAGCTTGCTTCAAGAACCAGGGCATTTATATAGTAGTAAGCACCCCCCTGAGGATGACCGCTTCCGGGCTTAACATTTATCACTACTTCACGGGAACTATTATTCGTAGGTGCTATCGCAGGAAACTCTACAACATTAGATATATTATTAATCACGTTAAGATTCTGTGGAGCACCCGCCTGCGCTGCCCCGGTTACGGTATATAACGTGTTCAAAGTTCCGGTACCGGCAATTGATCCAAATGCTTTGACTTTGTACTTGAGTGCCGGATTTAGATTTTGAAATCTTACGTTTACTCCTACAACATAGTTATTCGCAATCCGGAAGAAAGATTCTCTGACTTTTTTCGTGAAAATTGCCGTGGGAGAGGTGGGTAATGTTGATGAGTATGGTGCAAATGTTGACCATGCATTTGTCGTTGTGAACGTAATGTATTTTAGGATGCTATTTTGATCATCCTTCAAATTTGTCATGGCGGTGTTTGACGGAGTACCTGTATTATTCCAGGGAGCAGCCTCGTTGTTAGCAGCGTCCTGATTGAAGTTTATAGAAATTGTGAAATTCTTATCGACAGGTACAACAATGAAGGAGAAGGTCTGAACATTCACGCCTCCGGCAGCATCTCTGAATGTCACCTTGATATTTTCATAAATTCCTGCTTTACCAACTGGTGGAGTAAAAGCTAACGTATAAGTTCTTGGATTTGCAGTGCCAGGAGGCCATGTAGGTGTTACGAAGTTTAATCCCGTAGGTGTTTCTAACAAAGGCTCCTGCAGACTGGTATTACCAACATTGTCGGAAATAGTGACGGCAAGTGTTAATGTTCTGCCTTCTTCTATGCTTTGATTCGGAATGGTAGTTGGTGTAGGTGAAACAGCAACTCCGTCCACGGTAATGCCCGTAATCACAGGGCCTTGATTGGTGCCCACGGTAAGTAAAAACTGAGCATCGCCTTGTGCAGGATCGGTACCATCCGTGGCAACGATATTAACTGTGGATGTACCCGTTGTCGCGCCATACGTCAACGCAAGCACACCCTGTCCATAGCCATTGGTTGTAAATACCGCATTGGTAGGTTGTACGCCTGAGTAGTTAAAGGTAATGTTGAGCGGATCAAGATCAGCATCCGTTACCACGATGTTAATGTTGGTTGTTGCGTTAGCCAGCACAGATTGATCAGCAACGGAAGTAATCTGCGGAATACTGTTCGGTGTCGTTGCTGACATTGAAGCAGAAGGTGCAGAATGGCTGCCATTGCTTCCTAATGCTCTTACGCGGTAGAAATATGTTGTGTGGCCAATAACATCGTTATCCGAGAATGTGGTCACGCCCGAAGCGGTTGTTCCTACAGCAACAAACGTACTGTTGTCTGTCGACTTCTGGATTTCAAAACCTGTTTCGTTATTGCTGAGATCATTCCAGGCTACATCAATTTGTGTTGCTGAAACCGCAGACACAGAGCTCATGGTAGGGGCTGTTGGCGCGGCCGGAGCACTGGGGGTGGTGATGTAAGGATTTCCCCCACTGGATGTTCCGTTGTGATCGAAGTTCACCCATGCAGATGCATTGCCATTGTTAATAGCTCTGATCCGGTACCAATACCGCGTGGTGTGTTCCAGTCCGATATCATTGAACGTTGTTGTCCCGGCCGGTACCGTGGCAATCACGGGAAAATTGGCAGGCAATGAACCGCTGTAATTACCATTACAAGCACCGCCAGGTCCGGTGCAATTGTTTGATTTTAATCGCGCTATTTCAAAACCTGTTTCATTGTTGCTATTGTCATTCCACTGTATCCACGACCGGTCATGCGCGGGGTTTGGAGTGGGCGAGGTAGAAAGCCTGAATACACTGGGTGCTGTCGGACCATTGGGAAGATTGAAATTATCCCTCAGTGCGGTAGCCGGAATAGTCTGCTTCGTGACACTTGGTCCTGAGTATCGAACCGTTAATCCGTGACTACCGGATCCCTCGAAATAGGTAACTTTTATGGGTACGGATTGTGGGTAGCTTCCTGGAGGGAACGTTACTTGTCCGCTCACTTCCGGATTGGTTCCATGTGTTCCATCATTATTAACGACAAGAATTCCATTGATAAATACCTGGCTTCCATCATCAGAAGCGGTATAGAATGTATATGTTCCAGCGTTGTTGATATTGATGAAGCCCTCAAACACAAAGGCGAAGAAGTCGCTACGTTGTCCGGGGTTGGAACTTGCCGGTGATATATCAAATGTTGGAATGGTTCCTGTTTTGATGAGTGTACCTGCGGTGGTTATCTCGGTAGTTGACGTAATACCGTTGTGGTGATAATAGCTATAGAACAGACCATTGTTCACGGCCGCAGCGGATACCTGATTACTTGCAGGAGAAACATTACCGGCTGCATCTCTTGCTTTTACGGTAAAGTAATATTGACTTAAGGCTACTACACTGGTTACACCAAAACTGGTTGAAGCAGTTGTACCCACCAATGTTCCATTCTGGTAAACATCATATTCCGTTACGGCAATATTATCGGTTGAAGCGGTCCAGGTCAGATTAATGATGGTGCGGGAAGTGCTTGCAACGGTAAGTATCGGAGCTGACGGGGCAATGTTGTCTACTCCGGTGGTTGCCGAAGCTACGGGTGTATAGGCTGAACCGCCATCCGTGTTAACGGCACGCATTCGGAAGTAATAAGGCGTGTTTGGTGCAAGATTGGTATTGTTATAGGTCTTTGTAATGTTCATGCTGGCATCGCCCTGTATGATCGTTACCAGCGTGTACCCACTGTTTGGTGACAGTGACCGATACAACTCAAAGCCGGTTTCATTAGTCGACCGGTCTTCCCAGCTTACCATGATGCTAGTCTGTGAGCTGGATCCTGCAAAGAAATTATCGGGAGGCGCGGGAACGTTCAACCCGTTGGTGGTGGTAACCACAACGGGGGTCGATGGGTTGCTGAAACAACCTACTGTTGGTTGACGATATTTTTTTGGTGTAACACCATCGGTTTCGTAAGGCGATGGCGCAGGATCTTTTGTCAAAAGTGTATAGCTTCCGGCCGTTGACGAGGTGTAGGTAACCGCTGTACCTACCGAGGTAGAAACATTACGTCTCCAATCATAGGCGGCCATAGAAGCCGGGCCCGAGAGAATTACCTCAGCGCTTCCATCCAGGGATGGTAAAGTTACGCTTCTGCCATTGGTTGAGATTGTTGGTGTTGAAGAAGGTACGCGGTTGTTGGTCAGGATAACCTGCGTCCAGGTTGTCCAACTGTTGTCCGCACGTTGGAAACGGCCGAAGTATGTATCAGCGGACGTAGCTTCGTAATCGTTCGCTGCTAGCCCGGAGGCTACAATAGTGCTAGTGTTTCCTTTGGCCCATTGATAATTTATAATACGGTTTGGATTAGAGCTTGCGGGAAAAAGACCGTTGGTATTTATGGTTTTTGAGAACCCAAGCTTCACTCTGTTGGTTGAACTGATCGGAAGGTCGGCACAAAAGTCTTTTTGTTCGTGGTAAACAAATATTTGCTCTTTGGAATTCGAAAGGAACCAGGAAAAGAAGTCAGCTTCTCTATATTCAAAGTTCCAGGTATCGTGTGTATTGGAAGGAAGGTAATCATAACGGATACCTCCTCCGTAATTCCGAACACCAGTTACTTGTTCATTACCATTTGAAGGCGGAGGCGCAGTATCTCTTCCACCCTGTGATAAACGCACCGGAACGTGAACGTAGTTCTGAACTTTAGCAACCCCGGTCGAATTGTTCCAGAACTGATCACCGGCAGCTGACATCGGGTGTGCAGCAGCAAAGTATTCTGGAAAATCCGAAATAAACTGCCATGTTCCCTGACCACCACCGGAAAGTCCGTGCAGGTAAATTCTGTTCGGATCAACATGGTAGTTATTGATCAAAACGTCCAGCACCCCCCTTACCGCTTCACGCCAGTCGGGGTTCCAGTTTACATTACAACCAGGCTGTCCGCTTACACCGCAGTTGTATGGTGTCTTACGAATCTGAGGATACAATAGAAATCCGTTGAACACGCCATCCAGAACTGCATCCCTATGAATTTCCCCACCGTGGAGAAGTTGCTTTTCGTTGTCCATTAATGGTGAGAAGGTGCTTCCAGCTTCACCGGATCCATGAAGGAAAATAATAATCGGATATTTTGTTGAGCCGGCTACACTGTAACCGTTAGGCTTCATCAACCGGAAGCGCAACGTTGAGGCATCTTTTCCTACTGTATAAGGACTTGAATATTCGTAGGATAAAAAGGGATCAGCTCCCATTCCATCGCCAGTATTATAGTTCCATGTATATAATCGCGTTCTGGGATAATCAGTAAAAATCGTAAAGGGGTCACTGCTGGGTTGAGTGGGGGGATAGGTTACGCCAACATTGATGTTGATGTTCGCATTATTCGAGACGTTGTTACCGTCATCCCTGACATTGTAACTTAAAGTGCTCAATCCATTGAAAGTGCTGGTGGGAGTAAACGTTACAATACCGGCAGCAGAAACGCTCCATGAGCCGCCTGAGTTCGTGTTTGTGTTCTGAATTCCAGCCAGCGAAGTATTCAGATCAACTGAAGCAGGGTCTAAGTCGGCAAAGCCATCAGCGTCACCATCATTTTGAACAACATTCACCGTAACGGGGGTATTGGTAAACGTCTGCGCAGCATCCGGCACTGCTACCGGATTGGCCACAGCACCCGAAGGTTTTGTTGTTGCTGGATTTTTGTCGTTTGAAAATGCGGGGGTAAAATGGAATGCAAGAACGCAAACCACAAAGCTGAACAGCGTGATGTAATGTTTCTTCATTTTAAAGCCTGATAGAACAACCGATTAAAGACCACTATTTGACTGCCTTATATGCCGGAAACTCTGGTAAAGTAACCGTGTAAACCAACTTTTTAAAGTTGTAAATATCTGATACACAGCATCATCAATTTTCAGCAACCAAAAATTAAAATTATGTATTGCCTGCCACATTCAGAAGGAGAGCGACCGTAATTATTTTTGAACAATTCCCCGATTTGAGAAGATTTATTATGTAATGTTCGCTGGTAAATAGTAATGCCAAAATGGCCTGTTTACCAGGTTTTTAAGGCTTTACGCTGAATATGAACTTTTTGGGCTTTCGTTATTTATTTGAATCTTTAAAGTTTTAACGACCTTTTTCCACAGTCTTAAGTTGCGCTTTACAAAATGACCCTGGATATCAAATATCATCGCGGCCACATTCCGGCCCTCGATGGACTTCGTGGTATAGCCGTACTGGTAGTACTCGGATTTCACATTTTTCCCAACCATGTCAGGTTTGGCTGGATGGGGGTAGACCTGTTCTTTGTGCTTTCGGGTTTCCTGATCACGGGTATCCTGCTGGAAAGTAAAGGCGCTCCGAACTACTACAAGAATTACCTCGCCAAACGTACGCTTCGGATATTTCCCCTCTACTACTTTTTTCTGATCGTCTTCTTTATCGTATTCCCGCTGACGGGATACAGTGATTCCATTTACAATTACGAATACTTAAGCTCATCGCAGTCATGGTACTGGCTCTACGTTCAGAACTGGCGTATCTTCTTTGATCCGCAGTATCCCGGGGAGGATATTATCAGCCACTTCTGGTCGCTGGCCATTGAGGAACAGTTCTATATTTTCTGGCCATTGATCATCTATCTGCTTCCGAGAAAAGGCGTAATACCGATGTGCCTCACGCTGATTGCGATCAGTATTATTACACGTCTCTACCTGTTCTTTGGCGTGGAAATGAATTTCATCAAGATCTATGTATTCACCTTCTCCCGACTGGATGCCTTGGCGGTGGGTAGTACGCTGGCGGTAATGGTCAGGAGTGAAATGGGCTTGGCCTGGCTGAAACGATACGCTTTCTGGATCCTGGTCATATCGGGATCAATCGTGCTGGCTACCATCGGATTGAATCGTTCTTTTGACTTCAAGTATTTTACTACGTATGGCTATACCGTACTAGCGATTTGCTTCGGTTGCTTACTGGTACTGGCGCTCTCACAAAACCGGGTGAACATCGTAAAGATGATAACGGAAACCCGCGTGTTGACATTCTTTGGAAAATACTCGTATGGGTTATATGTGTATCACATCCCTGTGCTTCGGATATGTATGCATGAGTTAAAAGGCGTTGTGAGCCGGCCGGTTATGCTGGTCATTGCTTTTGTTTTGTCCATTGTAGTGGCCTACATATCATATCACCTGATCGAGAAACATTTCTTAAAGCTGAAATCAAAATTTCACAGTTGACTTCCTGAGAAAATTAAATCATGGCTGAATCTCCCGTGCGTGTATCGGAAGAACATTTATTTAAAGTGGACGTCCTGCGTGGTATCGCCATCCTCGGGGTGTTTGCTTACCATTGTCACATCTTCTTTTTTCCGGGGTATGTCACCGAAAATTACCGTGATGGGGTACTGGATATCAATTCGGTTAGCGATGCATGGTTGTATTTTTCTCCCGCAGCATTTGGCTGGTCGGGTGTTGAATTGTTTTTATTGATCAGCGGATTCCTGATCCATTATGGATTCCTGAAAAGCGGGGAGAAGCTCAGTCTTAAAACCTTCTTCAGTAAACGATTCTGGCGGATCTACCCACCGTATCTTCTTGTGCTTGTTTTTTTCTGCGTGTATGGTGCAGGATTAAACTACTACCTCACAACCGGAAAAGGTCTTTTGGATTTAGGCACGCACCTGTTGCTCCTGCATAACTTACTCGACCGTACATTTTTCACCATCAATACTTCTTTCTGGAGCCTTGCCCTCGAAGCTCAACTGTACATCATTTACCCGGCCTTCCTGATGATCCGGAAGCGGTGGGGGATAGATAAAACCCAGTACATTTTGCTGACCGTGTCTTTCGTGCTGTTCCTGGCAGGTACTTTCGTGCACCACCTGAACGGATATAACAGCTATTCATTCTTCGTCATCAAGACGTGGTTTATGTGGGGCGCGGGAGCGTGGCTTGCTGAACGCTATTTTAATAACCGGTCGTTGTTGGGAGGAAGAGCTTTTGCAACCGGTCTTGCTTTCTTTGTGTTGCTCTGCGTCACCAAATATTTTCCGATGACGAAACACCTGCAGCCTTACTGTGCTACGTTTATGTGGCTCGCCTTTTTCGAAGCCTTTATGTTTCTTCCAATGAAAAAGAATAACGGTGTGGTTCGTGTGCTGATCGTTATTGGATTATGCAGTTACAGCATTTACCTGATACACCAACCGTTGTTGCATGATATGCTTCACTACATGAGTGGGCACTTGTCTGAAATTACCGGGGTACTGCAGGCATTGATGTCGCTTATAGCACTGCTGTTAATCCTCGCTGTTTCTTATGTTTTATATCGCGTAGTCGAACTTAAATCGATCGCTTTCGGAAACACACTTCGGAAAAAATAGGCTATTCAGACTCCGGCCTGCTCAGGTAATCCGACAATGCCGCGTGATAGAGTGTCTTTCCTTTACGAATCTGTTTTGCGTAGACGCCATGTTGGGAAGGATCAGCCAGAACAGCCTGCGCATACTTTACGGCATTCTGAAAACGGTTGTTGGCTTTCTTTTGCTTTGTGCTCAGGTTGACATGGCTGCGGTCCGGAACTTTAGACATAACCGTTCCGTATGAATACTTTTTAAGAATAACGTTTCCGAATTTGCCTGAGGCGCCTTCGATGAGGATGTTTGATTTTATTCTTGCCATAACGATGTGTTGAAATATAAAATAC
>Ga0315910_10004938_pt1 | contig 11025 bp, 11 predicted proteins | sample EdamamesoilMG_FD_204470 | JGI IMG/M metagenome (GOLD analysis project Ga0315910, IMG submission 204470) | Garden soil microbial communities collected in Santa Monica, California, United States - Edamame soil | ecosystem: Environmental > Terrestrial > Soil > Garden | place: USA: California...
AGTTTGCATCGGGAGTTAACTAGCCTCACATCGTTTCCGGAACTTTTCGGCAATCAGAGCCCGCATCGGGCTCGAACACTCTGGAAACGAAACGCCGCCCCACCTGGAACAGGCGGGCGGCGCTCGAGAATCGCGTCGGACGGTGCGGCGCCCCCCCTGGCGCCCACCGCATCGGCTCACGAGGCGTCGGAGGCGTCGGCACCCGCATCGAGCGGTTCGTCACCACCAGCGTCACCTCCGCTGCCGGCCGCACCCGCTGCGCCTGCAGCGCCTGCCGCTCCCGCAGCGCCGGCTGCCCCGGCCGCTCCCGCTGTCCCAGCGGCGCCAGCGGCGCCGGCAGCCCCTGCGCTCCCAGCGGCTCCTGCGCTGCCCGCAGAGCCACCTGTGCCTGCGGAGCCGGCCGTACCCGCGGTTCCAGCCGTGCCGCCACCATCACCGTCATCGTCACCGCAAGCTCCAGCGAGAGCCGTCGTCAACCCAAAGATAGCCAATAGTCGCATGCGCGTCGTCATGTTTTCGTTTCCTCCAAAGCAAGCTCGGCATCAGAGCCAATGCGCGGCGACGATGGCGCGGTCATTGTAACGCTTCAGCGACATGCGAGTTACCGGGCACGCATCGCGCACCGTTTTGGCAACGCGCGGCCATTGCGTCCGTGCACGAAAGCGGGCCACGTCGGGCCTTTTCGTCAGAAGTTTAGAACGGGCGATCGTTCCGTCACGAGCAGGAACGCGCAGCACCGAGCCCGAAACCAGGCGGGCTCGAGCGTCGGTGTTTCACCACATCTCGACGCTGAATCACGCGGGTGGCGTCTGCTGGTTGCCAGCGATCTCGCAGGTCGCGCCGGGTCGCCGCGAGCGCGGACTAACCAAAGACGTGCGGTTGTGCCCCGACGCGGCCCGACGCGACGTCGGCGTCGCGCTCGGCCTCGACCGCGGCCGCTCGAACGAGTTGCCCCGCTGCTGCGTCGATCTCCGCGCACAACTCGGACGCGGTGCTCAGGCCAGCGGCGCCCTCCTTCAGCATCGCGATCGATTTTTGCAGAGTGGAGAGCGCCAGCTCGAGCGAGCGCGCAGCCGCCTCGCTGCCCTCGATTTGCTTGATGCGGCGCTCGGCCACGCTGAGCGCTCGCCGCAAGCTGGCTCGCACCCCCAGGTCCGTCTCCGTGGCGAGCGACTGGTTCAGCGATGCGACCTCCGCTTGCAGCTCACCCAGCGGCGCCTGCGCCAGGGCCCGCCTCAAACGCTGCTGCGTGCCGCTGACGCTCACGAATGCCGAGAGAACCGGGCGCAGGCGGCGGCTGACCTCGAGCCGGTGCTCGGCGCTCAAATCGGCGCGCGTCGCACACAGAGCTTCGATCTCCCGCACGTCGTTCTCCAAGCTGACGGCGCGCTCCGCGTACTCGGGCGGCAACGACTCGATCGCCTTGGCGCTGGAGGCGCGAGCCTCGAGCACGTCCGCGCGGCCCCGGAACGACTCCAGGCGTGGACCGATGAAGAGCCACACGACCTCTGCGAGAAACGCGACGATCAACGGCACCCACGAGGCGAACGCCGCAGCAAAAGCTGCGGCCCCCACGACGAGGATGACGTTATATTGGTTCGTCAGCGCGGCCCGCAGGTACTTCTGATCTGCAGCAGCGTCGGCTTGCACGGCGGTTGTCTCCTCGCTCAGGTATCCGAGCGGATGAATAGCACGTCCGTGCGCCGGTTCATCGCGCGTCCTTGTGGGGTGTCATTCTCCGCAATCGGCTTGGTCGAGCCGTTGCCGCGTGCGACGACGCGGTTCTTGGGGACCCCTCGCATCACCAGGTAATCCACGATCGCTTGCGCGCGACGCTGGCTCAAGGCCGCGTTGACGGCCGGGTCACCCGTGGTGTCCGTGTTGCCTTCGACCCGGATCGACATGCCGCGAGCGATCTCGAGCTGCGGCAAGATATCCTGGTTGATGACAGCGATCGCGGCGGGCCCGAGCAGCGCGCTGGCCGTGGCGAAATTAATGGAGACCGGCTTGGTGAACAACGCGGCCCCGCGAAACGCCAGCGCGGGGTCATAGTTGTCCGGCTGGGCCGCGACCGGTTTGCCCGCCGCGTCCCAGATCGCGCGCACCATGCGATCATCGCGCAACGTGGCCGGCGGAAAACGATGCTCAATCTCCGCCTGTGGGTAGTTGATCCAGATCGAGTCCGCCTGGTTGTAGACGCGATCGAACGAGGGCTGCGTGCCGTCGAGGCCGAAGAACCGCACGTTGTCGTCGAGCGTCGTCCACTTCGCCCAGGTGAGCGCGCCGAGCGTGCGCTCGTAGCCGAGCTCGTCCTTGAAACGCGAGCAGACGGTCGAGATCAAGCGCGCCGCCGCAGGTCGGTTCGCCTCGGCCGCTTGCACGGCGCGGAACCAGACGCGCGCGAGCTTCTCCGCGATGTCCGGGCGTGCGTCGAGCAGATCCTTGCGCCCGAGCAGCACGTCCGCGACCAGCTCGGTCGCGTCCGCCGTCGAGAATAGGCGGTGGGCGCCCTTGCGCTCGCCGAGCGCGAGCGTGACGTCGGGCTCCCACAGGCACGCGACGTCGACCGAGCCCTGCGCAAACAGCTTACGGCCGAAGGTGAAGTCGTCGAGCGAGAACTGAGTGGCGGCGCGCACGTCGGCCACTTGCTTCGGTGTCAGCCGCGAGTTTGCGATCATGAACTCAAAGACAGTGTGGTCGGGGCTGAACATGAGCATCGCCGCGCCATGCCCAGCGATGTCCTCGACCTCGCGGATCTCCTGCGATGCGACGCAAGCGTCGCCGCCGCGCGACCAGTCGATTTGCAGAAAGGCACGCACGTCGACCTGCGCTTCGGCGAAGCTGCCCAAGCTGATCGGCATCTCGTCCACCGTCTGCCAAACGAAATCGACCTCGCCGGCTGCCAGCGCCTTGTTCTTGCTGGCGGCGTCCTCGATGAACTGGATCTCGAGGTTCAGGCCCTCTGCCGCAGCCGGAGAGCCTGGCTGCGTGGTGAGCCCTCCGGCGCCAACGATCAGCGCCATGTGACCCGGCCACTGCGAGAGCGCGACGCGGATCGGGCGGCTGTCGATGCCGGCGACCGATAACGCGGGAGCTTTTGCAGCCGCTGCCCCCGGCGCGAGGCCACCCGCTTGTGGCAACGCGTTCAACACCGACTCGCGCTGAGCGCTGGCGGGCTCGGCGCCCACGCGCTTGCCATCCTGCTCGCTCGATGAGCTTCCGTATGTGTGCACGGCGGCCCAAACCGTGCCGACAGCGATCACACCGATCAGGCCTTTAGCGAACGGGGTCAGCGGCTCCATTGCACATCACCGGCGGTCAGCGTATTGATAACGATTTTCATTGTCAATGTTCCAGGCACCCGGCAAGCTATGCTGGTGATCAGTGCACCCAGCGAAAATGCCGGGTGAACGTGGACTCGGGCCGATCGCGCCGTCAAGTCAAAAGGCGACCTCGCTCGAAACGCGAGGATGCCGAGCCGTTGTCATTCGCCGCAACCAGAAACGCGTTTGCACTATTCGCTGACGGCCTTACAACGTCACCGCAGCGACACTGGCTCGAGGCATCGATGCATCGTGAGACTCGACGCTAGACGAAACGTTCGAGAAACTCGAGTGAGTGACGTTCACGGGCAGGAAAATCGAGAAAACGGCAGCGCGGCCCGTCGTGCGATCGTGATCATGCATGCCTGCTCTGCAGCGAGGTTGAAGTGACCCAAGTCAAGGACGCGAACGGCGTCGAGCGAGAAGCCCCAGAATCGTCGGCCTCGAGCCGCCCACGCGGCGGATTCCGCGCGCACCTGCAAGGCGTCGGTCTTCACGATCTGGTGATGCTGCAGAACCTGGTCCGAGCGAGCGGAGCCTTCGTCGTTCTCTCCGGCGATCGCACCGGGACCTTGTGCTTCGCGCGTGGCCAGCTGGTCCACGCAGAAGTGCTCGAGTTGGTGGGCGACGCCGCTGCGCTCGAGATCCTGGCGTGGCGCGACGGCGAGTTCATCAACGCGGATCGCTCGGCGCCCGAGAAGCACACGGTCAACGCCAGCCTCGAGTCGCTGTTGCTGCGCCTCGCCAAGGAGGTCGACGAGGCGCGGCCGCTCGAGCAGCCGATCACCACGGCCACGGGAGTACGCCGCCGCATGGACGGTACGGCGGTGTTCCGGACCACCCACCAAGGGCTCGGTGTTCCGGCGGCACCTGGCAGTGTGAGCGCCCCGGCGCCATCGCCGCGCGGGCTGGCCGCCGCCGCAACGCCCGGAACGGCAGCGCCGGTGCCCAAGGTTGCATTGCGCGCCAGCGAGCCGAAGCCAGGCGTCACGAATGTGCTCGTGAACCCACTGGGCACGTTGCTCGAGGGCAATGGCTCCGACACGGACACCCTGGCCGCGAAGGTGGCGTACATGGCCAAGCTCACCGAGCTCGTCGGCCAGGCCATGGGCGCCGGCGAGTCGCGCGCCATCAAGGTGCGGTACACCGGCGTCGAGCTCATGGCGCGCCGTCACACGGACGGTCACGTCAGCGCTAGCCAGGGTCCCGCGGACGCGGTCACCGAGGCGACTCCACCGTCGTCTTCTGCCCGGCATCCCTGACAGGCGGCTGAGCGCGCTTCACACGCAGGACTCACACGATAGTCTCGGACGACGGCATGAACCTTTCGATTGAATTGACCTCTCGTGCGCTGCAGTCGCTGCGCGACATCGATGGCGTGTACGGCAGCTTCCTGATCGGCGCGTCTGGCGAGACCCGAGCGCGAGACCTGCCAGCGGTCTTCGACGACCAGACGCTGGCGGAATCGGGCGCGAGAATCGCCCAGCTGTGGGAGGTGATTTGCGACAGCGGTGTGCCCGAGCACGCTCTGCTCGAGTTCGCCGAGTACAGCTTGTTCTTGCGCCGCGTGGGCACGGGCTGCCTGTGTGTCGTCGTCCCCGCGCACGTCAACGTGCTGGCCCTGCGCCTCGCGTCCAAATGGGTGGCGCGTTACTTCGAGCCCGTCGCGCACAGGAACACCCTCATGTCCTAGGGACCAGGTTCGCGCGGCTCGCCTTCGCGCAACCACGAACCTCGGCGCACGCCTGCTCTCGTCGCTGCGCCGCTCCCGGCAAAGGCCGACGCAAAACGCCTCGAGTGGCCTCGGGCGCTGCTGTCTGCGACAGCACACCCGATAGCGAACCCCTGCGGGCTTCGGACGATCTTCCGTAGGCAGCGCGGAGCGGCACGGGCGGTCCGCACCGTGTCCAGCATAGTGACTCATTGTCTTGCCCGTTCAGAGGCACTGCGCTAGCGTCCCGCCGCGTGCGGTCCTGGCGGGCAGCTCGAAACCTTGGCGCAAACCGGACCCTGGAAGATCCGGAGCGTGGCTCGTCCGAGCGCTGGAACCGCGTGGGGGATCGACGGAGGCAGCAGCCCGGCGCAAGGCTCCGACGACGCGGCCCCTCCGAGCGCGGGGCGAGCGCCGGGGGCGGGCGGGTGCATGCAGCGCTTCGTGTCATGGTGCAACAGGCGAGCTGCAGCTCGAGAGCGGGACGAGCCCGATGGGCTGCTGTCGTCCTCCGCTGCGCCGTTCGCGGGTCGGGCGCAGGCGCTCTCGGTAGCCTGGCTCGTCGCGAGAATACCGGGCCTTCGCGGCGCCTGGCGGGCGCTGGTGTCGGGGCTTGGTATGACGCCCCCCGCCAAGCTGGCGGCGGCTCGCGCTGTCGCCGTTGCCTCAGCTCCGCTGCTGCCCTCCCTTTCGAGGCAGAGCGTGATTATGTGGTTCTCGGTGACGGTGGAAGTGTTAGGCTCGCCGCCGCGCCGAGCGAACCGGGACGAACCGTTTCTGACGTCTGACGAGAAGATCGCACGGAGAGTAGGATTGAGTATGAAAAGCTTGAATATCATCGCGCTACTGTTGGTTTCCTCGATTGCCTATGCCTGCGGCAGCTCGACGCCGGCTGCCGAGTCGCCCGAGCCCGAGGCTGCTGCCGCGACTGCCGCTGGCGACGCCGGCGCCCCCGCGCCCTGAGGGCGTAGGGGCCAAACGAGGGGGGGATGCCGCGTCGACGCGATCGTCCAATGCCGCGATCGTCCAATGCACCGAGCCTTCGATATGGGGGATGACGCGCGCGCCGCGCTAACGTGGCGAGCACGAGCCTTCGCTGGGGGCATGGCTGCGTCGGGTCTCGTGGCGCTGGCTTTGGCGGCCTGCACCGAAAAACCTCCGGCGAGCCCGCAGGCGCGGGCTCGCGCCTCGGAGGGTCCGACGGAGGGAGCCGGGGCGGCTTCCCTCCCCAGCACAGAGGCGGCCGCCGGCACTGCGGACGGTACGGCTTCGCCGGTCGAGCGCAACGGCATCGCCTGGTACGAGGATCAGGCGGATGCGGCGTTTGCTGCAGCGCGCCGTACGGGCAAGCGAGTGGTGCTCGATCTGTGGGCACCCTGGTGCCACACCTGCCTGTCGATGCAGAACTTCGTCCTGACGGCGGAGAATCTGCCGAAGCAGGGCGACAGGTTCGTGTGGTTGGCGATCGACACCGAGCGCGAGCAAAACGCCGGGCTGCTCGAACGCCTCCCCGTCAGCGTGTGGCCCACGTTCTACGTCGTTGATCCGAGCGCCGTCGAGCCGAGCGTGGGCGCTGGGCCCGCGATCCGTGGGCGCTGGCTCGGCGCGGCCTCGCCAGGGCAGTTCGCGCGTTTTCTGGACGCGAGCGAGCGAAGCGCCGCGCTCGCGGGGCACGATCCGTCGGATGATACCCCCGAGGCAGCGCTGGCCCAGGGCGACGCTTTGGCTGCACGCGGAGACCTGGCGGCGGCGGCTGGCGCGTATGCGACGGCCCTCCGCCGAGCCCCGCCCGGCTGGTCGCGGCGGCCCGAAACCCTCGTCGCGGCGATCACCGCGCTGTACAAGGCCAAGGACCATGCGGCGTGCCTCGAGCTCGGGCGCGCGCATCAGGCGGACACGGGTGTCTCGGCGAGCGCCGTCGATTTCGCGGCCTACGCGCTCGAGTGCGCGGATCAGGCCCCGCCCGGCTCCAGCGGCGCCGCCGAGCTGCGCCGGGCGCTCGTGGTGCGCCTCGCGCCGCTCTGCGAGCGAGGCTCCGCCGAGCTCTCGCCCGACGACCGGGCGGACGCTTGCGACAAGCTCTCGGCCGCGCGCGGCGCGCTCGACGACGCCGCCGGCGCGCGACGCGCCACGCTCGAGCGCCTCGCCATTCTCGAGAGCGCCGCTGCGGGCAAGCCGCCGGAGATCGCGCTCACCTACGACTGGGCCCGCACCGATGCGTTGATCGCCCTCGGCCGCGCCGAGGAGGCGCTGGCGCTCGCCCGCCAGCGCGAACGCGAGCTGCCCGACAACTACAACCCGCCCCACTACCGCGCCAAGAGCCTGAAGGCCCTCGGTCGCTGGCAGGAGGGGCTGGATGCGCTGGAGCGCGCACTGTCCCTCGCGTACGGGCCGCGGCGGATCGGCCTGTTGACCCTGAAAGCCGACCTGCTGCTCTCGCTGAATCGGACGTCGGATGCCAGCGCGGTGCTGAACGAGCAGCTCGCGGCCTATCGGGCGTTGCCGACCGGGCAGCGCCAACCCGCGGCCGAAGCGCGCGTCGAGCAGCGTCTGCGCGACTTCGCCGGCCGAGCGCCGGTCGCTCCGGGCCGCTGACGCCTGCTGACCGCGGTCGCGTCGCTCGCCGTCTGAGTCAGGCGCGGCGCAGCCAGCGAACGCGGCAGCCACGTTGCGGCAACCCGCGCGTGGTGTAACTGAGAGCCATGCAACAAAAGTTCCTCGAGCGGGCCATCGAGCTCGCCGAGCTCGGGATGCGTGCAGGCCAAGGCGGCCCATTCGGGGCGGTCATCGTGCGCGGCGACCAAATCGTGGCCGAGGGTCAGAACCAGGTGACGAGCGCCCACGACCCGACCGCCCACGCCGAGGTCTGTGCCATCCGTGCAGCGTGCCGGGCCGTCGGCGATTTCTCGCTGGCGGGCGCGGAGATCTATTCGAGCTGCGAGCCCTGCCCGATGTGCCTGTCGGCGATTTACTGGGCCCGGCTCGACAGGCTGTACTTCGCCGCCAGCCGCGAGGACGCCGCCGAGATCGGGTTTGACGACGCCTTCCTGTACCGAGAGATCCCGCTGGCGGCGACGGAACGCCGCTTGCCGAGCGTGCAAGCGTTGCGCAGCGAGGCGCGCGCGATGATGTTGCCGTGGAAGCAGATCCCGAGTGAGCGCCGCTACTGACGGACACGGCGCTCCCCAGCCGGCCCCGTCGCCTCAGTCCATCGTGTAGACCAGGTTCAGCGCGGTGACGATGTCCGCCTTCTCGACCCCTGGCAACGGGTTGTTGTCGTACTTGATCGAGAGCGTCGTGGCCACGGCGAAATCCTGGTTCAGCTGCACCGCGAGCGCCGCGTCGAAGTTGATGCGCGCGTTCTCTGCCGCGGTGACGTTCTGCAGGTACTCGAGACCCGTCGAGAACTTCACGGCCTCGGACATCTGGTTGTCGTAACCGACGAAGACACGCACGTTGTGGCGCTCCTCCTCATCGGCGATGAGCACCGGCGGATCCAGCAGAGCCTGCTCGTCGATGTAGTCCTGATAGCGAACGTCGTACTGAAAATCGTAGCCGAGCTCTGCCCAGAAGCGCTGCTCCTTCTCGTCGATAAAGTAATAAGCGAGGCCGGGGCCCACGTTCAGGCGCAGAGCGAGCCCCTGGAACTGGTCGCGTCGGCCCGAGACCGCAAAGAACCCAGCCAGGTTATTGGCGAAGAAGTAGTCGTACCGGAGCCGGAGTTGATAGTTCTCCACCGTCTTCTCGTAGGGCTCGTCATCGGTGGAAGAGCCCCCCAGGTTCACCGCAGCGGCCGCCGTGAACTGGCTCGGGCCCCGGCGCAGGGCGTAGTCGACAGCGGTGGTGAACGCGAGAGCTTGTGAATTGCCTTCCGACAGGAAGCCTCCGAGCGTGAGCTTCAGGCTCGACATGTCCTTGTCCTCTTCGGCAGGACGCTGCCCCACGGCCTGGAAGCCCTCCTTCGCTACATCGGTCTTGCCCTGGCTCGCCGGCGCCTGCGCGGAGAGGCCGGTCGGCGACTGCGCCGAGGCAGGCAGACACAGCGAGAGGACCGAGAGCACGGCTGCAGGGAGCACGGCTGCAGGGAGCACGGCTGCAGGGAGCACGGCTGCAGGGAGCACGGCTGCAGGGAGCACGGCTGCAGCGCTCAGGGCCCGAGGACGCACAGCCGCACCCCCGCGTGCGGCAGACTTGGGGATCGCGATAACCATGGATGGTAACCTCATTTGAGTGACGTTAACGAACGGCAACGCTCACGGCGCACCGCGAGCCTTCAAGGCATCGCGGATCTCGGTCAGGAGCACCACCTCGGCCGAGGGCGGCGGCGGCGCGGCGGGTGCCGCCGGCGCTTTCGGGTCTTGCCGCTTCAGGCGATTGGTCAGCTTCACCAGGAGGAAAATCGCCCACGCGATGATCAAGAAATCGAACACGGCCTGGATGAACGAGCCGTAGTTCCAGGTGACCGGGGGCTTGTCGTTGACGGCGTCCTTGATGGTCACCTTGAGGTTGGTGAAGTTGACGCCGCCCACCAGCACGCCGAGCACGGGCGTGATGATGTCGCCGACGAGGGACGACACAATCTTTCCGAAGCCGGCCCCGATCACGACGCCGACAGCCATGTCGACGACGTTGCCCTTGATCGCGAACTCCTTGAACTCGTTGATTGCCTTCATGTCGCGGCCCTCGCTGCTAGCGCCTTCTCCAGCGCCGCACGCACCGCGCCGCCGCTGGTCGATCTCCACACCCCCGTAACCCGGGCAGCAATACCGCGAAGAGACGAATACGGCCATCGCTAAGCAACACGGACACGGGCCTCGGCCCCTCGGCCACCCCGGGGCCGCCATCGATGAGACACCGTCGAGAAACGCGAACTCGTGGCGTCCCCCGCTAAGGGTATACTGCGTCACGTGACTGTCGATCAGCCAGGCCTCGCCGCATATGACCTTTCGAGGGTCGGGTTGTTTCCTTTGCCCAACGTGGTCCTGTTCCCAGAGCAGAGCCTCTCCTTGCACGTGTTCGAGCCGCGCTACCGCAAGCTCGTGAGCGACGTCCTGGAGCAGGGCATGCCGCTCGCGGTGCCGCGCCTCGAGCCAGGCTTCGACGCCGACTACTACGGAGCGCCGCCGCTGTTCTCGATCTGCGGGGTCGGCCAGATCACCGAGTACGCGCGCCTGCCCGATGGTCGCTACAACATCGTCGTGCTCGGCCTGGGACGCGGTCGTATCATCGAAGAGCTTCGCTCCGAGCCGTATCGCGTCGCTCGCATCGAGCCGGTCGCCGATCGACACCAGGGCGACGCGCTGACCGCGGAGCTGCTGAAGACCAAGCTGCTCGAGCTGTTCCGGAGGGCGGCTCGACACCTGCCGGGCTCCGCCCAGGAGCTCGAGTCCCGGCTGCGCGAGGCGGCCACCGCAGCTCGCTGCGCTGACGTGCTGGCGGGCGCGCTGGTCGAGGACGCCGACGAACGCCAGAGATTGCTCGAAGAGCTCGACCCGAGTCGGCGCCTGACCTCGCTGATCGCGTTCGTCCACGAGCTCGCGTCGCGGCTGCCGGGAGCGCCCGTGCCCGCGCCCGAACACCTCAACTAGTGTTGCGTCCCGTAACTAACGAGCGGGACCACGGGCTACGCTGGACGCAACACTACCTTTACATTTTGGGGCGCTGCGCGCCGAGCCCCACGCGCCCGAGGGCGCCGGGTTCAGGCGTAGGCTCGGACGAGTTGCCCGCAGGCGCCCTGTACGTCGCGGCCGCGCGAGCGCCGGACCGTTACCAGTCCGGCGCCGCGGGCCGCCAGCACCCGCGCGAAGCGCTCGACGTGCTCGTCTGCGGGCGCCCGGTAGGGCGCGTGGGCGTGGGCATTGAAGGGGATCAGGTTGATGTGATGCGAGAACGAGCGGGTCAGCGCGGCCAGACGCTCGGCGTCTTCGAGTGAGTCGTTGACGCCGCCGAGCAGCACGTATTCGACCGTGATGCGCTCGCGCGGACGCAGCG
>Ga0315910_10004940_pt1 | contig 11025 bp, 16 predicted proteins | sample EdamamesoilMG_FD_204470 | JGI IMG/M metagenome (GOLD analysis project Ga0315910, IMG submission 204470) | Garden soil microbial communities collected in Santa Monica, California, United States - Edamame soil | ecosystem: Environmental > Terrestrial > Soil > Garden | place: USA: California...
AAGATCCTGACTACTACGCCGCTCTGGGTGATGAGTACGGCGGCGGTCGGACTGCGTTGCGAAGGGACATGGTGTCAAAGCCGCCGTATGTCTGACCGATGAACTTGGGTGAGTATTCGATGCACGAGAGAGGCGTAACGCTTACTCGGTACAAGAAGCCACGGAAGATCGTGTTCCATGAGCATAACAAGCATGCACCACCTAACCAGCGTGAGTTGTACGAGTACAAGAACGCTCTCGGCCAGGATCGAGCTGACTGGCTTGTCAAGACGGAGTGGGATTGCAAGGCCGTTTGGTACTTGCTAGAAAGGAAGCAGAAGTAATGGCAACACCTTCACCGGACGTCACCCTCACCATCGAGCCATCGTTCTACAAGTGGCTCCGTGCCATGGGTATCGACATGCTTGGTCCTCACTCGATTATTCGAGTGACGGATCGAGAAGAGCTCGATAAGCTCACTGGTCCTGAGTGTGCAGTTGGCTTGACGCTCCAGGCACAGCGTATCCTGCAAGCTCTTTCGGGTGTCATGGGTGCGATGGAGGCACTCCACTTCACCTACCATCCCAATATCGACATGGATGAGAAGGCAGTGGCAGCCGCTCATGCGTCATGTCGGGATGCGTTCGAGGAAGAGGTCAAGAATCGACTGGCGATGGTGATGCGTAACCATCACGCCAAGAGAAATCCAGACTTTCGTGTCGTGCTCGAAGACATGGTCAAGCACATGTGTCAATACCAGCTTGAGCTGATCGAGGCGAATCGGAAGAAGCGGTTTGAGTGGTACTCACAGTCAACGGGTCATCAGCCCGGGAAGGCGGTCTAGTATGCCGAGAATCAGGAAGTTCACTGACGAGGATCTCACAACCTTCATCGAGAAGGGTTGGAACATCACGCAGTTGTCAAAGAAGTTTGGGGCCAGCCCGGTGACGATCTACCTGCACGCGAGACGACTTGGCATCGAGGTGAAGTCAAAGAGGCTCAAGTCACGGATGTTCACGGATGATGAGCTTCGTAAAGCTGTGTCCACATCGTCGTCGAAGCTGATGGCTGCGTCGAAACTCAGCACGACGTACGGCACGATAGATCGGCACATGCGCCGACTCAACCTGAAGTTGGCTTCGGTCAACAAGGTTGATGACGAGCAGGCACTGGCAATGTTTAAGGGGTACAAGAACGAGGTCACTCTCGATGACCTCGCCAAGCACTTCAACAAGCCGGTGAGTACTATCGTCGCCTGCATCACTCGTGTGGTCAATGTGCTCTGGTCAACCCCTGTGGTTGAGGATCGACCAAAGTGGCCGAAGCCACACGGACTGACCGAGGTCAAGATCTATCATCTCGCTGAGCAGTGGGGTCACAAGCTCAAGCAGATGCCCGACCGCATTCCGAAGAGTCGTGGGCTGACGTACGAACTGTGTCTGGAATACCTAGATCGCGAGATTGTCGAGGAGCCTGACCCCACACCACGTCCGAAGCTGCCTGTGTATCCTCCATCGATTAAGCCACCCACAACACCTGACAAGCCAAAGATCGTGAAGCCCGCATCCACACCTATCCAACCGAAGAAGGGTCGTCGAGCGGCCCAAACTGGTGGGGGCGCTGTGCCGGAAGAGGTGTGGAATGGGTAGTGAAGCATGGGTGCAACAAGACACGCCGACACCTATCGAGTGGCCGCAGGTGCGGACGTACATCCTTCGGCGAACGAAGGATCAGGACGAACGCATCGAATCGCTCGAAGCCCAACTCACCGCCGCCAACGCCCGCATCGTGCGGCTGAGGGCAGCACTCATCGCGGCAAAGGCTGTAATCAAAGGATGTAAAGAACTCGGCCCCGACGACGGACTTTCCTATACATACGCCAACGCGATGCTGGATGTTGACACCCACCACGACCTCAAGGAGCCCGACCGTGCCTGACCAAGTGACCGCGAGTGACGGCAACATATTCACAGTCCGCGACTGCGAAGGCGAGGATGACTGCGTCGTCATATCGAAGTGGTACCCACCACTCGAACGACCACGCGACTCCCTTGACTCGCAGATCAACGACGTTCTCGGAACTCCAACGAACGACGACACCGACGAGGAACCGCCGCAACCCGGATACCGATTCGCGGACGACTTCCATATCCCGCTCGCGTGCGTCGGCGACCTGATCGAATCACTCCGCAAGCACGACCGAAAGGCAGGTTCCCCAATGAGTGAACCCACCCAAGTGACCGCGAGTGTGTCCGAACCCGTGCGGTGCGGAGCAACCATCGAAATAGAGAACGGCGAGACGGTGACGCCATGCAACAAGCCGAAGGGACACCCCGGAGAACATCGCGGATGGTGCCTTGGCAGCGTGGCCGTGTGGACGGACGACGAACTCCCGCGAAGCCAGAGGGAGGAAGCATGACCGCTGAGGAAGCAATCAGGACACCGCACCAAATCGCGCTCGCCATCGCGGGCGAGTGCAAGAACGTCCACCTGTGTGGGTGCGGTGCGCACCTGTGTACCGCGTGCATCATGCGAGGGGCCATCGAAGCCGCCATTGAGAACGAACGCAAGACAATCCGCCGCCAATCCGACGACCTGCGGGCGATTGTTGATTCAATGGAACGTGACGAATCGCGTCGGCAGTGGGTGTTGCAGGACATCACCATAGAGGCGATCCACAACCCGCACGCACGAAACCGGATCAAGTTGCAAATCGCCGCCGCCTGCCGCGCCGCGAACGGCGAGAAGGGAGCCGACCATGACCGCTGAGGAAGAGGCACAGGCCATCATCGACAAGTTTCCAAATCTCGGCGCGCTGGACCGGGAAAAAACTCGACCGACTCAAAGACGTTTGGAACTTCTGACTAAGGAACACTATGACCGAAACCTGGACGCACAAGCAAGTTCGAGCGAAGAAGTGGGAAGGCCAGCAGTGGGACTACGCCGACGAGAAGTTCGACGGTTGGCGAGTGACTATCTTCGTCCAGGATGACGGCTCGCTGATCGGCTTTGGTCAAGATCGCAAGAAGAAAGGGTTCCGCCCCGACCTCGAGTTCTTCGCCCGATTTCCGAGGTTGCATAAGGCAATCGAGACGCAGCGTATGCGACTTGCTCCACCTCGGACCTCGTTCGACTGTGAGATCGTCACGGCTGCTAACGAAAGGTTTGACGTAACTACGGCACTGCGTGATCCGAGAATGCCCATTCGTATCATCCCCTTTGCTATCCCATTCTTTGACGGGGAAGACAAACAGTCTGCGTCACGAGAGTGGTTCGAGAATCAGTGCGACACCTGGGGACTGGTACGTTCTCAAGCCGTCCGTCGAATATCGCCATCGTGGGGTGGTATTCCGACTCGTGAGAAGCTCATTGAACGGGCTGTAAAGATGCAGAGTGAGGGATGGGTACTGAAGTCAGGAGGCCAGTGTGGGAAATGGTACAAGGTAAAAGCCGAGGAAGAAGTCGACTGCGTTGTAACAGGCACAATCCCCGGTCAAGGTAAGTACATCGGGCAAGTGGGTGCTCTTGTCGTCTCAGTGTATAACGAAGGTAATGTCGATCTCGTTGAGATTGCAAGCGTCAGCGGGATGGATGATGCCGAGAGGCTCAACATCACGAAGCTTGCAAAAGATGGTCATTTGATAGGCCGAGTGTGCGAAGTGAAATACCAACTGGTAGGAAGTCAGGGTCGCCTGGTTCATCCGAGGTTCAAGCGTTGGCGACCCGACAAGGATGCTGATGACTGCACCATCGACCAACTAAAGAAGGACACCAAATGACCCGGATTACCATCGACCCTAAGGCTTGCAACCAGTGTGGCCACTTCGCCTGCATTTGTCAGGACTTAGCTGACCACAAGCTCAAGTGCAAGTATCGTCGAGCTGTGACCTCGACAGTTCCGGTTGAGTGTGAGCATGGCCACGACGTTTGTCCGATCTGCGACCCATGTGACTGTGATATACCATCACCAAACGAAGGAGCTGACTGATGACGAAGTCGACACCACCACCCCGTGACCCGGAGATATACCCCGGCTTGTCGTTCGGCGAAGTTGCGCCCATGATGATCGGTGGAGTTCCTGTGAACTACAAAGGAGTTCCGCTAGACCAAGCCGGCGATGACCACGGCTGGGCTTACGAGCGTCATCGAGCCTTGCAACGTGACTTAAGAACCGATGAACTCAAACTCAAGGAAGGTGCTTGAACTTGCTGACGAGAGGCCTACCACCATTCTTAGAATGCTCTAGCCGTGGTGACAAACGGTTCAGCGCGTTCTACGCTACGCCCAAGTCCCTCGACGGCATGACCATTGAGGAGGCTTACCAGCGAATGAAGATACTTCCGCTGGGTGTGGTTGTCAAGTCAGGCTGGAGGTACAAGAAGGGCATCAGAGCTGTCAACGCAGCAGAGTGTGCCGAAGCCTACGAAAAGTGGTGGCGGGAGTGGATTGAAGAGAAGCAGTTGATCGGGGTGCTTAAGTCTGCGTCTGGATTAAGTGATATGTTCGGTCGTGAGACAGGAGTTTGTCAGGCCGACGTACTGTGGCGAATACGCCAGGAGGCTTTATGCGAGAAGTAGTCATTAGCATTGCCAGGTGGAACGATGGAACGAGGCTTCGGATCCTGTTGCTCCAGCGACCCGTGAGCGACCGGTTCAAGGGCGAATGGTGCTTACCTGGCGGCAAGCCAGAACAAGGTGAGTTGATGGAGGATACCTTCCGTCGGGAGCTGAAGGAAGAAACGGGGATCGAGGCTGGCATTCACCGATTCCGCGGGCCACTTGAAGTATCATGGCGTGGCGAGACAGTCAGGTTCTATGTCTTCGATACCGATGTTACAACAGAGCAAGCTCTGAACGTGAAGCTTGAGCAAGGTCATGGCTGGCTTGGGTACGGCTGGTTCGATACCGGAGAAGCTTGGAGTCTCGTGACGTTGCCACCACTCAAGCATTACCTGGAGAATTTGTGCCGATGAACACCATCAAACTTAAGTTTGGAGGACTCGAGCAAGTTATTGAACAGCTTGCAGGTCAGGCGGACCGACTTGGCGCCGCGGCTGTTGAAGCCTCCGATGGCATTGACGCCATGACGCGAGTCATTGGTCAGGTGACTAGCCAAATAACCAAGCTCAATCGTAAGAGCAATGGGCAATGTTACTTGTGGTATGCCAGTCGAGTTGTTCGTCGAATTGCTAAGCCTGTGGACTTCCTGTACTTCACACGAGACGGTGAAGATCGAAAGCCCGGTTGGTATGGTAACTGTACGTTCGGTTGGTTCAGATCTCGTCGCCTGCTGAAGAAGGCCATGAAGAAAGCCGGCTGTTGGCCAGGTCAAACGGTCGTCAAGAAGGGTACTTACGGCGTCATGGTGAAAATATGAGTACGATGCGACCTCTCGATCCACACCAGCAAGAAGCTCTGACCTTCATCAAAGATCGAGCTGGTTGTGCTGGCTTGTTCATGGCACCTGGTACAGGCAAGACATTGACTGTGATCCGGTATGGCATGTGGCTCTCTTGGAAAGCCAAGGAACGTATTACTGCGTTGATCTTCTGCCGGAGCGACGACGTCCTAACCTGGCAATGCGAACTCAAAGAAGAAGGTCAGCAGTGCGAAGTGTGGTCACCAAGTAAGTGTATGTCTGACGAAGTCCACATGTCCGACAAGTCGGTTTGGGTCATCGTGACTTACGACAGCGTCCATGACCCCGAGGTTTGTCGATCCATCAACGGTACCATCTGGGATCTGTGCGCATGTGATGAAGCCCATAACATCAAGCGGTGGGAAGCAAAGCGAACACAGCGGGTCATCAAGCTCACCAGGAAGATCCCACGGCGTATCGCCATGACGGGCACTCCACTTACGAATAACGCAGTGCTCGATGTCTTCAGCCAATGCTTGTTCATTGATAACGGCAAGCTGTTCGGGACTAACCAATGGCAGTTCAAGAAAGCCTACTTCCTCAAGTCAGGACCTGGTTGGTACCCACGGCGCGAGTCGGCCGAGAAGGTGAAAGAGAAGCTCAAGACTCTGGCGATGTACGTTCACGAGGACGACGTTCTGAAACTCCCTACGAGACGTAACGCAGTTAAGATTGTGAGAATGAGCGGAATGCAGCGTCGGTACTTTAATCAGGTCTTAAATGAGTGGGAGCTTGAGCTCAACGATGGCAAGTTGTTCGAGTTTAATCAGACCATCGTACAGCTGAGCAAGCTAAAACAGATCTCTTCAGGTTTCTACTATCAACCCGACGGCTCGGCTGTTCGACTGCGTTGTCCCAAACTCGACATGCTGTGCAGTATGTTCGACAAGGACGGCGTGTGCCATGACCGACGTAAAGTTGTGGTGTGGTGTTCGATGACGGACGAGATCCATCGCATCGCTGAAGAGCTCGAACGATTCGGTAAGTGCGTGAAGTTCTGTGGTGGGGATCGACAGAAGAAGAACGAAGCTCGACAAGCCTTCAAGACTGATCCGAAGATACGGTTCTTCATCGGGCAGGTCGACTCAGGTGTGGGCATGAACGAGTTGATCGTTGCCAACACTGCCATCTACTTCAGCAACTCGTTCAAGGTGGTATCTCGACTCCAAAGTGAGCGACGTATTCGACGCAGAGGTAGCGAGTATCATAAGTTCATTGAGTACTGGGACCTTATCACCGAGGGTTCGACAGATGCCTACATCAAGTCGTGCGTCGGCAGGTCGATCAATGCAGCAGCATACATATTGACGGCACTTCAGAACGGCATGAAACTGAGGTCTGTAGTTACTGGGAGGACAACATGACTACCCGTGGGCGGTACTCGAACGGCGATCATCTGTGCCCAGCAGCACGGTATTCGAGTTATCAACCTTGCTATTGAAGAGATGGATTGGTCAATCGTCTGACCTATATTTCTTCGAGTATTTTCTTGGTAATCGACCCACGTTATGATTCGCGTTCACCAATGGAACAGGAGTAAGCGTGGCAAATGTCTCACTACCGATACTCACATTCAAGAAGTCTCTTCAACAACTGCTCTCAGAGAGCGGTCTTCAGCCGCCACAGATCCCGGAACGCATGGTTTGGTCGAGTACGTCCATCAAGCTGTTCCGCAAGTGCAAGCGAAAGTTTTTCTGGCGGTACATCATGCGGGTTCGACCGCGTGTCAAGGCCGGTCCGCTCGTCATCGGCGACTACTTCCATCAGTGCTTAGGCAAGTGGTACCTGGGCCGTCGTATCTCGATGGCACTCCTGGCTGAGCGTGCCTCGAAGGAGATGTGGGAATACTTCGACACCGGGGGCATTGAAGCTTATGGGCAAGACGAGTTCGACAAGATCACCACTGTTGTCCGCACGTTTGCTGGCATGTGCATGGGCTATGCGAAGGTGTATGAAGATGACAAGCAAACCTGGGATATTGATCGTCGCTTTGTCGAGCATGAGTTCCAGGTGAACATGGGTGAGTTCGACCTTGTCGGCAAGATCGACCTTGTAACGAAGCATGGTAACGAGACAAAGCTCGTCGAGCATAAAACAGCTTCCAAGATCACCGAGAACTACATAGCCCGACTCCCTCTTGATACGCAGAACCGATGCTACATCTTCGCTGCGATATGTCGAGGCTTGAAGCCACAGCGTCTGCTCTACGACGTGGTCAAGAAGTGCAAGCTTCGACGCAAGAAGACCGAGACCAATGAGCAGTTCAATATCCGTATCTCGGAGGACTACCAGGACCGTCCTGACGATTACTTCTACCGTGAAGATCTCATGTTCTCAGCGAACGATATCCATGCGTTCGAGTTTGAGTTGAGGCAGACTCACGCTGAGTACATGGCGTATGTATCCGGGATGTTCGGTGACCCGCTTGACCCGAGGACTTGGACGCCGAATGATGGAACGTGTGACGAGTACTACAAGCTGTGCGAGTACTTCCGACTGTGCACCAACGGGCTCGACCGAGGAACGGCCATCGGTTACGAGCAGCCTGATCGTTTGATTACCAATATCAATGAAGAGGTGAACTGATGCCCCCAACCCCCGCGAAACGTCCTGTCGGTCCGGCCAAAGGTTCGGTACCAAAGCCAGGCCCGAAAGTGACGACAACCGCTGCAATCAAGATCGACTTCCCGACTGAGCCGTCGCTTCCACCGATGGATCTCAAGAACTACATCTGCATGTTCTTCGGGGCGCCAGGTGTGGGCAAATCCACATTCTCGAACGGACTGGCTCCCCGTGTTCTGTTCTTGTCGACCGACAGAGGCACTCGGTATATGAACGCCATGCGTATCGAGTGTCTGACCTGGGCCAAGTTCATGGCTGTTGCCGATGCTCTTGAAGCCGGGGAGGCCAGCAAGTACGACATGGTCTGCATCGACCACGTTGACGACTGGGCTTCCATGGCGGAATCAGCGACGTTGCAGCAGCTGAACATCCAAGCTCTTACGGATGCAGGCTACGGCAAAGGCTGGTCGGTGATGAAGAGCAAGATCAAACGGTTCATGGAGATCATCAAGCGAGTGAACCTCGGTCTGGTGTTCATTGCCCACGAGGACACAAAGACTGTGAAGGTCAATGGTCTTGATGTCGACCGCTGCATGCCAAAGATGTCGAAGCAAGCGTGGGATGCGATCATCCCGTTGGCTGACCTCGTGGGATACATCGGCATGATGCCCGTGAAGGGCCCCGATGGCAAGCGAAAGGAGATCAGGTACATCACAACCGAACCGCGTCAGGATCTATACGCCAAAGATCGGACGCTTCGAAGAAAGCCGAAGGGTCGAAACTGGGAGAAGCTCGATCCCAAGGAGTTCATGGCCACATTCACTGCTCCCGCTGTCGAAACTGAAGTCCAGTAACCGGTCGGCTAACCCTGCATCGTGTGGTGCAGACAGCCAGCCTAGCCTCGAAAGGATTGGTAATCATGCCTCCGAAACCCGTTGCAAAGCCCGCTCCGTCCGCAAAGCCTGCCGCCAAGCCCGCTGCGACTGTCGCCGCCAAGGCTGGCAAGGCTCCCGCCGCTGCTCCGGCCAAGAAGTTGGCTCCTCCGCCTGAGGATGTGCAGCAGGTCGACACCGGTGAGGAGGGTGCACCAGTTACTCTCGAGACCATTGACGACATGTGGAGCCAGACTGAGGCCAAGGAAGGCTTCGGCAATCTGCCCGATGGTAAGTACCAGGTGCAGATCCACATCACACCCAGTGAGGGTGAGAACATCGGCATCAATCACAGCAAGAACGGCCGGCTCCAGTGCACCTGGGAACTGACTGTCGCCGGTGGTGAGTACATCAACCGCAAAGCCTGGAAGCGGGATGGCCTCGACAACGAAGAGAACATCGGCTGGTTCAAGGGCGGCATCAAGAAGCTTGGTGTCGAGCCGCCGTCGTCGTCGAAGGATCTGCCAGACGTCCTGGCAGCACTCGAGGGGACGTTCGCTGAGGTCACAATCAAGACCAAGGCCGGCAGCGACTTCGCCAATGTCTACTTCAACAAGGCCCTCGATCCCAGCGAAGTGAACACGGAGGGTCTTGAGGTCGTGGAAGATGGTGGTGCCGAGGCTGAGGCTGAGGCTGAGGCTGAGGTGCCCAGCGAAACTGAGGTCGTCGAGGAAACACAGGCCACCGAGACCAACGGTTGGAACGTCGGCGACAAGGTCCAAGTCCAGTACGACAAGGACTGGTACCAGGGTGAGATCACCGGACTTGAGGATGCCGAGGCACTCGTGAAGTTTGAGGACGGTCAGACACTCGGTGTCGCCTACGACAAGCTCGTTCCGTTCGAGCCCGATGCCGAAGTCGAGGAAGCACCGGCACCCGCCCCAAAGCCAGTCGCCAAGCCCGCGGCAAAGGCTGCCCCTACTTCCCGTACTGCTCCAGCCCCGAGCAAGGCCGCTGCCCCTGTGGCCAAGACTGTGGCGAAGCCCGCGGCGAAGGCAGCCCCGGGTAAGGCTCCTGTTCCCACCAAGGCACCGAAGGCTCCCGTTGAGGTGGCTCGCACCAACATCACCTTCACCGATGAGGGTATGCTCGATGCGACCATCAGCAAGATCAACGAGCTGGGTACAGCGGCGGGATTCTCTTCTGACGACTACAACACATGGTCCGAGCTGCTGTGTGATGTGGCCGAGTTCCACAGCGTCTCGGGTACGTTCAAGGACGCAGCGTCTCTGATCAAGGCCGTCGAAGCCAAGGTCAAGTAATCAACTTGCGGGCCGGGCGCGAAAGCCCTCGGCCCGTTTTCCATGTTCGTAACTAACCCATCACGGAATACCAATGTCTATCGTGGCATATATCCGAGAAGTTGTCCAGCCGAAGAAGTTCTACGAGAGCCTCTTCCCGGATATTCGATGGCCCGACTCGGGGTCGGAAGCTAGGGTATGTTCACCGTTCCGCACGGATGACCACACACCAAGCCTCCACATCAATCCCAATACTGGAGCTTGGTACGACCACGGCACTGGTGAGGGTGGTAAGTCTTGCGTCTCGTTCTTTGCCAAGCTTGAAAACCTCACATCTGAAGAAGCTGCTGAGGAGATGTTTGAGCGGTTTGTCCACCCGGTCATCGACCCAAAGACAGTACGCAGATGGAGCAGAGCCCTACGAGCCACTCCATCATGGGTGAAGTATCTCACAGACCATCGGTTCCTGACAACCGAGGTTATCGAGCAATTCCAGATTGGCTCAAGTGGTCAGCGAATTGTCATTCCCATCCGAAACGAGTTCGGCATAATCGTGAACGCTAAGATGTACCTGCCTGATGCGAAGAAGGTAGGTTTACCAAAGATGCTCAACTTCGTTCGTGAGGGTGAGTCACGACAATGGGGTGTCCCAACGATGCTGTATCCGGTGGGAGCGCTTCTCAACACTTCACCCACAGATACTGTCGTCATTTGCGAGGGAGAGTGGGATACGCTTGCATTGCTGTCCATGGGCATCGTTGCGGTGACGAGCACCAACGGATCGAAGTCGTGGCCAAAGCAGTACAACGAGCTCTTCCGTGGTCGTGAGGTCATCATTGCCTACGACAATGACAAAGATGGGTCAACCTACGACAAAGTGGTAATCAAGCACC
>Ga0315910_10004941_pt1 | contig 11023 bp, 7 predicted proteins | sample EdamamesoilMG_FD_204470 | JGI IMG/M metagenome (GOLD analysis project Ga0315910, IMG submission 204470) | Garden soil microbial communities collected in Santa Monica, California, United States - Edamame soil | ecosystem: Environmental > Terrestrial > Soil > Garden | place: USA: California...
AGTGTCCTGCCTCAGGAGTTCGTTGACGAATCCCGCCGTCCTCCACCGCCTGGCAGCGTTGCTCCTCCTCGGCGTATCGCCCTGGATACGCGGTCGTCCTCGCGCCTCGGCAGACGGCGGATGCCGCCGGACTTCATCGACGAACTCCTGAGGCAGGACACCCGCGACGGCCGCGGAGCGACTACCTGCGGGGGCCCTCGCAGGCCGCGGAACCGCTCACGGCCAGGACTGCACGGCCACGCCGACCAGCGGCCGCAGCCGCCCGCCGGTCGCGTAGGCGCCCCAGATCCAGGTGCCGGCGGGCAGCGCGCGCGGCATCGGGAAGCGCAGCTCGACCACGCCGCTCGGCCCGAAGGCGCCCGTCAGCAGCACGTGGTCGATCCCGCGCTGCTGGAAGAGGGCGCCCGTGCTCGTGCCGATGCCCAGGGCCAGGCGGAAGGTCGTCCCGGGCGTCCCGTTGACCACGGCCTGCAGCTCGTCGCCCAGGATCGGCCCGCGACCGAGGAAGAGGCGCGGCTGGTCGGGCAGGCTCCAGCGCTCGAAGCGCGCGTGGCGCTCCGTGCGCTCGAGGGGCACGCGCGGGGTGCGCACCAGGCCGTGGGCGTCGGCCCGCAGGAGGTGCTCGTCCACCACCTGCGCGCCCTCCTTCAGCTCGAAGCGCACCCACTCGCCCGGAGCGAGCTGGAAGGCCCCGGTGCGGCGCGGCGCCAGGGCCGCCCAGCCAGTGGCGCGCGGGGCGTCGTCCAGCACGCCCGCGCTGCGCAGGGAGACGTCGAAGTCGACCCCGCCCGCGTCGGCGCGCGCCGTGGCCGGATCGTAGTCGACGTAGCCGTTGATGGTCCCGACCGCGTCGCCGACGGTGCGCGAGCCGTCGCCCATGTCGTCGTCCAGCGTGCAGCCCAGGAAGCGCAGGGCCGGCCGGTCGCGGCGCACCTGGCAGGTGCGCGCCAGCAGCACGCGCTCCAGCGCGGCCCAGTAGCCCTGCGGCGTGTGCGTGCGCTCGTCGAAGTAGTGCACGGCCGGGCGCCGCGCCGCCGCCAGCGCCTGCATCAGCCACACCGAGCTGCGCCAGCCGACGGTCTCGTCGTTGCGCCCGCTGATCGTGCGGATCACCGGCCAGTCCTGGGCCAGGTCGCGGCTGGCCATGTGGCTCGCGCGGAAGCGGTCGAGGATCGGCATGCCGGCCTCGGTGCGCAGGGCCAGGTCGAAGGTGCCGTAGAGACGCTCGAACAGCCCCGGGTTGCGGAAGTCGCCCGCCTCCAGGTCGTAGAGCCCGTTGCGGCACAGGATCGCGGCGAAGCGCGCGGGCGCCTCGCCCGCCAGCAGCATCGAGCCGATCGCGCCCATCGAGCCGCCGATCGCGTACAGGCGCTCGCGGTCGTGGGCCGCACCCAGGCGCGCCTGGATCCAGTCGATCGTCCACAGCACGCGCTGCTGGGTGTAGTTGCGGATGAGCGTGTCGGGCGCCGGCTGCCCCGGCAGCGCGAGGTGCGCCCCGAACCAGAAGCTGAAGGCCGTGTAGGGATGGCAGTCGTGCAGCGCCAGCAGGTCGACGCTGCCCGGCAGCTCGAAGCGGTGCGGCCAGCCCTGGCCGTAGATCTGCCCGGCGGCGTGCAGCGCGACCACCAGGCCGCGCGGCGCGGGACCGCTGCCCGGCTCGAAGCGGAAGTTGAAGCCCTGGCTGGGCAGGAGGTGGAGCGCCGGCAGGTAGGGCGTGGCGCGGTTCCCGACCCAGTGGGCCCACAGCTCGCCGGTCGCATCGGCGATCTGCAGCACCGGCTGGGGCGGCGCCGCCAGCTCGAGGATCGAGCTCGAGCTCGAGTTCGTGCCGCTCTTGACGCTGCGGTCCTCGCTGCCGCCGCGCACGCTGGTCACGCAGTAGAAGCTGCGCGTCGAGGTCTCGGCCACCGTGTGCACGAACAGGCCCGTGCTGCTGGCGAGCTCGCTCCCGCCGGGCGCGATGACCCAGTGCTTGTCGCTGCCGGCGATCTCGCTACGCGCGTCGTTGCGCGAGCTGTGCGCACCGACCTCGCCCAGGAAGTCCGCGCGGTCGAGGTCGGCCGTCGACTGGATGCGCAGGCTCGCGCGGTAGACGCGATAGCTCGTGCCGGCGAGGGCACTCTCGTGCCAGGTGAGGAAGGTCTGCCCGTCGCGATGCACGGACACGAGGTCACGGACCTCCTGCGCGGCGGGGAGCGAGCCGAGCAGGGCCAGGAAGGCGGGCAGAATAAGGGGGGAGCGCATGACCGGCCGGCAGTGAGGGGAACCGGCTTGGGGGGAGTTCCACCGAATCTAGCAGAGCGCGAAGAAGTAGGGGGTTCGAGGTGAGCGTCTCGCCCGCGCGCGTCACGCGGAACATTTTTCCGGGCGTCGGCCCGCGCAGGTCCGGGGCGTACACTCGCGCCCATGCTGTGCCTGCTCTCGCTCGCGTTCGTGTCCGCGCTCGCCTCTCCCGCCGGCGAGGAAGCCCACTGGCCCCACTGGCGCGGTCCGACGCACGACGGCGTCGCGCCCGGCGCCGCGCCGACGCGCTGGGGCGACGACGAGAACGTGCGCTGGAAGGTGGTCGTGCCCGGGCGCGGCATGTCGACGCCGATCGTGCTCGGCGAGCGCCTGTTCGTGACGACCGCCGTGCCCACCGGTGACGCCAGCGGCGCAGCCGACGGCTTCGGCAGCGGCCCGCCGCCGGAGCACCGCTTCGAGCTGCACTGCCTCGAGCGCAAGACGGGCAAGACCCTGTGGACCACCGTCGCACGCACCGCGACGCCGCACGAGGGCTTCCACAAGACCTACGGCAGCTTCGCCTCGGCCTCGCCGCTGACCGACGGTGAGCGCGTCTACGTCAACTTCGGCACCTGGGGCGTCTTCGCCTTCGACCTCGACGGGAAGCTCCTGTGGAGCCACGACCCGGGCGTGAAGCTCGTCATGCGCAACGCCTTCGGCGAGGGCCTGGCGCCGGTGCTGGCGGGCGAGGTCCTGGTGCAGGTCGCCGACCACGAGCAGGGCTCCTTCGCCTTCGGGCTCGACCGGAAGACCGGCAAGGAGCTCTGGCGCGTCGCGCGCGACGAGCCCTCGGGCTGGGCCACGCCGCTCGTCACCACCTTCGGCGAGCGCCTCGAGGTCGTCACCAGCGGCGTGCGCCGGACGCGCAGCTACGACCCGCTCACGGGCAAGCTCCTGTGGGAGGCCCCCGGCGCCGGCCTCAACGCCATCCCGACCGTGCTGCGCCACGGGGACGCGCTGCTGGTCATGTCCGGCTTCCGCGAGGCCAAGATCCTGGCCCTGGCGCGCGACAAGGGGGCCGACCAGGAGCCGCTGTGGAGCTCGACCAAGGGCTGCGGCTACACCGCCTCGGCCGTCCTCCACGACGGCCTCTACTACACCGTCACCGACCGCGGCCTGATCTCCTGCTTCGACGCCGCGAGCGGCGAGCCCCACTACCTCGAGGAGCGCCTCCCGCGCGGCAGCCAGCTCAAGTCCTCGCCCATCGCCGCCGGCGACTACCTCTACTGCCCGACCGAGGCCGGCGAGGTGCACCTGGTGAAGCTCGGGCCGGAGTACGAGGTCGAGGCGACCAACGTGCTCTCCGAGCAGGTCTTCATCGCCTCGCCGGCGGTGGCCCAGGGCGACCTGTACCTCCGCAGCGTGACGCACCTCGTGTGCATCGGCGGCTGAGCGGGAGCAGACCGACCGCGGAGGCGCGGAGCGCGCGGAGGAGCGCGGAGCAGAGCCCGGGGAATCCCCGCGGGGTTCCTTGCCGCGCCGGTCGGGCCGAAGGTCCGGTGCCCGGCTGAGCAGCTCGCCACGGCCTCAGGAGTCCACCAGGGCTCGATCGATCTGTGCGGTGTGCCGCCGCGCGTGCAGGCGCAGGACCTCGAGGAACTGGTAGAGGTCCAGGCGGTCGTCCTCCCCGCCGACGACCGACATGCGGATGCGGTGCAGCGTCGCCAGGCCGCCGGGAGCGCTCTCCAGCAGGGCCAGGGCCCGCCTGCGGTCTTCCGCGAGGCGTGCGCGGAGCTCGTCGGTCGTCACGGCGCCGCCCGGCCGCATGTGCGCCGGCGCCTCCCAGGCGAGCGCGCGCCCGGCCAGGCGCTCCAGGTGCTCGAAGCGCGGCGGATGGGCCGGCCAGGTCGCGCCTCGCGCGGCCCGCAGGCGCGCCTTCGCCGCGATCTTCTCGGCCAGGATCAGGAGGTAGCGGTCGGTCAGCGTGACGTGCTCCAGCACCTCGCGCGGCGTCCAGCCCCCGTCGAGCGGGCGCCGATCGAGCCGCTCCGCACCCACCTCGACGCGTGCCAGGAGCTCGTCGAAGGCGTGCCCCAGGCCGGCGCGGAGGCGCGTCAGCGCGGGCTCCCAGGGCTCGGTCATGCGCGCGCGAGGGTACGGGCCGGAGCCGGGAGGCCTGTCCGAGATTCCGCGCACCGCAGCACCGGGCGGGCTCGCGCCCGCCGGTGAACCGGTGCGGTCACGCGGACGTCGAGTCGCCCATTCAATGGGCTAGAGCTCGAGCAGGCGCAGGTTGCGCCAGCGCATGCGCGTGCCCGGGTCGTGGAGCTGCAGCGCGATCACGCCCGCCTCGGGGCGCGCCGCACGGTAGTCCGTGGTCAGGATCCCGTTGACCCAGGCGCGGATCACCGGACCGGCGCACTCGATGCGGTAGTGGTTCCACTGGCCGGGGCGGAAGGCGGCGCGCGCCTCCGGGTCGTGCTCGAGGCTCGCGAGCCAGGCCGAGCCCTCCTCGTAGAGGCCGCCCGACCAGGCGCGCGCGGAGGGGTCGACCTCGATCTGGTAGCCGAGGACGGCGGCGCCCGCGAGGCGCGAGCGGACCTGGATGCCGGAGTTGGCCGGGGAGTCGTTCACGAGCTCGAGCTCGAGCACGAAGTCGGCCGGGCGCAGGTCGTGCACGAGGAACCCCTTGCCGGCGCCGCCGAGTCCGACGAGCTCGCCGTGCTCGACGCGCACCTCGCCCGCGCCGACGAGCGTCCAGCCGTTGGTGGTCGCGCCGTCGAAGAGCGAGCGCGCCTCGGGCCCGAGCGGCGCCAGCTCGCGCACGAGCACGCGCCGCAGCCACAGCTCGTCGCCGTGGTCCTGCAGCGCGAGCGAGCTCGGCACGTGGGTCGCGAAGTCCTCGACGGCGGCAAACTTGCTCGCGGCCTTGCGCTCGTTCCAGGCCTCGCTGCCGACCTCGAGCGCGAGCAACCGGGTGCCATTGAGCCAGTGCTCGAGGCGCGCGCCGCGCGCGATCACGCGTCCCTCGTTCCACTCGCCCGCGGACCGCAGCGGCTTCTCGGCCCGGGGCTCGGCCAGGGCGTAGAGCGCGCCGGCCGAGGTCTCGGGCCGGGCCGCGTCGGGGTGCGCGGCGTCGTCGAGCAGCTGGTACTCGGGCCCCAGCACGCGCCCGACCGAGCGCTCGTCGGCGAAGCGATACTTCACGCCGCCGTTCCCGCCCGGCGCGACCTTCCACTCGAACAGGAGCTCGAAGTCGCCGAAGCGCGCGTCGCTGACGAGATCGCCCGCGCCGGCGGCCTTCGGGAGGTGCAGCACGCCGTTCGCGACCTCCCAGCCGCGCGCGGGCACGCCCGGCTTGCCGAGGGGATGCCAGCCGGCGAGGGAGTCGTCGGCCACGAGCGCGCGGAAGCCGAGCGCGGCCTGCCAGGGCTCGAGCGCGGGCCGCGCCTCCTGCGCGAGAGAGAGGAGGAGCGCGGCCAGGCTCATCGACCGCTCCTGGCGCGGAGCAGAGCTCCGGTACGCGCGCGCCGGAGCCGTCGCACGGCGTGACGAGCGAGCGGGATGGGCATGCGCGCACGATAGCAAGCGCCCGGCCCGCGCAGCGGGCGCGCGAGCGCGTCGCGCGATGGCCCAGCGGGCGTCTCGCGTCCATGGGTGCGCCGCGGACTTCGAGGGGCTGTCCGACGCGCCGCTTGCCACGCTCGGGTCGCCGCAAAGCGCGGGCTGGCGGCCCGCCACCCCTTCCGGCACCCTGGGCGCGTGCTCGCGATCCTGCTGAGCCTGGCGCAGGCCGGCGACGTGGCGGGCGAGGCCCAGCCCGACCCGCCCGCCGAGCTCGCCGCGCCGCCGGCGCCCGTGCGCACGCCTGCCGAGGAGCTCGCGACCTTCGCGCTCTCCCCGGAGCTCGAGATCGAGCTCGTCGCCGCCGAGCCGCTGATCGGCGATCCGGTGCAGGTCGTGTTCGACGCGGCCGGCGACCTGTGGGTGTGCGAGATGCGCGGGTACATGCCCGACGTCGAGGGCACGAGCGAGGCGGCCCCGGTGGGCACGATCGCGGTGCTCCACGACGAGGACGGGGATGGCCGCATGGATCGCCGCAGCGTGTTCCTCGACGGGCTCGTGCTGCCGCGCGCGCTCGCGCCCTGCCACGGCGGCGCGCTCGTCCTGGCGCCGCCCGAGCTCCTCTTCTGCCGCGACACGGACGGCGACGGACGCGCGGACGAGCGCGAGGTCGTGCTACGGAACCTCCCCGGCATCGAGAGCCCCGAGCACGCCATCAACGCGCTCGACTTCGGCCTCGACAACGCCTGGCGCTGCGCGAACGCCCCGCTCGCCGTCCGCCGCGAGCGCGGCGCCTGGGTGACCTTCGCCACGGCCGGCGGCGGCCAGTGGGGCCTGTCGCAGGACGAGCTCGGCCGCGCCTTCTTCAACACGAACTGGGAGCCCCTGCGCGGCGACCTCTTCCCCTCGCGCTACGCCGTGCGCAACCCGAACCTCGGCCCCGCGCGCGGCGCGAACGTCAGCCTGTGCGACGACGCGCGCACCTTCCCGGCGCGCGTCACCCCCGGCGTCAACCGCGGCTACCGCGCCGGCACGCTGCGCGCCGACGGCACGCTCGCCGTCGTGACCGCCGCCTGCGCGCCGCACTTCTTCCGCGGCGACGGCCTGCCGGAGAGCTACCGCGAGCACGTCTACGTGTGCGAGCCGGCCGGCAACCTCGTGCTGCGCTACGCGCTCGCCGAGGACGGCCTCGCGCTGCGAGCCAGCCGCGCCGACGGCGAGCGCGAGTTCCTGACCTCGACCGACGAGCGCTTTCGGCCGGTGAACCTCGCGAGTGGCCCGGACGGTGCGCTCTACGTCGTCGACATGTACCGCGGCCTGATCCAGCACCGCCTGTTCGTCACGAGCTACCTGCGCCGGCAGGTCGAGGCGCGCGGGCTGGCGGAGCCGACGAGGCTCGGGCGCATCTGGCGCGTGCGGGCGCGCGGTGCCGGGGCCGGGAGCTCCCGATCGGGGAGCCCTGGGCACGAGAAGCTCGGCCCCGGCGCGCCGCGCGACCAGGCGCTCCCCGCCGATGCCGCCTCCGACGCCGAGCTCGTGGCGCTGCTCGACCACCCGAACGGCTGGACGCGCGACACCGCGCGTCGGCTCTTGATCGAGGACCTGGCCGGCGAGTCGCTGGTCGCCAGCCTGCGCGCGCGCGTGCTGGCCGGGGGCGCGCGCTCCGGCCGCCTGCAAGCGCTCTCGGCCCTGGCGGAATTGACCGACCTCGACGAGGCGCTGGTGGGAGCGCTGCTCGCCGACGCCGACCCCGAGCTCGTGATCGCCACCCTGCGCCGGATCGAGCCGCGCCTCGGCGACGAGCCCTGGCTCGCGCGCGTCGCCGAGCTCGGCCGCTCGCCCCACGCGCGCCTCGCGCACCAGGTGCTGCTCTCGCTAGGCGCCGCCTCGAGCCCGGCCGCTGACGCCGCGCTGGCCGCGCTGCTCGCCGCCGACTGCGCCAGCGAGGAGCGCCGCACCGCCGCGCTCTCGGGCCTGGGCGGGCGCGAGTTCGAGTTCCTGGCGGGCTTGCTGGCCGACGAGGTCTGGCGCGCGCCGCGGCCGGAGTCGAGCGAGGGCGCGCCCGCCGCCGGATCCGCCTCCCCACGCGCGGACGAGCTCGCCGCCGCCGAGGCCTCCGGCCGCGCGCGCGTCCTCGCGCTCCTCGCCGCCTGCATCGTGCGCGAGGGCCGCCTCGAGCGCCGCGCGCGCCTGCTCGAGCTCCTGGTCGACGCGCGCGAGCCCTGGCAGCGCACCGCGCTCGTCGCCGGCGCGACCCGCGCGCTCCCGCCCGTGACGGCCGACGCGCCCGCGCCGATCCGCCTCGCCGCCGAGCCGACGGCCCTGGATGGCCTGCGCGCCCTCCCCGAGGCCGTCCCCCTCCTCGCCGCGCTCTCCTGGCCCGGCCACCCCGCCACCGGCGAGACGCCCCTGCGCCCCCTCACGCCCGACGAGCTCGCCCGCTTCGCTTCCGGCCGCGCGCTCTACACCGAGCGCTGCGCGAGCTGCCACCTCCCCTCCGGCCAGGGCGAACCCGGCCGCGCCCCGACCCTGCGCGGCTCCCCCCGCGTCCTCGGCGCGCACGAGCCGCTCCTGGCCCTCCTCCTGCACGGCCTCACCGGCCCCGTCCCCGGCTTCACCGCCGGCACCACCGCCGAGATGCCCGCCCTCCCCGCCACCGACGAGGAGCTCGCCGCGCTCACCACGTTCCTCCGCCGCGAGTGGGGCCACGCGGCGGAGCCTGTCGAGCCGGCACGCGTCGCGGCGGCGCGCGCCGGAAGTGCATCGCGGGGGCGTCCGTGGACGCTCCAGGAGCTGGAGCGCGACTTTGATGGAACGCGCTGAGGGTGAGGCCTGCTCGTGACGCGGCGTACGGCCCCCCCGAGTGGCCTCCCCCCCTCGAACCCCGCCTGGAGTGTGCCCATGTGCCCGGGCACATCCCGAGGAGCTGCGGCTCTTCTCTTCGCTGTCCGTGGCCACGCGAGATCATCCTTCCGCCCTCCAACACAAAGCTCTGGGTCGAAGGCTGCCTCGGCCCCGTTGACGCGGAGGGGCCATCCCACACGCCGGGACGGCCGATAGAAGACTCCCAGGCCTCACGCTCGACCCGGATGGCCGCCCTCGAGTCGCCGCTCTCGATCGGTCTCGACTGGAGCCGATTCCCCCTTCACCGACCCTTCCCGAAGTGCCGCATGCTCGTTCGTTTCTCGCTGCTCGCTCTCGTGGCGCCCTTCGGGCTGCAGCCCGGCTCGTGGCAGCAGAGAGCTCTCCCGCCGCGCGGGCAAGCGCTGCTCGTCGTGGAGACGACTCCGGCGGCCGTGTCCGTGGCTCCCGTGATGGCGACCATCGCGATCGACTTCGATCGCCCCGTGGCCCCCGACACGATCGACGGGGGCAGCTTCCGCGTCTTCGGACGCCAGAGCGGCGCGGCGCGAGGGAGCTACGCCCTGTCGAACGGTGGCAGGCGGGTGACCTTCGTGCCGGACCATCCTTTCTCCGCGGGAGAGGTGGTTTGGGTCAACCTGTCGCACAGCATCCGCGGCCTGGACCGAGCGCAGCTGAGGACGGCGGGGTATGCGTTCCGGTTCGAGGTCGAGGTGCAGCCCTCGGGCAGCTCCTTCACGCACTACGCCACGCTCTCGAACCGGAGCGGCGGCCCGACGCACATCGACGGCGTCAATGCCACGGACCTGGATCACGACGGCTACCTCGATCTGACCACGGTCAACGAGGTCAGTGACGATCTGCGCGTGTTCCTCAACCTGGCGGACGGCACGGGCAACTACGCTGCCTTCCTCGATCCCGTTCCGACCGGCGCGGAGCCGAGCCCGAACGAGCCGGCCGACTTCGACAACGATGGCGACACCGACCTCTGCGTCACCGCCTGGGGCAGCCGCAGCGTCGGGGTCTTCCTCGGCAATGGAGACGGGACCTTCGATCCGGGGCAGGAGATCCGGGTCGGCAGCACGCCCTCCGGCATCGCCACGCTCGACGTCGATGGGGATGCGGACTTCGACATCGTCAGCGCCAATCTCGGCTCCAACGACCTGTGCCTGATCGCGAACGAGGGCGAGGGCGCCTTCGGCGCTGCCGTCTTCTTCTCCGGCAACGTCAACGGGGAGGTCAGCGTTGCGGCCGGTGACATGGACGCGGATGGGATCTCCGATCTGGTCGTCGCCGGCTTCAGCGGACAGCACGCCCGGACCCTGCTGGGCAACGGGGATGGCACCTTCCACAGCGCGACGGCGTCCGCGACGGGCACCGGCGGCATGGCCTGGGTCGTGACCCTGGGGGACGTCGATGCCGACGGAGACCTCGACGTGGCTTGCGCCAACCAGAGCAGCACCTCCTTCCGGATCCTCAGGAACACCGGGATGGGCGGGCTCGTCGTGGGCGCCTCGCTCGACTGCGGGCCATACCTCAGCTCGAACCATCTCGGAGACCTGGATGGGGACGGGGACCTCGACCTGGGCCTCTCCTGCTACTCCGCCGGGTCCTGGCGCCTGTATCGCAACGACGGCAACGGCAACTACTCGTTCTGGCAGCAGTTCGCCGCCTCCGGGAATCCCTCCTGGTCACTCATGCTGGACACGGACAACGATGGCGACCTGGACCTCGCCCTGACGGACGAGACCGACGACGTGGTGCTCCTGATCCGCAACCAGTGAGGAGCACCGCAGCGCGACAGGGCCGAGCCCCAGGAACCGGAACTTCCACGTGGCCGCGGAGGAAGCTGGAGTTGCCTACACGTCCTCGTCCTTCGGCGGTTCGTGGAGCAGGCGCAAAAGGTTCCGGGCGTCGATGCGCGAAGCTCGCCAGGCCAGAGGCTCGTGCCATCCCTGGTAGAAGCCCACGGTGAGCTCCCAGACAATGTCGTTCGATCGCGGGATGGAGTAGTCGTTGGATCCAGGATGGTCGTTCATGGTGAGGAACAGGGTCGAGCAGGCACGGGGCGGGTTCTCGGAGCCCGAGCACCCAAGAGACAGAGAGAAGTCCGCGAGGTCTACAAAGTCTGTGAGCCACGCGAACCTCTCGACAGCCGCGAAAGGGCCTCCGCTATCTGGTGGCTGTGGGACTCGCGCGCGGGACTCCGACCCTCCCGGCGCCTCCTGAAGTTCCGCGTGCAGCGCGGAGATGGTGGAGGCGGCGGGAATCGAACCCGCGTCCCGGAGTCACCCCTACCTGAGCGTCCACGCGCGTCTTCCGCGGTTTGGTTCTCGCTCTTCTGACGCCCACGGACGGGCTGCAGCGGAGCCAG
>Ga0315910_10004942_pt1 | contig 11023 bp, 6 predicted proteins | sample EdamamesoilMG_FD_204470 | JGI IMG/M metagenome (GOLD analysis project Ga0315910, IMG submission 204470) | Garden soil microbial communities collected in Santa Monica, California, United States - Edamame soil | ecosystem: Environmental > Terrestrial > Soil > Garden | place: USA: California...
ACGAAGCCCGGATAGTGGTTGATCAACGTGCCGGAGATCTGGAAGTTTTCGAGTGCGCGTGCCGTTTGCACGCCGTAATAGGCGTCGGCCGGGATCCGTTTCTCGCCGAGCAGGTCGCGCTCCGTGCGCGTGGCTTGCCCAAACGCCGTCGACCAAGAGAGTGCGCCAAACAACGCCGCGACGATGTACGGTTTCGTGTTCATTGAACCTCTCCTTAGTCAGGTTAGAGTACGCCCGTGAGCTCGCCTCGTGTTAGCCGTTTCGATCGCGATTTCTACCGGCAGTTTTATTCCGATCGCGCCACGGCCGTGACGTCGGCCGCCGAGATGCGTGCGCGTGGCCGGCTCATCGCCGCCTACGTGCAGCACGTCGGCTGCCGCGTGCGCGGCATCCTCGATGCCGGGTGCGGACAAGGCCTCCTGCGCACGACGTTGCTGCGTGCTCTGCCGCGCGCCACCTACACCGGGCTCGAGGTCAGCGACTACCTCTGCGAGCGTTACGGCTGGGTTAACGGATCGATCGCCGATTACGCCCCGCGACGCAAGTTCGATCTCATCGTCTGCGACGACGTGCTCCAGTATCTCGGCACGCGCGATGCGGCGCGCGGCATCGCGAACCTCGGGCGACTATGCCGCGGCGTGCTCTACTTCGGGGCACTTACCGCGCGGGACTGGCGCGAGAACGCCGATCGCCGCCGCACCGACTCGGACGTGCACTTGCGCGACGCGGATTGGTATCGCCGGCGCCTCTCCAAGCACTTCCGGTCTGCGGGAGCGGGGTTCTGGATCCGGCGCGGTGCACCGCTCGTGCTCTGGGAGCTCGAGTCCTAGCTCACGGCGCAAGCCCGACGCGCGCAAACAACTCGGCGTAACGCGGATCGTCGCGGATGCCATCGAGCAGCGGATCGTGGAGCCAAGACACGACGAGCGAACGGTTGTCGAGACCGGCATTGAAATGCGCGAACGCGGCGTCTCGATCACCGAGGCCTGCTGCAACCATTCCGAGAAGTCCCGGCATCACGTACGTCGAAGCGCTGGTCTTGAGTCCCTCCTCGTAGATCGCGCGCGCTTCGTCCTCGAGTCCGAGGAGAGGCAATGCGGCACCCCCGAACAGCCGCGGCACCGGGTCCGTGATCGTCTCCACCATCGTTCTCGCGGCCGCGCGTCCTTCGTCAGTCCGCCCGAGAAGCGCATAGGCTCTGATCGTGCTTATCAAAGTCGCGTCGTAGGTCGGGTCGAGCACGTTCGCCCTGCGCAGCTCTTCGAGCGCGCGGTCGTATTGCCGATCCAACATGTAGAAGTAGCCGACTTCCGCGTTGATGATCGGCGAGTCCGGCTCGAGATCGCGTGCGAGCAGGATTTCCTCGATAGCACCGGCCGTGTTACCCCGCGTGAGGAGCAAGTACCCGTACCAGTGATGCGCGGAGCTGTAGTTGTTGTCGAGCTCGATCGCGCGCAGGAACTCCTGTTGCGCGCCGCCCCAATCCCAGTCATGCATCATCTTCAGGTAGCCGAGCACCGCGTGTGGCTCCGCAAGCGTCGGATCGAGCTCGATCGCGCGTCGCGCCGCGTCGTCGATCAGCGGCGCCACGTCTTCGGGCAGCGCGATGCTCCAGCCGAGCCGCATCAGGTGCGCACCCGCCAAGCCGGCCCATGCAAGCGCGAAGTTGGGGTCGAGCGCCAGTGCGCGTTCGTAGAGCTCCACAGCCATCGTGAGTCCTTCGACGCTGCGACGATTCCAGAAGTAGCGGCCCTGCAGATACAGCCGATGCGCCGCCGGGTTGTTCGTCGTGGGACGCACGATTCGCCGCTCGGTTTCGGCCGAAACGTCGAGATCGAGCTGCGCCGCGATCTCGCCGGCAATCTCGCTCTCGATCGTGAGCAATCCGGACTCGTCGCTGCTGTAGCGGCGACTCCAGGTGATCGTGCCATCACGCGGATCGATGAGCTCAGCCACGATCTCGAGCGTGTCGCCGCGTTGCGTGACGCGGCCCGTGCCGATGACGGTGACGCCGAGCGCTTCGCCCAACGCTTTCACGTCCTCGTCGGCGCGAAGCGGCGTGCGCCGACTCTTCACCTTCAGCGCTTGGACTTGCGACAGCCGTGTCACCAGGCCGTCGCGCAAGCCGTCGCCCAAGTACTGCGTGCCGACTTCGGCGCGTGCCGTATCGAACGGCAGGATCGCGAGCGTCGGTGTATCCGACCGCGCGTAGTCGAGGCCGAGATAACCCGTCGCGGCCGCAACCACCAAGAGGCCGACCGCGCCGGCGAAGTGAGGAGGGCGCCTGCGCCAAGCGCGCGCGACGGCGGTCTCGAGCGCTCGAGGATGTGCCCCTCCGAGGCTCGCCGACTCCTTCGCGATATCCTCGAGATCCTGCACGACCGCGGCCGCCGACGCGTAGCGATCGCGCGGCTGCTTCTTGAGCAGTCGAGCCACGAGTGTTTCGAGGGGCAGCGGCACATCCGGCGCGCGTGCGTAGAGCGGTGGCGGCGGCTCGTTGACGACCGCGTAGCTCGTCGCGATCGACGTTTCGCCGACGAACGGACACTCGCCGGCGAGCATCTCGTACAGAACGATCCCCAGCGACCAAAGATCCGTGCGCGCGTCGATCTCGGAGCCGTGGATCTGCTCGGGCGACATGTAAGCGCTCGTGCCGATCGTGGTGCCCGTGCGCGTCAGCGACTTCAATCCGCCGAGCTTCGCAATGCCGAAGTCGAGCACCTTCACGATGCCGTCGCGAGTCAGAAACAGATTCGCGGGTTTGATGTCGCGATGCACGATGCCCGCTTCGTGGGCTTTGCGAAGGCCGCGCGCGACTTGCAGTGCGACGTCGACGGCTTCGCCGACGGGGAGCAGCCCTCGCTGCAAGCGCTGCTCGAGCGTCTCGCCTTCGTAGTACGCCATCGCGATGAACAGCCGGCCGTCCTGCGACTCGCCGGTCTCGTAGATCGTGCAGACGTTCGGATGATCGAGCGCAGAGGCGGTGCGCGCTTCTTGGATGAAGCGTTGCGTCGCTTGGTCGTCGCGTTTCGCATCGGGCGGTAGGAACTTCAGCGCCGCGCGGCGGCCGAGCGTGACGTCCTCGGCCAGGTAGACCACACCCATCCCGCCGCGACCGAGCTCGTCGAGGATCCGGTAGTGCGAGACGGTTTCGCCTTTCACACGACTACTTCCTTCGCATACCCGTTTCCACGCCTTCCACGTAGTGAATGCTGATGCCGACGATGTCCTCGTCAGGCGAGAACTCGACGATAGCGCCGGACCACGAGAATTGCGTCGACGACAACGCGAGCAAGGGCTCTTTGCCTTTGCCGTCGTAATCGAACATCAGCTCTGCGCCTTCGACCGTGACATTGACGAAGTGTTTGGTGCCGCTGTCGTTGGTGTCGTACACGCCCGCGTAGCGGGACAGCGTAGCCGCCGGGACTTGCACTAATTCGGCCGGTTGTGTCGCCGCCATGCGCTCGCGGCTCTCGTGATGATTCTCGCACACTGCCTCGAGCATTTCGGTGTCGGCCTGAAGTGCGATCGGCATCGAGATCTCGATCGGTTTCGCGTACACGGACGGATCCGTCATTGTCAGCAGCACGTCCATATGTCCCACGCTAGACCGCGTGTAACGTTCCGTGATTCGCAGCTCCTCGGTATGCGGGTGGCCGCCGAAATCGAGCCACGAACGATCGGTGTAGCCGTTGCTTTCCACGACCAATACGTCACCTTCCCAGTGTCCAACCGAGTAGCCCATCCAGGTTGGATTCGGCTCTTCTTCGAGCGATCGACCGTCCATGAAGATCTCGCGATGTATCCCATCGCTGAAAACGAAGACGATCAAGGCCGGCGTTTGCACGATGCGGAACTCGCGGTAGCGCGTCGTCATGTAAACGGGGCCTAGCGGCAGGCATCGAGTCTCCATGCTGTCCTTGCCGAACTCGAGCTGTCGCTTGACGAACAACGCGTGAGCCCACGGTGCCACGTCAGAAACCGCAAGGTCTGCGGCGATATTGTTGTTGTACCGATCTCCGCCGTCGTTGTTCCACAGGCCGGATAGATCGGGTTTGCCGTCGGGCATTCGCGGTGCCGGCGCGGTCAGATCGGGCTTGCCGTCCGGCAGCCGGGGAAGACCCGGTGTCGGAAGGTTCAACCATTGGGCATCGACAGCGGCGGTTGCCGCGAAAAGGAAGACCGAGCACACGAGCAGTCGAAGCGGACGCATGCGAGTTTCCTCCTTGTCAGCCGATCGCGGTCACCAGGATGTCGGCCGCGCGCTCGCAATCGGCGCGCGTCACGTCGAGATGGGTCACGATTCGCATCGTGCGCGGCCCGAACGGGAACAGCACGAGACCGCGTTCGCGCGCGCGACTCACCACCGTCGCCGAGTCCGGGGCATCGGGCGTGAGCCGGAACACGATGATGTTCGTCTGCACGGTCTTGAGGTCGAGCTGCACGCGCGAGCTCGTTGCGAGCCGTGTCGCGAGCAACTGAGCGTTCGCGTGATCTTCGGCGAGCCGCTCGAAGTGGTGGTCGAGCGCGTGCAACCCGGCTGCGGCGAAGATGCCGACCTGCCGCATCGCGCCGCCGGACATGCGCCGGTACCGTTGGCAGACCGCGATCAGGTCCTTCGATCCCGCGACCAGCGAGCCGCCCGGCGCGCCGAGCCCCTTCGACAGGCACACGCCGACGAGGTCGAACGGTGCCGCGAGCTCTGCGAGCGGACGGCCGGTCGCGATCGCGGCGTTCCAGAGGCGCGCGCCATCGAGGTACGTCGCGATCCCGCGTGACCGCGCGGCCTCGCAGATCGCGATCGCTTCGGCTTGCGGAAACACGAGCCCGCCGCCGCGGTTGTGTGTGTTCTCCACCTCGACCAGCGTCGTCGGCGGATAAAGGATGTGACCGCGCGGCTTCACGACCGCGAGGAACTCGGCGGACGTGAACAACCCGCCCGTGCCGATCTCGGTGAACTGCACGCCGGCGTTGGCGGCCGACGCGCCCATCTCGTGCCATACCGCGTGGCTCTCGCGGCTCACGACGACGTCGTCGCCGGGCCGCGTCAGCGCGCGCAGCGCGACTTGATTTGCCATCGTGCCCGTGGGCACCCACAGCGAGGCTTCCTTGCCGAGCAGCGCCGCAACGCGCGCTTGCAGCTCGTTGACGGTCGGGTCCTCGCCGTACTGATCGTCGCCGACGGGTGCATGCGCCATCGCTTCCCGCATCGCGGGCGTCGGCCGCGTGACCGTGTCGGAGCGCAGGTCGATCGGGGAGCTCACGGTCTTGGGCCGTAGATTGGCAGCGGTGCGCCGAGCTCGAGCGCGCCCAAATCCGGTGCGCGGCCCGCGTAACCTTCCGTGACGGTTGCGAGCGGAGTGCCTTTGTCGATGGCGGCCGAGCGCGGACGCAGGCGGAAGTCGAACTCGCGCGCGTCGTAAACTTTCTGCACCGTCGCAACGTCCTGCGCATCGAGCATCGGCACGTCGACGAACACGTCGTAGTCGACGAGCACGCTGTTCCTGTCCTGTCCCGTCGCGGCCGAAAAGTCGGCCAGACTCGCGAACTCGCGCGCCTCGAGATCTGCGTTGTGCCCGAACGAGGCGTAATCGGCGACGACGCCCGCGCGCGGCGCGCTCCAACGGAACGATGCCGCGACGTTCGGATTCGGGCGGAAGCCGTTGAAGTCCGACGACGTGTAGCTCGTGAACGTCGTGACGTTGAAGATCGCGGGCGCCGAGCTCTCGCCGAGCAACAAGTTGTTGCGCCAATGCGTGTTCGACGTGCCGGCCGCCAGCGTCTCGGACAGGATCGTGTTGTTGTAGAAGAGCACGCCCGCCGCACCTCCCGTCAATCGCGTCGAACCTCCGGGCAAGTGATACGCGATGTTGCGAATCCAGTAGACAGGGCCGCCGAGCGTCGGTTGGTTACAGAACGCGTGCGACGCGTGATTGATGAACAAATTCCGCAGCACGCGGATGTTGTGCATGCTGCCGTCGGTCTCGATCGGGTTGTCGTGGCTGTTCGTGATGTAGTTGCCGTAGAAGTCGATCGCGACCGGGCGCAGGTCCCAGTACTCGCGCGGCGGATACTTCGGTCCGTCCGCGATGCCAGGACCCGACGCGACGGAGCCGTCCGGGTTGCCGTACGTCTCGACGTTGATGCCGTCGTGGAAGTCGGCGATGTAGTTGTGCGCGACTATGTGACCGGGACCGTACAGCTTCACGGCCACGTACGATGCCATCGCGGGCGGGAAGATCTGGCCTTCGACGCCGCGGAACTTCGTCCACATGTCGCCGGCCCAGCCGATCACGTGATTCGGGTCGTTGCGCCCCATGAACACGCTATCGGCGATGTAGAAGCCGTTCGACCCCGACCAGTTCGTGAACACGCCGGCGCCGACGTTCTCGAAGCGGCTGCGCTTGACCGTGAGGCCCTTCGATCCCGCGATGAACTGCGTGCCCGCGAGGATCGCGATCTCGGCGTTGCGGAACGTGATGCCTTCGAAATACGTGTGATCGGCTGCGCGCACGTCGAACAGCGCGTAATTGCCGTCGCCGTCGAACACCACGTCGCCGTCGCCGGCCGCGACGATCGCGATCGGCGCATCGGCCGTGCCGTCCGCAGTCAGGTAATAGGTGCCGTCGAGAGGAGTCGTGCGGTTGACGGTGGGGTCGTTCGTGTACTCGTAGCGGTTGTATTTGTAGAGGCCGGCGTGCACGAGAATCGTGTCGCCGGGCCGCACGCGCGGCCGGCCCGCCGTCGCCCAGTCGGTGCCCGCGCACCATTCGTTGTACGCGCACATCAAGCCTTCGAACGACGGCTCGATCTTTTGCCCCGCGAAGCCGTGCGGGTAGACGTGAAACACACGGCCATTCGCGGACCGCATCGGCTCCGCGCGCGTGCGCACGACGACCGTGCGCTCGGCGGTGCCGGCTACGCCGTCGGGATCGGACATCGTGAAGCGAACTTCGTATGGCGTGTCCGGCTCGAGATCGAGCACGCTGCCCGCGAACATGTTCGGCGCGACGACGTCGATGCGCGATTCCGCATAGATGCGCTCGCCTTGCAGCCGCAGCAACGGCAGCGCGTCGCGCCACGCGCTCTCACCTTGCTTTCGGAAGGTCACGGCGACGCTCGCGTTGCGGTTGTCGTCGCCTTGGATCAGCCACTCGAAGCCGAGGTTGATCAGCGTCGCGGGCTCGATGAACAGCTCGCCCGGAACGACCGCGTTCGGCGGCGGGAGCGCGACGTTCGTGGGCCCTTGCGCCAGAGCGCCGGTCGCGAGGAGCGAGAGTAGGGCAATCCCGCTCGCCATGCGCTTCGTGAGCATGGCGCGGATTGTGCCACGATTAGTCTTGCCAGCGGATTTGTATGGCCTCGGCGCGCAACGGTCGTGCGAGCGGGTTGACCTGTATGCTCAGGATCGGCGGAAAGTATTGCGTTCTCGCTCCGCTGAAGAGCACGTTCGGCGCGTGGTCTTGACAGGGGCCGTACGTGCAGTCGGATACGCGCGTCGAAGCATCCGTCAGGATCTCCTGCCCGAGGAAGCGAATCGTCTGCGCGTCGATCACGCGGAGCGACGTGCTGAGCCACGCCGACGCGTTCGCGTACATCCGGAATACGCCACCCGCAACGAGTTGCCCGTTTCTGGCATCCCCGATCGTGGCGTTTCGAACTCCACCGACCAGCGCCACCACGTCGCCAACGGCGAGCTCGGACAACGATCCCGGTGTCGGGATGCGCATCAACAGCTCTTCCTCGGGCGTTGGAAGCTCCCAAATCGGTATGGGGCTACTCACGACGTAGGTCGCGGGCAACACCTGTGCCGTGCTGCCGAGCACGGTGATCGAGCCGCGCGCGGCGTCGATCGAGTCGATCGGTCCGACAATCACGGTGGAGCGCCATGTCGGAAGGTTCAGGCCGATTGGGGTAGAGGGTTGCGTGCCCGGCCAAGGCCAAACCTCGATCGGCGTCCCGATCGCCGGCGCAGTGGTCAGAGGCGCACAGTCACAGGCATGGAGGTCGACGCGATAACCGCCAACTTCGAAATCGTCCGGTGAGCGCGACGCCGTGACGAACCCCCTCAGTATCTTCGCAGCGCCGTTTTCGCCCCCCACGTTCCAAACGGCGCTCGTCAACCGTGCGCTGCTCGCGATCAGCCGGCCGCCGCTCATTGGTTCGTTTGCACGCACGAGCACGGCGTCACCGGGCAACGGCGCACTCGCGGGAAACCCTTCGAGAACCGCGGCCGAAAGATCGACCGCGAGATCGCCGATGCGGAGCCCGCCACCGTGTCCGGCGGCGAGGATTCCGCGGAGCAGCAGTCCTTGAGGCTCGACATGAGTCAGATGCGTCGCGTAGATGTCGCCGTCGGCCGTGAACGAGCCGCTTACGGCCACGAAATCCCCAACGTGGAAAGCGCCGATGTCTGGGGAAAGCGATACCCGTGTCCGCGTCTGATCGAGCACGTATACGTGTTGGCCCAGCACGTCGATTCGGCCTCTCTCGAGATCGATGGCCTCGATGGGTCCTATTGCCGTGTGTTGCACGTCGACCGACCAGCGGCCGGAGGTCGTACCGCGGACGTGAGCGATCTCCCCGGCGCCGACAAAGTTGCTCGGTAGCGATACCTGCACCCCATCAAAGGACAAGCGCTCGATGCACGGCGAGTTCATGCAGGACAGGTACATTCGGCCGGCGAGCGCGCCAAAAACGGGTCCCAGGTACTCGCGCGCCTCGTGATCCTCGAGTTCGTCTTGCGTCGGCGCCGTTGTCACCGGTGGGGGCGGCGCAGCAGGTGCCGGTATTGGCTCCGGACTAGGGGGTGCGTCGCTACAGGCACCAATGGTGAGCACCAAGAGCAAGGCAAGTGAGCGAGACATGAGAGTCATGAACGGCTCCGGAAGTGTGGCGATGGCGACTGCCTGGACTGTCGCACGTGGCTGCGCCGATCGTGGCTCAGCGTCGCCGAACCTTCGGTGAAGATTCGGCCAAGATTCGGCGAAGCGCGCAGCGGCGCCGCGATTCGTGGTGGCCCACACCCGGACGTGCGGCTAAGATTTCGGCGTGAGCGAACCGAGTAACGACGAGGCAGCGGTCTACCGGTTCGACGACCTCGAGCTGGACGTGGGCTTGCAGCGCGTCCTGCGCGGCGGCGTCGAGGTTCCGCTGCCGAAGCTTTCCTTCGACTTCCTGCTTGCGCTCGTCGAGGCCGCGCCGAACGTAGTTCCGCAGCGCCGGCTGCTGGCGCGCGTATGGCCGAGTCTCGTCGTCACGGACAAGACTGTGAGCCAGCGCGTGAAACTTCTGCGCGACGCGCTCGGTGACGATCCCGAGAACCCGCGGTACATCGTCGTGTTGCGCGGCCGCGGCTATCGGCTCAAGCCGTCCGTCGAGCGCCGTGAGCGCGTGCGCGCGGCGCTTTCCGCCGGAACATCCGACCCTGGCGTGCCCGACAACGCAAGGATTCCCGAGACGGCGCCGGTGAAACGGTCCGCCGTGCGAGCCGCAGGTCTCGCAGGGGTGGTGGCGCTCCTCATGGCGCTCGTGATCCTGATAATCCCCGATGAACCGTCGCGTGGTGTGGAGCCCGCCGATGCGCCCGCGCTCGGGGCCGCGGTCGCGGTGCTGCCATTTCGAAATGTGAGCGAGGACGCCGGGGAAGCGTACCTAGCACTCGGGATCGCGGAGACGGTGCTCGAGCAGCTGTCGGCCGTCGATGGACTACGCGTGATCTCGCGTGGGTCGTCGTTCAAAGATTCACTCGCGGATCGCGACGCCACAGAGGTCGGTGCGCGCTTGAACGCCCGCTATCTCGTCGACGGCAGCGTGCAGCGCATGGGTCGAACGCTGCATGTATCAGCGCGACTCGTCGACGCCGAATCCAGCGAGCAAATGTGGGCGCAGCTTTTCGACCGTTCTGCGGAGGATATCTTCGAGATCGAGGAAGAGATCGCCGAGCGCGTGACGGCAGCGATTCGATTGCGGCTGAGAGGAGTGGGAGCGTTGACGTCGGTCGCGCCGACCAAGAGCGTGGACGCGTATCTTGCATATCTGCGCGGCCGTGCTGCGATCGCTAACTGGACTGCTGCTGCAGCGGACATTGCCGAAGCATCGTTCGCCGAGGCGATACGCCTCGATCCTACGTTTGCCGCGGCGTACGCGGCGCGCTACGACGCGCGCATGATGGCGGAGGATCGGCGCGGTGGTGCTGCCGCGCCGCAGCTCGCGAGTCGGGCGCTGGCGGCCGCACGGGTCGAGAACGAGCCGCTGATCTCGCGGGCGCTCGAGCTCGATCCCGCATCCGGGACCGCATACTTCGTGCGTGCGATCTGGTCCGATGGTCCACCTGCCGAGCGCGAGGCGGATTTCCGGCGCGGACTCGAGCTCGATCCCAGCAACGGTCGCGGCACCACTGCGTTCGCGGAATTTCTCGACAAGGTTGGTCGTGAGGACGAGGCCGAGCGCATGCTCGCGCGTGCGATCGAGATCGACCCGCTGGGGGCGCGTGCGCACTTCTGGCGTGTTCAGCGAACGTTCAATGCGGGGTCGGCGGATCAGCTCGAGGAAGGAATGCTGCGCGTTCTCGAGATCGACCCGGACTACCAACCGGCGTTGCAGCGCTATTCGAAGTACCGATGGATTCGCCACGGCGCGCTCGCCCAGGCGCTTCAAACGTTGGAGCACGCATCGTCACTCGACCCCGACAACGCGTGGCTCGCACACACATTGGTCGCGGTGTATCTCGACATCGGCGATGTCGCCGCGGCCCGAGCCGTACTCGCAGAGACGGCGCGCCCGCAAGCATCTGGGGATCTGTTGCTGTACCTACACGACGGCGAGATCGAGTCTGCTGCTGCCGCGGCATTCGGCGAAACTGCGTTTGCCAACGGCCCAGGCGAGGCTTGGGGCGTGTTCGAGGCGCTGCTCGATGGTGCAAAGTTGAACGGCGATTCGACACGTGCGCTCGACTACATCATGGAGCACGTGACGTTCGCGAGCGGTGTGAAGGTCAACAATTTTCGCGCGGTTCCCGCCG
>Ga0315910_10004943_pt1 | contig 11023 bp, 11 predicted proteins | sample EdamamesoilMG_FD_204470 | JGI IMG/M metagenome (GOLD analysis project Ga0315910, IMG submission 204470) | Garden soil microbial communities collected in Santa Monica, California, United States - Edamame soil | ecosystem: Environmental > Terrestrial > Soil > Garden | place: USA: California...
GTCCACCTCCTGTCGCGTCGACCGATTCTGAGCCGAGGCCGGATGCGGCACCCTCACTCGTTCGTGGGACCGCTCAGCGCGCGTCCGACCCGGCGATCGCGTTCAGGCTCGACTGCGCCTCGGCGCCGACCAGCATCTCGCGGCCGGTCAGCCAGGTGCCGAACACGCCGCCGGCGAAGATCAGCGCGATGCCGCCGAGCGACCAGGCGTCGGGCACGTGCGCGAACACCAGCCAGCCGCCGAGCGCGCCGAACAGGATCTGCAGGTACAGGTAGGGCGTCAGCACCGCGACCGGCGTGCGCGTGTAGGCGACGATCAGCATGAAGTGGCCGAGCGCGCCGAGCACGCCCATCAGGCCCATCAGCAGCCACATCGCGAGCGGTTGCGGCTGCCAGGCGAGCGGCAGCAGCAGCGTCGTCGCGACCAGACCGCCGAGGCCCGAGTAGAAGTGGATCGTGCCGGGCGAATCGTGCCGGGCGAGTGCGCTGGTCAGGATCTGGAACGCGGTGCTGGCGAGCACGAGCAGCAGCGGCAGCAGCATCGCGGCGTGGAACAGCTCGCGCCCGGGGCGCATCACGAGCAGCGTGCCGGCGAAGCCCGCCGCGAGGCAGGCCCAGCGCGACCACGACACCGACTCGCGCAGCGCATGCGCGGCGACGACCGTGAGCAGCAGCGGCGTCAGCATCACGATCGCGGTGAACTCGCCGACGTGCATGTGGCGCAGGCTCAGGAAGGCGATCGCGTTCGACGCGACCAGCAGCGCCGAGCGCAGCGCCTGCAGGCCGGGCCGGCTCGTGCGGAACAGCCGCCTGCCCTCGCTCGGCCACAGCACCGCGGCGGTCGCGAGCGTCTGCACGACGTAGCGCACCCAGATCGCCATCAGCACCGGCACGACCGCGGCGGCGACCTTGGAACTCGTGTCGAGCGCGCCGAAGCACGCGACCGCGACGACGATGAAGGCGATGCCGCCGCGCCGCGGCGCCGCCAGGCCGCTCATGCGCGCGTCGCGCGGCGCCGCACGCACTCGAGGTACTGCTGGCCGTCGGGCGGCTGCCCGCTGCGCTGCGAGGCCCAGACCATCTCGCCGAGGCACTCCATCACCTCGTGCTGCGCGGCATGCGCCGAGCCGCGTTTCGCGGCGAGCAGCTCGACGGCCTGCCTGATGCCGCGCGGCTGGTCGATCGAGACCTGCTCGCTGATCGTCAGGTGCATCGACAGGTGCAGGAACGGGTTGGTGCGGCCGGACTCGACGTCGTAGACCGCCGCGAGCGCGGCATCCAGGTCGTCGAGTTCGGCGTGGTGTTCCGGGTGCGCGGCGATCCAGTCGGCCGCGATCGCCTCCATCGGCGTCAGCGGCGCGCCGTCACGCTGCTTGCGGCGCGTCTCGCAGAAGAAGCGCCGCACGTCGTTCTGTGAAGGTGCAAACATTGTTCGACAATTGTCGGCGATGACCCTGACCGACCTGCCGCTGATCACCGATCCGGCCTTCTATGCCGCGGCGATCCCGGCGGTGCTGCTGATGGGTCTGGCCAAGAGCGGGCTGGGCGGCTTCGGCGCGCTCGCGACGCCGCTGATGGCGCTCGCGATCCCGGTGCCGCAGGCGGCCGCGATCATGCTGCCGCTGCTGTTCGTGATGGACGTGATCGGCCTGCAGCAGCTCTGGCGCGAGGCCGACCGGCCGCTGCTGCGCCTGCTGCTGCCGGCCGGGCTGATCGGCACCGTGGTCGGCACGCTGTCGTTCGGGCTGCTGTCGACGCAGGCGGTCGCCGGCATCGTCGGTGCGCTGACGCTGCTGTTCCTCGCCCAGCGCCTCGTCTTCCCGCCGCGCGCCGACGCGCCGCCGCCGTCGCGCCGGCTCGGCTTCGTGCTCGGCATCGCGTCGGGCTTCACGAGTTTCGTCGCCCACGCGGGCAGCCCGCCGATCAGCGCCTACGTGCTGCCGCTCAGGCTCGCGCCGATCCGCTTCGCGGCGACGATGGCGGTGTTCTTCGCGGCGGTGAACCTGTCGAAGTGGCTCCCGTACGCCTGGCTCGGGCTGATCGACGGCCGCAACATGGCGACCTCGCTCGTGCTCGCGCCGCTCGCGCCGATCGGCGTCTGGCTCGGCGTGTGGCTGACGCGGCGCATCGCCGCGGTCTGGTTCTACCGCCTCGCGTACATCGGCATGGCACTGACCGGCGTCAAGCTGCTCTTCGACGGGCTGCGCTGAGCGCGGGCGCGGCTACTTGATCGTGTAGCCGCGTCCTTCCAGGCACGCCGCACGCGCCTTCTGGTAGGCCGCCTGGCCGGCCGACTGCTGCTGCGCCGCAGCCTGCTGCTGCTGCTGAGCCTGCGCGGCGTTCTGGCGCCGGCTCTGGCCGCGCGCCGCGACCGCGCCGACCGCCGCACCGGCGCCGGCATCGTCGGCGACGATCTCGCCGACCACCGCGCCGCGCGCCGCGCCGCGCAGGCCGGCGCCCGGGGCCGTGCCGGTCGCCGTGGTCGGTGCCGGGGCGGGTGCGGCTGCCGGCGGCGGCTTGGCCGGGTCGTACTGGCTCTGCTGCACGGCCCAGCCGTGGCATTCGCCTTCGTCCTTCTTCTGCTGGTCGGCCGACTGGCCCTTGGCCGGGTAGACGAACTGCTGCGCGTGGGCCGCCGACACGGCGAGGCCGGCCAGCAGCGCGATCAGGGGGATGATCCTGGGTTGGGGCATGGCGTACTCCTGGGAGCGAAGAGTCCCAGCGTAGCAGGCCGCGATGGCGCCCGCTTGTCGTGGATCATCCGGCCGGGCCGTCGGCCGGACGGCCTGCGGGCGCACCGGCGTCGGCGTCGTCCGCCTCGGCGCTCCAGGCGGCACGCTCGCCGTGCCGGCGCGCCGCGGCGCGCTCCTGCGCGAACTGCTCCTCGAGCTGCTGGCGCCCCTGCTTGGCGACCGCGATGAACTTCGCCTCGTCACCGCTGTGGGCGCGCATCTGCTCGAGCAGGTCGACGCTGTGCTTGCGGAAGCGCCGCGCGAGCGTGCGCGCCTGGTGCGGCTCGAAGCCGAGCTGCTCGAGCACGCTGCGGCCGCTGAGCAGCGCCGAGTCGAAGGTCTCGCGCTCGATCAGCTCGACGCCGAGCTTGCGCAGCTCGAAGTAGTGCTGCACGTTGCGCGCGCGCGCCACCACGACGAGCCGCGGGAAGTGCTCGCGCACCAGCTTCGCGACCTCGACGCTCTGCTCGACGTCGTCGATCGCGAGCACGAACACGCGCGCCTGCGCGGCGCCGGCGGTGCGCAGCAGGTCCAGCCGCGTCGCATCGCCGTAGAACACCGGCCAGCCGAAGCGGCGCAGCGCCTCGACCTGCTCGGCGTCGTGTTCGAGCACGGTCGGCTTCAGGCCGTTCGCGTAGAGCAGCCGGCCGACGATCTGGCCGTAGCGGCCGAAGCCGGCAATGATGATCGGTGCGGCCTGCGGCTCGGCGAGTTCGGCCACCGCGGGCGGCGGCGCGTGCGCGGCGAGGTGGCGCGCCCACCAGCGGTCGGTGGCGATCAGCAGCAGTGGCGTCAGCAGCATCGAGACGACGATCGCCGCGGTCAGCAGCGAGGCGGTGGGCGGGTCCATCACGCCGGCGCCGCCGGCCGCCTGGAAGACGACGAAGCCGACCTCGCCGCCCTGCGCGAGCAGCACGATGTAGGGCGGTCGCTCGGCGAGCGGGATCGGGATCAGCCGCGCCATCGCCCACAGCACGAGCGTCTTGACGAGCAGGAAGCCGGCGACGATCGCGGCGACCAGCAGCGGCTGCGCGATCACGACGCCGAAGTCCAGCGTCATGCCGACGGCGATGAAGAACAGCCCGAGCAGCAGGCCCTTGAAGGGTTCGATGTCGGTCTCGAGCTCGCGTCGGTATTCGCTCTCGGCGAGCAGCACGCCGGCGAGGAAGGCGCCGAGCGCCATCGACAGGCCGACCGAGTGCATCAGCGCCGCGGTCGCGACGACCACCAGCAGCGACGCGGCGGTGAAGATCTCGGGTGTGTCGCTGCGCGCGATCCAGCGCAGCGCCGGGCGCAGCAGCAGGCGGCCGCCGAACACGATCGCGGCGATCACGCCGGCGGCCTTCGCGGCGCTCAGCCAGCCGCCGTCGGCGTGGGCGCCGCTGACTGCGAGCAGCGGGATGAAGGCGAGGATCGGGATCGCCGCGACGTCCTGCAGCAGCATCACGCTGAGCATGCTCTGGCCCGAGGTCGTCGGCAGCAGGTTGCGTTCGGCCGCGACGCCCAGGCCGGTCGCGGTCGACGAGTCCGCCAGGCCGAGCGAGGCGACGAGCGCGAGGCGCCAGTCGACGCCGCAGGCGACCGCGATGCCCGTCATCAGCGCGGCCGAGCCGAACAGCTGCAGGCTGCCCCAGCCGAAGATCGGCCGGCGCAGCTCCCAGAGCCGTCGCGGTTCGAGCTCGAGCCCGACGATGAACAGCATCAGCACGACGCCGAACTCGGCGAAGTGCAGGATCTGCTGCGGGTCGGTGACCAGCTTCAGCGCCCACGGCCCGATCAGGATGCCGGCGCCGAGGTAGCCGATGATCGCGCCGAGGCCGAGTGCCTTGGCGAGCGGTACCGCGATCACCGCGGCGGCGAGGTAGACCAGCGTGCTGGTCAGCCAGTTGGCGTGTTCCATGTCAGGGGCGGCCGTCGAGGGGCGAGGCGGTGGCCCCGGGTTCTGCGGCCGGCCGCGCCGAGGCCGGCACGTCGCAGGCGCCGAAGGCGGGCAGCTCGTCGAGCTCGGGCCAGCTCGGATAGCTGCCGAGCCGCTCGGCGTAGACCTCGGCGTGCGCTTCGACCTCGGCCGCGCTCGCGCGGTGCGCGCCGTGCAGCAGCAGCGGCGGCAGGAAGCGCATGCCGCACAGCGCCGCGGGCTGTTCGTAGGCGGGCAGGAAGGCGTCGAAGAAGTAGCGGTTGTAGCGATCGGGCCGGTACGACTCCTCGGCGTCGCCGGTGCTCGCGACGAGCCAGAGGTCCTTGCCGTGCAGCGCACCGGCACCCGGGCCGTAGGCCCAGCCGAACGCGAGCACCTCGTCGACCCAGAGCTTCATCAGCGGCGGCATGTGGTACCAGTGGATCGGATGCTGCCAGACGACGAGGCGCGCGGCCGCGAGCCGGGCCTGTTCGGCGGGAATGTCGATCCAGTAGTCCGGATAGAGCGCATAGAGGTCGCGCACCTCGATGCGGCCGTCCGAGGCGCGCGCCGCCGCCTGCGCGACCTCGCGCATGCGGCGGTTCACGCGCGAGTGCTCCAGCTGCGGGTGGGCGAGCAGCACCAGCACCTCGGCGGTGGGCGGGCCGGCGTCGGCGACGGGAGGGGCAGCAGGCGGTGTCATGGCGTGGGGTTGCTCTCGATGCCGGCTCCGGCCCGGCCCCGGTAACATAACCGCAAACGATTCCAAGCCCTCGGAGGTTCCGCATGCCGGTGATCGTGGTCGCCAACCCGAAGGGCGGCGTCGGCAAGAGCACGCTCTCGACCAACATCGCCGGCTACTACGCCTCGCGCGGTCACGCGGTGATGCTCGGCGACGTCGACCGCCAGCGTTCGGCGCTCACCTGGCTCGGCCTGCGCCCGGCCGGTGCCGCGCCGATCGGCACCTGGGAGGTCGCGCACGACGACATCGTGCGCCCGCCCAAGGGCACGACGCACGTCGTGCTCGACACACCCGCCGGCCTGCACGGCAAGCGCCTCGACGAGGTCATGCGGCTCGCCGACAAGGTGCTCGTGCCGCTGCAGCCGAGCATCTTCGACATCCACGCGACCCACGAGTTCGTGCGCACGCTGCAGGCGCACCGGCGCGGCGACAGGGTCGAGATCGCGCTGGTCGGCATGCGCACGCGCGAGCACACCATCGCGACCGACCAGCTGCGCGAGTTCCTGCACGGGCTGGACGTGCCGCTGCTCGGCTTCATCCGCGACACCCAGAACTACGTGCACCTGGCCGCGCACGGGCTGACGCTCTGGGACGTCGGCTCGAGCCGCTTCGAGCGCGACCTCGAACAGTGGCAGCCGATCACGGCGTGGCTCGACCGATGAGAGTCTTCGAGAACCTCACCGACCTGCGGCCGCTGCTCGGCGAGGTCGTCGCGACGAGCGACTGGATCGACGTGACGCAGGCGCGCATCGACCAGTTCGCGCAGGCGACCGGCGACCACCAGTGGATCCACGTCGACCCCGAACGCGCAAAGGCCGGCCCGTTCGGCACGACCGTCGCGCACGGTTTCCTGACGCTGTCGCTGCTGCCCGAGATGGGTGCCAGCGCGATGGACGTGCGCGGTGTGCGCATGGGCGTCAACTACGGCCTCAACAAGGTGCGCTTCCCGGCACCGGTGCCGGCGGGCAGCCGGCTGCGCGGCCACTTCAGGCTGACCGGCTACGAGCCGATCGACGGTGGCGCGCAGCTCACCTTCGAGGTGACGATGGAGCGCGAGGGCTCGGCCAAGCCGGTGTGCGTCGCGGAGTCGCTCTCGCGGCGCTACGTCTAGGCGCTGCCGGGCGGGGTAGGATGCGCTCCGACGCGACTGCGGAGCACGTGCCATGAAGGTCCTGCTGATCGACGACCATCCGCTGATCCTCTCGGCGCTGCAGAGCGTCATCCAGGGGCTGGACGGCGAGACCACCGTGGTCGGTGCCGGCAGCGCGCGCCAGGCACGCGAGATCCTCGCGCAGCAGGCCGACGACTTCGACCTCGTGCTGCTCGACCTGCAGCTCGGCGACGCGAACGGCTTCGACGTGCTGCCCGAGCTGCGCAACGCCTACCCGGCGCTGCCGGTCGTCGTGATCTCGGCCTCGGACCGCAGCAGCGACGTGATCCGCGCGGTCGACCTCGGCGCGATGGGCTTCGTGCCCAAGCGCGCCAGCAACGAGGCCCTGTTCGAGGCCCTGCACATGGTGATGTCGGGCGGCATCTACGTGCCGCCGATGGAGATGCGCTCGCCCGACCCGGCACCCGGCGACGCCGAGGCCGACACCGTGCCGGGCGTGCTGCGCGTCGTGCGCGAGCACGCCGAGCACCGCGAACCCGAGCCGCCGCCGCTCGCCTCGCTCGGCCTGACGCCGCGCCAGACCGACGTGCTCGCGCTGCTGCTGCAGGGCAAGCCGAACAAGCTGATCGCACGCGACCTGAACCTGTCGGTCGAGACGGTCAAGGACCACGTCGCCGCGGTGCTGCGCACCCTCAACGTCAGCTCGCGCACCCAGGCCGTGCTCGCGGTCAGCCAGATGACGCGCCAGGGCGGCTTGCCGACCTGGCGCAGCCCGACGCGCTGATGGCTGCGGTGCTGCCGGCATCGGCCACGCCGGCGGCGCGCCACTCGGCGCTCGGCGAAGAGACGCTCGCCGCCTACGAGTTCACGACCGCGACGCTGCTCGGCCTGGCGACCGGCTTCGCGCTGATCCTGGTGCTGTTCTGGAACGTCGCGCCGCTGACGCTGCTGCTGCCCTGGGGCAGCGCGTTCGCCGGGCTCTGGTTCATGCGCGTCGCGCTCGCGCGGGCTTTCCGACGCTCGGTGCGCAAGCGTGGCGAGTCGACCCGCTGGGCCCACTGGCACCGGCGCTGGAACCTGATCACGCTCGCGTCGGCATCGATGTGGGGCATCACCGGCTGGGTGTTCTACGGCCAGGGCACCGCGATCCAGCAGACCGGGCTGATCGTGCTGGTCTACACCTTCTGCGTCGCGGTGATCCCGGTGCTGGCGAGCCAGCCGCGTGTCTTCGTCGCCTACGTCGCGCTGTGCATCGGACCTCTGATCGTGCGCATCGCGCTCGGCGGCGACACCTACAGCTATCAGCTCGCCGGCGTGCTGCTCGTGATCGTCTCGCTGACGACCGCGATCGCGCGCAACTACCGCCAGGCGCTCGGCCGCGTGATCGAGCTGAAGCTGCGCGCCGACGACCTGCTCGACCAGCTGCGCGTCGAGAAGCAGGCCGCCGAGGCGGCGCGCCACGAGGCCGAGGTCGCGAACCGCGCGAAGACGCAGTTCTTCACCGCCGCGAGCCACGACCTGCGCCAGCCGCTGCATGCGATGGGGCTGTTCGCGGAAGCCTTGCGCCAGCGCAGCCACGAACCCGAGGTCGCCAACCTGGTGGTCAGCATCAACGCCTCGGTCGACGCGCTCGAGGGGCTGTTCTCCGAGCTGCTCGACATCACCCGCATCGACAGCGGCGGCGTCGAGGTGCACCCGCAGGGCTTCGAGATGGCCGACATCCTGCGCAAGATCCGCCTGCACTACGAACCGACCGCGTTCGAGAAGGGCCTCGCGCTGCGGCTGCGCGGCGGCCATCGCGTCGTGCACGGCGACCCGCTGCTGGTCGAGCGCATCGTGCGCAACCTCGTCAGCAACGCGATCCGCTACACCAACGACGGCTCGGTGCTGGTCGCCTGCCGCGCGCGCGGCGACAAGGTCTGGGTGCAGGTCTGGGACACGGGCCTGGGCATCCGCGCCGAGGAGCAGGCGAAGATCTTCGAGGAGTTCTACCAGGTGCCCGACACCGCCGCGGTCGCGCCCGACCAGCGCAAGGGCCTCGGGCTCGGGCTGGCGATCGTCAAGCGCCTGGCCGGACTGATGGGCGCCGAGCTGTCGATGCGCTCGACGCCGGGCAAGGGCACGGTCTTCACGCTCGTGCTGCCGGTCGGGACGAAGCCGCGCCCGCAGGCGCAGGCACTGCCGGGCAAGGCGCCGGTCGGCCTGACGCTGGACGGCCGCACGATCGTCGTCGTCGAGGACGAACCCGCGGTGCGCGCCGGCCTCGAGGTGCTGCTGCAGGGCTGGGGCGCGCGCATCACGTCGTTCGACAGCGTCGCCGGCGCGAGTGCCTGGGCTGCGGCGGCCGACCCGGTCGCGGCGCGCCCGGACCTGCTGATCGTCGACTACCGGCTCGAGAACGGCCGCAACGGCGTCGATGCGATCGTCGCGCTGCGCGCGCGCTTCGGCGCCGAGGTGCCGGCGATCATCGTCACCGGCAGCACGATGACCGGCCACGACAAGGAGGCGCAGGAGCAGAACTTCCACCTGCTGCTCAAGCCGGTGGTGCCGAACAAGCTGCGCGCGATGATCGCGTTCAAGCTCGGCGTCAAGGCCCGGGCCGCCTAGGTGCAGCGATGGAGATGAACCGCCACGCGCTCAACTGGGCCGAGATCCCGGTGGCCGACTTCGAGCGCGCGCGGCGCTTCTACGGCACGATCTACGACTTCGAGATGCCGCAGATGACGCTGGGCGGCAACACGCTCGGCTTCCTGCTGTTCGAGCAGGGCCAGGGCGTCGGCGCGGCGATCGTGCACGGCCCGGGCCACGTGCCGTCGGCGCTGGGATCGCTGGTCTACCTGTCGGCCGGGCGCGACCTCGCCGTCGTGCTCGGCCGCGTCGTGCGGGCCGGCGGCGTGGTGCTGCGCGACAAGACCGAGATCGGCCCCAAGCTCGGCTACTACGCGCTGTTCCGCGACACCGAGGGCAACCGCGTCGGGCTGCACTCGCCCGAGTGAGACGCGGGCGCTGCCCGCCGGGAGGCGGCGCCACCCGGGTGCACCCTAGTCCGGGGCCGGGCGGGCGGGTCTAGACTGGCTGCGGCTGGGACCGTGTCACGAGGGAGCCGACCGTGACCCCGGACGACAAGAAGCCATTCCACCAGCGCCCGCTGCTCCTGCAGGTCATCGCTGCAGCGGTGATCCTGAGCCTCGTCGCGCTGGTCGTCTCGGTGATGGTCTCGGCGCGGCTGGTCGACCGGGCCAGCGCCGAGGTGGCACGCCGCTACGAACTGAACGCCCGCATCCGCCAGCTGCAGGAACTGCTGGTCACGCTGACCGAGGCCGAAGCGGGCCAGCGCGGCTACCTGCTCACCGGCCGTACCGAGTACCTGGCGCCGCACGAGCGCGCCGTCGAGGCCCTGCCGCGCCTGCTGGCCGCGCTGGACGGCATCCCGATCGCGGATGCGCGCGTGGCCGGGCATGCCGGGCGCGTGCGCGCGGCGGTCGGCCTCAAGCTCGCCGAGCTGCAGCAGACCATCGACCTGCAGCGCGCCGGCCAGCGCGATGCGGCGCTGCAGATCGTGCTGACCGACAGCGGCGAACGTCACGGCCGCGAGGCCAAGGCCGAGCTGAACGCGATCATGGCGCTGATCCGCGCCGACCGCGACGCCGCGACCCAGGCGCTCGAGCGCGACACGCGCGACAGCCGCGCGCGCGTGGTCGGGCTGGTCGCGCTGCTCGTGCTCTCGATCGGGCTCGCGACCGCGCAGATCCTGCTGCTGCGCGCGTCGCAGCGTCGCCATGCGAGCGACCTGGAGCGCAGCGAGCAGCGCCACCGCGCGATCGTCGAGGAGCAGTTCGAGTTCGTCTCGCTCGCCCGGGCCGACGGCACGCTGGTCTACGCGAACCCGGCGTACGGCCGTCACTTCCGGCGCCGCCCCGACGAGATCGTCGGCATGAGCCTGTACGACCTGGTCGAGCCCACCGACGTGCCCTTCGTGCGTGCGCAGATCGAGGCCGCGTGGCGCAGCGGCCGGCCGGTCGAGAGCGAGAACCGCCTGCGGCTGCCCGACGGCACGACGCGCTGGTTCGCGTGGACGAACAGCGTGCGCGCCGGCGACGACGGCGAGCTGCTGCTCTACTCGGTCGGGCGCGACGTCGACGAACGCCGGCGCGCCGAGGAGGCACAGCGGCAATCGGCACGCGAGCTCGAGCTGCAGACCGCGACGCTCTCGGCGGTGATCGAGTCGATCCCGGCGATCGTCGCGGTGCTCGACCGCGAGCTGCGCTACCGCATGGTCAACCGCTCGTGGGAGCGCTGGCGCGGCCGCGCGCGCGACCAGGTGGTCGGGCGCACGATCGCCGAGCTGTTCGGCCAGGCCGAGCACGACCGCAGCGCGCCGGCGGCGTTGCGTGCCCTCGCGGGCGAGACCGCGAGCTACGAGAAGGACTATCCCGGCGAAGGGCGCCTGCTGACCTTCACCTACATGCCGCTGAGGCTCGCCGACGGCACGGTCGGTGGCCTGATCGCCGAAGGCCACGACATCACCACGCAGCGCGACCG
>Ga0315910_10004944_pt1 | contig 11021 bp, 8 predicted proteins | sample EdamamesoilMG_FD_204470 | JGI IMG/M metagenome (GOLD analysis project Ga0315910, IMG submission 204470) | Garden soil microbial communities collected in Santa Monica, California, United States - Edamame soil | ecosystem: Environmental > Terrestrial > Soil > Garden | place: USA: California...
TACGGGAGCCATCTGTCGCGAAACGACTGATCCTGTCGCTGGCGGCAACTGCAGCAACGTGGCGAATGGACGCACGTTCCAGATCAACGGCGTCTCGAAGACCTGCAACGGGCAAAACTGGTCGTCGATCCCTGCGGCGCGCAACGGCGGCTATTGCGTCCAGCTCGGCACGGGTAACTGGTCGTCCGCCGCATTCACGGTTTTCCGGTAATCCCCGCAGCTACTACTGCATCCTAGAGGTCCCTCGGTCGCTGGGGGCGGCGTTCCTGGTGCTGCCCGTTGGCGCGCGCTGGTGGGCCAAGCGTGTGCTGGTCGTAAGGTCGCCTTACTAACGTGTGCTCTCTCTGCGTGCTGATTCGATGCTGAGTCGTGTGTCGCTCGAGTCGTTAACGCACGTAATACGTTAACGTGCGCGCTGGCGTTGGGGTGTCGATGTGCTGATCTGGTGCTTTGGGCAAATACGCGGGGTGACACGGTTCGTGAGTCGCAATGTAGTCACCAAGCGTCTTCTAACAGATCAATAGTCGGCGATCGTGTGCGACTCCTGCCTTGCCCGAGTTTTGTGGAGTGAGCGATGTGTGATCGTTTGGTGGCGTTGTTAATCTTGGTACGCAATTGACGTTGGGTTCGATCTGGCATACCAACGTTCTCCGAGTCCATGCCAGTTGGGAGTGCGCATGGTTCTGCTCTCAACAAGAACAACATGGAGGTGTCATCATGGGGATGCGCGTTTTACTAGGACGGTCGGCGCTGTTCGTTTGCGCCGGCGCGGCCCTCGCTACGAGTGCCTGCGGATCAGCCGAAGAATTCTCAGATTCTGGTGAGGAAGGCGTAGCGCAGGTTAGCCAAAAGAGCGTCTACACGCCGGCTGAAGAGGACACGCTCGCGGTGTACGCAGCGAAGTGCGACGCGGCGACCGGCATTCACGTGCCGGCGTTCAGCTGCAATCAGGGGCTTGCACTGCCTTCGGGCAATCAATTTGCGTGGATCGATACCAAAACATCGATCGACAACGTCCAAGAGACGACCTTGATCGGTAACGCGACGGGTTCGCGAACGCCACCGGACGTCAGCATCACCGCCAAGCTCATGAGCACCAGCGGCGGCAACATCTCCGGCACCGCCGACAACTTCCAGTTCGCTTGGGTCGAGCACGAGATGTCGCCGTACGCCCAGCCGGGAGGGTCGCAGGCAGAGGTCAAGATCGTCAACTACGAGAGTTCAGCCACAGGGGCCGTGGCCGGGCTGATGTTGCGCGGTGATGCGGCCAACCCAGCCAACATCAACACTCCCGATACACCTCATGTCTTCTTGAGCATCAGTCCTCAGGGCAACATTTCGCTTCGCTCGCGCACGACGAGGGGCGGAGCCACCTCGCCGCCCGCGGTGGTATTCGGGCAAGGCTTTCCCATCTGGCTCCGCATCTCGTGGGAGATGGGTGTGGGCGCCAAGGCCGAGTACTCACACGATCACGTGGCGTGGACAGAGGTCGGCACGGTTCCGATCCTGCAGGGCAGCTACACGCAGCCCCCAGAGTTCAACGTGGGTGTGGCGGTTGCTGCCGCCACGGTCAACTACGACAATTTCTTCACGACCAGGAACTGCGACAAACCCTCGGCGCTCGGCGACAGTTGCGATCTGGGCAGCTCGTTCCAAGTCTTGGCTCGCACTGCCGATGCGATCGCCGTCGCCAACTGCAGACAAGGAACTCACATCGGCGACAGCAAGTTCGCTGACATCGCAGTCATTCAGTACAATCGCAAGAATGGCGCAGTCTGCTTCTACCAGTCAGAGCTCCTGACACCACCGCCGGGCGGTGTCGACGGGAGCTGGGTGGCAGCGCCTAGTGATCCGAACGGTACGTTCCCCTGGATGGAACCGCACGAGACGCATGACGGCAACTGCACGGGCTGCCACGATACCGGCGGCTTGATTCGCTCGCCCTATCTCAAGCAGACGGGCCTATTACCGGGGTGGAACGAAGGGTACAACAACGACGGTAACAACCTCTTGACCTACGTTGGCAACGCCTTCAAGGACGATCGCAGCTTCTGGGTCGTGGCTAACACTGCGCCGACGGATTCGGGCGGCAACTGCGCGGGGTGTCACGGCATGGCAGTCAACACCAAGCGGGACGACGGCGGGACCACGCAACGGTTCGCCTACCAGGCCACCCACGAACTGCAGAAGGTCGCAGGAGACTTGGCGAATCCACGCAAGAACCCGCCGAGCGCGACGTCACCGTTGTGGATGCGCCCATCGAGCACGCTCCCCGGCGCCACCTATCCGACGGCTTTCGACCAAGGTGCCGCAGATACTGCCGCCAACTACTTCAACTGCGGCGTGTTCCTCCGGTCTCAAGGCTTCGATCTCGATCCCGGCGACTGGTCGTCCGAGCCCGATCCGGCGTGGGGCTGCGACTTCTATCCCCATGGCGAGGCGTATCAATCCCCCATTCAGCTGGTCGAGGACATTCAGTGGGGCAACGGCGGCGTCAGCTCTGGAAACTTGAACAACATCACCATCAACTCGGGCCCGAACACCGACATTTATGGCACTTCGGACACGGGTGTGCTCGCGCACACGCTGGTCTCGGTCGACGGGAAGGCGATGGTCAAGGTCAACAGCCTCACGAATACCAACCAGTACGCAAAGGCTGGCGTGATGTTTCGCTCGGGCGGCGCCGCCAACGCTGCGAACGTGATGCTGGCGATCACCGCCCAGCAGGGCGCGACCTTCCAATATCGTCCGACCGCAGGCGCTGCGACGCCAACGCCAGCTTACCTGAGCAACGTGAGCTTCCCGGTGTGGCTGCGTCTGGACAAGTCCGGTGAGACGTTCGTCGGTCTCATCTCCACCGACAACCGCAATACCTGGCAGCAGGTGGGCCAAGCCGTCACCATTCCGGGCTACGTCGGCTCGCACGTCGGTCTCGTCAACACCGCGCACACGAATTCGAACCAACCTGGCCAAGCCCAGTTCGAGGGCTTCGACTATACTCCAGCGTACGGCTGGGCCGGGCCCGACGACCCTCACGTGCTCACGGATATCAAGGTGGGCAGCGCGACCGGCACGCGCACCGAGTGGAGAACCCGAGAGTACATCAGCGCTGGCGGCGGCGACATCTACGGCGGTGCGGATGACTTCAACTACGCGTTCCACACCTTCAGCGGCGACGGTGAGCTCACCACCACGGTCGAAAGCCTCACCAGCACTGCGCAGTGGGGCAAGGCTGGATTGATGATGCGCGACAGCGCGATCGACACTGGAAAGAACGTGTTTGTCGGCAAGACGCCGAGTGGGGTCACCTTCCAGTACCGAAGCTCCACGGGCGGCAACACCGTGGTCACGAACATCACGACTCCCAATCAGGCGACATCGTTCCGGCTGACCCGCACGGGCAACACCTTCCGCGGCTACTACAAGGCTCAAGGTGGTCCCAGTTGGATCTTGATCGGTACCTACGCGTTCTCGAGCTTCAACGCGAAGGCTCTTACGGGGCTTGCCGTCAGCTCGGAAACTAGCGGTGGTTCGAGCAGCGCCGTCTTCAACAGCGACAGGACCGTCGAACCGCCTGGCTTCGTGTGGCTGCCGGGTACTCCGGCGCCCGATCCGATCCCGGCTCGCCCGTGTGATGGTCTATGCAGCGGCGCCACGACGTTCACCTTCGGCAACAACTACCAGTCCGGGGCGCTCGGTACGGGGGCCATCTGCCGCGAAACCACTGACCCAGTGGTCGGCGGCAACTGCAGCAACGTCGCGAGCGGGCGTACCTTCGAGATCAACGGAGTTTCGAAGACCTGCAACAACCAGAACTGGTCGTCGGTACCTGCGCCGCGCAATGGTGGCTATTGCGTCCGGCTCACGGCGGGCAACTGGTCGTCCGCCGCGTTCACCGTCTGGAGATAGCCGGCGCGGATTTCACTAGGCGCGGACTTCGCGGAGTGAAAATAAAGCCCCTGCATTCGAGTGCAGGGGCTTTTCCTTTGGTACCTGCGCCGAGGCATCTCGGTGCCGCCTCTGCCGCGGGCGCGATCTTTCACGGTCAACGAAAGACACCGAGAGCCGAGCTTGTGGGCGATTGATGAGGTAAACTTCCCGCCTGGGTCATGCGGACAAAACGTTCGACGCTTTGGTTGCTGCGAGGTAGTCACCCGCTGAAGCTGCTGCTGGCGAGCGCCGTGCTGTCGGGAGGGTGCGGTCAGTCCTCCGTCGACTCGAGCAGCGAACCTGCTGGCTGCAGGGGAGGCGGCTGTGGGGCTGCCACGACTTCCGTCGCGGAGCCTCCCGCTTGCGAGGGCGCTGCCTGCCCATGCACCAGCGGTGGCTGCGAAGAGCCCGACGATTGTCGCACTACTGGTTGCCCGGTAGGGCAAATGTGCATGGCCTCGGGCCTGTGTTACCCCGTGGGCGGGCTCGCGCCTGACGCGGGTAGTGGAGGGACGACATCGGGCGCTGGGGGCTCGCTGGGCTGCCTCGACATCGAGGTCAGCTTCCAGACCGTGATCCCCACCGTGAGCCTCCTCATCGATCGTTCCAGTTCGATGCAGGGGTCGACCGGTGACTACACAGAGGACGTGCTTCGAGAGATCGCCGACGGGACTTACCAGCCTTGGGGATGCCCGTCCGATCCGGCGGCACCCGCTGACGATCCGGATCAGCTGAACTACGACTGGCGCTGGAACGTCGTGCGCAACGTGTTGTTCAATCCCCAGAGCGGAGTGGTGCCCGCGTTCCAAAACGACGTTCGGTTCGGCATGACGCTGTTCACCCACCAGCCCGATGTAACGCCGGGCGTGTGCCCCGAGCTCAGCGTCGCCGATTTCGCCCTCGGTAATGCCGACGCGCTGCTCGATACCATGAAATGCCACGACCTCGGCAGCTTCACTCCCACCCGCGAATCGCTGGCGGCCGCCGCGCAGGCGCTCCACGACCTGGACGTCGACGGGCCCAAGCTCATAGTGTTGGCTACCGACGGCGCACCCACCACCTGCAGCTGCACCGACTTCCTGGACGACCCAGCGACTCCCGAAGAATGCCGACCGGGTTCGACCGTGTTCTGGGAAGGCGGGGAGGTCGCGCCCCAACAGGTCGCTGGTTACGAAGTAGTCGCCGAAGCGCGCCGCATCCACGACGAGTGGGGTATTCAGGTCTCGGTCATCGATGTGAGCTCCGTCGACCAATACGCGCTGCGTGAGCATCTCGGAGACGTGGCACAAGCCGGCGGGGGTAAGCTCTACGACGGTCTGAAGCCCACGGGACTCTCTCACGCCTTCTTCAGCTCCGTCGAAGAGGTGCGCAGTTGCGAAGTGGACCTGGCAGGGGAAATCGTCGCCGGCTTCGAAGACGAGGGCAGCGTGAGCTTGGACGGGGAGCCTTTGGCTCTGGTTTCGGTGGCAGGCGACGGCTACCGCGTGGTTTCACGGTCTCGCATCGAACTGCTCGGGCAGCCGTGTGACCTGCTCAAAACAGGAACCCACGAGCTTCACATCGTGTTCCCCTGCGACACTTTCGTGGAAATCAAGTGAGCCACTCCGCGCGAAATCTGCCAGGACTTGTCGCACGAACTCTGGTACTTCTCGCCCCCGGCTAGGAGTATCTGAATGTTCAGCGTATCGGTTCGAAGTCACATGATGATCGCCCACAGCTTTCGTGGAGAGCTGTTCGGCCCGGCACAGAAGCTGCACGGCGCGACCTACGTCGTCGACGTGGTCTTTCAGAGCGAGCGCTTGAGCGAAGACGGCGTCGTGCTCGACATCGGTCGGGCCACCGACGCTCTGCACGCAGTCCTCGCGGACTTCAACTACAAGAACCTGGACGACGACCAGACGCTCGCGGGCAAGAACACGACGACCGAATTCATGGCCAAGGTGGTGTTCGACCGCATGGCAGCGCGGATTTCGGCTGGCGAGCTTGGCCCAGGCAGCGAACGCGTTACTCAGATGAAGGTGACGCTGCACGAGTCGCACGTGGCAGCCGCCGGTTACGAAGGGCCGCTCTCACGGCCATGACCGAGTACTCCGATCAACGCTACCTGCACGCCAAGCGCACGGTAGACGATCGCGCGCTCAATCGGGGAGTGCTCGATGCGCTGCAGGCGTCGCTGGGCGAGTTCGAGGGGCGCCCGTTACGCGTGCTCGAGCTCGGTGCGGGCGTGGGAACCATGCTCTCGCGGCTCGGCGATTGGGGAATTCTCGACCGCACGGACTACCTGCTGCTCGACCGTGATGCCACGAGCTTGCACTCGGCGCGTGAGCACCTGGAAGCTTGGGCGACTGCCAAGGGTCGAGCGGGCGACGTGCTCACCCTGACGAAAGGGGCGCTCGACGCGCGCGCACGCTTCGTCGCCGAAGAGGCCTTTAGCTTCATGGCGGCCCCCGACCAGCAGCGATGTTTCGACCTGGTGGTGGCGAACGCGGTGCTCGACCTCATGGATCTCGAGCCGGTGCTCAGGGCCATCTGGCGCGTGCTCGCACCGGGAGGCAGGTTCTGGTTCTCCATCAACTTCGATGCCGACACGATCTTCGAGCCAGAGCTGCCGCTCGACGAGCACGTGATGCGGCTCTATCACAAGAGCATGGACGACCGGGTGCGCGATGGCCGGCCCGCGGGGCACAGCAAAACCGGGCGGCGTCTGCTCACCGCGATCGGTGCTACGGGCGGCGAGCTGCGCGCGGCGGGCAGCTCCGATTGGGTGGTGTTCCCACGCGCCGGGCGCTACCTGGGCGACGAAGCCTACTTCTTGCGCCATATCGTGCACACAATCGACGTCGCGCTCACGGGTCACCCTGAGCTCGACGCGGCCGAATTCAGCGCTTGGGTCGGCCAGCGCTTCGCGCAGATCGAACGCGGCGAGCTTTGCTACATCGCTCACCAGCTGGACGTGTTCGGGGTCGTGCCCACAGACGGTCGGTGAGCCGCGTGCGAATCTACCTCGTCGAGCCCGAGGCGCAGGGTCGAGTGAGCGGTGGCTACTTGTACAACCAGCGCTTGGCCGAGGCGGGCACGGCGCTGAGCATCGTTTCCACGTCCGTCGCGGCGCTCGCGAGCAGTTTGGGCGCGCTCGCACTCGCCCCGCAAGACTGGCTGCTGCTCGATTCTTTGTTCCTCGAACCTGGCGCTTTCGCTGCCTTCGTGGCAGCCCGGCAGGGCACGGGGTGCCAGCTCGGCCTGATGCTGCATGCGTTCCCGTCGTTCGTCGAGCGCGCCGATCGTGGTGACAAGGCTCGGTTGGTCGACGCGCGACCGAGCGAGTTGGAGCTCGGGCTGCTTCGAGAGCTCGATGCCGTCGTGTGTCCCGGGCCCTACGGGCCGAGGGTGCTCGCCGAGAGCGGCGTGGCCGTGCCGACCGTGTCGTGCCCCCCGGGAGCGGTCGTCGCGCACGAGCTCTTGCCGTTCGCCGAGGCTCGGGCCGCTGCGCCGCTCGAGGGCCTGCCGCTCCAGGTGCTGAGCGTCGGCAACGTGACCCGGGGAAAAGGCTACCAAGATGCGCTGATCGCCTTCGAGCACTGCAAAGATCTCGACGTGTGTTGGCAGATCGTCGGCAGCCTCGACTGGGATCCAGCTTGGGTGGAGGCGCTCCAGCAAGAGGCGCAGCGGCTGGGCCTCGCCGAACGCATCGAGTTCTCGGGTCAGCTGAGCCCCACGGCGACGGTCCAGCGCTATCTCGCGAGCGACGTGTTCCTGCTCGGAAGCTTCACCGAGAACCACCCGCTCGTGCTGCTCGAGGCGCGCGCCTACGGGCTGCCGGTCGTGGCCTACCGTGTGGGCGGCGTGCCCGACATCGTAGCCGAGGCCGGCCTCTTGGCATCCCCGTTCGATGTCTGCGAGCTGGGAGCACAGCTTCGGCGTGTGCTCTCCGACTCGAACGAACGCGCCCGCTTGCGGAGCCTCGCGCTCGGGGCTGTCGGAGAAGCTGTGGCGTGGTCCGAGTCCGCTGAGCGTTTGTACCAGCAGTTGCAAGCTTTGTTTCGCGCCCCGTAACACACCCGATCGACAGCGAAGCTCGTGGACGCAAAGCGAAGCAGCTCGAGCCAGCGTGGAACGGTCGTCCGGGAATCGCTGCCAAACTCCGGCGGCGGGGTGCGAGTTACCTTGGCGCTGTGCGTCAGTTTTCGCGACGGTTACCGCAGCCGCGTTGAATAGACTGGGTTACTTGGCGAGTACGACGCTTTTGTCGAGCGACTTTGGAAGGGTGGCCGAGCTACCGCAGCTCTGCTAGACACGTGGCGCCCGGTGTCGTGCCGTGTTAACGCCTGGGCCACTCTGATGAACAATGCCGAAGCCGCGCCCGACGATGCGCTCGAACAAGAAGTCCTCGACGATCCACTGACCGTGGCCGTCATGCGAGCCAAGAGCGGGCTCAGGAGTGATGTAGCAGCGCTGGTCGAGGCCTTGAATGACGCAGAGTTCTTGGTCCCGCTCGCTGCCGACGTGCCCGATGTTCCCCACGGCGAGCGCGTGGAGACCGAAGAACCGCTTACGATCCAACCGCACATGGTGCTCGACCCCGAGGGCGGAGCCTTCTGTGTCTTCTTCACGCATGTCGTGTTCGTCGAGCCGATCGCTGCTCAGCTCGAGTGGAAGACCGATGGCGACGAATTGAAGCTGTGCACCCTGATGGCCAAACACGCGCTTTCGATGGCGCTCAGCGTCATCGACGAGGTCGAAGTGCGCGGGCTGGTCTTGAACCCGGGCACGGACTGCGAGCTGATGTTGCTGCGCGACGAAGTGGCCAGCCTGGCCCAGGGCCAAGCGTTACCCTTGGTCGGGTACGTCGAGGACATCACGAGCACTGACGAAGGCGCCACGCTGTTGGCCGAGCCCGCCGACCCACCGCCGCCGGAGTTTCTCGAGGCGCTCGCGGACGCTTCGAGTGCGCTCGAAGGCGTCCTCGATTACAAGGTGCAGCGCACCTTCAACCCCGAGCGCGACCGTGAGCCGCACTTGACCATTCAGGTACGACTGGCGAACGAAGAGGTCGATCGCGAGCTCATCGCCAACACCTTGGCGGAGGCGGTAGAGGGCACGGTGCCGCCGCCCGGCTACGTCGACATCGTGTTCGCGCCGCTCGAAGACTGAACGCGCGCGTTCACTTCATAAGCTGGCGAATTTGCTGCTAATTCTAGCGGCGGACGCTGCAGCGGTTGCGGTACCGCCAGGCCCTATCGGGTGGCCACAAATTTGGCCCCTCGAGTCCTGCTGTGGAAAGTCGACCCCCATGACAAAGCACTGGTGGGTGGCCGGTCTCGTAACGTGTGTTTCTGGCGCTTGCAGTCCACAGCAGGCTCCACAGGCGCAGACGGCGCGCTCGGAATTGACGGTGTCGATCGACGAACCTGACGCGAAGCCGATCGCCAAGCGCAAGAAATCCGGTAAGCAGCTCGCAGAAGCTGACGCCAGCACGCGTGTGGCACCCCGCCACGCGGGCGACTACTTCGTTCACCGATTCACCGGTTCGTTCCGGCAGGGCCCGTTGACGTTGATCGAACGGGTCGTCGCCGAGCGCGACGGCAAGCTCATCGTCGACTACACGCTCGAGGACGGCGCTACCGACAAGACGCTCAGGGTCACCCTCGACAGCAAGACCGACGAGCCCCTCGCGGTGGTCGAACTGACAGAAGACGGCGAGCTGGAAGCTCCGCTCGAGGCCTATCAGGCGATGCTGGCGCAGACCGTGTTCAGCCCCGACGTGAACGAGGAGCTGCTCGAAGAAACCGAGCGCACCTGCCTGGTGGGACCCAAGGAACTCGACTGTGAGATCAAGCAGTACCGAGTTTTCGTGGGAGACCAAGAAGCCAAACTCACGGTCACCCAGAGCGCAGCTATGCCCGGACGAGATCTCGGCGGCGAAGTCACGGCCGTGGACGGCTCCGTCATCTACCGCGCCGAGCTGGTCGAGGCTGGCAACACCCCGGCTGTCGACGACGATTCGGTCGCGACGAAATAGCCGAGGCAGCCTGGCTCAGAGGCTGGTCAGCCAGTGAGCGTAGCGATCGTCCTTGCCCGTCACGGCGCGCAGGTAGGCTCGCTGAAAGTGCGCCCCCACGGTATTCTTTCCGGTCTCGAAGGCCGTGCCGTCGATCTCGCGCACCGGGGTCACTTCGGCGGCCGTACCCGTCATGAATACCTCGTCGGCTCGCAGCAGCTCTTCTCGGGTGAATGAGCGGATTTGCACGGGCATGGCCATGTCCGCCGCGAGCTTGAGGATGCAATCGCGCGTGATGCCCGGCACGATCGACGACGTTTCATCGTTGGTCACGAGGGTTCCGCTCTTCACGAAGAACAGATTCTGACCGGTGGCGCTGGAAACCGTGCCCTCTTGGGTGAGCAGGATGGCGTCGTCGAAGCCGCGATCCATGGCTTCGTGAGCTGCGAGCACCATGTTGGCGTAGTGTCCGCTCGCCTTGGCCTGGGTGGGATAGACCGTGTGGTGCGCCTTGCGCCAGCTCGAAACCGTCATGCGCACGCCGTTCCGTAGCGCACCGTCACCCAGAAAAATGCCGAGCTCACGAATCGCGACGAAGACCCGCACGGGGCACTCTTTTTTGGGCTTGAGGTCGATCGGGCCTTCCCCGAAATAGGCGAGCGGGCGGATGTAGCCGTTGTCGATGCCGTTCTTGCGCGTGACCTCGGTGCATGCGGTGAACAGCGCGGCCTCGTCGTATGGCATCGACATGCCGTACAGACTGGCGGAGGCCATGAAGCGCGAAATGTGATCGCCGAGCCGCAAGAGCACGGGGCCGCGGTCGGTGGGGTAGCAACGGATCCCTTCGAACACGGCGGTGCCGTAGTGCAAAGCGTTGGCGTAATAGTGCACGTTCAGGGACTCGGCTTTGCGCAGATTGCCGTCGTACCAGACCCAACGAGCCAGCCGCTGCCCTTTGGGGCGCGGCATGGTCAGCGTGTCGTCTTCTGGGACGCCCGCGAAGTTGGGCCATTCGTGCTCGATAGGGGGCATGGTTCCTCCGTGACTGCCGCTCTAAACTACCCCAGTTACAAAAGCGATACCACCCACGCGG
>Ga0315910_10004945_pt1 | contig 11021 bp, 3 predicted proteins | sample EdamamesoilMG_FD_204470 | JGI IMG/M metagenome (GOLD analysis project Ga0315910, IMG submission 204470) | Garden soil microbial communities collected in Santa Monica, California, United States - Edamame soil | ecosystem: Environmental > Terrestrial > Soil > Garden | place: USA: California...
CGGCGGCGGTCACCTGCTCGGGGCTAGCCACGAGCTTCCTGCCGATCGGCGGGGGCACGGGCAACAACCTCGACTTCACGCGCGTCAGCGGCACGCTCAACGTGCCCAGCTGCAGCCTGGGGAGCGTCGTCATGTACGCGGAGGGCCCGGCGGCGGGCGTCAGCATGATCGTCGATGACGTGGCGATGTGGCAGCTCCCGACGCCGGAGCAGCCGAACCTGATCGGCAACTCCGGGTTCGAGGCGGGCACGGGCGGCTGGTTCGGCTTCGGCCCGGTCACGCTCGAGTCGACGCCCGATCGAGCGCACGGCGGGGCGCGCAGCGCGCGCGCCACGGGTCGCACGGACACCTGGCAGGGCATCGCGACCAGCCTGGTCGGCGCGCTCACGCCCGGCGCCACCTACTCGGTCCGCGCCTTCGCCCAGGTCGGCACGGGCTCGAACCAGCTCAACCTGACCTTCCAGAACCAGTGCGACGGCGGCGGGCAGAACTTCACGTGGGTCACTGGCGCGGTCGCCGGCAGCGGCGCGTGGACGGAGCTCACGGGCACGCTGGTGGCGCCGAGCTGCACGCTGACCACGGGCAACCTCTACGTCGAGGGTGCCCCGGCCGGCGTCGACATCTACCTCGACGACGTCGAGGTGAAGCTGGTGCCTTGAGGCACTAGAAGGTTGGGTTGAACTTGCCGGCCACGTTCAGCAGGCCGAGCAGGTACACGGCCTCCTGGTAGTAGCGGAACTGGCCCTGCTGCTGGCCCACGTTCCAGGCTGCATTCACGAAGCGGGCTCGGTCGTCTCGTTGTGAGGCGAGCGAGCCCGCCGCCAGGGTCGCGGTCAAAGCGGTGGAGCTGCCGCCGTCACCCGTGGGCGACGGGTTGCCATCGAGCTGGAACAGGGCGCCTTGCACGTTGTCCTCCGTGATCCGGGTCGAGAAGAAGTCGTGGTACTTCTCGATCTGCAGCCGCATGGCGCGATCGCGGCTGAACCAGGCGTAGTCGACGGCCATGTTCATGACCACGCGCCAGGCGTCGTAGCGGAACTGCTCGTGCTGATCGCCGCCCGCCACGCCGACGCCATCGAAACCGGCGTAGTCGGGGTGTAGCCCGGTCGTGGGGTGCGCCGACAGCACGAGGAACGCCCGGCTCTCTTGCGCGATGCTGGTCCAGCGGGCGCTGTCTGCCTCGGGCCCGTCCTGCGCGAACAGGTCGTAGAACGCCGCCAGGTGGTAGCTCGGATCGCTGAAGCCGTTCGAGTCGCCGTAGGGCACGAACGTGACCATGTTCTCGGTCGGATGGATGATGGGATAACGAGCGGCCACGCCCTCGCTGGAGGGCTGCTCGACGTTGTGCAGGAGCGCCGACGTGATGGCGTCGGCCTCTCCGAGATAGTTGATGGCGCCGTCGCTGCCCCAGCGACGGTGCGCGAGGTAGAGCGCGGCCGCGAAGTACTCGTCGCCGTCCGGCGCGGGGACCGTGGTCGGGCCGTAGTTGACGGTCCACGACTCGGCGTTGGTCGTGTCGACGCTCCCTTGCCACTTGAAGTAGTGGCGCCAGGCGCTGACCTCGCTGTCCGCCGGGTACTGCAGGTACGCCTTGGAGAAATTCCAGAGGCGATCGAACTGCTCGTGCAGGTCGACTTGCACGGCGATCATCATGCCGTAGCTCATGCCCTCGCTGCGGATGTCGTTCGAGTCCGCGGCCCAGATGAACGCCCGCGTGGGATCCTGCGGCAGCTCGTAGTAGCAGCGGTAGCCGGTATCTCGAACGGGCACGGCAGACTCGCCGGTGCCGATGCCGAAGAAGCGGTTGACGGCGGTGGTGATCTTCTCGTCGACCTCGGCGTCCGTCTTCTCCAGCAGGCTGCCGAACAGGTTGCGCTCGATCTCGGTCGGCTCGGGCTCGATGCCGCCGGCGTCGGGCTCGAGACCCGAGCCGCCGGTGCCCGCCGCGCCGGCCGAGCCAGCGCTGCCCGCTGCGCCGCCGGAGCCCCCGACAGGTGTGGGCGCCGGCTCATCGTCGCCGCCACAGGCGAGACTCGACGCGAGCACGAGTGGTCCCGCCGCCGCAAACCTCGCCCACCTTGCCACCGGTTTAAGACCCTGAACCCACATCGACATGCCTCCAACCTACATTTGATCGATTTTACCGGGGCCGATGCAACACGAAACGTCCTCGACAACCACGTCGCTGCCCCGGGACGACGCTCGCTTCCGGGGCTTTTTCGGCCCATCTCGGCCCGCCTTGGCCCGCTTCGGCCCGCCTTGGCCCATCTCGGCGAACGCTGCCTCGGGCGCGAACGCCGTCAGCCCTCTCGCCGGCGCGGGCCGCCTCTCGCTGGTCCGTACCGCGCCGACACCGCACCAGCCCGGCACGCGCCGCTCGGGAAGCATAGGCACGAAAAAGATGGCGCGGAAGGAATGATGGGCGACCCGAGTCCGCGCGCTCGCTGCTGACCGCGGTGCGCGGAGGGTGGCGGCTCGGAGACCCCCGGCGCCATCACCCCCGGCGTCCGGCCCCGCGCAGGTGCGCTCGACTCCCCTCCCCCCATGGCGACGGCTACGGCGCCGAGTTGGCAAAAGTTGCCGGCGACGGCAGAGCGCCGACCGTGGGCAGCGTGGACCCGCTCGTTGGCGCGCCGTCACTCGGACGTCGCGCGCGCGCGTCAGCGCGATGCCCCTGCTCGAGCCTCGAGCTCTCGAACGCGATCGATGTCACCGACCGTGCCCGGTGAATCACCGCAGCAACATAGCGTGCCGGACCATCGCATCGCATGCTCGCGCTCGCGACGCCGATCGCTCGCCTTCGTCTCCATGGCGACGTTTCCCCGCGACGGGGCTCTGGCGCGCGAACGCCGTTCCGCCACACCAGCGCCTGGCTTCGGATTCGCGGTCGAAGCGTCACGAGCAAGACACGAAGTCGGAACGCTGTCCGTGCGCATGCTACGGCAACGTAACGTGTGACATGCAGGAGCGCGAACACGCGCCCCCGAGTTGCACGCTGCTCTATCGCAGCTCTATCCCCCGCATGCCAAGGCGAGTATGCTCGCAGCATGGCGACCCTGGGGGAAGCGCCGGGCCCTGGCAGCGCCGCGCCCCCGGCATCCGATCACGGGCGTTCGCGGCGCTGGTTGAAGTGGCTGGGCCTGAGCCTGGGAGGCGCGCTCGCATGCGTGGCCCTGCTCATTGGCGCTCTCGTTCTGGTCGGCCACAACCTCGATCGAGCGTGGCTGAAAACGCGGCTCGTGGCGCTGGTCGGGCAACACGCCGGGCTGCGCGTGGACTACGCCGGGCTCGACGTCTCACTGCTGCACGGCGTGCGCGCGCGCTCACTGCGCATCCTGACACCCGAGTCGCTCGCGGCCGGCTCCGAGGTGTTCGTGAGCATCGAGGGGCTCGAGCTGTCGGCGCCGCTCTGGTCACTGCCGTTCAGCCGGCGCGTGCCGCGCCTGCGCGTCGACGGCGTCGAGGTGGCCGTGGTTCGCGACGAATCCGGGCGGAACACGCTGAGCGAGCTGTTTCCGCCGCGCCCCGAGCCCGAGGCCGAGGCGCCCTCGCCGCTGTCGCGATCGCTCACGGATCTGCCGCAGGCCTCGCTCGAACGGCTCGAGGTCGGCGCGATCCGGCTGCGTCACGTCGAGCTCTCCGAAGCGCGCGCGCTGCGTGTCGTGGAGCTCGGGAGCATCGGCCTCGAAGGTGCGTTGAAGAGCGGGGTCAGCGGTCTGGCCGGCAGCCAGCTGCGAGCTCACCCGGCACCATCGCTGCGGCTCGAGCTGCGCGAAGGCGAGCGCGTCCGGGGCGCCCAGCTCGAGCTCGCGTTCGAGGCGCAGGCGGCGGACGCCGAGTCGATCGCGCTCGCTGCTCGGCTCGCGCTGCTCGACCAGGATCTCGCGGCGGGCTGGCCGCGCTCGGCCGAGCTGCTCGGGCTGCGCGCGGCGCTGCGCTTCGCGGCGGTCCCCGGCCTGACGACGCTGAAGCTCGAAGAGCTGCGCGCGCTCGCGGGGGGTCTGGATGCGGCGGGCACGACGCGCGTGTTCGATGCAGGTCCGATGCGGGTGACGGCGAGCGGGCACGCCGCGCTGCACCTGCCGAGCTGGCCCCCGCGGGGTCTGTCGCGCGCCTCGTTGCCGGCGCCCCTCTCGGCGCTCGCGCTCGGCTCGTTCGACCTCGACGCCTCCGCGCGCGAGCTGTCCTGGCAAGAGGGCGAAGGCGTGCTCGGCGCCCTCGAATGGCAGGGCGCGCTGCGCGATCTCGATCTGAACGATGGCACCCAGCGCGTGCGCTCGAGCGCCATCTCGTTGCGCGGGAGCGGCACCTTCGAGGGGCCCGAGGGGCGCTTCCGCGCGCTCGTGTCGGGCTCGCTGGCAGCAGAGGCGCCAGAGCTCGAGGGAACGCTCGACGCGCTCACGTTGACCATGAACGCGACCACCCGGCAGCAGGCCGAGGCGCAGCTGCTCGAGGGCACGGCCGTGGCCACGCTGAGCGCGGCGCGTGTCGCCCGCGCTGGGAGCGACGTCGTGGAGCTCGCCGGAGCGCGCCTCGAGGCTCGGCTGAAGGGCGACACCGCCGGCCTCGCCGAGCGCGCCGTCTCGGCGCTCGACACCCGGTTCTCGCTCGAGCAGCTGCGGGCCAGCGGCGGCGGGCGGCGCGTGTTGCTGGACGACCTGTCGCTGGGCGCGTCGCTGCGCGACGTCCTGGCCGATACAGGGAGCCCGAGCGGGCTGTCGGGCAGCGCCGAGCTGTCGCTGGGCGCCGCTTCGCTCGGGCTGTTCGAGCGCCCGCGCGGCGCGCGCAACGAACGCCGGGCGCTGACGCTGCGCGGCGTCGACGGGCGCGCGCGGCTGCCGCTCTCGCTCGCCGAGGCGCGAGCCTCCGTGGAGGTCGGCGCGCTGGTGGCCCCCCGCGGCTCGCTCTCCAAGCTGTCGCTCGCGATCGATGCTCGGGAGCCGCTCGCCTGGGCTCCCGGCAGCGCCGGTGCGCCGCACGCGACGCTGCAGGGCAGCCTGGCGGGCGCGCGCGTCGGCCAGAGCCAAGGCGCGATCCGATCGCTGCGCGGCACGGCACAGCGCGACGCCGATCGCTACGAGCTCGCGCTCGACGCCGCGCTCACCTCGCTCGTCGGCCGCGGGCAGCCGATCCCGGGCCCGTTGAACGCCGCGCTGCGAGCGAGCGGAGCGCTCGGCTCCGGCGCGCTGGAGACGAGCGCCAGTCTGCGCGGCGGCAGAGCGGCCCCCGCGCTGAATGCGAGCCTGAAGGCCCAGTTCCAGCGCGACGACGCCCGGCTCGAGTATCAGGCGACGCTGACGGGCGAGCGGCTGCGCGCCCTCGTGCGCTGGCTGCTCGGCGCCGTGCCGGAGGCGGCCGAGCTCTCGCTCGCCGCCAACCGGCTGCAGGTCTCGGCGCGGGGCGAGCTCGGGGGCGTGCTGCGCGCCGGCGAGGGACCGCTGCCCGAGGCCGACCCCGACCCGCGGCAGAACCTGCGCGGAGAGCAGACCTTCGAGCTTTCGCTGGGCGACGTGGAGTATCGGGCGCCCGACGTGTCGCTCAACGTCCCCGACGTCTCGTTCGCCCTCGCCAGCGGGCACCGCGCGCGCGGCGCGGGCGACGCCAAGCTCCAGCTCGACATCGGCGCGCTGAGCTACGAGGGCAAGGGGCAGGCGCTGCGGCTCGAGCGCTACGCGCAAGAGCTGAAAGCGACGTTCGATCGCCCGCCGGGGCGCGGGGTGACCACGATCGAGTCGACGATCGGGCTCGCGTCGGCGACCCAATCCTGGTTGCCCGGTTATCCCATCCGTGACCTGCGCTTGTCGGCGGACGTCGAGCTCGATCGGCAGCTGTCGATCTCCATGCGCGAGCTCGACTTCGACAACCCGGGCGGCGGCAGCCGGCTGAACGCCTCGGGCGCCCTGGAGCTGCGCGCCGAGGACTCGCCGGCGGTCACGGGCGCGCAGACGCTGGTCGGGCGCGAAGCGCTGTCGTTCGACGGCCGCTTCGAGCAAGTCTTCGAGCCGCTCCAGCGCGCTGGCGCCACCGCGCGCTCCAGCGGCTCGGTCACGATCCCGTTCCGCGTCGAGTCCGGAGGCCTGCTCGGCTATCGCCTGCTGGCGACGGTGGAGGCCGAGGACCTGTACTTCGCGACGCACGACGGCTCGCTCGAGATCCGACGGCTGAACGGCGTCGTGCCCATCGTCGAGGAGATCGCGATCTTGCCGGGCGGCGTGGTGATGGGCTCGAACCCGCGCGCCAGCCCGCTCTCGGACGCTCGCTTCTTCGACGTGCATCCGTTCCTCGCGGGCGACAACTACGTCACCGCCGACTCGATCCGCACCGGCTCCCTGCCCCCGTTCGGGCCGCTGGCGGCGAACGTGCGGCTGGAGCGGACCGGGCTCTCGATCGATCAGCTGCAGGTGGGCTACAGCGGCGGGCAGATCGTCGGGCAAGCGCGCTTCGCCTACCGCGAGGGCAACCCGATCATGCGCTTGCGGCTCAACGCCACGGGCCTGCGCTCGGGGCGCAGCGACGACATCTTCGACGCCAACGCCACGCTCAGCTTCGAGCCGGTAGCGCTGACGCTGGGCGGCAAGATGCAGATCGTGCGCGCCACGAGCGCGCACGTGCTCGACATGCTCGACGTGATCGATCCGTATCGCGAGTCGACGAACGCGAACCGCGTGCGCAGCGCGCTCGCGCTCGGCTACCCGAAGTTCGTGCGCTTCAAGCTGCACGATGGCACGGTCGACGCCAAGGTCGAGCTCGGGGGCCTGGCGCAGCTGGTCCGGCTCGACGAGATCAAGGCGATCCCGCTCGGCCCGGTGTTGCAGCGTTACGTCGCCCCGAAGTTCGAGGGGCTCTTGCCGCCGCGCCCGCCGCCCGCCGTGCCGGCCTCCACGCCCTCTTCCATGCCTTCCGTCGCCTCCGCCGGGGCGCCCGCGGCGCCGTCCGCACCCGCCGTCCGCGGCCCGGCCAAGGTCAGCTCCTCCAGCAAGACGGCAACGAGGGATCCATGAATCGCATCCGCTGTGCCGGGGCCGCGCGCGCCGGCGTGCTCCCCTGTCTCGTCGGCCTCGCGGCGGCGCTGTCGGGCTGTGTCTCGACCAACGTCGTCGTCGTCGACCAGAAGACGGCGCTCGAGCGCCAAGCCGCCGGCGAGTACGACGTGCTCGAGAACGACACCGAGCAAGCGGGCCTGTCCGCAGCGCCGGAGGCCTTCACGCGCGACGAGCTCGTCGAAGGACGGGAGCGCCAGGGGCGCGGTGCGCTCGGTGAGCTCGCCGAGCTGTACGCCAGCGGCGAGTCGGACGCGGAGGCGATCGATCGCTTGCTGTTGCAGAAGTGCGTCGGCGAGGCGGAGTCCGGCTTGCTCGTGCCGCGTCCGGCAGACTGCGTCGGCGCGGCGGACTCGACCGAGCTGGTGCGGGTCATCGGTCGCGAGAACCTGCATCGGCGTCAGCTCTGGCAGATGCTGGCGAGTGAGCGCGACGCCGACCTCGAGCGCGCCCGCCGTGTCTGGCGCAAGCTCCACGTCGAGCAGGTCGTGTGCGGAGGACTGGTGGAGTCGAGCCGCGACAGCTGGGGTCCGAAGCCATGCTGAGGCCGCCCCGTGCGGCGCTTCTGGCGCTCGCGCTGTGGGTCATGAGCCTGGGCGCGCGAGCCGAGCCCCCCCCCGCGGGCCCGCCCAGCACGGACGGGGGCGAGGTCGCGACTCGGCCTGACGCCGCGGCGCGCGGCCCGCGGCGCCCCAAGGCGCCGCCCATCCCGCGCGCGATCCGCGAGCCCGTGCGGCTCACGGCGGGCGCCTCGGGCGAGCTCATGGGGGTCCTGTCGCCGGACGAGCGCGCGCTCTATTTCGTCACGGACGCCGACGGCACGCTCGACATCATGCGCCAGTCACCGATCCAGAGCGGCCCGCTCTCGATCTCCGCCGGATTCGGCGACGCGGCGTGGCCCGAGCTCTCGCCCCGGGGCGACTACATCGCCTACATCTCCTTCGAGCGCGACTCGACCGGCGACGTGTGCATCCGCGGCGTCGGCGAGCGCGAGGGCGAGGACGAGCACTGCTGGCCCCAGGCGGGCTCCGCGGAGCTCGTGGTGCTGTGGTGGGATGCGTCGTCGCTGGCGGTGCTGTCGCGGCAGAGCCTGCACGGCGACTATCAGCTGGTGCTGCAGCCGATCGCCGACGAGCGCCCGCCGCGCCTGCTGCTCGCGCGCAACATGGTGGGCCTGGCGTTATCCCCCGATCGGCGCTGGCTCGCGTACGTGCCGCTCGACAAGACCACCCGCGAGGTCGGCATCACGTTCTCGCAGCGCACCGCCGTCGGCATCGGGTTGCAGCGCTTCGAGGCTCGCGCAGTGCAGCCCGGCGGAAAAGCAGCGCAGGCGGCGCCCGCGGCGCTGGCGACACCCGAGCCGCCGGTCCTGTACGTCCCGCGGCTGCCGGGCGTGACCGGCTCGGTCACGTTCTCGCACTCTGGCGAGCACCTGCTCTTCACCCAGTTCCTGAACGACACCAATCGCGACGGCATCATCGACGGCGACGACAACGCGGTCGTCTTCCGAGTCCCCTTTCACGCCGACGCGCGCGAGCCGATCCCCGTGGCGGACGAGCCCGAGCAGCTGACCAGCGGGCGCTGGGACTGCCACTACCCCGCCCCGGCGAGCCGGGCGCTGATCGTGAGCTGCAGCCACGGCGGCTCGCTCGATGTCTACTCGCTGCCGCTCGACGGAGCCGTGCCGCCCGCCTGGGACGACGCCCGTGTCGCCGGCGAGATCGCCGTCGCGCGCGATCTGTGGACGAAGCTCTTGCTCTATTCGCGCCGGCTCGGCCTGGCCCGGGACGCTGGCGCCCGGCAGCGGCTGGTGCGCGAGATGATGGCGCTGCACCTCGAGCTCGGCGAATACGAGTCGGCCATCTACTATGCCGAGCAACGCCTGTCGGGCACGGACGGCGAGCGCTGGGGGCAAGTCATCGCCGAGCTGGCGCGCCACCGGCGCGAGGATCTGGCGCTGGTTCGCGGGCAAACCAGCTCGGCGTACGTCGAGCGCGAGAGCGCCCGGGCCCGCGCCTTGAGCGACGCTCTCGCGAGCGCGTCCCCGTCGCTGGCCGCCCTGAGCCGCCTCGTGATCAGCGAAATCGAGGACGATATCGGGGAGAAATCCGCGGCGCTCGCCACCTTCAAACAGATCGATCTGCCTCGGCTCGACGAGCCGCTGCTGGCGCCGCTGGTGGCGCGCCGCGCCGAGCGTCTGTACCGGTTGCGCGCCGATCGAGCCAGCCTGCTCGAGGTGTATGGGACCCTCGCCGGCTCGCCCGTGCTGAGCGTGGCCGAGCGCCTCGAGCAAGCGCAGCGCTTCACCCACGAGCTCGGGCGCGGCCGCACGCGCGAGGCGCGCGCCGAGGCGCTGCGAGCGGCGCGCGCGGCGGCCCCCGACACGGGCGAGCTGGCCTTGTTGCTCGACGTGGAGACCGCGCTGCTTCGCCTGGACGAGACCACCCAGGAGGCGGTGCGCGCGGAGCTCTTCGAGCTGTACAAGGACAACAAGGACCCGGACCGCCGCCGGGCCCTGGTGCTCTCGGCGCTGCGGACGGCGGCGCGCGCGGGCAGCGAGACGCTGCAGTACCAGTTCGTCAACTCCTGGGTCAGCTCGCTCGAGCGCAACAACCCCGAGCGCAAGCACGCCGAGAGGTTGTACGAGCTCATCGTGCTCGATCGCGGCTATGGCGAGGGCCGCGACGCCAAGCTCGACGAATCGCGCGGCTACTTCTACGCCGCCACGCTGGCGACCGATTCACTCGAGGCGCACATCGGCTTCATCGAGGCCAGCATGAACGGTGGCCTGCCCGACACGGCACGCGGGCTCGATCGAGCCTACGAGAAGCGCTTCGCCGGCGACCCAGACAGCCCGGTGTACGCCTTCGTGCGCGCCTACCGCCTGGCTCGCGAGCTGCCGCGCGAGACGGACTCGGCGTCTCACGAGCAGCACGTGAGCGAGGTCGTCGAGCTGCTGGCCCGGGTCGACGACGAGCTCCCGAAGCAACCCCAGGTGCAGCAGCTCTGGGGCTTCGCGCTGCATCAACGCGCGCGGCGCACGGGCTCGGCCGAGGCGGCCGCCGACGCCAACCGCCACTATGAGCTCGCGCTGGACCTGGCCCAGGACGACGAGCGCCTGACGGCGACGCTGCTCCATCGGCTGGGCTTGCTGCACGCGGCGCTCGGCAATCACGGCGAGGCCCTGCGCCACTTCCAGGAGCGCGACCAGCTGCCCCACATCCGCCCGCTCGAGGAGCTCGGGTTGCGGCTCGCCACCGCGACCAGCGCACGACACATGGGCGAGGCGGAGCTGGCCAAGACCCAGATGCTGACGGCCTCCGAGCTGCTCGCGGCGCAGCCGAGCCTCTCGCGCTTCGAGCCGCTCGTGATCGACCGGCTCGCCCTCTCGCTCTCGGTGGCGGGGGACACCGACGGCGCGCGCGCGCGCTACGCCGCGCTGGACAGGCTGCTGGGGCGGCCTCCAGGCACGCGCCCCGTCAACCAGCTGAAGGCCAAGATCGGGCTGGCGGCGACCAGCGTGGAGAGCGACCCGCGGCGGACCTTGCAGACGCTGGACGAGGCCCAGAGGATCCTCGACACACACGGCGACGACCTGTACCCCGAGCGCGAGGTCGTCTGGCGTCGCTCGCTCGTGGGCGAATACGACTACACGCAGCTCCAGTATCGCGCCCTGATCGCGGGGCTGCGTTCGCGCGCGGCGCTGGCCACCGGTGACGAGCGCGCCGCGCTGGGTGCCACGCGCCAGCGCGTGGCGCTGCTCGAAGAGCGCCTCGACGACAGCGGCGCCGATGAGGACCGCACGGAGGTGGCGCTGGCGCATCGCGAGCTGGCGCGGCTCGAGCAGCGCTCGGGCAGCCCGACCGCCGCCGCCCGCTCGCTCGAGCGCGCGCTCGAGCTCTCGGACGAGTTCGACACCAACACCGGCAGCGAAGTGACCGAGGTGGGCCTGCTGCTGCGCCGCAACTACGCCGAGCTGTA
>Ga0315910_10004946_pt1 | contig 11019 bp, 6 predicted proteins | sample EdamamesoilMG_FD_204470 | JGI IMG/M metagenome (GOLD analysis project Ga0315910, IMG submission 204470) | Garden soil microbial communities collected in Santa Monica, California, United States - Edamame soil | ecosystem: Environmental > Terrestrial > Soil > Garden | place: USA: California...
TGCCGTCCACTACTTCCCAGGTGTCGTTCTCAGCATTTTTAAAAAAACGCCAGCCGTTCATGGTTGCGCCATCGAAGAGCAGTTTCCAGCCATCGGCTTTTTGTTGTTCCGTTAATTGTGTTACCGGGGCGGGAGTAAGGATTGCCGTGGTGTCAGTCGATTGAGCTGCTTCTTCTTTTTTTGTGCCGCAGGCAATTGCAACGACAAGGAGTACCAGGAGATATAATTTGTTTGTCATGGTGGTAGCGTTTAAGATACGTAAGGTATAAAATACTCGGCCAAGATTCATTGCCCTTTCTTTGAACGGTACAATTTTTCAAATACCACTAGCGTAGATTGTACTAATGATTTTGGAAGTGATCGTTGATATCATCGAAGTACCAAACCTTTCCAAAGGCCCCAAACCCCACCAGTTTTTCTTCACCCTTTACTTTTGCTTTGGCGAGCGAGAATACTTTGTAGTCGTCTACCTTCAGGGCATCGTCTTTTATTTTTACATGACCAATCAGCGATTGCAATCCTTCCAGATGATTTTCTTTATCGGGGTTGGAAAAATAGGCGATGGCTAATACGATAACAGCAAGAATCAGCACCCATTTGATAAGGGTTTTAAAAATGCGATATACCAGGTAAACAACCACAATGCCGACAAGGATAAGAATGATGGGTTCCATGATTTGACGTTAGTTTAGAAAATCTTTCCTGGATTTAGTATGCCCTTTGGATCGAATGCTTTTTTGATGCCCCGCATTACCGCAAGGTTTGCTTCACGCATGGCGATGGGCATGTAGGGCTTCTTGGCAATGCCGATGCCGTGTTCACCCGACAGTGTGCCACCAAGATTTACAGCAAGCTGAAAAATTTCACCAATGCCATCCATAATTTTTGTATTCCAATCCTCATCGCTGATCTGTTCCTTCAACACATTAATATGGAGATTACCATCACCCAGATGTCCGTAACAAACGGAATTGAAACCATAGCGCTTTCCAATCTCTTTGATGCCGGTAATGAGTTTGGGCAAATTGGCGCGCGGCACCACTACATCTTCGGCCTTGGTTAAAGTATAGGCGTTTACTGCGGGCGAAATATTTTTTCTGATTTTCCAAAGCTCTTCTTTTTGAGCAGCGGTTTCGGCAAAAAGAATTTCACCCACCTGAAAGTTGTCCACTACACCCATTACACGTTCGGCATCGCGCATCAGCACTTCGTCATCGTTGCCGTCCAGTTCGCATAACAAGTAGGCCAGCATGTTTTCGGGGAACGGTGTTGTTACCTTGGCAGCATAAATTTTTTCACAGTAGTCAAGGGTTTTCATGGCGCCATCGCGTTCGAAGAATTCCATTCCCGAAGGTTGAATTCCGGCCCGAAAGATTTCAGCGATTCCGCGGCAGGCTTCTTCGTTCGTTACAAAAGGAATCAACAGTAAAATTGCTTTTTGTGGAAAGCCCCGGAGCTTGAAAACTATTTTGGTGATAATACCCAGTGTACCTTCACTGCCACACATGAGCTGCGTTAAATTATAGCCGGTTGAATTTTTCAGTACGTTCGCTCCCGTCCAGATGATGTCACCGGTAGGGAGTACTACTTCAAGATTTAAAACGTAGTCGCGGGTAACACCGTACTTCACGGCTTTTGGTCCACCGCTGTTTTCCGAAACATTTCCACCAATAAAACATGAACCGCTGCTGGCCGGATCGGGCGGATAGAAAAGGCCTTTTGCTTTTACGGCTTGTTGAAATACTTCAGTGATGACCCCCGGTTCAACAGTCGCCTGCAGGTTGAGCTCATCGATGGTTAAAATTTTGTTAAAGCGTTCCATCGAGATCACCACACCCTTGTTTACCGGAAGTGCTCCGCCACTAAGTCCGGTTCCACCACCACGTGGAGTTACCGGAATGACATGCTCGTGGCAATACTTCATAATGGCACTTATTTCTTCGGCCGTGCCGGGCTTGAGCACAACATCCGGAAGAAATGAGAAGTCTTCGGTTTCGTCATGCGAGTAAGGATAACGCTGTTCGGGGTCGATGATCACGTTAGCCTCGCCAACGATGGTACTAAAATGACTGACGATGTCGTTAGATACTTCGGTAAATGACATGAATCCGGTATATTTGAATTACTTTTTAAACTAGGCTATGAAGCAATTTTTTCAACTCAAAAATAATCAAAAGCTTCTTCTCCCGATGATCATGATGGCAACAGTTTTGTTAACGTCATGTGCATCGTCTAGCAGGCAGGCTCGGTTACGCGATGAGAAGACAGAAAAAGTAATTACAACAGCCCGCAGCTACATTGGTACACCCTATAAATATGGTGGCACTACGCGGTCGGGTATGGATTGCTCCGGCTTGCTGATGAATTCATTTATTACGATCGATGTAAAACTGCCGCGAAGCTCAGAGGATCAAAGCAAGGTGGGCAAAGAAGTAAAGATGAATGACCTTGAACCAGGCGATCTGGTATTTTTTGCTACCGGAAAACGCAAGCGTAAGATAACCCATGTGGGCTTAGTAACGGAGTGCCGCAAACGAAATGATGTTAAGTTTATACATGCCTCTAGTTCGCTGGGTGTGGTGGAAACAAATTTATATGCAGAGTACTATCAAAAAAGATTTCGCGAAGCAAGACGGGTTATACAGTAGCCGTGGAAAATATTAAACGCGAAATTAAACCGCAACCCCGAACCCGAAACCTATTATGACTTCCCGTAGAAAATTTATTCAACTCTCAGCGCTGGGTACAGCGTTGCTTCCTTTTTCAAAAGCAGTTGCAAAGCCTGTGGTTGCAGGGAGTAAGCCGATTGTGCTTTCCACCTGGGATTTTGGATTGAAGGCCAATGTAGAGGCATGGAAAATTTTATCAACAGGTGGTCGTGCCTTAGATGCAGTTGAAGCGGGGGCACGTGTTCCGGAAGGTGACGCTAAAGAAACATCCGTGGGGCTGGGTGGCCTGCCCGATCGCGATGGTCGCGTTACGCTGGATGCCTGCATCATGGATGAAAACGGTAAATGCGGTTCGGTAGCATTTCTCGAACACATTGTGCATCCCATTTCGGTGGCTCGAAAGGTTATGGAGAAGACACCTCACGTGATGTTAGCAGGCGATGGTGCGTTACAGTTTGCACTGGCCAATGGTTTTAAGAAAGAAAAACTGTTGACAAAAGAATCAGAGAAAGCGTGGAAAGAGTGGCTGAAGAAAGCGGAATACAAACCGATAGCCAACATTGAAAATCACGATACCATTGGTATCATCGCACTCGATGCAAGCGGAAATTTATCCGGAGCTTGCACAACAAGTGGCATGGCCTACAAAATGCATGGACGTATTGGCGATTCACCGATCATTGGAGCCGGACTGTATGTTGATAATGAAGTTGGGGCGGCTACCTCTACAGGCGTTGGAGAGGAGGTAATCAGAATAGTAGGATGCCACCTTGTGGTGGAGTTGATGCGACAGGGTAATTCCCCGGAAGATGCTTGCCGCCTTGCTGTGGAGCGTATTCTTCACAAGAATCCTGAAAAAGCAAAGCAAGTGCAGGTAGGTTTTCTGGCGCTCAATAAAAATGGCGAGCATGGTGCATACTGCCTGCAAAGAGGATTTACGTTTGCCATGCACACACAGCAGGGAAACACACTTCACAACGGAAAGAGCGTTTATTAATATTGCATTTCAAAAATCAATCGCATGACTGTCGAGATTGTTGTTTATAATATAGAGTCTGCCATGAAAGCACAGGCTGGTGGCGCTGATCGCATTGAGCTTTGTGAAAATCCAGGCGAGGGGGGTACTACACCTTCGTATGGTACTATCGAGATTGTTCGGCAGAATGTTACGTTGGATGTATTCGTGATGATTCGTCCACGTGGTGGCGACTTCCATTATTCAAGTTATGAATTTCACGCCATGAAGCGTGACATTTCGATGTGCCAGAAGTTAAGTGTTGATGGAATTGTGTTAGGTATTCTTAATCCGGATGGAACGATTGATAAGAAGCGATGCAAGGAGTTGATTGATAAGGCTCGTCCGTTGAAAGTAACGTGTCACCGTGCGTTCGATATGACACGCGATCCGTTTGAAGCACTCGAGGATTGTATTGAAGCCGGGTTCGATCGCATTCTCACAGCAGGCCAACAGGCGCAGGCGCTGAAGGGGGCATCGCTAATTAGTGAACTCATCAGAAAAGCCAACGGTCGCATAGCCATCATGCCGGGCTCGGGCGTAAATGAAAATACGGTAGAAGAAATTGTATCCACTTCGGGTGCGAAAGAAATTCATTTTTCGGCAACCGCCTTTGGTGAGAGTGCCATGAGCTTTCGCAATCAACAAATTGCGGGCATGGGTTCAGACGAAGGTTCCGAGTTCAAGTTGCGCACCGTTGATCCGGAACGCGTTCGCAAAATAAGAGCGCTGGCAGAGGCCGTTCTTAAACCTCATTAATCCGCCATAAACCCGGTTTAGCGTAACGCGTGTTTACCTTATGTAAACCTGGGGTATAATCCTTGTGTCTAATCCCTTATATTAGACCTTTTATACCGTGCCCATGAAGAGAATTTTACTTGCTGTTACGCTGCTCTTTGTATACTGTTCAAGCAATGCCCAGGTGGTTATCAATGAAATCTGTCCGGCAAATGCTGATCTGAATTACGATCCCAACTACTTTAACTTTTCAGGATGGGTTGAACTTTACAATGCCGGTAGCAGCAGTGTTTCCATAAGCGGATACTACCTCACAGACGATGCTTTCAACAAAACAAAATGGCGCGTGCCAACCGGCACAAGTATTCCGGCTAAAGGATACAGGCTGATCTGGTGTGACGATATGAATACCGGAACCCACACCAACTTTTCGCTCGACACTGATGGTGAAGAATTAGTGCTTTCAAATGGATCACTCGTAGTTGTCGATAACATTACGTTTCCTAAACAATACCTCAACATTTCGTATGGAAGAACTTCCGATGGGGGCATTGACTGGGCTTACTTATTAGCACCAACACCGGGAGCAATGAACAGTAACAAGTCTGGAACGATACAGTTAGAAAAGCCAGTGTTTTCACTCGCTCCAGGCCGGTATGCCGGAGCACAGCAACTGGCAATGACGCAGTCACAAAGGGATGTGGAAATTCGCTACACCACCGATGGATCGGAACCCACCTTGCAATCACCATTGTACACATCTCCAATTTCAATTGGTACTACATCCACCGTTAAAGGGATAGCGTTTCGTGAGGGTGCTATTCCCAGCAAGGCGGAGGTTGCTACCTATTTTATAAATCAACACACCTTCACCTTGCCGGTTGTTTCCATTTCAACCAAGCCAGCGTATCTGGAGGACAATACGATCGGTATTTATACGAATGGAACAAACGGAATCCCCGGTAATTGCCAAAGTGCTCCGATGAACTGGAACCAGGATTGGGATCGTCATGCCGTGTTTGAACTATTCAATCCAGATGGAACCCGAAGATTTGATCAGGCAGTCGACATTCGAATAGGGGGCGCCTGCAGTCGTAACAATCCGCAGAAATCATTCGTGATTAAAGCTCGCGATAAGTATGGCAAGAAAACACTGGACGAAAAACTTTTTCCCAACAAGCCTTTCAGCGAATACGGTGGATTTATTTTTCGTAATGCCGGCAATGATTTCTGGCAAACCATGTTTCGCGATGCGTTCATACAACATCTTACAGTTGGGCAGATGGATATTGACTACCTCGATTATCAACCTGCTATATTTTATTTGAACGGTGATTACTGGGGAATTCAAAACATGCGCGAAAAAATTGATGGCGATTACATTGAAGCCAACTATGGTATCAGCAAAGACGATATCGACCTGGTGGAAACGTGGGGTAATGCCATCGAAGGTACTTCCGATGCATACAATATTTACCTGGACAGTCTTCAGAATAAAGTCAACCGCACCGATCCGCAGGCTATTAAATTTATTGAACGGCACATCGATGTACAGGAATTCATCAACTACCTCGCCACCGAAATTTATGTGTGCAATACCGACTGGCCCGGCAACAACGTAAAATTCTGGCGGCAGCGCTCCACCAACGGAAAGTTTCGCTGGATACTTTGGGACCTTGATTTTGGTTTTGCGCTGTACACCAATCAAAGCTATGCTACGCATCCAACGTTAAGTTTTGCAACCGACCCTGACAATACCGACTGGCCCAATCCGGCATGGTCAACCTTGCATTTACGATTGCTGTTGCAGAACCCGGTGTTTCGCAGCAGGTTTATTCAAACGCTCACCACAGCCATGGGCACAACGTTTAGTCCCGACAGGGTAAATCAATTTATCACTACGTTTCAAAATCGCATCGCGGCAGAAATGCCACATCATGCCACGCGCTGGGAAACTTCAGTGCCCAACTGGAATTACGAAGTAGGAAGGTTGCGTGATTTTGCTGAACAACGAAATGCATACATGCGGGGACACATCGCAGATTTTTTTGGCTTGGGCGATCAGGTGAAAATCAATGCTACTGTTTCGCCTGCCGAAGCTGCCGTGTTTAATTTCAACGGTGTGCGTGCCGAAACAATTATCGATGCTCCTTATTATAAAGGACTGCCTTTTCAGATTACTCCGCAAGCGCAGGAAGGATTCGCTTTTAAAAACTGGAAAATAAAAAAACGCGAATCGGCTTCCGTACCCTTGGTTGATGCCGGAGGCGCGTGGCGTTACTTCGATTTAGGATCTTTGCCTGATGCAGCGTGGATGGCCGTAGCGTACAATGACAATGCATGGCAGCAGGGAAACGCACAGTTGGGGTATGGCGAAGGTGATGAAGAAACCGTGGTAAGTTATGGGCCGGATGGCAACAATAAATTTATTACCACCTACTTCCGAAAATCATTTTCATTGGCCGATACCGTGGGCTTGCAAAATATAAATGCAAAAGTATTGTTTGATGATGGCGTGATCGTGTACCTCAACGGCATTGAAGTATATCGAAACAACATGCCTGGCGGTGCAGTTACGTTTAATACACTGGCGCTTCAGGCTGTTCCGGTTGAAAACGCATTCAATGGATTTGTTATTCCAAAAGGTATTCTGATCCCGGGCCAGAATGTATTGGCCGTTGAAGTACATCAGAATGGAAACACCAGCAGCGATATCAGTTTTGATTTTTCAATGAGCACTGTTAAGCTTGGAAGTGAAGTGGAATTAACCAGCACAACACTGGCCCTTTCGGATACGGCCTATACTGATATTGAACTGGAGGCAGTGTTTGAAACGCAGGCGGTTAATCCGGTGCAGAACATTGTGATCAACGAATTTTCGGCTGCATCATCGTGGGTTACAGACGAAGCCGGTGATACCGAAGATTGGATTGAATTGCTCAACACCGGAACACAAGCTGTTGATCTTGCCGGACTTTACATTACTGACAAACTGAGCAGTAAACTAAAATTTCAAATCAAGAATGGTGTGGGTGGAGAAACGATGATCGCACCCGGAGAATATAAAGTGTTGTGGGCCGATGAAGATGTGCAGCAAGGTGCCCTTCACCTCGGTTTCAAATTATCGGCCGATGGTGAAGAGCTCGGGCTGTATCAAAAAATTGAAAACACGGTAACAGCCCTGGATGAAGTCACCTTCGATGCTAATCCGCTTAACGTTTCGTATGCGCGAATACCCGATGCTACCGGACCGTTTATGACAACCACAATTTTAACGCCCGGTGCGGCCAATCAGTTTGAAGAACCGCTGGCCGCAGAAGATGATCTTGAAAAATTATTCACCGTGTATCCTAATCCAACAACAGGTGCTGTGGTTATACAAAGCACGCTGCCGATTGACGGTGTTAAAGTATTTGATAGTCGCGGTAAACTGGTTCGTGAACTAGTCTCGTCTGATGCGCAGGTGTACCTTTCTCTCCGTGAGCATGCCAATGGTTTGTACATTCTTTCGATCACCAGTGGAAGCAAGAAGGTGATGAAGCGTGTTGTAAAAATACAATAGCTGTTTAGCAGGATACAATAAAAAAGCAGCCCCCGGTTTGCGGGGGCTGCTTTTTTTATGCAGGCGATTTACGGCTTACTGACGTTTCGCTTTTATCGGGAATGTTCCGAATTGTCCTACACTCATGTTGCCTTCGAAAGCATCACCCGTGATGATACCCTTCACACTGATCGCCATTTGATTTCCACCATAACCGGCTACTTCATAATTGAAGGTTAGTTCATTTCCATTTACGGCTACAGACGAGAGTGCTGTTTCGTTGTTAAAGCGCTTGTTGGAAATTGTCCCGGTGTATTGATCGCCTTCTTTTTTGATAACAAGTGTACCTTCACCACCCTGAGGCGATTCAACGGTATATAACCACGAGCCTTCTGCTACTACTACGGCAGCGGTATCCACCGGAGCAGTTTTGATTGGCTTGGATGCGGCACCGGCTCCAGCTCCTGCGTTGAAGTTACCACCACCGCTACGCTGACCCTGGCCACCGCCACTATTGCCACCATCCATACCGCCACCATCCATGCCGCCACCATCTTTCAGGTCATCGTTGCTGATGGATCTTCTGCGTCTTGGTTTGGCATCCACACTCATCTTACCAATGCGGTAACTTACGTTAACACGGAAACTCATGTTGTACATTTCGTTAACCGAGTTACGTTGTACTAGTGGTGAGTTAACTTCACTCTTAATTCTAAACGGATTGGTGAAGAAGTTTTCAGCCCCAAAGCCGATGCTTCCCTTCTTGTTTTTGAAATCTCTCTTCAAGCCAAGGCTGTAAATTCCAAAGCCTCCTTGTGTGCCTTGCAATTGAACCTGACGACCGCGGTAGAACCCAAAGAACTGAAAGCCCCAGCCTTTGCCAAGATCGTAGCTACCAAACATTCTGTAGCTGGCAATCCAACCTGAATTACTCGCATTTGATTGTCGGTTCGGGTCATCCGGATCATTCGGATCGACAGGAAGATTGTTTTCTAGCATCGAATAATATATGTCAGTACCTCCGCTAAGGGTAAGTTTTCCCAACATTACATTGGCGAAAATGTTCATCCCTACAGCATCTTCCTGACCAATGTTTTGATAGGTAGTCTCCACCCGTTGGATAGAATCTGTAAGCGTTCTTACTGTACGCACATCCTGAATAGAGTTATTTGTATTCCTCCAAAAAGCTGAGAAGTTTAAGGAAGTACTCTTAATAAATGTACTGTAGGACAGCTCATAATTGTTCGAGTACTCAGGATCAAGGTTTGGATTACCGTAACTGATGTCGTACGGGTTTGATGCTTGTATGTTCGGATTCAGATAACGCATGGAAGGACGCTGAATACGTCTGTTGTATGCAGCCTTGATCGTCTTTCCATTGTTTAGCTTTTTAGAAATATTAATGCTGGGTACTAACGCACCATATGATGGTATCTCAATATCGTCATCAGTTAATGAATAAGCATCAATAGTGGTGTACTCGTAACGCGCTCCTGCTTTAATAGTGTAATTGTTTTTTGTTGAATAGGTATACGATAGATAACCCCCGATAATATTTTGGTCGTAATTAAGATTGTTAGACAATGTTGAATTATCAGATTCTTCGAATGAACCATCACCTTCCGGATCGTTGTAGTATTTGTAGTCACTAAACACCGTGCGCATGATGTCCTTCACCCCAATTTCAAACATCTGATTGGTGCTGATTGGTGTTTGATAATCCATCTGGAAAGTTATCTCCTTATCATAGCTGTCATTCAGGTTTTTAAAAGCTTTTGAGGTGGAAACACCATTTTCGGTTTCAAAAGTGTTTTCAAAATTATTCTCGCGATTGTTTCTGCTGTAGCTTCCGAGTATACTGAATTCGCGCTGTGGCTTTTCGTACGTATGAAGATAACTCAGGTTGATGTCCACATTGTTAGATAGGTTTTCGCTAACCACATTTCGTAAGCTGCTGGTTTCAGGGTCAACACCGTTGGTGATCAATGTGTATAAATCATCCTGGTAATTCTTGCCGTTACGGGCACCAAATCGGGCAGATGCAGTAAGAGAGTTTTTGTCATTGATATCATAGTCCCAACCCAGTGTATAGTTTCCGAACAGACCTTGATTTCGGGTATCTGCCTTTTGTAAATTTGTAGTGACTACGGCACCGTCATCAAAGGTATCGGTGGTGCGTTGATTACTTTCAAAGCTGCCTTTTACATTATAGTTAGCGCGGCCCCAGCCACCCAGTGAAAATCCCATCTTTCCTCTGCGGTAGTTACCGTTCAAGCCTAGGTTTGAGCCGCGAAGCCCAAGACCAGCATCGATGTTCAACGTCAGGCCTTCCAATGTATTTTTCTTGGTAATGATGTTAATGATACCGGCAGAACCTTCGGCATCGTACTTGGCCGAGGGCGAGGTGATTACTTCAACCGACTTAATCTGATCGGCAGGGATTTGCTTCAACGCATCGGCAATGCTCGAAGCCATAATCGTAGACGGCTTATTATTAATGAGTACGCGCACGTTCGAACTTCCGCGCATGGAAACATTACCATCGAGATCTACGGCCAGCATCGGCACTCTTTTTAATACATCGGTAGCATCGCCACCACGTGCGGTCTGATCGTTCTCGGCATTGTAAACGGTACGATCAACTTTTTCTTCGATTAGTGCTTTTTGACCTTCTACCACAACTTCACTTAATACTTTTGTGCTGGTGGCTAGTTTAATAATGCCCAAGTTGACTTCCTGTTTCGAATCTGAAATTACAAGACCGCTAATGGTCTGCGTTTCATAACCTATAAAAGAGATTACTACGGTATAGGTTCCGTTTTCAAGTTTGGTGATGGCGAATTTTCCTTTTTCATCGCACACCGTTCCATCAATCGGTTTGTCGCTGGAGCCAAGGGTAAGCGCTACTGTGGCAAATTCGACTGGCTGTTTGTTTTCCGCATCCTGCACAAATCCGGTGATACGGCCGTTTCCTTTTTCCGATAGTGAGGCAGGTCCGTTAGACCCCGCGTTTCCCTGGCCGCCTAACTGGGCGAAAGTAACACGACTGATCAGGA
>Ga0315910_10004947_pt1 | contig 11017 bp, 8 predicted proteins | sample EdamamesoilMG_FD_204470 | JGI IMG/M metagenome (GOLD analysis project Ga0315910, IMG submission 204470) | Garden soil microbial communities collected in Santa Monica, California, United States - Edamame soil | ecosystem: Environmental > Terrestrial > Soil > Garden | place: USA: California...
GGCGGGAAGCGGTGCCGGCAATGCCGGCATGGGCGGTGTGGGCGGCACGAGGCCCGTTGGCCCGGCGATCGCAGACAAGGTCGACCTCTTGTTCGTGATCGACAACTCGATCTCGATGTCCGACAAACAGGAGATCCTCTCGGAAGCGGTGCCGGTGCTCGTCGGGAGGCTCGTGCGACCGTTCTGCGTCGATACCGGCGGCGACTTCACGGGCGACGCCGCGCCCTGCCCTTCCGGCAGCACGCCGGAGTTTCCGCCGATCGACGACATCCACGTCGGCGTCATCACCACCAGCATCGGCGACCACGGCAGCGCGGACGTGTGCGCCGAGGGTTCCTCCTCAGACCCCAACAGCACCTACGACGACAAGGCGCAGTTCGTCCCCACCGTCTACTCGACGCTGGCGAATCGCACGGGGCTTCCGTCGTGGAACGGCCACGGGTTCTTGGTCTGGGATCCGCGCGAAGCAACCAACGGCGTCGTGCCTCACGATCCGCCGGGGTACGGCTCGGCGCTCGCGATGAGCCCCGGGGACGAGCAGGCGTTCGTCACCGCGTTCACCGATCACGTGCGGGCGGCGGGCGAGCTCGGTTGCGGCTACGAAGCACCGCTCGAGTCCTGGTATCGCTTCCTCGCCGATCCGGAGCCCCCGAGCAGCATGTCGAACGACGGGCGGGTGAGCGTGCGAGGGTCCGTGAATCAGGCGTTGCTTGCGCAGCGCGCCGCGTTCCTGCGTGACGACTCCGTGCTCGCGATCGTGATGCTGACCGACGAGAACGACTGCTCGATCATCGACGAGAGCGACCGGCAAGGTTGGCTCGTTCCGTTCAAGGGAGGCGTCAACGCGAACAGCTGGCGCATGCCGCGCGCCACGTCCGTCTGCCAGACGAGCCCGAACGACGCTGATTGCCGCCCTTGCGGTAGCGGAGACGGCGCGGACCCGTCCTGCGCCCTCGGCCAGTACACCACGGCGGACGACGCGATCAATCTCCGTTGCTACCGGCAGAAGCAACGCTTCGGGATCGACCTCTTGTACCCGGTAAGCCGCTACGTCGAAGCGCTCACGTCTCCGACCATCGACCCGCGGTTTACCGGCAATCCCGTCCCGAACCCCATCTTCGGCGCCGGGGCGCTGACGCGAAACCCGAGGCTCATCGTGCTCGCCGGCATCGTCGGCGTGCCCTGGCAGGATCTCGCAACGGCCGACACGCTGAACGAGGCGCGAGACCTCGAGTACCTGACCACCGACGAGCTCGCGAGCCTCGACCGTTGGGACGTGATCCTCGGCGACCCCGAAGAGGCCGTGGACCCTACCGATCCGTTCATGATCGAGTCCATCGACCCACGCCCGATCGGCGCGACGAGCCCGGTGCTGCCGGGCGTCTCGATCCTGGCACCGGGGTCGTCGCCACCGAACCCGATCAACGGGCACGAGCAGGCGGTGATCGCGGCCGAGCGCTCCGACCTGCAGTTTGCATGCATCTTCCCGCTGCCCACGCCGCGAGCGTGCGATTCCACGAACCAAGGGGGTTGCGACTGCAACGACGACGAGTACCTGAAAAACAGCCCGCTCTGCAGCTACCCCGCGGCCAACGTCAACGGCACCCAGGAGCGCGGCAAGGCGTATCCCGCACTCCGTGAGCTTTCGGTGCTGAAGGGCATCGGGGACAGCGCCGTCGTCGCCAGCATCTGCCCGAAGAACATCACGCCGGCCGGTGGTCTCACCGAGGAGACGGACCCGAGCTACGGCTACAATCCGGCGATGACGGCGATCGTGAACCGCATGAAAGCCGCCCTTCCCTAGTCGTCGTCCGGGACGGCTAGTCGTCGTCCGGAACGGCGCGACCGACGGTGAGGGCGAGCGCGGCCAGGTCCGCGGCCGCGTCCGCTAGCTCGCTCGGATCGAGCTCCGGTAGGTCGCCGAGCCGCGCCTCCACGTCGGCGAGAACGGCGGACGGGTCCCAGCGACCCTTCTCGGCCACGAACGCACGATGGCGGCGCCGGATCTCGCGCAGCAGGCGCTCTTCACCCCGCGACGGCTCCCCGTGATCGTCGTCGTGTCGAGAGCGCCGAGGCTCGCCCCTCGGCGCGATGGCGACGGGAGCAACGCCACGACTCCGCGCGACCTCCGCCTCGAGCTCGCGGGTGCGACCCGCCGCGGCCTTGAGCTCATCGACCAGCCGGCGGAGTGTCTCGGCGTACGTGCCCGCGGGAAGCTTCTGTCCCACGCGCAGAGCATCGAGCGCGTCGAGCAGCGCCTGCCAGCCTTCGATCGGGGGTGCGAGGCGCGCCTGCCGCTGCTCCAGCTCGGCGAGCTTGTCGCGCAGCGCCTCGACGGACTGCCACGCCGCCCGCTCCGTGTGCTCGATCCAGAGCTTGTTCGTCGGCATCGAACGACAATCTACACAAGGGGCCGGGCTAGAGCCACTGTCCCACTTCCTTCAAGTACGCGAGGTACTCGGCCTCTTCCGTCGTCGACTCGCGCCCCAAAGTCGCGTTTCGATGTGGAAATCGGCCGAAACGCGCGATCACGTCGAGATGTTTGCGCGCGAAATCGACGGCGCTGACCACCATCTTCCGCCACGCCGGCGGCGCGCCCGCGAGGCTCGCCTGGCAGAGGCGGACGGCCCGTCGATGCGCGTCGAGGTCCTCCGCGTGGGAGAACGGGAGCGACACGAACATGCGATCGAGCGCGTCGAGCCCGTCGAACATCCCGCTGTCGAGGCCCGTGCGAGCGAGTGCGAGCGCCTTCTCGTCTTGGTGAAACGCCTCGGGCTTGCCGCGGAAAACGTTGCGCGAGAACTGATCGAGAAGAATGATCAGGGCACGGCGGCTGCGCGGCTCGTTCGCCCACCCGTCGAGCTCTCCCCGACGTGCGCTTTCGAGCAGCGCGCCGAAGCGCTCGCTGATCTGTCGGTCGAGCTCCGGACCGCCGCCGAACCAGAGCTTGCCGCGACCCGCGAGCTCTTCCTCGGTCGCAGGCTTCGGCTCCAGCCAAAAGGACAGGATCGCGTCGACGTCGGACATGGCAGGGAGTCTACCCCTAGGCCTCGCGCCGGCCGAGGCCGATCAGGAAAAGCTCCGAGCTGTTCCTCCGCGTGCCCTCGGGACGGATGACCTGGCAACGCTCGTAGGCGCTGTCCACGCCTTTTCGCGCGGCCTGGAAGTCTTCGCTCATGAACAGCTTGCCGACGAAGCGCCCGCCCGGACGCGAGAGCTCCATCGCGACCGCCAGCGCCCGCATGAAAAGCTCGAAGCTCCGCGCTTGATCGGCGAACTTGGAACCGGTGGTGTTCGGCGCCATGTCGCTCAAGACCACGTCGTACGGCGCGAAGGTCGAAAGCTCCGGAGTCCCGAGCTCGAGCGCGTCGCCCTGCACGACCGTCACCTGATCAGGAAACACCTGGGCGATCTCGTTGCGATCGACGGCCAGCACGCGCCCGCCCTTCCCGACTTTCTCCGCCGCATAGAGTGACCAGGAGCCGGGCGCGGCGCCGAGATCGAGCACCCGCTGTCCGGGTGACAGCAAGCGCACGCGGCGGTCGATCTCCTCGAGCTTGAACACGCTCCGCGCCGGGTACCCTTGCGCCTTCGCCTGACGAGTGCGCGCGTCGGCCCCGGCGTACGGGTTCTTCTTCACCGCCGGGTGAGTAGCACGCTCTTCGACGGTACGGGCCCTTCGACCCCGTCCGGACAATCGAGCGCGGAAGGCAGATCGCGCAGCCCGGCGATCTCGACCTTGGCGTCGAGGGCGGCTTGTCGCAGGGTTTTTCGCAGGCGTCCGAGCGACGTCTTGCGATGGTTGGTGACGGCGAAAAGCCGCCCTCCCGGCGAAAGCACCGAAAGCGCCAACCGGGCAGCGGCACCGTAGCTCTTCTCGACCGTGAACGCGCCGCCGCCAGCCGAGCTCGAGAAGCTCGGTGGGTCGAGCACGATGACGTCGAAGCGCTCACCGCGGCGTCCGGCCCGCGCCAGATAGTCGAGCGCGTCCGCACGCTCGAAGCGGTGGCGCGCCGGATCGAGCGCGTTTTCTTCGAAATTCTCGCGGGCGCGAGCCAGCGCGGGGGCGGCCGTGTCGACGCTCACCACCTCGGTCGCGCCACCGAGCGCCGCCGCGACACCGAAGCTCGACGTGTAGGAAAACAGATTCAGGACGCGCGCTCCCGCCGATCCTTCGCGAACCCGTCGACGGTTCTCGCGCTGGTCCACGAACAGGCCGGTGCTCTGCCCGCGACCGAGCTCGACGACGACCCGCATCCCGCATTCGGTGACGACCAGGCGCTCGGGCGCCGCCTCGCCGGCGATCGGCTCCTCGGGCGCGAACGAGCTCGCCGCGCGCCGCGCGTCGGAACGGCGCCGGACCTTCAAGTAGACCCCGCGCGCGCCGAGCTCGAGGAGGTTTTTCGCGAGCTCCTCCACCCGGCGCTCGGCATCGGCCGAGCTCACGTGGAGGACGGCGAAATCACCGTAACGATCGACGGTGACACCCGGCAAGCCATCGGCCTCGTCGTTCACCAGCCGGTAGACGTCACTTTCGCCGGCGAGCGGCGCGCGCAGGATGCCGGCGTCCTCGAGCGCGAGGGCCACCTCATCGGCGTCACCGAGCGAGCTCGGTAGAGCGCGGAGGAAGCGCGAGAACAGCGGCGGAACGGGAACCCTCCAGGTGTCGTCCCCGAGCCGGAGCTCGCTCGCGTGAAGGAGAAGCCGCGGCGCCGGCGCGCCGCCGTAGTCGGGGTCGCCCGCCACGGGCGCGCCCACGTGCGAAAGCTGCACCCTGAGCTGGTGGGTTCGCCCCGTTTCGGGGGTCAAGAGCACCAGCGCCCGCGGCCCGACCCGTTCGATGAGCTCCGCGCTGGCGAGGGCCTCGACGCCGCCCCGGTCGACCACGCGGGAGCGGCCCCCCTCCGTTTGCAGCCGGTGCTCGAGCCGCACCGGTCCTTCCGAGAACTTTTTCACGGCGCCGGGGGACCGGAAGTCCACCGCTGCCACGTAGCGACGCCCGAGCTCGTGGCCCTCCGTCGCCCGGGCGACTTCCGCGTTGCGCTCCTTTCCGGTGACGAACAAGCACACGCCCGACGTCCCCTGATCGAGGCGCTGATGCACGCCGACGTACTCGTCCTCGCCGCGTGCCCGGAGGAAGCCGGCGAGCCGCGACACCAGGTCCCCCTTCAGCGCCTCGTCGCCCCCATGGACGACGATGCCGGCAGGCTTGTCGATCACGAGCAGGCCACCGGCGTGGCGGAGGATCCGTCCGGTGCGAAACGGTACGGTGAGACGCTCGAAAGCCATGGGGGCACCGGCTCTCACGACCGGAAACGAACCCGCCGAGCATACCCGACGAGCAGTCTGCCGTCTCAGCGCGGCGTGCCGTACAGGATGCCGCGGCCGCCGGTGCCGACGTACACGCGGCCAAAGACCCGCGGGTCACCGGTGATCACGCCGGAGAAACCGAACACGTGGCGATCGTCGTTGATGCGGACCCAGGTCGCTCCGATGTCGTCCGAGCGGAAGAACCCGTACTGCTCGCCGACGGTGCCGATCAGGTAGACGGCGGGGTACTTTCGCCCCGGAGCGGCCTTGCCGAACCCGATCGCGTGGCTCTCCTTCGTGGACGAGATCTCCTCGTACGTCACGCCTGAATCGATCGACCGATAGACCTCTTTGCCGGTGCTGAGCCAGACGTGGCCCTCGAGCCCCGGGACCGTGCGGATAGAACCCGACGAGCGCGCGTAGTCCGGCAGGCCGGCGACGTTGCTCGCCGTTTTCGTGAAATGGCGCCCGCCGTCGGTGCTCGCGAACATGATCCCGTCCGCCGAATCGTAGACGTAGAACTTCTTCGGATTCACGCGATCGGCGGCGACGCGGAGATTCACGGGCACCCAATCGGCGGCTTCCACGGGCACCGGCAATCCCTCGATCTTCGTCCAGGTCTTGCCGAAGTCCTCGGAATACACGGGAGCTTCCTTCTTGATCACCCAGACGACGACCTTCCCGTCCGCGCTGATCGCGACCCCGCCGCCGGTCTTGCCGTTCGCGGGTTCGGTCGCGAAGCCCTTCCAGCTCGTGCCACCGTCCGTCGAGTAGGCGCCGTGCTTGCCTTCGCCCCACACGGTGCCGACCCTGACCACGACGTTCGGCGCGCTTTCGGCAAAATCGATACCGGTCGTGCCGTTGCACGTCGGGTCGGAGTACATGCCGGTCTTCGGCGCCACGTCGAGATCGTCGTGGCGAAAGCCGCAGATGTCGCCCATGCCGCTGAAGAGCGCGGGGCCCGCCGGGGGACTCGCGAGCACGCCGACCACCGTCTCTTCGAGGCCCTCGGTGGTAAAGCGAAAATGAACCGGCTTGTCCGCATCCGACTCGGTCGCGTTCACCGAGCGCCAGAGTCCGGCACCAGTGATGAACATGACGTGCGCCGGGTCGAACGGATCGATGTCGATGTCGCCGACCCAGTGCGGCGGTCCGAGCTTCGGGCGGTGCCAGAAGAGGTACTGAGCACCGGCGACGTCCCAGGTGGCGGTCGGGAACAGCTTCTTCCAGGTTTTTCCGCCATCGGTAGTGCGGAAGGTCTCGTCGCCCTTGGTCCAGCGGTCGAGTGTCGTCACCATCAGCGTGCCGGGGCGCTTCCCGTCGACCGAGAGCCCCGCGTAGCCGAACTTGTCGGAGTCGTCGCGGCTCGGCTCGAGCGGCGTGATGTTGGTGAAGGCGCCGCTCTTCGGATCGAGCTTGTAGACGGCACCGTTCTTGAGATCGCTCGGTCCGGGCTGGTCGCCGTAGGTGAGATAGAGCATGCCGGCGCTGTCGAACTCGGCGTGGTGCGGCATCACCTTCGTCGGCTGCTTCGGCACCGGCTTCCACGTCGCGCCGGCGTCGGTGCTCTGATAGAGCCCAACGTCGGTCTTCGAAACGCCCGCGTAGATGACGGGCGTCGCCTTGCCGCGCGTGCCGCGCTTCTTGTCGAACACCAGGAACGGGATGCCGAGCCCTTCGGTGTCGGTCTTGATCGGGAAGCTTTCGACCTTCTTCCAGCTGACGGCACCGTCCTCGCTCCTCCAGAGGCCGTTCTTGCGCGAGCCGAAGTAGAGGATGCTCGGCAGGTTGGGATCGACGACAAGACGCTCGCCGTTCGAGCGGCCGTTCTCGTTCGCGCCCATCTTGAACGGCATGTCGGTGAGCTCCCACGTCGAGCCGCGATCCTTCGAACGCAGGATGGCGCCGTTGCCGGCCCAGTCCGCCGTGTAGGTTCCGGCGGCGAGGTACACCTTCTTGTCGTCGACCGGATCGGCGGCGATGCTCTCGATGCCGAGGTAGTTCGATTTTCGCTCGAACTGATCGGTGAGCGGAATCCACACCTTGGCGGCCGGGTCCCATCGGTAGGCGCCACCGACGTCGGTTCGCGCGTAGATGACGCCGGCGGTCACCGGGCTGAACACGATGCCGGTGACGAAGCCGCCGCCGAGGATCGCCACGTTCTTCCAGGCGTACGGGGTCCCGTCGGTGCTGGTCGGAGGTCCCGCCTCGACGACGGTCGGCGTCGCGGGCGTTGTGCCGGGAACCGGCTTCGCCTCCGGGGTCTGGGTCGCTGCCGAGCAGCCCGCGATGAAGAGCGGCGCCAAAGCTCGCAGGAAATGACGAGAACCAGCAGAAATGTTCATGGCGGGAGCCATCTCACGGCCCCCTTGCCGAGACAACACGGTCGTGGTCGAACCCTTCCTGCTGCGCTCACGCGGAGCCCCGGCTTGACGCTCTTCTGAGGGAGTGCATAATCCCGCGCCCCGCCTCCGGAGACACCCCGCCATGTTCGCCACGCTGTCCAAAATTCAGGCCCTCGAGGCTCCCGGGATCCGCAAGGATCTTCCGGACTTCCGCGTGGGTGACACGATCGCCGTCCACTACAAGATCGTGGAAGGCGACAAGCTCCGCGTGCAGGTGTTCAAGGGCGTCGTGATCAAGCGCCACCGGGCCGGGCTCCGCTCGACCATCACCGTCCGCAAGATGAGCTTCAGCATCGGCGTCGAGAGGATTTTCATGCTCCACTCGCCCCGGCTCGAGAAAATCGAGGTCGTTTCGAGGGGCGTCGTGCGACGGGGTCGCCTCTTCTACCTGCGCGATCTGGCTGGAAAAGCGGCGCGCGTGCAGGACGAGAAGGATCGCTAGGAGAACGCGGGGCGGGGAGGCTATGCTGCCACGAGCTTGCCCCGGCTCGGGTCCGAGGCAATGCTCGCGGACCGGAGTTTTCGCATGATTGTTTGCGCCCGTTGCGGCGCCCAAAACCAGCCCACGAACAAGTTTTGCTTGTCGTGTGGGGCCCCCGTCCGGGAAGCGCAGCCTCAGCCGGGCCACCCCGCGCCGGCGGCAGCGCCCGCGGCGCCTCCTGCTCCGCAGCCCACCGGCGGCGGGTACGGGCAGCCACCGGCAGCACCAGCCCCGGGTTGGGGATACGGCCAGCCTCAAGCTCCTCAGCCTCCCGGGCATGCCCCCAATCCGCAGGGCGGCTGGGGTCAGCCCCAACCCCAGGGTGGGTTTGCACCAGCCGGAGGCGGCTACGGCGAGGCGCAGCAGCGCTTCGGCTCACCAGACGGGCTCAATCCGTTCGGTGCCACCGTCGGACCGAGCCCCGGCATGGCCCCGGATCCGCAATATCAGCAGCCCGGATACGGCGCCCCGCCCCAGTACGCGCCACCCCAGCCGCAGTACGGTCAACCACCGCAGCACGGTCAGCAGCCGCAGCACGCCCCGCCAGCCCAGGCGTCGCCGTGGGCGCTGAACCAGGGCGGCTATCCAGGGACGAACCCGCCGCCCCCACCCCAGGCGCAGGCACCGATGGCGCCTGTTCCAGCGCCGCCCTCACCGCGAGCGGTCGAGCGACAGCCGGAAGCCAAGGATCCGGAGCAGGTCGACCCGAACGCTCCTCGCGTGCTCGCAGGATTTCTCGTGAGCTACGAGGTGAACGAGCTCGGCGTCACCTACCCGATCCTGCAGGGTCAGAACCTGGTCGGTAGAAAGGGCGCCGGAGCGGGAGCCTCGATCGAGCTCGAGCACGGCACCGCTTCCTCGCGCCACGCCATGCTGCTCGCCGCCGCCCGCCCCGGGCGCGTGAAGATCGAGGACATCGGCAGCACCAACGGAACCTTCGTCGGCGACCTGATGCTCGAGCGGGGGAAGAAGCACGAACTCAAGGACGGCGACGTCGTTCGATTCGGCGGCTACGTCACCATCGTCAAGATCATTTGATGAGGTAAAAAATGAGGGCTCTCGTGAGTTCACGTCTCGCGCGCGCGGCTGCACTGGCGTTCGGCCTTTCCTTCACCGCCGGCGCCGCGCACGCAGCTCCCCAGGCACGCCTGTTGCGCGTCGATCCCCGCGCCGCACAGGAGAACGGCAGCCCCGTCCTCACGACGGTGGTCGAGGTCGCGCAGAGCAAGCGGGTCAGCGACGCAACGGCGAGTTGCGCCTCGCTCACCGGCAACGCCCAGCTCGACTGCATGAGCCAGGCGCTCGAGCGCCCGTTCGCGCTCTACACGCCGTTCCCCTTCCCGGCGACGAACGCCATCTTCACCGTGCAGGTCGAAGGCGCGGATTTCCCGGCGAAGTACGTGAGCCATGCGTCGTGGGGCGACAGCCTTCAGCTGCCCGGCGTCGGCACGGCGTGGCTCATCCTGATCGACGCCGACAAGCGCATGGGCCGGATGTTCGAGGACGCCAAGGCCGTCGCGCAGCAGTTCGTGGCGAGCCTGGGCCCGAACGACATCGTCGACATCATGTTCTTCAACGACCGTCAGGTCGTTCGCGACTCGAAGTGGCTCGCGGGTGGACAGAAGAGCGGCGCCGCGTTCATCACCGCGGGGACCGAGACGTTCGCGAGCAGCGGGCGCAACCGCTCGCTCCTCACCATCATCAAGAACGCCGCCACCGACGGCTTCGGCTCGCTCGGCAACGTCGGCGAGGACGTGAAGGTGCCGTTCCACCAGGCGATGGTGGTGCTCTCGAGCGGCTTCGGCGGCACCGACCCGGCGACCACCGGCCCGGGCGCCCTGCAGCTCCAGCAGTACCTCGCCGGCGGCCGCTTCCCGGAAGAGAACACGGCGCTGCCGAAGTCGCCGGTGCCGGTCGTGAGCGTGTACTTCCCGCTCCGCACGTTCGACGAGTTCCGCCAGAACTCGCTCGAGTTCATGCAGAACCTCGCCAACCCGGATATCGGGGGCTTCTTCACCGTCGTCCAGGAGGGCCAGGGCAGTCGAGCGCCGTCGATCGTCGGCACCGTGCGCCAGCGCTTCTCGAAGATGAACGTCGTGAAGTGGCGCGTGTCCTGCGTCGCTCCCAGCGTCACGCAGAGCTTTCGCCTGTTCTTCAACAACATGGCGACGCCGCTGCTCGGCGACAACACGTTCAAGGACGTCCCGGTCGGTATCGATCCCACGACGTGGCCGCTGTCGGTGGACCAGAGCTACTCGAAGGAGATGGCCAAACGGTCCGGCGTCTACCCGGGCGGCCGTTTCCGCGTGTACGGCGACTTCTGCTGGGGCGGCGAGAAGTCCCGGTCCGAAGTGTATTTCCTGCCGGCAGGGCAGCCGCTCCCGACCGCGCTCGCGGGCGCCAACGTGGAGCAAGCCAAGCGCACCCAGCAGCAGCTCATCGCGATGGGCATGAAGGGGACGGCCATCGAAGCGAGCTCCACCTACGTCGAGTTCGAGGCTCCCGACAAAGACAAGATCCTCCACGGCTCGGGCGAGCAGGCCGTCGTCCGCGTCGTGCTCTACGACAACAAGGCGCACCGAACGAGCGGCGTCACCGCGGACAGCATCGTCGAGCTCAAGGGCACGACACCACCGCTCAACTTGATGCTGATCCTCGGTAGCGCCTTCGGCGTCGTGGTCGTGCTCCTCTTGCTCGTGGTGGTGCTCCGTGGCGGCGGCAAGAAGCGCGGCGGTGGCGGTGGCGCTCCACCACCGGCGCCCGTGGCGGCGGGCGGCTACGGTCCGCCTCCAGGCGGCGGCTACGGTCCGCCTCCAGGCGG
>Ga0315910_10004948_pt1 | contig 11017 bp, 6 predicted proteins | sample EdamamesoilMG_FD_204470 | JGI IMG/M metagenome (GOLD analysis project Ga0315910, IMG submission 204470) | Garden soil microbial communities collected in Santa Monica, California, United States - Edamame soil | ecosystem: Environmental > Terrestrial > Soil > Garden | place: USA: California...
CATCGCACGCGCCAGCGCGCGCGCGATAGGCAAGCCCAGGCCGAGGCCGTGCTGTTTGGTGCTGACGAGCGGCGTGAACACCGCTCGCGCCGTGTCCGGGTCGAGCGGCGGTCCGTCGTCCGACACGCGCACGACTGCGCGTCCCGGCTCACCCGCCAGCGTGATCGTGATGCGGCCGCCCGGACGTTCGCGCGTGCGCAGCGACTGCAGACTGTTGTGGATGAGGTTCTCGACGATCGTGCGCACGAAGCTCGGATCGGCGTCTGCCCGGACCGCGCGCGCGCCCTCGAGTTGGACCTCGATGCCGTCCTCCGCGGCCAGTGCCCGCGTGTCTGCGGCCAAAAACGAGAGGATCTGATCGAGCTCGATGGCCTGAAAACGCGGCTCCTCGGCCGCGCGCAGCGAACGCAGGCGGCGTAGCGCGGTCAGCGTGCGGTCGGACTGCTTGCGCGCCCGCTCGATCAAATGCCGGCGCTGCTCATCGTCCTGTCCGGGCAGGTCGATCTCGTCGAGCAACAGCCCGAGCGCATGCAATGGGTTGTTCAGCTCGTGCAGGATGGCGGCGACCAAGACCCAGACCGCTTGATCGCGCTCGACCTTCTGCAGCCGAAAGCGCAGCGCGTCGGTGCGCGCGACTACCTCTTCGGCCGCTGCGAGTTGAGAGCGCAGGCGCAGGTAGTGGCCGGCGACTCCGAGCAACGCCCCGAACACGATCGGCAGGACGTGATCGATCAGGTCGTGAGCCCGGCTCAGACCGCCGACGAGCGTCCCGCGGCCGATATGTGCTTCAGAGAACAAGTCGAAGGCGACGAAGGCCGCCCCGGCGGTGCTGCCGAGCAACACGTACAAGTACAAACGCACGTCTTTGGCGCGGACGGGCAAGGTGCGTACATCCATCGACCGCGATTGTACGCGCGCGCGACCGGCGGGTGGCATCCGGCAACTGTCTTACCGCGAAGGGTGACATGGTGCTGGATCCGCAGGGAGCCGTCCTCTTCGCGCCTCAGCCCGCACTGAACATCGCGAAATCCGCGAGCTCCGCGCACCTGTCGCCGCGGCAGCCCGGCGCCGCCGTCGCGCCAGACTGCATCGCTGACCTTACGCAGCTCGGTTCGCAAGCTGCGCCACTCGGTGGCTCAGGAACCACTGCGCTGCTGCCGCTCGATCTCGGCGCGCAGGCGCTCCTCCTGCGCGCGGAGCTCCGGCGTGAACTCCTCGCCGAAATCGTCAGCCTCGAACACCGGTCGAATCTCGATCTCGGCCTCTTCGTCCGGCATGGGGTCGGGGCAGCGCTTCACCCATTCCAGCGCTTCGTCGAGCGACTTCACGTTCCAGATCCAGAAGCCCGCGATGAGCTCCTTCGTCTCGGGAAACGGGCCATCGACGACGCTCTTCTTGCCGCCCGCAAAGCGCACGCGCTTGCCCTGGCTGCTCGGGTGCAGACCCTCGCCACCTTGCATGATGCCGGCCTTGACCAGCTCCTCGTTGTACGCACCCATCGCGGCCAGCAGCTGCTGGTCGGGCATCACGCCGGCTTCGGAGTTCTTCGTCGCCTTGATCATCACTATGACTCGCATGGTCGTTCTCCTTCTGGTTGAAGCCGCTCCGGTCGACATCGACTGGCTAGCGCCTCTTACGTGGATGCGACGAACGAGCATCGGCGAGATCGACATCGCTCCGACGATTTTCCTGTCGCCGATCATTGTCGCCAAAAGCCTCACGAACACCAGCAGTTCTGCGCCGGCCTACGCGCTCAGTCCAGCGGGTAGGACGCCCAGCTCCTGACGCGCCACGGGCCGCGCCGTAAAGCGCAGCCCGTGTGCGTGACATGTGCGTGACGTGTCTTGTGTCGATCCTGCGTGTCGATCCTGCGCTACGCCTGTGCGGTATGGCTGGCGGTCGCGTTCGGCTGTGCCGCGCCTGGCCTACGATCCAAGAGCAGCTCACCGTTGTGTCCGGCGTGGACCCAGACGGTGTCTCCGGGTAAGAACTTGCCGGACAAGATCTGCTCAGCCAGCGGATTCTCGAGCCGCTTCTGGATCACGCGCTTGAGCGGACGTGCACCGTAGGTCGGGTCGTAACCGAGGTTGCCCAGCAGATCCTTGGCGTCGTTGTCCACTTGCAGCTCGAGATCGCGCTCCTTCAAGCGCTGCTCGAAGCGGCGGAGTTGGACGTCCACGATCGCGCGCAGCTGTTCTCGGCCGAGCTGGTGGAACACGACGATCTCGTCCAAGCGGTTCAAGAACTCGGGTCGGAAGTGCTGGCGCAGCTCACCCATCACCGCCTCTTGGATCTCCGCGTCGCTCTTGGCGCGCGTGATGTGCGCGCTGCCGACGTTGCTGGTCATGATGATGACGGTGTTGGTGAAGTCGACCGTGCGACCTTGCGAGTCGGTCAGGCGCCCGTCATCGAGCACCTGCAGCATCACATTCCAGACGTCGGGGTGAGCCTTCTCGACCTCGTCGAACAGGATGATGCTGTACGGGCGCCGCCGCACCGGCTCGGTGAGTTGGCCGCCTTCGTCGTGGCCGATGTAACCCGGAGGTGCGCCGATGAGCCGCGCCACAGAGTGCTTCTCCATGTATTCGCTCATGTCGATGCGCACCATCGCGGTCTCGTCGTCGAACAAGAACTCCGCCAGCGCGCGCGCCAGCTCGGTCTTGCCCACGCCCGTCGGGCCGAGGAACAAGAACGAACCCACGGGGCGGTTTTGATCGCCCAGGCCGGCGCGGCTGCGTCGCACGGCGTTGGAGACCGCGACGAGCGCTTCGTCTTGACCGATCACGCGGGTGCGCAAGCGGTTCTCCATGTCGAGCAGCTTGGCCTTCTCGCTCTCGAGCATCTTGCTCACGGGCACGCCGGTCCAGCGCGACACGACGTTCGCGATGTCTTCCTCGGTGACCTCTTCCTTGAGGAACGAGCCGTCCTTCTGGATGTCGGCCAGCTGCTTCTGCAGCGCAGCCACGCGCTTCTCGGCGGCGGGGATGTCGCCGTACTGCAGCTTGGCCGCGCCCTCGAAGTCGGCCACGCGCTGGGCGCGCGCCAAGTCCGTGCGCAGCTGCTCGACCTCGGCCTTCAGCTTGCGGATCTCGCCGATGACCTCTTTCTCCTTGAGCCAGCGCGCGCGCATTTGAGCTTTCTTCTCGTTCAACTCGGAGAGCTCGCGAGACAGCTCGTCGAGGCGCTTGCGGCTGGCGGCGTCGGTCTCTTTCTTCAGCGCTTGCTGCTCGATGTTCAGCTGCACGACCTTGCGCTCGACCAGGTCGATCTCGTGCGGCATAGAGTCGATCGCCATCTTGATCTCGGCGGCCGCCTCGTCCATCAGGTCGATGGCCTTGTCGGGCAGGAAGCGGTTGGTGATGTAGCGGTCCGACAGCATGGCCGAGGCCACGAGCGCCGCGTCTTGGATGCGGATGCCGTGGTGGACCTCGTAACGCTCGCGCAGCCCGCGCAAGATGTTGATGGTGTCCTGCACGCTGGGCTCGCCGGCGTACACGGGTTGGAAGCGGCGCGCGAACGCGGCGTCTTTTTCGATGTACTTGCGGTACTCGTTGAGCGTGGTCGCGCCGATGCAGCGCAGCTCGCCGCGCGCCAGCGCCGGCTTAAGCATGTTGCTCGCGTCGAGCGAACCGTCCGCGCCGCCTGCGCCCATGATGGTGTGCAGCTCGTCGATGAACAGGATGATGCGACCTTCGGCGGCCTCGATCTCCTTGAGCACGGCTTTCAGCCGGTCTTCGAACTCACCGCGATACTTGGTACCGGCGATCAGCGCGCCGAGGTCGAGTGCCAGCAAGCGCTTGTCGCGCAAGCTATCGGGCACATCGCCCTTCGTGATGCGCTGGCCGATGCCTTCCACGATGGCGGTCTTGCCGACACCCGGCTCACCGATCAGCACCGGGTTATTCTTGGTGCGTCGTGCCAGGACTTGGATCACCCGTCGGACCTCTTCGTCGCGGCCGATCACGGGATCGATCTTGCCAGCTGCTGCCAGCGCGGTGATGTCGCGCGTGTACTTCTCGAGCGACTGAAACTTGCCTTCGGCATCGGGGTCGGTGACGCGTTGCGCACCGCGCACTTCGCGAATGGCTTTGGTCAGGCTCTCGCGGTCGATGCCGTTGTCTTTGAGGAGCTTCGCGAGCTCGTCGCGCTGCGCGACCAACGCGAGCAGGACGTGTTCGGCCGAAGAGTATTCGTCCTTGAGATCTTCGGTCTCTTTCCACGTCTGCGTGAGTACGTCGCGCAAGCGGCGTGACAGGCTCGGCTCAGCGCCGCCTTGTGCGCGGGGAAGGCCCTCGATGCGCCGATTCACGGCGCTCTTGAGCGACTCTTTGCCACCCGCCTTGGCGATAATCGCAGGCGCGACGCCATCGGGCTGTTCGAGCAGGGCGACCAGCATGTGCTCGGGGAGTAGCTCCGGGTTGCCGCGTGCAATCGCAGCATTCTGAGCAGCTTGCAGAGCTTCCCGCGTCTTGTTCGTCAAACGCTCGAGTCGCATGTGAAATTGTCCTCCGGTTTGCCCAAGGTAACCACGTCTAGGGGGTGCACAAGAGACGCCCAAACCTGCATAGATCCCGGCCCCTCGACCGGCGCATATCGGGCAGCGGTGCGTGCAGTTGCGTCCCGGAGCGTCGAACTTCGTAAAATGTCTGAGTGAACTTGGCGCGCGTGGTTCGGGCTCAGAACGTCGCTGAACAGTGCATGCCCGCTGCGCTGTTCGCGATCAGCGGAGACAACGAAATTTGCGCGTGTTTCGGGGCTTCGCGGTCGGCGTCAGGTGCGGCGAGCAGGTAGGCCAATACGGCTCCCGCCGCGCTGCCGATGGCGATGCCGAGACCGATATCTGCCAAAATGTAGTCGCGTTTACCTTCCGAGCAGAGCGAGCCACACGGCTGCTCGGGCGGCAGTCGCGAGAGCTCGCGCTCCTTCGACAGCCCGCTGAGTCCGAAATAGGCGTACATGCCTGCGCCCACGATGGTCGTTGCGCCTAACACGTACGTGAGCGCCGGGACCGGGTGCGCGCTGTGCGTAGGGGGTGCAGCGGTGGCGGCTGCAGGCGCCGCGTCCACGGCGGTGTCCAAGTGCGCCGCCGGGTCCACCGCGCGCTGCAGTTGTACACGCACGATGCGGTTCTTCTCGGATTGGCGCACCGACACGGAGGCTTGTGCAGGCACGTAACCCTCGGCGGAAAAGCGCAGCGAATACGCGCCTGGGTCGAGCTGCACCGCGCGCCCGTCGGTCTTGTCCGCCAGCTTCTCGCCGTTCGCGACCACCTCGACGTCGACGAGGTCACGCCCGCGCTCGTCGCTGACCGCGAACACGACCGAAGAGATGCTGTCTTCGACGGCCCCCAACCAGCTGGCGCAGTCGTCTGCGACGGGCTTGGGGCAGTGGTTCTGCGCGCAGCTGAGAAGCCGCGCGTGCGCTTTGAGCAGCGCCCCTCGATTACGCAGCACTTGCGCTTCGGCGTGGGCGTCGACGCATGCACTCGCTGCGGTCTGTGCGAACGCGCTGCTCGCGCATGTCCATGTCCACGCCGAGGCCCAGGCCCAGAGCAGAGCCAACCCCAAAGAGCGCGTGAACCACCTGCGTGCCGACATGCGCGCAGAGTCTACACGGTGCGCGCGCCGCGTCGACCGCTCACACGGACGTCCGGTTGACCTGTCTTTCGCCCGTGCTCTAGTGTCGACCCCATGTCGGAGGGCGCCTCCAAAGCAGCACACGCGGCCGCGTCGACCACGGGGCCCGCGCGCTTGGGGAGCGAGCCCCCCGGCCGCTACGAGATCCTGGCGGAAATCGGCGCCGGCGGCATGGCGACCGTCCAGTACGGGCGGCTGCATGCGCCGCACGGCTTCGTGCGCAGCGTGGCGATCAAACGTCTGCACGCGCAGTTCGCGAAGGATCCGGACTTCGTGCGCATGTTCATCGACGAAGCCCGGGTATCGGCGCGCCTGTCGCACGCCAACATCGTGGCGACGCTCGACATCATCGATGCACCGGGCGAGCTCGCGCTGGTCATGGAGTACGTGCACGGCGAGTCCTTGTGGAACCTGCTGCGCTTGGCCGCAAAGGCGGGTCAGCCGGTCCCGGTCCGCATCGCCGCGGCGCTCGCAACGGCGGTGTTGCATGGCCTATCGGCCGCGCACGAGGCCACGAACGAGCGCGGTGAAGCGTTGGGCATCGTCCATCGCGACGTGTCGCCGCACAACATCCTGGTAGGCAGCGACGGCATCGCACGCCTGATCGACTTCGGTGTGGCCAAGGCGGTCGGCAGGCTGCGCACCACACCGAGCGGAGAGGTCAAAGGCAAGCTGCTGTACATGGCGCCCGAGCAGTTGGGCGCGAGCTACGTCGACCAGCGCGCAGACGTGTACGGCGCCGCGGCCGTGCTGTGGGAGACGCTCACGGGCGTGTCGCTCTACGACGACGCGCAGAACGAGCCGGCGCTGATCCACGCCGTGCTGCTGGGTCGCATCGAGGCCCCGAGCAGGCGTCGCCCGGAGATCACGCCCGAGCTCGACGGGATCATCTTGCAGGGCCTCGCCCGCGATCCGGCGGCGCGCTTCGAGACCGCGCGCGATATGGCGCTCGCGCTAGAGCGCCACGTCGGCATCGCGTCGCAGTCGGAGCTAGCCGAGTGGCTGCACGGCCTGGCGGGCCCGCAGCTCGCCGCCCGCGCGCGCCTGATCGCGCAAGCACAAGCGCACACGAGCGATGCCAGCACGCGCGTGACGCCGCTGCCGAAGACCACCGCGATCATCAGCCCGCCGGAAGACAGCAGCCCGATCCCCCAGCCAGGCTCGCGGATGCGCTCGCGCACGTTGCGCCTGCGCCGCTGGTCCTTGGTCTACGCTGCGATCGGCAGCCTGCTGGCGATCAGCTTCGCGCTGTGGCTGCGCGCGCGCCCCAAGCCGTCCGGAGAAGGCGCGGCCGTGAAGGCTCAGCCGGCGCAGCGGGAGGTCTCCGTGCAAGCCGCCCACGCCAAGCCGGAACCCCGAGCGGCAGCGGAAGCCGTCGACTCGCGGAGCTCCGAGCCGCCGCCATCCGCGGCAGCACCGCCGGCCGCGACGCGTCCCAAAGCGGCCGCACAAGCGCCCATCGAGGCCAGAGCAGTCGCAGCGCCGAAGCCCGAGCCTCGCCGCCCAGCGCGGCCGGTCGCTGTGGATGGAAGCGACAAACCAGCTGCTGCACGCGCAGCGTGCAAGCCGTGGTTCTATATCGATGAGGCGGGTATCCGGCGGCCCAAACCGGGCTGCCTCTAACCCTGCACCAGGTCTCGCTCCCATTTTCGCGTAACCGTAAACGTAACCGCTACGTAACCGTCGACGTGGACGAAACGATTACGGTGACGTCGACGGTTGCGAGGAAGAGCCCGAATCACTGCGCGGTCGTGATCTTCAGCTCTGCTAGCTGCTCGGGTGTTACCGGGCTGGGCGCCCCGGTCATCAAATCGGTGCCCTTTTGCGTCTTGGGGAACGCGATCACGTCGCGGATGGCCTCGGACTCGGTCAGCAGCATCGCGAGTCGGTCCATGCCGAGGGCGATGCCGCCGTGGGGCGGCGCGCCCAGACGCAGCGCCTTGAGCAGGAAGCCAAACTTCTGCTGCGCATCCTCGTCCGAGATGTCGATCGCCTTGAACACGCGCGCTTGCACGTTCGGATCGTGCAGACGGATCGAGCCGCCGCCGATCTCGAAGCCGTTCAGCACGACGTCGTAGCGGTGGCAGAGCACTTTGCCCGGGTCGGTCTCGAGCAGGTCGAGGCAGGCGTCGTGCGGGCGCGTGAACGGATGGTGCGCCGCTGCCCAGCGCTTGCTGGTCTCGTCGCGCTCGAAGAGCGGAGGATCGGTGATCCACAGCAGCTCGAAGCGGCCACCGCTGCCGGACTCGGGGATCAGACCCAGCTTCTTGCCGAGGTACAGGCGCAGGTTCGCCATGATCGTGTGCACTTTGTCGGTCGGCCCGAACTGCAGGCACACGATGTCGCCGTTCTGTACGCCCAGCGCCTCGTTGATGGCCACGCGCATGGCGTCGCTGATGTTCTTGGCCAAGGGGCTCTGCGTCCAGCTGCCGTTCTCGCCGATCTTGGCGCGCGCCAGGCCCGAGCTGCCCATGCTGCGCACGAACTGTTCGGCCTTGTCGCCATCCGCGCGCGAGAAGTTCGCGCTCGCCGGGATCACCAGCGCTTTGACGATCTCCTGCGGCAGATCGCGCCGGTACTCGCCGGACTTGAACTTCTGCACGATGGGCTCGAAGAACGGCACGCCGCCGCCCTCGTGCTGGATCACCAGCTCCGTCAGGTCGGTGTGCTCCAGGCCGAAGCGCAGGTCGGGCTTGTCGTTGCCGAAGCGCCGCATCGACTCTTCGAACTTCATGCGCGGCAGCTTCCCGCTCGGGTACTTGTCGTGCAGCTCGATGCCGAGCAGCGACTTGAACAGCTTGAAGAGCAAGCCTTCGACCATCGAGAAGATGTCGTCTTCGTTGACGAAGCTCATCTCCACGTCGATCTGCGTGAACTCGGGCTGGCGATCGAGGCGCATGTCCTCGTCGCGGAAGCACTTCACGATCTGGAAGTAGCGGTCGTAGCCCGCGACCATGAGCAGCTGCTTGAACAGCTGCGGGCTCTCGGCCAGCGCGTAAAACGAACCGATCTGATGTCGCGACGGCACCAGGAAGTTGCGCGCGCCGCCCGGCGTATACTTGAGCAGATACGGCGTCTCGACCTCGAGGAAGCCGTTGTCGTGGAAGTGCTGGCGCGTGGTGCGCATGATCTGCGATCGCGCGATCAAGTTCTTCTGCAGCGCGGGCCTGCGCAGGTCCAGGTAGCGATGCTCGAGCCGCTTATCCTCGTGCGTGTCGATTTGATCTTCGATGGGGAACGGAGGCGTGTCGCTCTTGTTGAAGACGGTGGCCTCGTGCGCGACCACCTCGATGTCGCCGGTGGGGAGCCGCGGGTTCTTCATGTCGCCGCGGCTGCGGACTTTGCCTGCGATGCCGAGCACCCACTCGCCGCGCGCGGCGTCGCCCAGCTTGAAGACACTTTCGTTCACCGATGGGTCGAACACCACCTGCACGATTCCGCTGCGATCGCGCAGGTCGACGAAGATACAGCCCCCGTGGTCGCGCCGATTCTGCACCCAGCCGAACAGGACGACGTCTTGGTCCATGTGCTCTGCGCGCAGGTCGCCGCACAGGTGCGTTCGCTTGAGCTCATCGATGAATCGGGCCACTGGGGTATCTCCGGGTAAACAGGGCGTCTCGTATGAGATCGCACGCCGCCAAAGTCAACCTCTCCGCGCCCGGCGCTGTGGTTTGCGCGGCCAGGTGGGGCGTATGCGGCGGTCCGACACGCCCGACCCGAGCTCCAAATGGGCTGCTCGGCCTGTGATTTCCGGAGGCGCGCGCGTTGCCAGGGTGCGTAGCTCTGAGTGAGAATCATGCGTGGAGGCTCGTCAGCCGATGGCTACGCTCGTGCGTGAAATCACTTGTCCGATGTGTGGGTTCAAGAATCCCGACAGCGTCGAGCGTTGCAGCTCGTGCGGCGCGAAGGTCGAGGAGCTCACCGCCAGTTACACCAGCGATGAGGCCTATGAGCGGCGCCACCAGCAGGAGAACTTCGAGTGGCGCTGGGCGCTCATGGCCACGGGCGTGTACCTCGCAGCACAGGTGCTGATCCTGGTCTGCTTGCCGCGCATCATCTCCACGTTCGACCCGCAGGGCCTACCGGGCCTGTTGATCTCGGTGGCGGTGTGGTTCGTGGGCGGGATCGTGGTCGGCGCCGTCTCGCCGGGCAAGACCTTCATCGAGCCTGCCGTGGGTGCGCTGCTCGCCGTGGTGCCGACCGTCTCGTACCTCGCGCTCACTACGCCCGATGGCTTTCAGCCTTCGCTCCTGGCGTACATCGTCACGGGCCTCTTGGGCGTGATGATCGCGCTGTTCGGCGCGTTTCTGGGCGAGAAGGTGCAGCAGAACCGGCGCCCGTCTCAGAACCACGCCTGACGTTCACGGGCTGCGAACCAGCGGCGGCAACGTGCTGCGCCGCAGCCCTGCGCTGCGGAACTGATGTTCGAGCTGGCGGAAACGATGCGCGAGCGCGCGTACCAGCGCGCCGGTCCAGCCGTCGGTCCCGATGCCTTGCGAGAGCGTCTGCGGGTCCACGATCAGCGCGGTCACCGGCTCGATGGCCTCGACGCTCGCGGCGCGCGGCTCTCCGAGCAAGAGCGACATCTCGCCGAAGACGTCGCCGGCCGTCATCACCGCCAGCGATTCCTTCTCGTTGCCCACGTGGCGGAACGCGTGACAGCGACCGCTCACGATCATGTACGCCGCATCGCCCATGTCGCCTTCGCGCATGATCAGCTCGCCCGGCTCGAAGCTCTTGCGGGGCAGGTACAGCCCGCCGCGCAGAAAGGCGCGGAGGTCTTTCTGGAGCGCGACGACGCTCTGATAGCGCCGCTCCGGGTCTGGATTGGTGGCCTGCTCGACGATGGCTTGCAGGTGCCGCGGCACGTGGCCCCCGGCGGCGACCTGAACGGGCACGATCTCGCCGAGATGCGCGCGCAGCATGATCACGCGGGCGGGCGCCGGTTTGCCGTAAGGCAACTTCCCGGTGACCAGCTCGTACAGCATGGTGCCTAGGCCGAAGACATCGGTGCGCTCGTCCATGTGCAGCGGATTGCCGCGCGCTTGTTCGGGCGCCATGTACGCGGGCGTGCCGACGGGGCCATCCTGGTCCTTGATAGCGCTGGACGCCGGGTGCGTCTTGGTGAGCCGCGCCAAACCCCAGTCCATCAGGTAGACCTGACCGAAGTCGGCGACCATGACGTTGTCCGGCTTGAGGTCGCGGTGGATCACGCCGCGGTGATGCGCATAGGCCACCGCGTCACAGACTTTGAGCAGGATCTCGAGCCCGCGCTCTAGACGTTCGGTGCCGAGCGGATGCGTCTCGAGCCAGCGCGACAGCGAGATGCCCTGCACCAGCTTCATGGTGAAGAACGGCACGCCGTGCTCGTCGATCGCCAG
>Ga0315910_10004949_pt1 | contig 11013 bp, 11 predicted proteins | sample EdamamesoilMG_FD_204470 | JGI IMG/M metagenome (GOLD analysis project Ga0315910, IMG submission 204470) | Garden soil microbial communities collected in Santa Monica, California, United States - Edamame soil | ecosystem: Environmental > Terrestrial > Soil > Garden | place: USA: California...
GGCGGTCGCGGTGGCGCACCCGCCTCGGCTCTTGATCCTCGACGGGGCGTACACCTCGATGCCCGATGTGGCCGCGGCGGCCTACCCCTTCGTCCCGGCGCGCCTGCTCATGCGGAACCGGTTCCCCACCCTCGCGCGGCTCGACTCGCTCCGGTCCCCGGTGCTCATCGTCCACGCGCTCAACGACGAGGTGATCCCGTACGACAACGGCCTCCGGCTCTACGCGGCCGCGCGGGAGCCGAAGTATTTCCTGCAGATGTCGCGGGGGCACGTCGAGGGGGCGTTCGGGGATCCGGCGGCGTTCGGGGGGATGCTCGATTCGATACTGAGGTAAGAGGAGAACGGACAACGGACGCTCAGACGCTCAGACGCTCGACAGTGCCGCCGAGCGTCCGAGCGTCTGTTCACCGTTCATCCTCGCGGATGGTATTGCCGGTGCACCGACCGCAGGTACTCCCGGTCGACGTGGGTGTAGATCTGGGTGGTGGCGAGGTCGGCGTGGCCGAGCATCTCCTGCACGGCGCGGAGGTCGGCGCCCCCCTCGAGGAGGTGGGTGGCGAAGCTGTGCCGGAGGGTGTGGGGGGTGACGCGTTTGGTGATCCCGGCCCGGACCGCCCCCTTCTTGACGATCCCCCAGGCGCCGACGCGCGAGAGGGGCTGCCCCCGCACGTTGAGGAGGAGCCGGTTCTTCGTCTTGCCGCGATCGAGCTTCGGGCGAAGCTCGTGGAGGTAGATCGAGACGGCGCCCAGCACCTGCCGCCCGAGGGGGACGAGCCGTTCCTTCCCTCCCTTGCCGAAGACCCGCACGACCTGGTCGGTGGCCCACACATCGGCAGGGGTGAGCCCCGTCAGCTCGGAGACCCGCAGGCCCGCGCCGTAGGCCAGCTCGAGCAGCGCCCGGTCGCGCCATCCGAGCGGCTCTTCCGCTCCGGGGGACTCGACCAGCCGCTGGCACTCGGCGGCGCTCAGCGTGTCGGGGAGCTTCCGGGCGCGGCGCGGCGTCTCGAGGCGGTCGCTCGGATCGTCCTTCAACTCCCCTTCGCCGGCGAGGAAGCGGTAGTAGGTCCGCACCGCGGAGACGTGGCGCCGGATGCTCGCCGGGGAGAGCTGCAGCTCCTTCAACTCGAAGACGAAGTCGCGGAGCTGCTTGCGGGTCGCCTGGTCGGGGCGTGCGACCCCCTTCCCGGCCAGGAACTCGGCCAGGTGCCGCAGGTCCCGTCCGTAGCTCTCGACGGTGTTCCTGCTGTTCCCCGCCTCGAGCGCGAGGTGGTCGCGGAATTCCTCGAGCCGGTATGCCCGGGCGAGCTCGTCCCCCGTCACGAGAGCGAGGGGCGACCGCCCCGCTCCGCCTGCTGCCGCGCCAGCGCGAGGTCCTCCGGCGTGAGCGAGAGGAATGCCGCCATCCGCTCGATGAGCGCCTTCTCGTACTGCGACAGGGCCCCGTCGGCGAGCATCATCCGCCACACGTGGGAGGCGAGCGCGATCCGGTCGGCGTGACCGGTCCGCGCGGCGGCGTGGCGGGCGTGCTCCCGGTAGTCGACGCCGAGCGCCGGGCGGCCGGCGGAACCGAGACCCCACCGGTCGCGGGCGTGGGTCTCGAGCGCCGCGAGGGCCGAGGGATCGAACTCCTCGTCCACCGCGGCGAGTTCGACCAGCAGCATGGTCGCCGCGGCGAGGGGGATCTGGTCGGTCTCCTCGGGGGGCGGCGTCCTGCGCATCTCGGCGAGCGCCCCTTCGAGGGCGTGGGCGAGGCGTGCCCCGGCCGCACGCCCGAGCCGCTGACGGCGCTGGTACCACCAGACCCCGGCGGTGACGAGGACGATCCCCGCGGCGATCGCGAGGCCCATGTTCAGGCCGCGCAAGAAATGGAGCAGCGCCTCGCGCTGGCCCCCGATGAGCCACCCGCCTCCCACGATCAGGGCGTACCAGACCGACCCGGCGATCCCGAGTGGGATCAGGGTGCGGAGCGGCCCGATCCCCACCAGCCCGGCAAAGGGGGCGACGATGAAGCGGACCCCCGGGATCAGCCGGCAGAGGAGGATCCCCGGGAGTCCGAATCGGAGGTACTCCCGTTCGATGAGGGAGACGGTATCGGGGGGGAGGAGCCGCTGGCCGAGCCTCCCCTGGGCGAGCCGTGGCCCGAATCGGCGGGCGATGGCCCACGGCACCAGGGCGCCGAGGGTGTTGCCGAGGGTGGCGGCGCTCCAGAGCAGCCCCGGATCGAGGGGACCGTCCCGTACCAGCAACGACGCGACCCCCAGGATGGCGACATCCGAGGGGACGAACGGGAACGCATTCTCGAGGGCCGCCAGGAGCGCCACCGCGAGGTAGATCGCCGCGGGCGGCAGCGCGGCGAGCCAGGCGACCCACGCGTCGATCAGGGGGCGCGCTCCACGGTGGCGACCGCGATCGTGGCCACCCCTTCCCCGCGCCCGATCCACCCCATCCCCTCGTTGGTCTTCGCCTTGAGCCCGATCACCTCGCTGGAGACATCGAGCGCCTGGGCCAGGCGGTCGGCCATCTGCGGGAAATAGCGCCCGAGCTTCGGCTGCTCGCAGAGGACCGTGATATCCCCCTGCACGAAGCGCCACCCCTTGGCGAGGACGACGCCGTGCGCGGCACGGAGCAGCACGATCGAGTCCGCCCCCTTCCAGCGCGGATCGGTGTCGGCGAAGAGCCGGCCGATATCCCCCGCCCCGGCCGCGCCGAGGATCGCATCGGTGAGGGCGTGGGCGATGGCATCGGCGTCGGAGTGTCCGGTGAGGCCGTGCGTATGCGGCACGGTGATCCCGCCGAGGATGAGCGGACGCCCCTCGGCGAAGCGGTGGCTGTCGTAGCCGATGCCGACGCGGATCATCGCGGTCAGGCCGCCGCCATCTCGTGGGGCGGCAGGAGCGAATAGTCCTGTCGGCGGCGGCGCGGCGTGAGGCCGGCGTCGAGGATCTGGCGGTCCATCTCGCGGAGGGTGGTGCGGTAGGTGGTCCCGGCGGAGGAGACCACGTTCTCCTCCATCATCAGCGAACCGTAGTCGTTGGCGCCGAAGCGGAGCGCCAGCTGGCCGATCTTGTGCCCCATCGTGACCCAGGAGGCCTGCATATTGGGGACGTTGTCGGCGACGACCCGCATCAGCGCCAGGGTGCGGAGGTAGGTGACGGCGTCGGTCTTCTGCCAGCCGTCGAACATCGGCGTCCCCTCGGGTTGGAGCGGCCAGCAGATGAACGCGGTGAACCCCCCGGTGCGGCGCTGCAGGTCGCGCACCCGGAAGATGTGCTCCACCCGGTCCTCATCCGACTCGCCCATCCCGTACATCATCGTCACCGAGGTCTTCATCCCCTGCCGGTGCGCCTCCTCCTGCACGCCGAGCCACTCCTCCGTCTGCGCCTTCTTCGGGGCCACCCGCTTCCGGATGGCGTCGACCAGGATCTCGCCGCCCCCGCCGGGGATGGAATCGAGCCCCGCGGCGCGGAGCTCCCGCACCACATCCGCCATCGGGAGCTTGAAGCGCTCCGAGAAGAACACCACCTCCGACGGCGAGAAGCCGTGGATGTGGATGGGATGATGCTGCTTGATGTAGCGCATCAGGTCCAGGTACCACTCGAACGGGATGTACGGGTTGTGTCCCCCCTGCAGGAGGATCTGCACCCCGCCCAGCGCCTTGCACTCGTCGATCTTGGCGCCGATCTGCTCGTAGGAGAGGACGTACCCTTCGCCGTGCTTGGGCCGCCGCGCGAAGGCGCAAAAGCCGCAGTCGGCGACGCAGACGTTGGTGTAGTTGATGTTCCGGTCGATGATGTAGGTCACCACCGGGTCGGGGTGGAGCGTCCAGCGGACGGCGTCGGCCTGCTGGCCGAGGGCGAGGAGGTCGGCGCGGCGGTAGAGCTCGAGGGCGTCGCGGAACTCGCCGGAAGTGCGGTCGATGAGGGACATCGTCAGGCGGCGGTGATGAACGAGAGGGCCCCGCCCGGCGCCAGCCCATCCTGGGCCAGCCGGCGGAAGAAGGTCGTGAGCCCCTCGAGCTCCCGCCCACCGAGGGCGTAGTCGAGGGTACCGAGGTACTCGCGGGTCACCCTGCGGTCGATCCCGGTGCGGGCGCTGGCGTCGGCGGCGAGCTCGTCGAGGTGCTCGAGCCCCCACGCCCGCGAGGCGAGGAGCGAACGGTGCACCCGACGGACCGCGGCTTCGTCCGCCTCGCGGCGGGCGGCCCAGACGGCGAAGACGAACGGAAGCCCCGTCCATTCCTTCCACGCGGCACTCAGGTCCACCACGTGGGGATAGGTCCCCTGGGCCTGCAGCATGAGCGCCGCGTCGCCGATCACCAGCACCGCCTCGTGCGGGAATCCCCCCAGCGCCGCGAGGTCGCTCGCCTCGGCGCGGACCTGCGCGAAGCGCGGCGTCACCTGCCAGACGTGGCGGCAGAGGAGCTCGAGGAGGAGGACCGACGTGCGGGAGGAGGCGGTGCGGAGCACGGCGCGCCCGTCGAGCTCGGCGGGCGGGACCTTGCTGAAGAGCATCACGCTGTGGACCGGGCCGTCGGCGGTGATGGCGAGGTCGGGGAGGAGGTCGTAGCGCGCCGCGTCGCGGGCGTACTCCACCGCCGAGATGACGCTCACGTCGAGCTGACCGGCCGCGAGCAGGTCGTTCAGCTCCGCGGCCGTCCCCGAGACCAGCTCCGCCTCGCACGGGACCACCCCGCGGTCGATCGCCCCGTAGACCGGGAAGCAGTTGACCCAGGCGATCCGGCCGAGCCTCACGCGGCGTGCACCACCGGCAGCGAGATCGCCCGCGCCTTCTCGGCCGGCGGCGGGTCGTCGAAGGTCTCGCGCACCGGCTGGTAGAGGGAGTTCCGTTCGACGGGGCGCTTCCCCGTATCCCGGATCAGCTTCACCAGGTCCATATACTGCATGTGCATCTGGGTGGTGGCACCGGCCTCGTGGTACACCCGCTCGTACACGACCGTCCCTTCGACGTCGTCGCAGCCGAACGAGAGCGCCACCTGGCTGATGAACGGCGTCACCATCGGCCAGTGGGTCTTCACGTGGGGCACGTTGTCGAAATAGAGCCGGCCGATCGCGATGTTCTTGAGGTCCTCGAAACCCGTCGTGGCGCTGCCCACCCGCCCCAGTTCCTCGCCGAGCTCATTGTTCTCGGTGTGGTAGGCGAGCGGGATGTAGGTGAGGAATCCCCGGGTGTCGTCCTGCAACTCGCGGAGCTTGGTCAGGTGCTCGATCCGGTCGTCCGCAGTCTCCACGTGGCCGTAGAGCATGGTGCAGTTGGTCGGGATCCCGAGCCCGTGGGCCTCGCGATGGATCCGGAGCCACTCCTCGCCGGTGAGCTTCCGTTCGGCGATGGTGGCGCGCACCGCGGTGCTGAAGACCTCCGCGCCGCCTCCCGGCATCGAGGTGAGCCCCGCGTCCTTGAGGCGCTGGAGCGCCTCGACGGTGGAGATCTTCTCGATCCGGGCCAGGTGGGCGATCTCGACCGCGGTCAGCGCCTTGATGTGGACCTGCGGGTGCCGTTCCTTGAGCCCGCGGATCATGTCGGTGTAGTACGACAGGGCGAGCTTGGGGTGGAGGCCGCCGACGATGTGGAACTCCTTGGTCGGCATGCCGCGCGCCTGCTCCGCCTCGTGGTACACCTCGTCCAGCGACCGGGTGTAGTGCCCCTCCTCCTTCGGCATCCGGGCGAAGGAGCAGAAGGTGCAGGTGTTCCGGAGGATGCAGACGTTGGTGGGGTTGATGTGCTGGTTGGCCGAGAAGAAGACCCGGTCGCCGTTGAGCGCCCGGTTCCGGAAGTCGGCCATCCGCCCGAGCCCGATGATGTCGGGGGTGGCGTACATCACGCGCGCGTCGGCGGCGTCGAGCCGGCGCCCCGCGAGCACCTTCTCAGCCACAGGCCGGAGGGCGGCGTCGCGCAGGGTGCCGAGATCGAGGGTGTCGGACATCGTATCCCCTTGGGAGTGCAGAGGTTGCCTTCAGGTAATCTACCCGACCGCCGGGGACACGAAAAGCGGTACGTGCAGGGGTGAAGGTCCGCTCATTTCAGGGGACTGGGGGACAGGAACCCAGGAAGCCACAGGAACCCTGGAGAAAGACTTTGGGGCCCCTGGAGATCATCTCCAGTGGGCCCCGATGGCATCCAGGGTTCCTGCTCTTGTCCTGGGTTCCTGTTCGGCGGTCCTTGCCGTCGAGCGGACTCAGGCCTTGAAGCCGCTAACCGCCACCGTCACGTTGTGCCCACCGAAGCCGAAGGAGTTGCTGAGGGCCACCTTCACCTCGGCCTTCCGCTTCACGTTCGGGACCGAGTCGAGGTCGCAGTCGGGATCGGGGGTCACCTGGTTGATCGTGGGCGGCGCCTCGCCGCGGGTCACGGTCAGGAGCGAGTAGATCGCCTCGGTCGCGCCGGCGGCGCCCAGGAGGTGGCCGGTCATCGACTTGGTGCTCTGGAACATCACCTTCCTGGCGTGTTCCCCGAGCGCCTGCTTCACCGCCATCGTCTCGGCTTTGTCGCCGAGCGGCGTCGAGGTGCCGTGGGCGTTGATGTAGCCGATATCCTCGATCTTGATCCCGCCGTCCGCGAGGCAGTTCTTCATCGCGAGGAGGGCGCCGTGCCCGTCCTCCGGCGGCGAGGTGATATGGTGGGCGTCGCCGCTCATCCCGTACCCGATGACCTCGCCCAGGATCGTCGCCCCGCGCTGCCGGGCGTGCTCCAAGGATTCGAGGACCAGCGCCCCCGCCCCGTCGCCGAGCACGAAGCCGTCGCGATCCTTGTCGAAGGGACGCGAGGCCTTGGTCGGGTCGTCGTTGCGGAAGGAGAGCGCCTTCATGTTGGCGAACGCCGCCACGGTGAGGCCGGTGATCGCCGCCTCCGCCCCGCCGGTCACCATCGCGTCGACGGTGCCGTCGCGGATGAGGCGGTAGCTCTCGCCGAGCGCGTGGGCCGAGGAGGCGCAGGCGCTGACGGTGGCGTAGTTGGGGCCCCGCATCCCGTACTTGATGGAGACGAGCCCCGAGGCGATGTCCGGGATGAACATCGGCACGAAGAACGGGGAGACCCGCGACGGCCCCTTTTCATAAAAGGCCTTGCAGTTCTCCTCGTACGTGCTCATCCCGCCGATCCCCGAGCCGATGATGACCCCGGTGCGGTCGGCGTTGGGCACGCCCTTGTCGAGCCCGGCCTGGACCACCGCCTGGTGGGCCGCGCCGAGCGCGTACTGCGCAAAGAGGTCGTACCGGCGGGACTCCTTGCGATCCATGTACTGGAGCGCGTCGAACCCCTTCACCTCGCAGGCGAACCGGACATCTTGGTTCGCCGCGTCGAACTTGGTGATGGGGCCCGCCCCGGACTTCCCCGCGAGGAGATTGGCCCAGGACTCGTCCACGGTGTTCCCGACGGGGGTGACGAGCCCGAGGCCCGTCACCACGACACGACGCCGCGTCACGCGTTACTTGCCGGTCTTCTCGTGGAGATACTTCATCGCATCGCCGACCGTGCGGAGCTTCTCCGCCTCTTCGTCCGGGATGTCGATGTCGAACTCCTTCTCGAACGCCATCACGAGCTCGACGGTGTCGAGGCTGTCGGCGCCGAGGTCTTCCATGAAGCTCGCGGTGGGAAGGAGCTTCTCCCGCTCCACGCCCAGCTCCTCGACGATGATGTCCTTGACCTTTTCCTCGGTAGCGCTCATGGGTTCCTCAACAGGGTGATGATGCTTACATGACCATCCCGCCATCGACCACCAACACCTGCCCGGTGATGTATGACGCGAGGTCCGAGCTCAGGTAGAGCACGGCGCCGGCGATGTCTTCGGGCCGGCCCAGCCGTTCCAGGGGTATGTGCTGAAATAACGCGGCCCGCGCCTCGTCCGGCAAGGCGGCCGTCATATCGGTCTCGATGTACCCCGGGGCGACGCAGTTGGCCGTGATCCCCCGGGAGGCGTATTCCTTGGCCACCGACTTGGTGAACCCGACCAGCCCTGCCTTGGAAGCGGCGTAGTTGGCCTGGCCCTTGTTCCCCATCAGGCCGACCACGCTGGTGATGTTGATGATCCGCCCGGCGCGCTTCTTCATCATCCCCTTGAGGCACGCCTTCACGGTGCGGAAGGCCCCCTTCAGGTTGGCGTCGAGGACGGCATCCCACTGCTCGTCGTCCAGCCGGATCAGGAGGTTGTCCTTGGTGATCCCGGCGTTGTTGACCAGGATGTCCACGCCGCCCCACGCCTTGGTGACCGCCGCGACCGCCGCCTCGATCGACTCGGCACTCCCCACGTCGAGCGCCACTCCCATCGTCTCCCCGCCCAGCTCGCCCGCGACCGCCGCGGCCTTGGCCTGCTCGCGGCCGCAGACGGCCACCTTCGCCCCCGCGGTCACCAGGGCCTGGGCGATGGCGCGGCCGATCCCCCGGGTGCTCCCCGTGACGATCGCGGTCTTGCCGGTGAGGTCGATGGTGAAGGTCATAGTCCGAGGTCCGAAGTACGGAGTCCGGGGATCACGCGTTCAGGAACTTTTCAACTTCATCGGCCGTGCCGAGCGTGGTCGCCACGGCGCCGGGAACGATCTTCTTGAGCAGCCCGGCGAGTACGGCCCCGGGGCCGACCTCCAGCCAGGTGGCGCCGGCGACCTGGGCATTCGCGGCGCGGACCGACTCGGTCCACCGTACCGCCGAGGTGAGCTGGTCGGCGAGGAGCCGGCTCGCATCGGCGGCGATCGAGATCGGATGGGCGGTCGCGTTGGCGATCACCGGGCACTTCGGGTCGCGGAACGGGACTCCGGCCAGGGCGTCGCGGAGCCCCGAGACCGCGGGGGTCATGAGGGGGGAGTGGAACGCCCCACTCACCTTGAGCACGATGACCCGCTTGGCGCCGCGGGCCTTGCACCCCTCGCCCGCGCGTTCGACCGCGGCGGGGTCGCCGGAGATGACGGTCTGCCCCGGCTCGTTCAGGTTGGCGGCCACCGCCACCTCGCCATCCCGCGAGGCCTCGGCACAGGCGGCCACCACTTCGGCGGGATCGAGGGCCAGGACGGCCGCCATCGCCCCGGGGCGCTTCTTCCCCGCCTCGAGCATCAGTTCCCCGCGGCGGCGGACCAGCCGGGCGCCGGCGGTCGCCTCGAGGGCGCCGGCCGCGACGTACGCGCTGTACTCGCCGAGGGAGTGCCCCAGGGCCAGCGCCGGGGTCCCGACCTTGGCGCCGATCACCGCCCAGACTGCGGCGCTGTGCGCCAGGATCGCGGGCTGCGCGTTGTGCGTGAGGGTGAGTTCTTCCTCCGGCCCTTCCCACATCAGCCTGGAGAGCGGGACGCCGAGGGCCTCGTCCACCGCCGCGAAGAGGTCGCGTGCGGCCTCGAACCGTTCGGCGAGGTCCTTCCCCATCCCGACCTTCTGGCTTCCCTGGCCGGGGCAGAGCAGGATGGTGCTCACCAACGCACCACGGTGCTGCCCCAGGTGAACCCGGCGCCGAAGGCGACCAGGAGGAGGAGCGAGCCCTTCTTCACCTTCCCCTCGGCCACGGCCTGCGCCAGGGCCAACGGGATCGACGCCGACGAGGTGTTGCCGTACTTGTCGACGTTGACCATCACCTTCTCCATCGGGATCCCGGCGTGGTCCGCCGTCGCCTGGATGATCCGGATGTTGGCCTGGTGCGGCACCAGCAGGTCGATCTGGTCCCCGGTGACGCCGGCGCGCTTCAGCGCTTCGTCGCAGGCCTCGGCCATCGTCAGGACGGCGGACTTGAAGACCTCGCGCCCGGCCATCCGGATGTAGTGGCTCTTCTCGTCGACGATCTTCTGGCTGATCGGGTGCCGGGCGCCCCCCGAGGGACGCCACAGCAGCTCGGCGAGGGTGCCATCCGACCGGATGAAGGTCGAGAGCAACCCGGTCTCGCCGGTCGCCTTGGAGATGACCGTCGCCCCCGCGCCGTCCCCGAAGAGGATCGCGGTGGTGCGATCGGACGGGTCGATGATCCGCGACAGCAGTTCGGCGCCGACCACCAGCACGTGCTCGGCCTGGCCCGAGGCGATGAGGCCCTCGGCCTGGGTGAGGCCGAAGAGCCAGCCGGAGCAGGCGGCGGAGAGGTCGTAGGCGGCGGCGTTCTTGGCCCCGAGCAGGGCCTGCAGGTCGCACGCGGTGCTGGGGAGGAGGCGGTCCTGCGTGGCGGTGGCGAGGATGATCGCGCCCAGGTCCATCGGGCCGATCCCCGCCTGCTCCAGCGCGATGACCGCGGCCCGGCGGGAGAGCTCCGCCAGCGTCATGTCGGGATCGGACCAGCGGCGCTCCTTGATGCCGGTGCGCTCCACGATCCACTGGTCGCTGGTCTCGAGGGTCTTCTCGAAATCGTGGTTGGTGACGACGCGGTCGGGGACCGCGACGCCGAGACCGCTGATCCGCGCGATGGGTGGGCGGCTCATGCCTTGGCGGGTTCCTGGCGGGCGAACTCCTCGGCGATGTGCCGCGAGAGTCCCGACCGGACCATCTGGAGGGCCACCCGGACCGCGCTCTTGATCGCGATGCCGCCCGAGGAGCCGTGGCAGATGATCGAGACGCCCTTGATGCCGAGGAGCGGGGCGCCGCCGTATTCGCTGTAGTCGAGGGTGTGGAACACCTGCTGGATCTCGCCCCGGGCCAGCACCTCGGGCGCCTTCTTCTTGACCAGGCGGAGAATGAGGCGGGCGACCGATTCGTAGAACTTGAGCAGCACGTTGCCGACGAAGCCGTCACAGACCACGACATCGACCGCGCCGGTCCGGGCGGAGGCGACCAGGATGTCGCGCCCCTCGATGTTGCCGACGTAGTTGAGGCCGGGGAGCGCCTTGAGCTGCTGGTGGGCCTCACGGGCCACCGCGTTCCCCTTCTCGTCCTCTTCGCCGATGTTGAGCAGCCCGATCTTGGGCTCCGCACGGCCGCAGACGTCGCGCATGTACACCGCGCCGAGGCGGGCGAAGCCGACCAGCTCGCGGGCGGAGCAGTCGACGTTGGCGCCGCCGTCGAGGAGGAGGACCATTCCCTCGGCGGTCGGCAGCATCG
>Ga0315910_10004950_pt1 | contig 11009 bp, 9 predicted proteins | sample EdamamesoilMG_FD_204470 | JGI IMG/M metagenome (GOLD analysis project Ga0315910, IMG submission 204470) | Garden soil microbial communities collected in Santa Monica, California, United States - Edamame soil | ecosystem: Environmental > Terrestrial > Soil > Garden | place: USA: California...
TCGGCGAGCGCGGACGCCGCCGCGCGCGCGGGCGGGGCTGCGGGAGCACTGGGAGACTTCAACGGCTTCTCGCCGCATGCGAGGCCCAGGAGTGAGGTGATGGCGACGAACGAGACGAGCGATCGGCGAATGAGCATATTTTTATCCCGGATGTTGACGCAACAGAATTGCATTTGACACCGACTCTCGCCGGGCAGGAAGGGCGCGCTTTACGCTCGGATCGGCGGATCTTTCGGTGCTCTCGGGTCGCCGGACGAACCGGCGCCCTCACCGTCGAGCACCGAGCGCACGCGCCGGGCGAGGCTCTCGGGCGCCAGCGGCTTGTGCATGAAGGGCAGCTCACCCGACTCGATGATGGCGGCGTGCGCGGGGTCCTCCACATAGCCGCTCGTGAGCAGGACCCTCACGCTCGGGTGCCGTTGGGCGCAGCGCTCGGCCAGCGCGAGGCCGGAAGCCCCGGGCAAGCGAATGTCCGTCAGCAGCAGCTGGCAGCGGGCCAGCACCTGCTCCTGCGCCAGGACATCCTCGGCAGTGGAGAAGGACGAGACTTCGTAGCCCAGGTCGGTCAGGATGCGGCCGACGGTGTTGAGGACGGCGGGGTCGTCGTCGACCAGCACGATGCGCTCATTGCCGCCGATCGATGGGCGAGTTCGCTCGGCTTGCACCTCGCCGACGTCGCCGCGCGCCACCGGCAGGAAGATGGTGAAGGTCGAGCCGCGGCCTGGCTCGCTCTCGGCGGCCACCGCGCCATCAAACTGCCGGATCACGCCGTGGACGGTCGCGAGACCCAGGCCGGTGCCGCGCCCCCCCTTGGTCGTGAAGAAGGGCTCGAACACGCGCGCGAGCACCTCGGGTGACATGCCGAAGCCCGTATCGCTGATGGCGATGGCGCAATAGCTGCCGGCGGCCAGGTCCGTGGGGTGTCGGCTGCTGCGGCCCGGCATCTGCTCGATGCGCGTCGCGATCCGCAGCTTTCCGCCGTCGGGCATGGCGGCGCGGGCATTCAGCGCGATGTTCAGCAGCGCGGTGTCCAGCTGCGCGCGATCGACGGCGATCAGCGCGTCCCCTGCGCCATGCTCGACGCTGACGCCGATGCGTTCGCCGACCGCACGCGCCAGCACCGGCGTGACCTGGGCGAGCGCGTCCGCCAGGCGAACGTTCTCGCGCAGCGCAGGGCGGCGCCGGGCAAACGCGAGCAGCGACGTGGTCAGCTCGGCGGCTTGCGCGAACGAGCGCCGCAGGGTCGTGAGCGTTTCCCCGCTCACCGCCTCGCCCAGCTCGACCGCGAGCAGCTCGCACTCGCCCATCATGACCGTCAGCAAATTGTTGAAGTCGTGGGCGACCGAGCCTGCCAGGCGCGCCAAGGCGTCGAGCTTCTGCGCGTGGACGAGCTCGAGCTCGAGCCGCTTGCGCTCGGTGATGTCCTGCACGCCTCCCACGATCTGCAGCAAGATCCCGGTCTCGGGATCGAGGATCGGCTGGCCGCGATCGCGCAGCCAGCGCTCCTTGCCGTGTTTGGTCAGGATCCGGTACTCGTTCACGAAGGGGCGGCCCGCCTGCAGCGCTGCGGTGACCTCCGGAGCAGCCACGCGGTCGTCGGGGTGCATCACCTGGAGCCAGCCTCCGAGCCCAGCGATCTCCTCTGGCGTGTAGCCGGTGGTGCGCTCGAACGAGCCGGCCACGATCTTGGGAGCCAGCTGCGGCTCGCGCATGTCCACCTGGTAGACGTAGTCGGATGCCATCTCGGTGAAGAGGCGGTAGCGCTCCTCGCTCAGCCGCAGCTGCTCGCTCGTCCTGCGCTCGGCGGTGACGTCCACGACGGCGCCGAGCATGCCCGTGACGCGACCGGCGTCGTCCAGCGTGACCCGCCCGCGGCCGATGACCCAGCGCGGTTCGCCGGCCTCGCCTCGAATGCGATGCACGACCTCGAAGGCGTCGGTGTCCTGGGCCAGAGCCTTGCGGATGGCGCCGAGCACGCGCGGGAGGTCCTCGGGGTGCAGGCGACGCTGGAAGTCCTCGAACAGCCCCTCGCGGCTCTCCGGCGGCAACCCGAACAGCTCGGCCGTCTCCGAGGACCAGCGCATGACGTCGCTGCGCAAATCCCAGGTCCAGACGCCAACCCGGGCAGCGGCCAGCGCCGTGGCGAGCTGATGCTGCTCGAACACGGCAGCCTGGTGCGCGCTCTCGCGTCCCGTCATTCCCCCGGGCCTCATTGTTACTCAGGACGGCCCAAACCGGAACCTCACACCCCGGCGCTGGCGCGACAATCCGGAGGGCGAGCCAGACCCCAATGTTTACGCGGCAGTCTGCGCCGAGTGGGTGGGCCGGAGGCGCGCCGCGGGGCTCCCGCCCGGCACGGCGACGAGCTCGCGACGAACTTTCTGTGGGGAGTCCCCTGCCTCGGCGGGCACTCAGAGGAAGGAGCGTCGAGCTCGGCGAGCCAAGGCCCCGAGCGTCGGGCTCACACGCGCGAGCCAGGACTTCGATGAAGCGTTGGTTGGGACGGATTGGTCTGGGATTGCTGGCGCTCGTCGCCCTCACGCTGACGTGCGGCGCCACCTACGAGGTGCTCGCTCGCCGCCAGCTCGCCTCGCGCTTCCCGGTGCCCGGCAGCCGGGTGAGCCTCGACGGTCGCGCGCTGCACATCGATTGCCGAGGTGCAGGCTCACCCACGGTCGTCTTCGAGAGCGGCCTCTCCACGGCGGGAGCGCTCGACTGGTCGCTCGTCCACGACGCGATCGCGCGTTCGACTCGCGCCTGCAGTTACAGCCGGGCCGGCATCCTCGCCAGTGACCCCGCCCTCGATGAGCGAGACGCGAAGGCGGTGAGCGAGGATCTGCACACGCTGCTCGGGCTGGCAGGCGAGCGACCTCCGCTCGTCCTCGTTGCGCACTCGCTCGGGGGGCTCTATGCGCTGACCTACACCGCTCGCTTTGGCGAGCAGGTCGTGGGACTCGTGCTGGTCGACGCGTTGCAGGGCGACTCGATGCAGCGTATGGCCGCGGCCGGCATCGACGTGCCCCTGCCGCTGCGAGCGCTGCAGCTCGCGAGCGCGCTGGGCTGGACGGGCCTCATGCGACTGCTGGCCGAGTCAGACGACGCCGAAGCCGCCTATGCGCCCACGTCGCTGTCGGCGATGCGCCGCGAGCTCGAAGCCTTCGAGCCGAGCCTCGCCCAGGCGGGCGCGCTGCGCCAGCTGGGCAACCGCCCGCTCTATGTGCTCGCCTCCGGCAAAGTCGAAGCCGAATTTCTCGCGGAAGCGCAGCTCACCGCCGAGCAGGGTCAGCGATTTCTGGCAGTGAAGCTGGCCTCGAGCCAGGACGTGGCGTCATGGTCCACCCGAGGTCGGATCGAGCTCGTCGCGGATGCGGCGCACGCCATTCACTGGGAGCGGCCCGAGCGCGTCATCGACGCCACCCTCTGGGTCATCGACGCCGTCAGAGCGGACGCCCCGCGCTGACGAACACGACGCTGCCGGCCCTACCGGAGACAGGTCGAACGAGCGAGCCCGTGCGACGCCGCCACGCACGTCGCGAGCCAGCGGACGTCAAACGCATCACGCGTGCAGCGACAGCGGAGATCCCGAGCTGCGCACACTACCACTCGCGGGGGCTGGGGGGCATACCTGGGGGCATGCCGGGGGAGCGAGCAAATGACGGTGACGTTTTGTCCCAGTGGCTGGGGCGCGACACCCAGGCAGCCCTCGACGCGCTGACCGCCGAAGCGCTGGACATGATCGGCATCCTCGACCGGAAGCTGAACATTCGCTACCTCAACTGGGCGGCGCCGGGCTTGAGGCGCGAACAGGTCATCGGCTGCTACATCGACGAGGTGATCGTCCCGGAGTATCGAGAGATCACCCGCACCACGTTCGCGAGGGTCCTGGAGACCGGCGTCGGCGAGCGCTTCGAGACGATGAACCGGAGCCCGGACGGGCTCTTCATGTGGGAGCTGCGCGTCGGCCCGATCCGGATCGACGGGCGGATCGTCGGGCTGATCGCGCTCACGACGAACGTGACCGAGCAGCGCCGCGCGCAGGCCGATCGCGACCGCTTCTTCCTGCTGTCGATGGACATGCTGGTCGTGGCTAGCTCCAGCGGTGAGCTCCAGCGGGTCAACCCAGCCTTCGGCAAGACGCTCGGCTATGACGAGGCCGACCTGCTCGGGACGTCGTGCATGCAGCACGTACACCCCGACGATCAGGCTCGAACCATGGCGGCCTTCGAGGGCGTTTTTCGCGGCATGCCGATCAGCGACTTCGAGAACCGCTACCGCCACAAGGACGGCGAGTACCGCGTGCTGTCCTGGCGTGCGACGGGTGACCCCATGACGGGCGACGTGTACGCCGTCGCTCGAGACGTCACCGATCAGCGCAAGACCGAGGCACAGCTGCGCCACGCCCAGAAGATGGAGGCCGTCGGCCAGCTCGCGGGCGGCATCGCGCACGACTTCAACAACTTGTTACAGGCCGTCCTGGCCAACGCGGAGTTCGCGCTGGAGGCCTCGCCGCCCGCCGAGGTCGCAGACTGCTTGACCGAGATCCACGACGCAGGCCGCCGCGCCGCAGATCTGACCAAGCAGCTCCTGGCTTTCAGCCGCGGCCAGGCGCTCCGGCCCGTGGCGGTCGACTTGAACCAGCTGATCGGCGGGCTGATGAAGATGCTGCGCCGCCTGCTGCCGGAGAGCATCGCCATCGACATGATCGCCGGGCAGGGCCTGGCCTCGGTCAGCGCCGATCCGAGCCAGCTCGAGCAGGTCGTCGTCAACCTGTGCGTCAACGCGCGCGACGCCATGGACCAGGGGGGACGGCTCCGCATCCAGACCGAGAACGTGCTGCTCAACACTCGCCATTGCGAAGCTCACTCCTGGGCCAAGCCGGGGCGCTACGTGTTGCTCAGCGTGACCGACACGGGTGTGGGCATGACACCCGAGGTCCGGGAGCGAGCGTTCGAGCCGTTCTTCACCACCAAGGGCGTTCACCAGGGAACCGGCCTGGGCCTGTCCACCGTGTACGGTATCGTGCGCCAGCACGAGGGTATGATCGACATCCACAGCGAGCCGGCGTGCGGCACGACGCTCGAGATCTATCTCCCGGCGGACAGCCGCCTGGCGGCGGACGTGGGCAACAAAGTCGAGTCGGCGCCGCCGCGCGGCGAGGAGACCATCCTCGTCGCCGAAGACGAGGCGCGGGTGCGACGCGTCGCCCTGCAGATCTTGCAGCGTGCGGGTTACCACACGCTGGCGGCCGCCAACGGCACCGAGGCCATCCGCCTGCTGCGCGAGCGCGGCCTCGCCGTCCAGCTCGTGCTGCTCGATTTGGTGATGCCAGAGATGGGCGGACCGGAGACGTGGGAGCGCATGCGCGCGCTCCGCCCCGGCTTGAAGGTGCTCTTCACCAGCGGCTACGCCGACCAGCGCTACCGGCGGCGCTTGCCGGCCAACCTCGACGTGCTCGAGAAGCCCTTTCGCAGCGAAGACCTGCTGAGCCGCATCCGGCGCGCGCTGGACGCCTAGACGCCGGTCCGTTTCTGGCGCGGGCTCGGGCGGGGTGGCTGGAGACGCCGATGGTTCACCTCTGCGACGGCCGAAGCGCATCACCTGTGACTTCTTGCGACGCTGGCAGACCGGCTCTGCCAGGCTGCCGGGCGCGGACGGCCCTGGCGTGCGGCTTGCAGCGTGCGACGCTTCGATGTTCGCTACGGTGCTTTCGCTTCGACTGCCGAAACTGGCGCTCGTGCACAGAGAGCTCACGCTGACGGGTACGATCGCGCTGCGCTTGGCGGGGCTGCAGCTGCAATCCGAGCAGCTCGCCTACAGGCTGGGCTCCGCTGGCGTGCTCGCGCTGGGGCTGCTCTGGCTGGTCTTCGCGGGCTGGGACTCGAGCGGCGCCGCCAGCGCCTGCTGTCTGGCCGCGATCGCTCTGCGATTTGCCTTTCTGTTCGTGAGCTTCGAGCCACGCGGAGTCGCCGCTCGCCTCGTGGCGCGCTTCGGGGTGGAGCGGGGTCACGCGACCTACGCGCTGGCGCTGGATCTGTTGCTCTTCGCCCAGCGCGTGAGCTTCATCGCGCTGGCCTGTGCGACGGCGCGCGACCCGAGCGGCCCGTTCGGGTACGCCATGCAAGCGCTGGGCTGCCTGCTGCTGCCGGTCGGGGTCGGCGCCACGATCTGGGCAGCGCGCAACGCCGGCCATGAAGCGTATCATTATCGCGACCTGTTCACGGGCTGTCGCACCCGGCGCCTGGAAGAGGGCGGCCCCTACGCCCTCTGCGCCGATCCCATGTATGCGCTCGGGCCGCTGGCGGGCTACGGGGTCGCGCTGCTCGCGCTGTCGCCCATCGCGCTGTTCGCTGCCGGAGTCAATCAGGTCGCGCTGCTCGTCTTCAACAAGCGCGTGGAGCAACCTCGCCTGCGCCGCGCCAACAACATCTTCGTGGAGACGCAGCGGCGCTACGAGCTCGCCCGCTCGCTCCTGGGCTTTGATCCGCGGCAGGAGCTGACCCGGCGCCAGCACCTCGACGAGGGGGACCAGGGATAACCAGAGACAGGGTTGCGAGGGGAGCGCCCGCCCGACCCTCTCGGGTTCCGCGGACACCTCGGGTTCCGCGGACACGGAGCCTCAGTCGAAGCGGCGCGCGCGGGATGACGCCTGGCGTTTGGCCCGCATCAAGGGGCGCTCTGGCGGCGCCTGCGAACGCACGCGCCGCGCCGCCTTCTTTTCCTCGGGTTGCGACAGCTCGAACACGGCCTGGACCACGCTGGAGACCGGCATGGGTTTGGGCAAATGCAGGTCGAAGCCGGCGCGCAGCGCGCGCTCGCGATCGACATCGCGGACGAACGCCGTCAGCGCGATGGCGGGGATGGCGCGCTTGCCGTCGTTTTGCAAGGCGCGAACGCGCTGGATGAACGAGTAGCCGTCTTCACCCGGCATGGCGATGTCGGAAATCAGCACGTCCGGCGTGTGCATCGCGAGGTAGGCCAGCGCCGCCTCGGGGCCTCCTGCCTCTTCGACGCGTGCGCCGCGCGTCAGCAACACGAACGCCAGGACCTCGCGCGCGTCGGGCTCATCATCGACCACCAGCACCGTCAGACCATGCAGCGCGTTGGGCCCATCGAGATAAGCCTGGGCTGAAGCCCCGGGAATGTTCGCTTCTCCCGCCATCTCCAGACTAGTATCGTTCGTATTCTTCAATCGGCAAGCCGTGCGCTCCCGATTGGGATGAGAACGACCGGTGCCCGCGGGGCGATCTTGCCCAGCTGCCCGCGAGAACGCTGAGCGTGAGCGACATCTCGGCCACGCCCGACGCGGCTGCTACGTCAACATTGGCTCTCGCAGAGAGGGCAGCCCTCGCTGCGACAGCTGCAGGGTAATAAAGCAACCGCTGGCATTCAAATTGCTCGAGCGTGGGCGTGGCTCACGCAGCAGCGCCTCACTCGGAACGAACCTCCACGGACAGCGTGTCACGTGAGCGCGGCGCGCACTCGGTGTGGCCGCGCCGCCTGCTGATCATCGGCCTGGTGCTGCTGGCGCTGGTGGTCGCGATCCGCCTCGCCCTCGATCCTGTGGCGGCCCATTTCACTCACAAGGCGCTGAACGAAGCCGAGGGCATCCGCGGCGACTTCGAGAGCGTGCACGTCAGCATCTTTCCACCCGGCTATCAGATCCACGAGCTGGCGATCATCGAGCAGCCGGGCGGCGACTGGAAGCGCCCGCTGCTGCGCGCGGAGCGAGCCGCCGTCGAGCTCGAGTGGCGCCGCTTGCTCTCGGCCGAGCTCTCGACGCGGCTGCGCATCGAGGAGCCCAAGGTCATCTTCGTCAAGCGCCCGGCCCCACCCCAGCCTAAGAAGCCGCTCCCCGACCTCGACGCCCAGCTGCGCGCGCTGATCCCAGCGCGGGTCGATCGCATCGAGGTCGTGCGCGGCGAGGCCGTGTATCGCGATGCCACGACCAAGGGTCACCCGGACCTCGGCGTCTCGCGCATCGAAGTCGCGGCCGAGAACCTCGCCACGCGGCCCAAGCTCAGCAGCGGGCGCCCGGCGACGGTCAGCCTCAGCGCCTTGCTCGGCAAGAGCGGTGACCTGAGCGCGTTCGTCTCCGTCAACCCTTTCGCGGACCAGCTCGAGTTCGCCGGCAACGCGGCGGTCCGCGGCTGGAAAGTGGCCGAGCTCTACGAGTTCGAGAAGGCCGCCGCCGACGTGCACACCCCGCAGGGCACGCTCGACGTGTTCGCCGAGTTCACCGCGAAGAACGGCGCCATCAGCGGTGGCGTCAAGCCCGTCTTGAAGAACGTGGAGGTGCGTCCGGCGAAGGACGATCTCGGAACCACGCTCAAGGCGTGGGTCGCCGACACGGCCCTGGACTTGTTCTCCGACCGCGTACCGGGGCGCAACGCGGTCGCCACGGTCGTGCCGATCAAGGGGCGCCTCGACGATCCGAAGGCCCAGGTGTGGCCCACCGTGCTCAGCGTGATCCGCAACGCCTTCGTGCAAGGGATCTCCAGCGGCTTCGCCAGCCTTCCGCCGCCGACGGCGAAGGAAGAGCAGAACGTGGTCGAACAGGCCGCCAACGCCCTGAAGAAGGACGAAGGCCCCGCCAAGGCACAGCCCGAAGGAGGCCAGAAGTGAAGACCATCGAACTGCCCAGCACCCTGCTGCTTTGCCTCTGTGTGGCGTGCGCTCATACGCGCACCGCGGCGAGCCCGCGACAGGAAGAGCGCGCGGCGGAAAAGGCCGAGAACGAGCCCAGCGAGGGCGAGACGCGCGGCTCCGACTCCGCAGGAGACGGCGAGCGCGCCGAGGAAAAGCAGCGCGACGAGCGCAGCGCGACGGGCGACCCCAAGGCGCAATCGAACGAGGCCGGCGACGGCAAACCGGCTCATGCAGACGGCGACCGAACGAAAGCCGAGCGAAAGGGCGCGGACGAGGACGACGAGAACGTCACACCCGAGGACATCGAGGTCGCGACGACGCCGCAGGGGTTGCTCGAGCCCGATGCGATGGACAAGGTGCGGGACAAGCTCGGGGTCGCCAAGGGCGAGAGCGTGCAGGCTTCGCTGCGGCGCTTCCAGCGCGAGCAGGGCCTTCCAGCAACGGGAATGCTCGATCACGAGACCGTCGAGCGGCTCGGCCTGTCACCGGACGAGATCTTCGAGCGCTGAGCCGAGACTCCCGCGCCATTCGGGGCCGAGCCCGGCCTTTCCAGGCCCGCAGCGGCGGGTGATACTGAGCCGTCATGAGCACGACCCGCATTCGCCGCCAGCTGCGCGCGCCGCGCGCCAACGTCTACGCCGCCTTGCTCGACCGCGACGCATACGCGCGCTGGATGGTGCCGCCCGGCATGCGCTGCGAGATCCACGAGCTCGACGCGCGCGAGGGTGGCGCGTTCCGCGTGTCGCTCACCTACGAAGCTCCGAACGCGGCCGGCAAGACCACCGCTCACACGGACACCTACCACGGCCGGTTCACGGAGCTGGTCCCCGAGCAACGCGTGGTGCGGCGAGTCGAGTTCGAGACCAGCAATCCAGCGCTGCAAGGCGAGATGCAGATCACGATCACCCTCGCCGACGTGGACGGCGGCACCGAGCTCGTCGCCATCCACGAGGACCTTCCGCCCGGCGTCGCCCCTGCGGACAACGAGCTCGGCTGGCAACAGTCTCTCTCGAAGCTCGCGGAGCTGGTCGAGAGCCGAGGATGACGGCGCTCGCGTGGGCGCCCTCTGCTCGGTTCTGACACGCGTCACTGCCGATCAGCGTCACGCGTCCGTTTCGATGCGTTCGGAGTGCGCCTCGAGCCTTGAGTCCGGCGCGATCGGGCTTATGTAGATTGTAACCGGGGGGCGGCTGCACCCAATGCTCGCGGGTGCCATTGCCGCCAGCGTTGGGCTGTACCGCAGGCGGTTTGGCCTATGCAGCGGCCCCCGCGGCCTATCCATCAGGAGCTCGCCATGTCGTCAACCACCGCGCCCGTCGTGGGCAGGGTCGGCGTTTGGGCGGCGCCCGGCACTGCCAGCACGCCGCCCCAAGCCATATCTCGAGGGTCGCCCAGCAACGCCGAGCTGGAGGCGTTTCAGCGCGTGGTTCGCCCGGTCTGGTGGCGCTCGCTGTGGCCGTTCTACACCACCGCCGCCTTTGCAGCGGCGGTGATACTCGTGGCCAGCGAGGCCCCGGCGCCCGTCACGGTGCGGCGCATGCTGACCCCTGCCGGGCCCGCGATAAGCAGCGTCGAACGGAGCGCGGCCGCGCAGGCTCCCGCCCGCGACGAGTACCAGCTGCCCGCCCACTGGCGCGCAGCAGCCGCACCGCCTCCGCGGCCTTGCGATCCGCTGTCCGGGATCGGGTGCTGAGCGAGAGGCTCAGGGCGCACCGACGGCGAGGCGCTCCTCGAGGCCAGGCTCTGACGCCGAGCGGTCGGCGCTGGAGCCTGCGCTCGCGCACCAGGTCCGCCACATGCTGCGGTAGGCGGCCTCGAGGTCGCGCGTGACGCCGCGATGATCGAGCAGCGGCGTCGCACGCAAGAGGTCGCGCAGCCCGTGGCGCGCGTGCGCCAGCGCCACCGGGTTGCCCGCCAGGCGTAGCGCGATGCGGACATACTCGTCGATCGAACGAGCCACCCAGTCGTCCAGGGCGGCCACGCGCAGGACGCGGCTCGCCAGGCGCTCGACCACCGTGCGTCCCTCGAGACACACGATCGGGACTCCCATCCAGAGCGCGTGCAGCGCCGTGGTCTCGCCGCTGTACGGGAACGGATCGAGCGCGACGTCGACCTCGCCGTAGGCGGCCAGGTACTGGTCGAGCGGCGTGAATCCCTGAAACTGCAGCCGGTCGCGCGCGATGCCCTCTTCGGCGAACCAGCGCTCGAAGCGACCGATGACGCCCGGATCGCGGAAGGTGTGGTACTTGAGCCGGAGCACGCTGTCCGGGACGCCGCGCAGGATCCGCCCGAACACCGCCGCGGTGTCGCGGTTGATCTTGGCCGGGTTGCTAAAGCAGCCGAAGGTCACGCGCCCGAGGCTG
>Ga0315910_10004951_pt1 | contig 11007 bp, 5 predicted proteins | sample EdamamesoilMG_FD_204470 | JGI IMG/M metagenome (GOLD analysis project Ga0315910, IMG submission 204470) | Garden soil microbial communities collected in Santa Monica, California, United States - Edamame soil | ecosystem: Environmental > Terrestrial > Soil > Garden | place: USA: California...
GCAGCATCTCGATACCCAGCTCGCGCGGCATCAGCTCGACGTGTTGCTCGGAGAGATTCGCGAGAAACAATCTGCGGCCGACAATCTGCGCAACGAAATCGAAACCGGCTCGGCAGACGTATTGCGTTTTGAAGACGAAATCAGCCAGCTTCGCTCGCACCTCGCTGAACTTGAGCACGAGATCAGCATCACGCAGCAACGCGGCCTCGAGCTAAAGAGCGAGATGGACCGCCACGAGAGTCGCGTCCAGTTCAACGAGGAGCGCCTCACCGAACTGGCGTCGCAAAACACCGCCGCCACCGCCGAAATCACGCAGGGTGAGGAACGTCGTCGTGCGACGGAGCAGGAACTGGCCGGGATCCAGCAACGGCTGGCCGCCTCTGAAGGCAAGTTGACCCAGCAGCGCCATGCCTTGCAGTCCAAACAGGCAGCTCTTCAAGAGATTGAAAATCAACTCAAACGCGATGCTGATTCGCTGCGCCAGGCGCAGTCGGAAGCTTTTGCCGCTGCGCAGGATTTGACGCGCGTCCGCAACGAGATCAACACACTTGATTTGCAGAAGCAGGGCAACGTCGTCCGGCTAGAAAAACTTTCCGCCGAGAAAATTCAGTTGGAAGAGGAACGCACGCGGCTCGAAACGCGGCTGCAGGAATTCTCGCTCAACGTTGAAGCTGAAAAGCTGAATGTCGCCACGACGCGGGGTACGGTAGAGCAACGCCAGGCCCGCTTGAAGGAGCTTCAGACGGAGCTCCAGACCTCAAGCGCCGAGCAAGACAAGCTCTTGCAGGCGCAGGCCGAGAAACGCTCCAAGCTCGGTGTGCTGGAGCAATTGCAAGGTTCGCATGAAGGTTTCAGCGCTGGCGCTGTCGCCGCGTTGCGCAAGTCACAATCGGTCATCGGCTCGCTGGCGGACAAGATCCGCGTGCCGGAGAATTACGTCGTCGCGGTCGAGAACGCGCTCGGACATCACCTCCAACTCGTGCTCACTGAGCAGCCCGAGTCCGCGCAACAGATTCTTTCCGACCTTGCAAACTCGAAGGCCGGTCGGGCGAGCGTCGCGGCGTTGTCGATCGAGCACAAGGACGATAGTCAGCTCGGTTTTGGTGGCGACATGGCGCCGGAAAACGGCGAATTCTCTCATCGCATGTTGAACAACGGCGAGATTGTTCACGCGTTGAAAGTCGTGAAGGCCGATCCGTCCGTGGAAAAGCTGTTGAAGTCGCTGCTCGGCCGCACTTTCATTGCGTCCGATCTGCCGACGGCGACAGCGCAGATTCAGAACGGCCACGCTGGTTGTGACTTCGTCACCCTGAACGGCGATCTCCTGAGCCGACATGGCATTTATACCGGCGGCTATCTCAATGGGAATGGAAACCCAAAAGCTCCTGCCTCAATTCTCGGTCGCAAAAATCAGATTGCTGAACTGCAAGCCGAATTGAACGGGATCCAAGCGCGCGTTGCCGAAGCGAGTCGCAAACGTGGCGCCTTGTTGAGTGAGCAGACGGAATTACAGGCGAGCCTCCAGCAGGCGCAGACGGAACTGCGCGCGCAGGAAGTTGCCATCGCTACCCGCGAGGGTGAGTTCAACGCGCTGGAGAATTCGCGTCGCCTGCTCCATCAGAAGATTGATACGGTGGTTTATGAAGTCCAAAGCCTCGCCGCGCAGGAGAAGGAAAGTCTGGAGAAACGCGCCGCGCTCGTCGCTCGCGCCACAGATTGCGAATCACGCGAACAAGGCTGTCAGCAGCAGGTCGCGACGCTGACAAGCGGGATGGAATCGCTGCGGCAACAGCGCGACACCGCTACGGCCACATTGACCGAGAGCAAGGTGGCGCTGGCGACGGAAGAACAGCTTTCCGCTTCGTTCCACCAGCAGGCGCAGGCCTTGGCGCAGCGCATCCGCGAGCTGGCGCAGGTCATCGAACAGCGCAAGTCCGAGATTTCCGGTTTCATCACGCGTAAGACACAGGCGGAATCCGAGATCGCTGATTCCCGCGCGAAGATGGACAGTCTTTCGCACGATCGTGAGCAGGTGAATGCGCAAGCCGCCGAGTTGCTCGGGCGCAAGCAGACGCAGGAATCCGACGTGCTCGCGCGCGACGAAGCGTTGCGCGAGCAGCGCCGGCGTTTGACACAGTTACAGGACCAGCGCGGGGCGATCGATGTGGAACTCGCACAGAAGCAAATGTCCGCGCAGAATCTCCGTGAGCGCATCCAACAGAAGTATCACGTCAATCTCGACGATGTGCGCAGCGAGTGCATCACTATCACCTACGCGGAAGAGGGTGCGCCGAAGGTGCAGACACTCACGCCGGAGGAAATGACTGCCAGCGGGGCGGGCACGGATTGGAACGCCATTGCGCAGCAGGTCGAAGCGTTGCAGAAGAAGCTGGACGAAATGGGGCCGGTGAATCTCGTCGCCATCGAGGAATATGAAGAGACCGAGCAGCGCCACCAGTTTCTTACGCAGCAGCACGACGATCTCGTCTCGGCAAAGGCGCAGTTGATTGAAGTCATCAACCGCATCAACACGCAGACGAAGGAAATGTTCACGACGACGTTCAACCAGATTCGTGACAACTTCCGACTGATGTTCACTGAGGTTTTCGGCGGCGGCAAAGCCGATCTGATTTTGACCGACGAAAACGATGTTCTCGAATCGGGCATTGATATCGTTGCCAAGCCTCCCGGCAAACAGCTCCAGACGATTTCGTTGCTCTCTGGTGGTGAACAGACGATGACCGCGGTGTCTTTGTTGTTTTCGATTTACCAGGTTAAGCCGAGTCCGTTCTGCGTGCTGGACGAGTTGGATGCGCCGCTGGACGAATCGAACATCAACCGCTTCATCCGCGTGTTGCAGCGCTTCATCGCACATTCGCAGTTCATCATCATCACGCACAACAAGCGGACCATCGGCATGGCCGATGTGCTTTACGGCGTGACGATGGAGGAACATGGCATCAGCAAGATCGTGAGCGTGAAGTTCCACAAAGCGACGGAAACCACCACCGGCACGACGACTATCGAGACACCGGTGAAAGGACCACGGGTGGAAGAAGAGGAAGACGCCCCGCACAAACGGGCGGACACGTTGGAGATCGCCATCGCGGCCAGTGCCACCACGGGGACGCAGCAGCCAGGCGCGCGGCCTTCGACGTAAGTTTCATTTGCAGTCCGAGGGACGATGTGGGATGAGTTGTCGAAAGCGAGTCATTCATGGCCTCATCGTTGTCCAAACAGATTGAAGCGGAATTTTCGCGACTGTCGCCAGACGAACAGTTGAGCCTCTTGGAACGCCTGGTGAAGGAGTTTCGCGTCGGCGGTTGGGGCGCGCGCGGTATCGAAGAGCACCCATTGCGTGAACTGACCGGCAATCCGGAACTCCGTCGGCAGCTTGACGGCGTGCGGCCGGATGCCGCCGCTGCCCAGGGTGATCTGTTGAACGAGGGCTATTGAGCGCCGGCAGTTCCTGTAGCCGGTACTGGATTCAAATTGTTTCCCAAACGATGTTGCAGGTTTTGGCTTATAGCTTATGAGAAAATCATTGTTGATCTGTCTGTTGGTGGTCATGGCGTTTCCCGGACTGGCTGATGACAAGGCCAAGCTGGATGCGCAGTTCCGCAAGCTCACCGCGAAATTTGAAGCTATGCAGTCCAATCCGGAAAAGGCCGTGCCGGCCGAGGAGCTCAAGAAAGCGCGCGGGGTGATCCTGTTGGACCGCACGAAGGCGGGGTTCATTTTCGCGTATCAAGGTGGCAACGGGATCGCGCTCGTGAAAGATGGGAACACCGAGAATTACGGGGCGGCCGCCTTCCTCAAGGCGAACGAAGCCAGCCTCGGTTTCCAGGTCGGCGGCGAGCAGAGTTTCTACGTCATCCTGCTGATGAGCACGAATGCGACGCGCGGGTTGGCGGATGCCAAGGTGAATTTTGCCGGCGAAGCACGGGGTACGGCCGGCGACCAATCTGCGGGCGAAGAGGGCAAGATTACTGAGGATCAACGACCAATTCGCGTTTACTCAGATCGCACCGGACTGTATGGCGGGGCGGCGCTGAAGGGCGGGGCGATTTCAGCCGACGATGAGGCCAACCGCAAATACTACGGGGATTATTTCACCATCCACGACATCCTCTTCAACAAGAAAGTCAAGCCTACGGACTCGGCCAAGGAACTTGCCAAGAAGCTGACCGATGCAGCGGTGAAGAAGAAGAGTTAACTGCTACAGTGGGCGGAGTGGATGAGTCGGGCAATCATCCAAAATACCAGCGCGACGGGCGGAGATTCCTGGTGACTAGAGATCGGCAAAGCTCGATTTCGGGCGGTGATTGCAGCGCCCGCTTGGGCAGCAACAACCAGGCGTGAGTGGCGCGGTGCCAGATGATCCAGCTTCGGCGGGTTTCTTTGAAGCAGGTGTAAGCCGACCAATTTCCGGATTCGCAAGCGCCGTTCGCACTGATTTCCATCTCATCTGCCGTCAGGCGAATCTCCATCGGGACAAGCTGTCTGGCGTGCGCGCGCCAGGTCACGACCGAAGCCAGCAGGATCACAAATGTGCCCAGCAATAACATGAGAGGGACTTCAAACCAAAAAAATATTTGGGTCGAGGAATACACTGGATTCGGGGGTGAATTAGATGCGGCGGCCACATGACTGCCGATCATCAAGCCGTAAATGGCGAACAAGAGTCCCCAGATGCGCCACGAGGCCAGGGTGCGATCAAGATAATCCCAATATCCGAGTTGAAACCGCAGCACAAGCGGTGTGACATCCTGTCCGTTCGCCAAAGTCAACCGGCCAGGAAGGACAGGTGCGGGGCGATTGAATCGGGGCGTGATCTGTGACCGCAACCATTCCTGTGAGTCCTGATCCGGAAATACCCGTTTGGGCAGAATCAGCATGGTTTTGGTCGCACGTTCCACCAGCACGAACAGGTTTTGCGTTTCGATGCATTCGGCGAAATGAAACCAAGGCAGGGCGACTTGAGGCTTCCCAGCTCCCAGCGTAAGTCCGGTTTCAGAAATCTCGATCGTGGCTGTGCCCTCCGGCTCCTTGGTTTTCCGGAGATGATTCTTCCAAAAGAAGAAAAGCACCAGCGCGATGAAGCCGGCAATCGCATAAGGGCGGTACTCGGGGCGCACTTCCCGGACCAGGATGTGCCAAAGTGCCAGACACCCAAGACCCGATAGCGTAAGGAGGACGACCCACATCAACCACTTGGAGCCACCACCCAATTGTTTGCGCAGCGCGAGGCTCTCGGCTTCGTCCCGTTCTGCCCGGGTACACGCGTAGTTCAGCTTAATCACTCGCGGTGTCGCCGATTCGCTCGTCATTGGGTTTGACGTCCACAAGCATTGTTCAGCCCAGCGCCGTAGTCACAATGACCTGCGCCTCGGCGATGATGTCGTCGAGGTGGGCCGTGCCTTTGAAGCTCTCGGCGTAAATCTTGTAGATGTTCTCCGTCCCGGACGGACGCGCGGCGAACCAGCCGTTCGCCGTGCAGACTTTCAAGCCGCCGATGTCAGCGTTGTTGCCGGGAGCCCGGGTGAGCTTTTGCGTGATAGCGTCGCCGGCCAGCGAACTGGCCGTCACGGCTTCCGGTGTGAGTTTCTTGAACGCCTTCTTCTGCTCGGGCGTGGCCGGGGCATCAATGCGTTTGTAGTCAGGCGCACCAAACTTCGCCGTGAGTTCGGCGTAATGCTGGCCGGGATCTTTCCCGGTCGTGGCACAGATTTCCGCGGCGAGCAGGCCAAGAATCAAGCCGTCCTTGTCCGTGCTCCACACGGTGCCGTCGCGCCTCAGGAAACTCGCGCCGGCGCTTTCTTCGCCGCCGAAACACACCGAGCCATCCGCCAAGCCGGGCGCGAACCATTTGAAGCCCACCGGCACTTCCATGAGCTTGCGCCCCGGCACACCGACGACGCGGTCAATGATGCTGCTGCTCACGAGTGTTTTGCCGATGGCGGCATTCTTGTTCCACTGCGGGCGATGCGTGAGCAGGTAATTGATGGCGACGGCGAGGTAATGATTCGGATTCAACAAGCCCATTGACGGCGTGACGATGCCGTGGCGGTCGGCATCGGGATCGTTGCCGAATGCGACGCTGAATTTGTTCTTCAATCCCACGAGGCTTGCCATCGCGTAGGGGCTGGAGCAATCCATGCGGATTTTTCCGTCGTGATCCACGGTCATGAAACTGAAGCGTCCATCCACCTTCGTGTTCACTACCGTGAGATCGAGGCCGTAATGCTCTTTCACCGGCTGCCAGTATTGCAACGATGCGCCACCGAGCGGATCAATGCCAACGCGCACCCCCGCTGATTTGATCACCGCCATGTCGATCACTTCGCCCAGCGTCGTGACGTAGGGAGTGATGAAATCGTGTTGATGCGTGTGGCTCGCTTTGAGTGCCGCTTCGTAGCCGAGGCGTTTCACCGCTTTGTTGCCGCCCCGCAGGATTTCATTTGCGCGATTCTGCACCCAGTTGGTGATGTCGGTGTCCGCCGGGCCACCGTTGGTAGGATTGTATTTGAAGCCGCCGTCCTCGGGCGGATTGTGCGACGGCGTGATGACGATGCCATCGGCGAAGCCACTGGTGCGGCCGCGATTGTAAGTCAGGATGGCATGCGAAATCGAAGGTGTGGGCGTGAATCCATCGTCGCGTTGGATGAACGTCTCGACGTCATTGGCCGCCAGCACTTCGAGCGCGGTGCGTTGGGCCGGCGCGGAGGCAGCATGCGAATCCTTGCCCATGAACAAAGGGCCGTTAATGCCCTTGGCCTTGCGGTGTTCGCAAATGGCCTGGGTGGTCGCGAGAATGTGCGCCTCGGTGAACGTCCCGTTGAACGGCGTGCCGCGATGCCCGCTCGTGCCGAAGCTGACGAGCTGATTCGGGTCGGCGAGGTCAGGCTGCTTCTCGTGATAATCGCGTTCGAGTTTCGCGACGTCGATCAGCAGGTTCGCGGGAGCGGGTTTGCCGGCCAGTGGGTTCAGCGCCATGCCCGAAGCAAAACAAGTTTGCCTCACGGCGGCAAAGGGAATTTTGGTCTGCTACCGCTACCAGGTTCAGCGCGGAAACCAACCGAGGGTGTGTTTTTTGCTGACATACAGCAAACCGAGCACCCGCATGCTGATGGTCAGGAGATAGACGCTGGCGAACGTCCAAAAGATTTTGAATCCGAGCGCAATCAACAGCACGCTCATGTCACGCGTGAGATCGGTTGCCCAACCCGCGCCGGCGGCGATCAGTTTTCCCACCAGCCACATACCGAGCACCGCCAGAAAGAATATCGACGCTACCAGATATTCCAGCGGCACCTTAAGTATGGAAGGAATGACAAACAACGGATTGGCGGCGGCGACGGTATCTTTCATCGCGACTGCAAGGAAGCACATCGGAAAATAAAAACTGCCCAGGCCGACCAGCCCGAGCAATACCATGCCGGGAATGCCGGCATCGTTTTGCACATTTGCTATCAGAAGGATCAGGGGCAATCCGAAGCTGATGCCAACGCAGGTGAGCAGGCGCATGCAGCCGCCGAACAGATCATCGAAACCCGGCATATCGGGCATGTCCTTTTCCTCTGCGGCGGTCGCATGGATGATGTTCTGCGAGTAGGAGAACAGGTAACCGAAAGCGGCGATGATGACCAGAATGCCAAACCCGAACGGATTCGCAAAACGCTCCAGCATTGCAAAGATGATGCCGCTGAAGATCAGGATGATGATGCCTGTGCCTTTCAGCGGATAGATCAGGGCGCCGGGCAGCTGGGAGAAAAATCCTTTCTTGCCGGCTGCCTTTGGCTTCTTGACGGCAAGCGGCACACATTCGTTGCCGCAGGCGCGACAGGTGTGGGTCATGTGGTCGGCATCCTGGCGCGTGTTGACGCACAGATCGCAGAAGGACTTCTTGCAATGATCACAATGGAAATGCGCGTGGATCGTCTTATGAAAGCGGCAGAATTGCGTGCCCATGTCGCGGGCGGGCATGCCGCCATGCGCGTGACCGGCTGCCGGGATCGCCATCGCCGGCGCCGCTTCAGCCACCGCAACCGTTGCAACGGGTGCAGCAGGGCGGGCGATGCTCAAGCCAGGTTTGCTGATGCGAATGGCCGGTGCCGCGGGCGCGGCCGGGGCCACAGGCGCGGGCGGTGGTGGCGGAGGTGCCGGCGCGGGCATGGCTGCGGGGATTGCCAGTCGGATTGCGGGGGCCGGTGCTGGCGCCGGCGCACCTGCACTTTCGAAAACGATATCCACCTGGCCAAAGCGGAGCTGCTGTCCGGCTTGCAAGTTGGCTTCGGTGATCTTGGCGCCGCCGACGAACGTGCCATTGGTCGAGCCAAGATCCTTGAGCGCGACTCCTCCCGGGCTCACGATGATTTCACAATGTGAGCCAGAGACGGACGGATGAGGGATGACGAAGTCGTTTTGTTCACCGCGGCCGATGCGGTTGAGTCCGGGACGAAGCTGGATTTCCCACGCTTGGGGGGTGCCGGCGTTTACGAGCAGTCGGTTAGCCATGTGCGTCTTCTGAGTTGGTCGCGCATGAATACGCAGTCAGGCGGACGCTGTCGAACAAATTTTGGACTCGACCACGTTGACGCCGGGTAGGGCCCGGGTTCTTCAGCCCCGATTCATGGCTTTGCGACTGAAATCACCACTGCACCAGGCGTCAGGTATTTCTGCGCGACAGCCTTGACCTGGTCGAGCGTTACCGCCTGATATTTGGCGTCCTCGGCGTCGGTATTCGCGTAACCAAGCCCGTAGAGTTCGTCGAGGGCAGTGGTCGTGGCAAAACCGCCGAGGTCCTGACGGGCGATTTTCTTCTGACCAAGTATCTTGGCCTTGGCCCGGTCGAGTTCAGCCTGGGTCAAGCCTTCGCTCCGAAGCAGTTCGACTTCGGCGAAGAACTCTTTCTCTACTTGTTCAACCTTCTCGGGCTCGGTGCCGGCGTAGAAAGCGAAGTAACCTGGTGTGAGGCCGGGGAAATTCTGCGCGCCGACGTAGTAGGCGAGGCCAAGCTTTTCGCGCACACGCAGGAACAAGCGTGAGCCGAGATCGCTGCAAGTTTCGGAGAGCAGCTCCATCGCGTAACGATCTTCCGCTTTGAGTGTCGAGCCTTGGAAGCCCATCACGATGACGGCTTGCTTCTTGTCACGGGTTTCTGTGACGCGCTTGACGGAATTAAGTTTGAAGTCGGAAGTCTTGTGTCTTGAGTCGGCAATTGCTGGTGCAGATTTCCATTTGGCGAACGCTTTAGCGATGGCTGATTTCACGGCGGCGGTCTTCACATCGCCGTAGATCGCGATCACGCAGTTGTTCGATGACGCGAGCTGCAAGTGCATCGCTTTGAGGTCGGCGACTTTGACGCCGGTGACCGATTCCTCCGAGCCGAGCGAATCGAGACCGTAACCCGAGTCCCCAAACAGCGTGCGCCTCATGGCGACCGTGGCACTTCTGAGCATGTCGTCCTTGCGGGCGCGGATGCTGGCGAGCTGGATCTGCTTCTCGCGTTCCAGCGCGTTGGCAGGGAAGGCGGGATTCAGAATCACGTCGGCAAATACATCGAGTCCGGCGGCGAAATCGGAACTCAAGACTTCGAGGTTCACGCCAAAGCTGTTGTTGCCGCCATAGGTGTCAATGCTGCCGCCGACGGACTCGATCTCGCTGGCAATTTTCTCGGCGCTGCGCTTCTTCGTGCCTTGCAGCAGCATCTTGGTTAGCAGTTGCGAAATGCCGTTGTTGGCCGGTGTTTCGGCTAGCACGCCGCCTTGAAACACGGCGCGAAACTCGACGAACGGCAGGCGATGATCTTCCTTCACTAGCAATCGCAGGCCATTTGGCAGTTCAAATTTCTGAATCGCATTCTCCGTCGCCTTCTCCGTGGTCACTTGCTGCTTCGGTGCGGCGCCGTTGGGCAGCAGTGCGTAGAGCGTGCGATTTTCGGGGGTGAGATACTGCTTGGCCACGCGCTGGAGATCGGCGGGCGTGAGTCGCTTCACGGCGGCGAGATAGCGCTCGGAGAAATTCAGGTCGCCAGCGGCGAGCCAGTTGCCGCCGAGGTCCTGCGCCTGGCCTTGCATCGTCTTGCGTGTAGCAAGTGTGGCGGAGATGTATTGCTTCACCGCTTTGCTCAATTCCGCTTTCGATACCGGCTTGGCCTTGAGCTTCTCCAATTCCTTGAGCATCGCAGCGCGGGCTTTATCGAATTTGTCCGCGTCCACTACGGCGCTCATGCCGAAGAGACCGGGATTGCCCGGATTGTAAGTCCACGCATCCGCGCTATTCACGAGTCCCTGCTTTTCGCGCACTTCGACGAACAGCCGCGAGCTGCGGCCGGCGCCGAGCAATACGGCGAGCACGTCGAGCGCGGGGATGTCGGGATCGCGGATATCCGGGATGTGCCAGCCGAAATGGAAGTGGCCGAGTTCGATGGGCGCTTCCTCGATGATCTCGCGGGGCGCAGTCTGCCGCGGTTCTTCCGGCAACACCGACGGGGGAAGCGGCTTCGACTTCGATTTGGCGTAGGACGTTTTGATCTGTTCGACGACCTCCGCGTTCTTCACGTCGCCAACCACGACATAGAACACGTTGTTGGGGACGTATTTCTCGCGGTAATAGCCAGTGATGTTCTCGGTTTTGAGTTCGTTGAACACGTCCGGGTAGCCGATGACCGTGTAGCGATACGGGCTGCGCGTGTAAGCGGTTTCGAACAGCCGGCGGCCCGCGCGGCGCGGCGGGTCGTCCTGATTCATGTCCATCTCACGGCGGATGACGTCGAGTTCCTTGGCCAGTTCATCGGCGGGCAACGACGCGTTCTGCATGATGTCGCAGAGGATATCGATCGCCGTGCGCGCGCCGGTGCTGGGCAGGTCAATGTGATACACCGTGCGGTCGAAGCTCGTGTACGCATTCATGTAACCGCCGGCTTCCTGCACTTCCTGATCGATGCGGCTGCCGGGGCGCGTGGTCGTGCCTTTGAACAGCATGTGCTCCAGCACGTGCGACAGA
>Ga0315910_10004952_pt1 | contig 11007 bp, 6 predicted proteins | sample EdamamesoilMG_FD_204470 | JGI IMG/M metagenome (GOLD analysis project Ga0315910, IMG submission 204470) | Garden soil microbial communities collected in Santa Monica, California, United States - Edamame soil | ecosystem: Environmental > Terrestrial > Soil > Garden | place: USA: California...
GAACCAGCGCGCGGCGGCGTGCGCCGTGCGCGTATCGCGCTCGACGAACCAGCCGTCGACGGCTTTCACGAGCCGCGTGGTGCCGAGTGAGTCGTGCTTGAGCGTCTCCGCCGTCATCGTCGTTGGGCTAAAGGCCGCGCTGCTACAATCGCGCCGCATGCCTAGTGTGATCCAGCCCGCGGAATTTTTCGTGGTGGGCGGCCCGGTTCAGCCCGACCGGCCGTGATACGTCGAGCGTGCCGCGGATCGGCAGCTCGACGAGGCGCTGCGTGCGAAGCGCCTGTGCTGCGTGCTCGGTCCCCTCGCCATCGGCAAGACGAGCTTGCTGCATCGCTCGGCGCGTACGTTGCGGGGGGCAGGCACCTTGGTTGCCAACATCGACCTGCGGCGGATCGCGGAGCAGCTCGTCGGCAACGCGGACGGTTGGCTGCGGCTCATCGCGGAGCGAGTCGCCGCGGACCTCAAGCTCGGTGTCGACGTCGCCGCATGGTGGAAAGCGCGCGGCGTCGTCGACGAGCACCGCCTCGTCGACTTCTTCTGGGAGGTCGTGCTCACGAACACCGCGGCGCCGGTCGTCGTGCTCGTGGACGACGTCGACGCGGCGCTTGCGATGCCGTTCGCTGCCGATCTGCTCGATGCGATCGGCGGCTGCTACGCACGCCGCGCCGCGGACCGCGACTTCCAGCGCCTGGGATTCGCGGTGGCCGGGTCCACGTCGCAACGCGCGCTCACGCAGGCCAGCCCCGAGTCGGGCTTCGCCGAGGCCGAGGTCATCGAGCCGCAAGATTTCACGGCCGAGCAATCGTATCGGCTGGCCGGCGCTTTCGGCGGCGATCACGAGTTGGCGCAGGCGTTGATGGATCGCGTCCGCGCGTGGACTTCCGGTCACCCGTATCTGACGCAGCGCGTCGCGCGCAGCACGGCGCGCAAGGGCGGCCGGCTCGAAGACGTCGAGCGCGTCGTCCGCGAGCAGCTCCTGTCGCCCGACGCGGCCAATCGAGACCCGCTGCTTTCGCAAGTGCGGGCGTGGCTCGCCGAGCCCTCGCGCGCCGCGCGGCGGGCGTCTCGGCTGCTCAGAAAGCTCTCTGCGGGCGGCACGGCTGCGCAGCCCGCGGACACGGCCGTCGCCGAGCGGCTGTGGCTGTCGGGCACGGTCGCCGTCGACGCGGAGAAGCGCCTGCGCGTGCGCAACCGCATCGTGAAAGAGCTCGTCGCGATGGGCTGGCTTCGCGCGAGAGGCGGCGCGGCGAAGTGGCTCGCTGCCGCTGCCATGCTGCTCGTCGCCGTCGGGGCCGGCGGCTATTGGTACACGCAGCGCTTGCCCGTCGCCGACATCGAGACGTTGAGTAACGCCACTGCCGCGCCGAGCGCCGTCGAGGCATCGTATCGCCGACTACGCGGGCTGCCCGGATTCGAGCAGCGCGCTGACGAGCTGTGGCTCGCGGCCCTCGGGCGCCAGAGCCGCGCGGCGCAAACACTCGTGGACGCGACGGCAGCCGACACGCGCCTGCGCGAGCTGCCGGGACAGGAAGAGACCGCGGACCGCTTGCTCAGCGAGTTCTGGCTGCGGCGCGCGCGTGAGCGCGCGCACCTGGAGCAGCGCGACGCGGCGATCCTGCTCGCACAGCGAGCGGCTGCTCGGCCGTCGGCCGATCCGGCCGCGGCGCCGTTTCTCGCCGAGCTCGCAGGCGACGACTACTCGCGGCTCGTGCGGACGTTGCAGCTCGGGGCCGCGCCCGCGTGGTGGCACATGAGCTTTCCGCGCGCGACGCTCGTCTCGATCGACGCCGAGCGCCGCGCGACCCGCACGCCGTTTGCCGCCATCGCCGCCACTGCGCCGCCGGATGCCGCGCCGGTCCCGCTGACCGCGCTCGCGCACTCGGCGCTGACCCGCGAGCTCGTCTTGGACGGCGAAGGGACGGCCGGAGAGCTCGCGTTGTCGCTGGCGATTCAACACGCGGCGGCGGGCGAGCTGCTCGTGACGCTCACGGCGCCGAGCGGGGCGATCGCCGCGGTTCCCCTGCCGCGCACGGACGGCGCCGCGGTCGAGTCGTTCCTCTTCGAAGCCGCACGCGGCTCGCCGCTGGCGGCGCTCGCCGATGAAGCCGTACGCGGCACGTGGCGGTTGACGGTCGTCGATCGCGAAGTCGGCAACACGGGTTTGTTCGGAGGGTGGGGCCTCGCGTTCGGCGACACGGTTGCGCGCGACGATCCATCGGAGCTCGTGCCGATTCCGGACCCGCAACGCAGCGGGGACGTCACCGTTCGAGCCGCGGCCGAGCGCGCCGTCGCCTGGCCCGTCTCGCCGAGCGTCGTCGGCACGGTCGCGGTGTGGAATCTTGCGACGGGCGAGCTCGAGCGTGATTTCACGCTGCCTGCGCCGCCGCGCCAAGTCGCGCTCGACCCGACCGGCACGCGCGTGCTCGCGGCAACGGACCGGTTGCTGCTCGTATGGAACGCGGCCGACGGCGCGGTGGCGGCGCGCGTCGGCACCGAGACCGAGTTCGTTCTGCCGCCCGTGTTCTCCGCCGACGGCGGCTATGTCGCGATCGCCGAGCGGGTCGAAGGCACCAACCCGCTGTACAGCGTGCTGCGCAGCGCCGACGGCTCGCTCGTCGGCACGATCGAAGGCACGCCGGACGTGCAGAGCTGGGAGCTCGGACCCGGCGGCCGCTACGTCGCGCTGCTGGGGCCCGAGACCGTCGTACGAGTCCTCGAGACGCGGCGTGGCGCGGAGCTCAGGCGCTTGCCGCATTCGCAGGCCGTCGCGCGCTTGCTGCACTCGAACGACGGCGCCGCGCTCGTCACCATCGACGCCGCCGGCGACATTGCTTCGTGGCCGCTCGCGCTGGCGAGCGCGGGGCTCGGGCGCCCGTTGGGCCGCACGGTCTCCGCGGAAAGCGTGAGCTCTTCGGCCGACGGCAGGCGAATCGCGTTCACGCGCTCCGACGGGGCGGTGGCCGTCGTCGACGTCACGGCCGGCGTCGAGCTGTACAGGCTGCGGTTGCCGCGCTCGGTGCCGGTGACTCGAACGCAGGTCTCTTCCGACGGCGGCGAGCTCGTCACGCTGAGCGGGCAAGAGCTCAAATCGTGGCTGCTGCCGACGAAGGCCGTCGCCCCGCGAGTGGCTACCGTCGACAGCGTGCCGACGGCGCTCGCGCTCGATCGCGCCGACGGCGTCGTCGCAATCGGTTTGGGGAGCGGCCAGCTGCAGATCGTGGCGGGCGGTGCCGCCGCCGCGCGTCCGTCTCTGTCGTTCTTCGGCCATCGCGGCGGAATCACGGCCGCGGCGTTGAACGACAGCCGCGGACTCGCCGCGACCGGCGGCAACGACGGCATCGTGCGCGTGTGGGATCTCGCGTCGAGCGCTCCGACGGGCGCCGTCGCGCAGCCGGCCGATGCGCCGGTGACGATCGTCGCGCTGAGCTCCGATGGGCGCTACGTCGCGAGCGCGGCCGGCAGTGTCGTTCGCGCCGCGACCGTCGCGGACGGCCGCGTGCTCGTGGAAGTGGCTGCGAGCGGTGCGGTCACGGCCTTGGCGTTCACGGAGGACGCGGCGCGGCTCGCGGTCGGCGATGCGACGGGCGCCGTGGTCCTCGCGCCGCTTGCGCCCGATGCGCGCGATCGCTCGACGGTGCAGCTCCGCGCCGCGGCGACGGCGCTGGCGTTCACGCCCGACGGCAGCCGCCTCGCCGCGGCCGATGCGGGCGGTGCGATCACGCTCGTCGCGGCTGCGTCGGGCACGGTCGAAACGACGGTGCGGCACTGGTCGCAGCCGATCCGCTGGCTCGAGTTCAGCGCCGACGGCACCGCGTTGCTCGTCGCAACCGATGCCTGGGCGCACGCGCTTGCGGTGACGCAGGCGCTCGCGCCGACGCACAGCAAGCTCGTCGTTTGGCCCGCGTCGAGCACGGCATTCACTGCCATCTCTGCAAACGAAATCGCATTCGCGGGCGCGGAAGCGGGCGGTGCTCTCGTGTCCGGCAACATCGATCTCACTGCCGCGAGCGCTGCTGCGGGTGACACTGCCGCGCTCGTCGAGCGCAATTGGTCCGCGGCATTTGCGCTGCGGCTTAACGATAATGGCGATCCTGTTCAATTCGATCCGTGAGCGGCGCAACGCCGCCGAATTTTTCAACGAATTTGTGAACTGACCGTCGGGCTGTTCGGCGCTCGAAGCGCTATCGTGCGCACGCTTTACGTAAGTCGTGCCGTAACGAGACTCAACGTGTTTTCACGGGTCGCAATTCGAAGACATCGGGAGTCAGGGCTTCGACTCCTTGTGGGCGTGACGCCGCTGCTCGCAGCGATGCTCGTCGCCTGCTCGCCGAAGCCCGAGCCGCGCACCGTTTTCGATTTCATGGATGACGGCTTCGCCAGGGAAGGCGTTCTTACCCGCTGTAATCAGGATCGCGACGCCACGTTGACGGACGAAGAGTGCGCGAACGCGCGCCGCGCTGCGGCGGCGGTCGCGCTCGAGGCCGAGCGCGCTCGCGCTCCGGCCCTCGAAGTGGAGTCCGAGGCCAAGCTCGTTGCGCTGCGCGACCGCGCCGATCGCCGCGCTGCCGCCGAGCAGGATGCGGCCGTGGCGGCCCATGCCGCCGCCGAGGCGGCCTATGAGGCGCGGTGGCCCGAGACAGCGGGCCGGCCGCCGACAGGGAGCACGGCCCAGGCACCGGCGTTCGGCACGCCCGTCGGGTCGGTCATGCCGTCGATGTCGAGAGCCCCTGCGTTCGATGTCTATGCCGATAACGCGGATACGCTCGGCCGGCCCGGCATCGAGCTCGCGGCTGCAGAGCCGCCGCCGAACGAGCTCGTGATCGAAGAGCCGCGGCTCGAGGTGACGGACCTCGCGGTCCCGCGGCCGTTCCGCGACGACGCTAGCCGCTAGCCGCAGCTCGGCGGCTTACTCCAGAGGAAACGTGACTGCCTCGTCGCCGCTCGGCGAGGCGGACGGCGTGGTCGCGCCCGGCGCGCCAGGAGCGACGGCCGACGGCTCGCCCGGCAGCACGGCCGCGGTTCGCAGCGCATCGAGAAACGGCAGGGCCGCGGCCGGCGTCTCGGCCGTCTGCGCGCCCAACGGCACGCCGCTCGTGTTGTTGTAGAACGCCGCGCTCGCCTCTTGGTCCACGTCGAGGCGCGTGCCTTCGAACGCGGCTCCGGCGAACAGGCCCCGCGAGTGCATGTAGACGTAGACCTCGGCTCGCCCCGTGACGGCGGTCTGCGTGCGGCGCCCCATCGGGCCCGCGATGGCCGTGGCGTCGCCGCCCAGCGTGAACTTGCCGCTCGCGATGTTGCGCACCGCGCGATCGTTGGCGAACACGAGCACGAGGTCGGCGCTCTCGGCGCCGAACTGGGCACCGAAGCTGCCGCCCGTGAGGGTGACGAACGCCGGATTGCTCCACTCGCCGTTCGGCGAGCGAATCGCCAGCACGCCGCGGCCGCGGCGCCCGCCGAACAGGAAGCCGCCGCGTATGAGGTTCGGGATCACGGCGATTCCGCGCGCCCGCTGCAGGATGTCGGTGGGTATGCCGTGCTCGTCATCCGTAGTGAAGAGCTCGAGCACCTTCGCGGAGTCGACGAAGCGTTCCGCGTCGCGCTGCGCCTCGGCGGGTGCGAGCAGCAGCACGAAGAGTGCGGCGATCGAGCTCAGCAGCGCGCGGCGAACAGATCGAATCGTGGGCATGGCGCTCTCGTTGATCGGATGCAAAGCATCTTAACGAAATACGAGAGGCGCGCCAGCCAGGCCGCAAATTGCTCGGCAACTGCTCCTGCGTTGCTCTACCGCGGGCATCCATGCCCGCGTCCTGCATTTGCGACACACCCGCCATCCTGGCGGGTGCCTCGAACTTGCGACACCGGCGCTAGATGGCGACGTCGGGCGGCAGAGGGGTCCCGAGCGCCAGCGCGACGACTCTGAACAGCTCGCGCTCCGCCGTGGCCGTCACCGCGTCGGCGCGGATCGTGGCCAACACGCCGCGCAGCACGCGCTCTTTCTCGCGCGGGCGAATCGTCGCGAGCGCCGCGAGCGCCGAGTCGAGGCGGGCGAGGTCGCGCTGCGCCCCCGGCGGCTCGAACGTCGGGTCGCCGGCTTCGACGCTCCAACCCACGGACGCCACGCCGGCCTCGTACGCTGCGCGCGCCGCTTTCGTCTCCTCCGTGCCGAACGCGGCGACGGTGGCGAGCAGCACGCGGACGGCCGTGCGTGCGTCGGGGAGGTCGCGCTTCGACAGCCGCGGCGCCGGCTCGGCACCGGGCACGTTGTGGAGATAGGTTTTCACGAGGCGCAGCAGCACGAAGTCGAACAGGCGCGGCGCGGTCTCGAGCGACTGCACGCGCGACAAGAGATCCGAGAGGTAGCCGAGCTCCGCCCGCGGGCGTTGGCGCAGAGTCGGCAACGCGAGCTCGAGAACCGGCAAGCGAAGCTCCGCCGGCGCACGCTCGATCTCGGCGAACAAGCGCTGGGTGAGCTGCGCGCGCGTGGCGCCGAGCTGCTGCTCGACGAGGGCGAGCTGCTTGCGGCGCGTCGAGCCGTCGGCCGACAGAGCGAGCGCGACGACGACGAGCAGGCTGCTCTCGCGCGAGCGCGTCGCCTGATAGAGCTCGTCGGGCAGCGCCTCGCGGATGGCGCGACCCGCAGGTGCCGCGATCTCGCCGGCACGCTCGAGCGGCGAGCCGGCCGCGGCCGCGGCAGGTGCCGCCGCGCCGACGAGCCCTGCCGTCGTGCCGTCGTCGGCCGCGTTGAAGGCGCGCGGCGAGGGGAACGGCTGCGTCGGTGCGGGGAGATCTCGCGGGTCGAAGTTCGGCTCGAGCGCGCGGATGCGCTCGAGCAGCGGCGGGTGCGTCGAGAACCAGCCGCTGAACGCGCGCGACCGGCCCTCGAAGAGCATGTGGGAGATCTCTTCGGTGTCGACGGACTCGATGCGCGCCGAGTAGCCGCCGATCTTCTTCAGCGCGCCCGCGAGGCCCTCGGGCTCGCGCGTGAATTGCACGGCCGACGCGTCGGCGAGCCGTTCGCGTTGCCGCGAGACGGCGGCCTTGATGAGCCGCGAGAGCATCACGCCGATGCCGCCGATGATCGTCAGGGCGAGGCCGATCGCGAGCGCAGCCGCGATGCCGCCGTTGTTCTTGCCGCGGCCGGAGCGCGTGTAGCGGACGCTGCGCAGAAGCCAGCGCCCGATCAGAGATAGAACGAGGATGCCGAAGGCGAGCCCCATCAGCTGTTGGTTCAGCCGCATGTCGCCGTTCAAGATATGGCTGAACTCGTGAGCGATGACGCCTTGCAGCTCGTTGCGGTCGAGGTGCTCGAGAGCGCCGCGAGTCACGGCGATCGCGGCATCCGCGGTCGTGCGCCCGGCGGCGAACGCATTGATGCCGGCTTCTTGCTCGAGCACGTAGATCTCGGGAACGGGTACTCCCGACGCGAGCGCCATCTCCTCGACGACGTTGACGAGCCGCCGCTCCAGCGCGTCGTTGCTGTCACCGCCGACGCGCGTGCCGCCGAGCGAGCGCGCGACGTGGCCGCCGCCGCGCGCGAGCGTCGCGGCGCGGGACAGGCTCGCCAGCACCATGAGACCGAACGTGCCGAACGCGATCCCGAGCACGAGGCCGCCGTGGCCGTCGAGCCATTGCGACCAATTTTCCGTGCCGAGAAATAAGGAGTTGTTCTCGGTGTAGAGGCGCAGGCCCGCGGCGACCACGGCCGTGGTCGCGAGCGCGACGACGACGAAGGCGAGCAGAAACGCCACGACGAGCGCGCGGCTCGTGCGGCGCGACTGCTCTTGGCGCGCGAAGAAATCCACGGCTCGCGCGGTACGAGATTAGCTGAACGACACCTTCGGGACGGCGCGCTTCTCGGGTTGCTCGATCTCGAGGAACTCGGCGGCCTTGAAGCCGAAGTTGTTCGCGATCAAGTTGCCGGGGAAGTTCTGGCAGGCGTTGTTGTAGCTGAGCACGGCATCGTTGAAGGCTTGCCGCGAGAACGCGACCTTGTTCTCCGTCGACGTCAGCTCCTCTTGGAGCTGCTGCATGTTCTGGTTGGCCTTCAAATCGGGGTAGGCCTCCGCGAGCGCGAACAGGCGGCCGAGCGTGCCGCCGAGCGTCGTCTCGGCAGCCGCGAGGGCTTTGATCGCTTCGGGATCGGAAGGATCCGCGGCCGCTTTCTTGAGCCCGGCTTGTGCGGCGTTCCGAGCGTTGATGACGGCTTCCAGCGTGCCGCGCTCGTGACCCATGTATCCTTTGACGGCCTCTACGAGGTTCGGGATGAGGTCGTAGCGGCGAGTGAGCTGGACGTCGATCTGCGAGAAAGCGTTGCCCACGCGGTTGCGCGAGTTGACGAGGTTGTTGTACATCGAGATCGCGTACCAAACTAAGGCCGCGAGGATCACGAGGGTAATGATCATTCCCACGAATAAGCTCCTTCCCGATTTGGACGTCGCGAGAATACGCTCCCGGCGGGTCTCACGCTATCGGGAAATCCTGGGTTTAGCCGCGTTTGTGATGCTCGTCGCGTTTCCCGCGCGGGCCGAGTGGGTAGGCGACGGCATGGACCTCATGGGCACGCGCGTGTCGGTCGAGCTGTGGGCCGACGACGAGGCGCGCGGCCGCGAGCTCGTCGCCGAGGTCATGCGCGAATACCACCGCGTCGACGACGAGATGAGCACGTACAAGGCGACGAGCGAGATCTCGCGCGTCAACGCGCACGCCGCCGAAGCGCCCGTGCCCGTCGGCGAGGAGCTGTTCCGGCTCGTCGAGCGCTCGCTCGAGCTCTCCGTCGCGAGCGGCGGCGCGTTCGACATCACGTACGACAGCGTCGGGTATCTCTACGACTTTCGCGCCCACCAGCGCCCGACGGACAGCCAGATCGCGGAGCGTCTCGCCTCCGTGGACTACCGCCACGTCGTGCTCGACCGTGAGCGGCGCACGATCTTCTTCAAGACGCAGGGCGTCCGCATCAATCTAGGCGGCATCGCCAAGGGCTACGTCGTCGAGCGCGCCGCCGCGATGTTGCGCGCCAAAGGCGTCGAGCACGCTCTGCTGAACGCCGGAGGCGACACGCGAGTCATCGGCGACCGCCGAGGCCAGCCGTGGATCGTCGGCATTCGTCATCCGCGCGTCGCCGACGAGGTGGTCACGCGGCTGCCGCTCGTCGACGAAGCGATCTCGACGTCGGGCGACTACGAGCGGTTCTTCGAGGAAAACGGGCACCGCTATCACCACATCATCAATCCGGCCACGGGCCGGCCGACCGAAGGCATCTTGACCGTCACCGTCATCGGCCCCGACGGCACGATGACGGACGGGCTCGACACGGCGATCTTCGTGCTCGGCGTCGAGAAGGGACTGAAGCTGATCGAGTCGTATCCCGAGTACGAAACGATCATCGTCGACGCCGGCGGTAAAGTTTCGTTCTCGAAGGGGCTCGTCGCGCCGGAGTGACGCGTCGGCGGCGCGCTGTCCCGCCTGTGGAGTTGCCCGCGTGCGGTGCGGCACCGGATAATCGCTGCCCCCCTTGAACGGCAGCACGCATGGCCCAGTACATTTTCACGATGAATCGCGTCGGCAAGGTCGTTCCGCCGAAGCGTTACATCCTGCGCGACATCAGCTTGAGCTTCTTCCCGGGCGCGAAGATCGGCGTGCTCGGCCTGAAAGGCTCGGGCAAGTCGACTCTGCTCAGGATCATGGCCGGCGTGGACCAGGAGTTCGAAGGCGAGGCGCGGCCGCAGGCGGGCATCAAGATCGGTTACCTGCCGCAGGAGCCGGCGCTCGATCCCGCCAAGAACGTGCGCGCGATCGTCGAGGAAGGCGTCGCGGACCAGATGACGCTCATCAAGCGCTTCAACGAGATCAGCGACAAGTTCGCCGAGCCTCTCGAAGAAGACGAGATGAACAAGTTGCTCGAAGAGCAAGGCAAGCTGCAGGACAAGATCGACGCGATCGGCGGTTGGGAGCTCGAGCGCAAGCTCGACGTCGCCGCCGACGCGCTGCGCCTGCCGCCGTGGGATGCGAACGTGCAGTCGCTGTCGGGCGGCGAACGCCGCCGCGTCGCGTTGTGCCGCCTCTTGCTGTCGAACCCCGACATGCTCCTGCTCGACGAGCCGACGAACCACTTGGACGCCGAGTCCGTCGCGTGGCTCGAGCGGTTCTTGAAGGAGTTCCCCGGAACCGTCATCGCGGTCACGCACGACCGCTACTTCCTCGACAACGTCGCGGGCTGGATCCTCGAGCTCGACCGCGGCCACGGCATTCCGTGGCAGGGTAATTACAGCTCGTGGCTCGAGCAGAAAGATCAGCGGCTCGCGATCGAAGAAAAGCAGGAAGCCGCGCGGCAACGCACGATCAAGACCGAGCTCGAGTGGGTGCGCACGAATCCCGGCGCTCGGCGCGCGAAAGCGAAGGCGCGCTTGGCGCGTTTCGAGGAGCTCACGTCGAAGGAGTTCCAAGCGCGCAACGAGACGAACGAGATCTACATTCCGCCGGGTCCGCGTCTCGGTGATCTCGTCATCGAAGCCGACAAGATCGGCAAGTCGTTCGGCGACCGCGTGCTGTTCGAGAATCTGTCGTTCAACTTGCCGCCCGGCGGCATCGTCGGCGTTATCGGCCCGAACGGCGCCGGCAAGACGACGTTGTTCCGCATGATGGCGGGCCAAGAGAAGCCGGGCACGGGCTCGATTCGCACGGGCAACAGCGTGCAGCTTGCGTACGTCGATCAGAGCCGCGACTCGCTGAACGGCGACAAGACGGTTTGGGACGAGATCAGCCACGGGCAGGACATCATGCGTGTCGGCACGTACGAGACGCCGTCGCGCGCCTACGTCGGGCGCTTCAACTTCCGGGGCACGGATCAGCAGAAGAAAGTAGGCTTGCTCTCGGGCGGCGAGCGCAATCGCGTGCACCTCGCGAAGCTGCTCGCCTCCGGCGGCAACTTGCTGTTGCTCGACGAGCCGACGAACGATCTCGACGTCGAGACGCTACGCGCGCTCGAAGATGCGCTGCTGAATTTTCCCG
>Ga0315910_10004954_pt1 | contig 11006 bp, 9 predicted proteins | sample EdamamesoilMG_FD_204470 | JGI IMG/M metagenome (GOLD analysis project Ga0315910, IMG submission 204470) | Garden soil microbial communities collected in Santa Monica, California, United States - Edamame soil | ecosystem: Environmental > Terrestrial > Soil > Garden | place: USA: California...
CGATCACAAGTGGCTCGAACCGCCGGCCGGTCCGCCGCCATTCATGAAGTCCTGAGAAGTTCACTGCCAAGGGAACATTCGTCCGTCAAGGAGTTGCCTGCCATGAAGATTCAGCACAACGTCTTAATCGCCTGCGCCACCGCGAGCCTGCTGCTGAGCTCGCTCGCCCAAAGCCAGCCGCCCGGCGGAACTCCGGCGCCCGGCCCCGCGGCGATCGATCCCGATGCGCGTCCCGCGCGCTCCTGCGAGAGCCTCGCCGTGGTCGCGTTGCCCGACACGACGATCGAATCGGCCGCCGTCGACGGCAATCTCTGCCGCATCACCGCGGTCTCGACGCATCCGCCGGCCGGCGATCGCGTGACGATCTGGGTCGCGATCCCGATCACGGGATGGAACGGGCGCTTCATGGGCACGGGCGGCGGCGGCTTCTCGGGCGGCAACGCGGGCGGCGTCAACCAGCCCGCGGCGCAGGGCTATGCCGCAGGCGCAACCGACACGGGGCACGAAGGCGCCAGCGGCAGCTTCGGGCTCGACGCAAACGGCCGGCTCGCCTGGCAGCTGATCCGCGACAACGCTCATGTCGGCATCCACGAGATGACAGTCACGGGCAAGGCGCTGACCGAAGCGCTCTACGGCGTCGCACCGCGCTACTCCTATTTCAGCGGCTGCTCGACGGGCGGACGGCAGGCGCTCATGGAGGCGCAGCGCTACCCGCAGGACTACGACGGCATCGTCGCGGGCGCGCCCGCGATCAACTGGCCGAAGCTGCACGTGCAGCAGCTCTGGGGCCCGATGCTGATGCAGAACGAGAACAATCCCGTCGCACCCTGCAAGCTCGCGCGCGCGACGCAGGCCGCGATCCAGGCCTGCGACACGATCGACGGCGTCACCGACGGCGTCATCGAGGATCCGGCGCGCTGCGAGTACGACGCGTCCGCACTCGTCGGCAGCTCGACGGCCGAATGCGCGGCGTTCACGGCAGCCGATGCTTCAATCATCAACCGCATCTGGGAAGGGCCGACGCGCGTCGACGGCAGCGCTCTCTGGATCGGCGCTCCGCGCGGCGCCGATCTCGCGGCACTCTCGAACAGCAGCGGCGACCCGCTGCGGCCGCAGGCGATGGGCATCACGCTCGACTGGTTCAGGTACTTCCTGTCGGCAAACGCGAACTTCGACTGGACGACCGTCACGCACTCGGGCTACGAACGGCTCTTCGATCAGTCCGTCGAGCAATTCGGCACGGTGATCGGCACCGACAATGCCGATCTCACGGCCTTCCGCGATCGTGGCGGCAAGGCCATTGTCTGGCACGGCTGGGCCGACCAGCTCATCAGCGCGCACGGCACCATCGACTATTACGAGCGCGTCGTCGACGAGATGGGCGGGCTCGAAGATGCGCAGGAATTCATCCGGCTCTTCATGGCACCGGGCGTCGGGCACTGCGCGGGCGGCTATGGGCCGCAGCCCTCAGGCCAAGTCGAAGCGCTGATCGAATGGGTCGAGCAGGGACGCCCGCCCGAAATGCTCACCGCGACGCTGCGGGCAAACGGCGGCCGCGCAGGCGGCGCTCCCGGCGGGCGTGCCGGCGGCGGTGCTCCCGGCGGTGCCCCGGGCGGTCCTCCGGCCGGCGCCCGCGGCGCGCCAGGCGGCGCTCCGGCCGCTGCGCCCGCGGCCGTGATCCGGACGCGACCGCTCTGTCCTTACCCGGAACTTGCGGCCTACCGCGGACGCGGTAGCACCGATGAAGTCGGCAATTTCACCTGCCGCGAGGATTTCTAGGCGAGCTGCGACGGAAGTCGAGCGAGCGGCAACGCAATCGCGCGATGCGCGACTGACTCAGTCGCAATCGACGCGGCGCTTGCTGCTCGTCGTGCGCGGGCAGCCGTCGAGAGGACGGAAGTAGAGGCCCGTGGTCGACTGCTCCTCTGGCCTTTCCTCGCCGAGCGCTTCGGCGATCGCGGGCTCGGCGAGTTCGGCCATGATCGCGTAGCCCGCGGCGTTCACGTGCACGCCGTCCGTGGTGTACGCCATGTTCATGCCACCGCGGTCGTCGACGAGCGCCGAGTAGTAGTCGAGATAGATATGACCGTTGTCCTCGGCGTAGCCGCGCATCCAGGAATTGACCGCGGCGATACGGCCGGCCGGCTGGCGCCCCGGGGCCCAGGGATAGTCGTAGGCCGGCAGGATCGAGGCGAGGATCACACGGATCTCGTTCGCCGTGGCGATCTCCGCCATCGAGGCGATGTTGTCCTGGATCATCTTGTTCGTGGCTTCGCCCGTGTTGCCGGCGATGTCGTTCGTGCCGGCCAGGATCACGACGGCGGCGGGTTCGAGATCGACGACATCGGCACGGAAGCGGCCGAGCATCTGCGGCGTCGTCTCCCCTCCGATCCCGCGCTCGATGTAGGGCCGCCCCTCGAAGAACGCCGGCATGGCGTCCGACCATCCCGCGGTGATCGAATCGCCGAGGAACACGACACGCTCCTCGCCTTCGTCCTGGGCCCAAACGGCGCATGAGGCGAGCAGGAAAACGGCGGGCAGCAGGCGGAGCATCGGAGATTCCTCGTTGGTTTCACCCATGATAGTCGGTAGGCTAGCCGCAGCGGAATCCAACCGATAATGGCACCCGTGCGGCACCTGAGGCTCAAACCTTGCTGCTACTTGCTCTGCCTGGTGGCAATGGTCACCTCGATAGCGCCGGCCCGCGCCCAGGACTGGCTGATCCTCGAGGCCGAGGGCTTCACGGTGGTCTCCGATCTCGGCGAGGGTGACGTCCGCGAGTGGGCCGAGGAGTTCGAGAATTTCCTCGCGGCACTCCACCGCCTGCTGCCGCTGAATCGCCGGCTCCTGCCGCCGTTGACCGCAGTCGTGTTCAAGCGCAGCGGCGGGTTTTCGCCGTATCGCCTGCGCACCGAGTCCGGTCTCGTCGGCGGCAACTCGGGAATTTTCATCAATTCCTCGACCTGGAGCGTCATCGGCATGCCCGGAGTGCGCGGTGCGGCGACGGACCATTCGACGACCTATCACGAGGCCGTGCACTGGTTCATGAGCGCCGACCCGACGCGTTACCCGCTCTGGTTCACCGAAGGGATCGCCGAGTTGTTTTCGACCTTCGAGATCGCCGACGGCCAGAGCAAATGGGCGCGACCGATCTCGAACCACCTCGAGTACCTTCAGTTCAGCGGCCTGCAGCCGATGGCGGAATTCCTGGAGGTGAGCCAGGACCAGGCGATGCACGCCAACGCGACCTACTACTCCCAGGCCTGGCTGTTCGTTCACTACCTGACCTTCGGCCGACCCGACGGACCTGGCCTGCTCAGCCGATTCCTGATCGCCTCACGCGAACAGCCGCCTCTTGAAGCATTCCGCGCAAGCTTCGAGATCGGGCCGGCGGAGATGGACGACCTGCTGCGCGACTACCTGCAGCAGGAACGGTTCAACACCGGTGGTAATCCCGCCGAGGCCGGCGGCGCGAGGGAATTCTCCGTGATGCCCGCGCCGCCTGAGGCAGTGGAGATCGGCCTCGCGCGGCTGGCCCTGGGCACGAGCAATTACGATCTGTTCGAGACTCACGTCGCGAATGCGCGCGCAATCGCGCCCGACCGCCCGGAACCCTACGACCTCTTGGCCAGCTGGTACGCGCAGACAGAACGCGACGACTTCGAGTTGCAGCTCGACGAGGCGATCGCGAGAGGCTCGATCGATGCCCGGACCTGGGAGCTCAAGGCGATCGCTCGAGTCAGGGCTTTGCGGAACAATGTGCCGTTGTTCTCGTCAGAGGCCCTCGCTCCCGCGGACGCACGCGAAATCGCGAATTACCTGAATCGGTCGATCGGGCTGCGGCCGCTCAATCAATCCGCCTTCCGGTTGCTCGCAGACGTGCTCTATTCCGTCGAAGCGACGGTCGAGGCGGACGCCGAAATGCTCGAGATCGGCTCGATCGTCTATCCGCGCGAGGCCGCCATCCCGCTCGGCCAGGCCGCAGTCGCGCTCCGGAGTGGCGATGAGACTGAAGCGCTGCGCCTCGTCGAGCTGGCGCTCTCCGAAGATTTCGCGCTGGCGGGCCAGGAGCGCAACGCGGCCGAAGCACTGCGCCGGCGCCTCGACCCATGAGCTCGCCCGCCATGCCCATCGTCGACGCGCGCAATCTCGTCAAGCGCTATCCGAAGCCGGGGAAGAAGCGCGAGGAGTTCCTCGCCGTCGACGGCGTCTCGCTCGCGATCGCGCAGGGCGAAGTCTTCGGCATTCTCGGGCCGAACGGCGCGGGCAAGACGACGACCCTCGAGATGATCGAGGGACTGTCCGACATCGACTCGGGTGAAGTCTTCGTCGACGGCATCGACGTCCAGAAGCAGCCGAGCCGCGTCAAGGAGATCATCGGCGTACAGCTGCAGGCCAACGAGTACTTCGACCACCTCACGCTGTCCGATCTGCTCCGGCTCTTCAGCCAGCTATTCCACCGCAACAACGACCCGATAGTTCTCCTGAAGCGCGTCGAACTCGAGGAAAAGGCCGGCGCGAAACCCGCCCAGCTCTCGGGCGGCCAGAAGCAGCGCTTCTCGATCGCCTCGGCGCTCATCAACGAACCGAAGATCCTCTTTCTCGACGAGCCGACGACGGGCCTCGATCCCCAGGCCAAGCGCAAACTCTGGAAGCTCGTCGAGGAGCTCAATGATGCCGGCATGACGATCGTGCTGACGACGCACAACATGGAAGAGGCCGAGTACCTCTGCGACCGGATCGCGATCATGGACCACGGCAAGATCATCGCCGCGGGGACGCCGCAGGATCTCATTCTTCAATACGCTCCCGAGCCGCCCGCGGCGAAGCTCCACGGCAATCTCGAGGACGTCTTCCTGCATCTCACCGGCCACAAGCTGCGGGAATAGCGCCGATGGACGTCACGCTTGCCATAGCCAAGAACCTGCTGCGCATCTTTTCGCGAGACCGACAGTCGATCTTCTTCACGCTGTTCTTCCCGATCACCTTCATGGCGATCTTCGGGCTCGCGAGCTCGGGCGAGGAGGAGCCGATTGGCATCGGCATCGTCGATCGCGCGGCGAATGATTTCAGCGCGCGCTTCATCGAGACGCTCGGAGCGAATCCGCTATTCGCCGTCAATGTGGACAGCGAGGACAGCCTCCGGCAGCAGGTCGTCGACGGCGACCTCGCGCTCGTCCTCGTGCTGCCCGAGCGCTTCGACGGCGGCACAGCGCCGGCCGACCTGACGCTCCTCGTCGACGCCGCTCAGGCCCGGCAGGCGGCGATGCTGCGGCCGCTCGTCGAGCAGGCCCTGCTCGACGTCGAGCGCGAGCTCCGCGGCATCGAGCCGCTGTTTCCGCTGACCGTCGTCGACGTGCAGGCGCGCTCGCAGCGCTACATCGATTTCCTCGTCCCGGGCCTGCTCGCGCTGACGCTCATGCAGATCAGCGTCGCGGGCAGCGGCTACAACATCGTCGAATATCGTCGCAAGGGAATCCTGAAGCGCCTCTTCGTCACGCCGATCCGGCCGAGCCAGTTCATCACCGGCATCGTGATCGCACGGCTCGTGATCACGGTGATCCAGGTGGCCTTTCTCCTGGCCGCGGCCGTGTTCCTGCTCAAGGTGCCGGTCGAGGGGAATCTGCTCGAGCTCTTCGCGCTGATTTTGATCGGCTCCTCGATCTTCCTGAGCCTCGGCTTCTGGATGGGAAGCATGGCAAAGACGCAGCAAGCCATCATGCTGCTCGGTAACCTCGTCACGCTGCCGCAATTTTTTCTCGCGGGCGTGTTCTTCCCCGTCGACTCGATGCCGGGCCTCCTGCAGCCGATCGCGAGCGTGCTGCCGCTGACGTTCCTCGTCGATGCCATTCGCGAAGTCATCGTCAACGGCGTCTCGATCTTCGCGCAGCTGCCGACGCTGGCCGGCCTCGCCGTCTGGCTCGCGATCACTCTGACGCTCGCCATCCGCGGCTTCCGCTGGAAGGAAGTGGCGCGCTGAACGGCGCTAGAATAGACGCCCTTTTCAAGATCCCGGCTCATGTCGCCCGACCAGCACTCTCTCGACAGCCTCAAGATCGACCGCGGCGCGCCGCGGGCGGCCGGCGGTTCGCGCACCTGGCTTTGGGTCCTGGGCGTTGTCGTTGTTGCCGGCTCCGCTGCCGGGTGGTGGTTTCTGCGCGAGCGCCCGATCGAGGTCGAGATCGCGACCGCAGTGGCGGCGCCGTCCGGCGAAGCGCCTCGGGCCGCGGCCGTGCTCGACGCCTCGGGCTACGTCGTCGCGCGTCGCGAGGCGACCGTCTCCTCGAAAGTCACCGGCAAGATCGCCGAAGTGCTGATCGAAGAAGGCATGATTGTGACCGAGGGGCAGATCCTCGCGCGGCTCGACGATTCCTCGCTGCGTCCCGAGCTCGACCTCGCGCATAGCCAGCTTCGCGCGCGGGAAACCGAGCGTGAGGAAATCCAGGTGCGGCTCGCCGAAGCCGAACGGAATCTGAGCCGGGCCCAACGCCTGCGCGCCGAGGCGCTCAACAGCGAGGTCGATTTCGACACGGCCCAGGCCGAAGTCGATGCACTGACGGCCAGACTCGAGGCGCTCTCGAGCGCGATCGAAGTCGCCGAAGCAACCGTGCGCGTCCGCGACCAATACCTCGACGATCTCGTCGTCCGCGCGCCCTTCGACGGCGTCATCGTCTCGAAGGATGCCCAGCCCGGCGAGATGGTCTCCCCCGTCTCTGCGGGCGGCGGCTTCACGCGCACCGGCATCGCCACGCTCGTCGACATGAGCTCGCGCGAGATCGAGGTCGACGTCAATGAGGCCTACATTAATAGAGTCAGCGCGGGACAGCGGACCGAAGCGACACTCGACGCCTATCCCGACTGGCGCATCGCCAGCCACGTCATCAACATCGTACCGACAGCCGACCGGCAGAAAGCGACTGTGCGCGTGCGCATCGCCTTCGACGAGCTCGACGAGCGCATCCTGCCGAACATGGGTATCAAGGTCAGTTTCCTCGAGGCCGAGGCGCCCGCAGCCGTCGCGAGCGACGCGTCGGGCGGCGCCAGCGGCGGGCCGACGCGTGCGGCGGTTCGCGTGCCGGCGTCGGCTGTCGTGCGCGAGGGCGCGACGAGCCATGTCTGGCGGCTCCGCGACGACCGCGTCGAGCGCGTCGCCGTGCTCGCGGGCCGCGAGCGCGACGGTCAGGTCGAGCTATTGTCAGGCATCAGCGCGGGCGACACATTAGTCGCCCGTCCCGTACCAGAGCTGGTTGACGGCGCGGCCGTGGTCGCGGTCCGGAATTGAGCGGAGAACGATCGATGAGCAGTCAGGAATCCCTGGTCCGCGTGCGCGCCGTCAGCAAGCACTTCCGCCGCGGCAGCGAGGTTGTCCACGTGCTCGAGGCACTCGACCTCGACATCGCGCCCGGCGAGTTTCTCGCACTGATGGGGCCGTCGGGATCCGGCAAGTCGACGCTGCTGAACCTCATCGGCGGGCTCGACCGACCGACGACGGGCGAGCTGCAGGTCGCGGGCCAGCGCATCGATGCTTTGAGCGCCGCTGCCCTCGCGCGCTGGCGTGCCGACACGATCGGTTTCGTCTTCCAGATGTACAACCTGCTGCCCGTGCTGAGCGCCGAGCGCAACGTCGAGCTGCCGCTGCTCCTGACACGCCTCTCGCGCGGCGAGCGCAAGCAACGCGTCGCTACGGCGCTCAACCTCGTCGGTCTCGCCGATCGCGCACGACACAAGCCGCGCGAGCTCTCGGGAGGACAGGAGCAGCGCGTCGGCATCGCGCGCGCGATCGTCTCCGATCCGAAGCTCCTGCTCTGCGACGAGCCGACGGGCGATCTCGACCGGAAGTCGGGCGATGAAATTCTGGATCTGCTGCAGGCTCTCAACCAGCGGCACGGCAAGACCGTCATCATGGTGACGCACGACCCGCACGCGGCCGCGCGCGCAAGCCGCATCCTGCACCTGACGAAGGGCCGGCTCTCGCTCGAGCCCGAGGCGGCCTGAGGACGCGGCGATGCTCAAGTTCCTGCCGCTCTTTTTCTCGAATCTGCGCCGCAAGCCCGTGCGGACGGGACTGACGTTCGCGTCGATTGTCATCGCCTTCCTGCTGTTCGGCGTCTTGAGGACGCTCCAGGGCACGCTCGAGTTCAGCGTCGATCTCGCAGGCGCCGACCGGCTCGTGACGATGCACCGCATGACGCTGATCCAGCTCTTTCCGCGCAGCTACCTCAACCGCATCGAGGCCGTCGAGGGCGTCGTCTCGGCAACTTCGTTCAACTGGCATGGCGGCGTCTATCAGGACGAGCAGATTGCGACGCAATCGACGGATCCGGAACTCTTCTTCAAGGTCTATCCCGAATACGTGCTGCCCGAGGAGCAGAAGGCTGACTGGATCTCGGACCGGGCGAGCATGATCGTCGGCAAGGCGATTGCCGCACGCTACGGCTGGCAAGTCGGCGATACGATCCCGATCGGCTCGGAGTTCTACACCAGGACCGACGGCAGCAACACCTGGGAGTTCCGGATCGCCGGCATCTTCGACGCCATCAACGGCGACAACTCGAGCATCTATTTTCACTGGGACTATCTGAACCAGTCGATCGGCGAGCCGAACCTCATCGGCTTCGTGATCCTGCGCGTCGCCGACCCTGCGCAACTACGCGACGTCGCGGCCAGGATCGACGCCCAGTTCGCCAATTCGCCGGCCGAGACCAAGACCGACACGGAGCGCGCCTTCATCCAGGGTTTCGCGAACCAGATGGGAGACATCGGCGCCATCGTCACGGCCGTCGTCTCGGCGGTGTTCTTCACGATCCTGCTCGTCTCCGGCAATACGATGGCGCAGTCGGTTCGCGAACGAACCAGTGAATTCGCCGTGCTCAAGACGCTCGGCTTCCGCGGCGGCAGCATCGCGGCGATGGTGCTCGCGGAGTCATTCGTGATCACGGCGCTTGGCGGAGTCATCGGTCTGGCGCTCGCCGTCGGCATGGCCAAAGCGGTGTCGGGACTGCTCGCGCAGTACTTCCCCGTCATCGGTGTGCCACCCGAGGCATTTGTGACTGCCGGCGTTCTCATCGTCGTCGTCGCGGTCGTCTCGGCGCTGCTGCCTTCGCTCGAAGCGGGGCGTCTCAAGATCACAGAAGCGCTGCGCAGGGCTTAGGAGCGCAGCCATGAGCGGCAACAGCCTGACGCAGATCTTCGCCGTGACGGCCATGAACCTGCGCAACATTCCCGAGCGCATCGGCTCGAGCCTCGTCGCGCTCGTCGGCATCGCCGGCGTCGTCACGGTCGTCGTCGGCGTGCTCTCGATCGCCGAGGGCTTCCGCGCCGTGCTCGACGAATCCGGCGCCCCGGACGTCGCGATCGTGCTGCGCGGCGGCTCGACCGATGAGATGGGCAGCAACTTCTCGCTCGAGGAGACGCGGATTCTCGGCGACGTGCAGCAGATCGCGCGCGACGCGGACGGTCCGGTCGTCTCGGCCGAGCTCTACGTCATCGTCGACGTGCCGCTCAAGCGCACCGAAACAGCCGCCAACGTTCCCATGCGCGGCGTCGGCGAGTCGGCGACCAAGCTCCGCGAAGGCTTCGAGATCACGGCCGGCCGCATGTTCACGCCGGGCACCTACGAGGTCATCGTCGGCCGCGGCGCGTTGGCGCAGTTCGCGGGTCTCGAGGTCGGCGAACGCGTCCGTTCGGGCCGCATCGAATGGATCGTCGTCGGCCACTTCCAGGATGCGGGCAGCGTTGCGGAATCGGAAATCTGGACCGATGCGACCGTGCTACAGGGCGCGTATCAGCGGGGCACGAGCTATCAGTCAGTGCATGCGCGGCTCACGAGCGCCGACGCGTTCGCGTCCTTTCGCGACGCGCTGACTACGGACCCACGCCTCAACGTTCGTGTCTTCACCGAGCGCGAATACTACGAGCAGCAGTCGCGGACATTGGTCGCCGTCGTGAGCTCCATCGGCGTCGTCATCGGCGTGCTCATGGGCCTTGGCGCCGTGTTCGCGGCACTCAATACGATGTACTCGGCCGTGGCCTCGCGCACGCGCGAGATCGCGACGCTGCGCGCGCTCGGCTTCGGCGCGCTGCCCGTGGTCATTTCGGTATTGCTCGAGGCCGTACTCATCGGTCTCGTCGGCGGCCTGATCGGCGTCGTGGTCGCCTATCTGACGCTCAATGGCTTGCAGGCTTCGACGATGAATTTCGCGACTTTCAGCCAGATTACCTTCGCCTTCACTGTGACTCCCGAGCTTCTCGTGCGCGGGCTCGTCTACGCCTTCGTGCTCGGCTTTTTCGGCGGACTCTTCCCTGGCATCCGGGCCGCGCGGCTGCCGATCGTCACGGGGCTGCGCGAGCTGTAAGGGACTGGCTCCACGCCATGAAGGCCTGGCGCAGCTCTTCTGCAAGCTCGGGCTGACTCGAGAAGAGATTGTTGCGCTCGCCGATGTCGGAAGAGATGTCGAACAAGAAGTACGCGTCGCGGTCGACCAGGAACTTCCAGTTGTCGCGGCGCACTGCCCTCATGATTCCGCCCGGCCCCTGAAAGCGCCAGTACAGCGTCTCGGCCGGAACTTCGGTTCCATCGACGAGAAGCGGCAGCAGATTCTTGCCGTCGAGATCCAGTGTTTCCGGTTCCCTGCCGGCTGCCGCCAGCATCGTCGCGGTAAGGTCCATCGCGATTGAGGGGCGGTCGATTTCCTGAGCGCTTTCGATTCGTGCCGGCCATCTCACGAGCAGCGGCACGCGAATGCCTCCCTCCCAGAGCGAGCCGAAGCCATGAAAGAGCGGGTCGGAACGCGCCAGGTTTTCTCCTCCATGATCGTAGGTGTAGATCACGAGCGTATTTTCGGTGAGGTCGAGCTCATCCAACTTGGCCATAACCCTGCCGATGCCGTCGTCCATGGCTTCGACCATGGAGATGTAGTCCGCCCGCGTCGCCTCGCTGACGTTCCAGCGTGATTGCCATTCGGCTTCGGGGAGGTCGGGTCCCTGGAACGGCGGCAATCCGGCGT
>Ga0315910_10004955_pt1 | contig 11004 bp, 7 predicted proteins | sample EdamamesoilMG_FD_204470 | JGI IMG/M metagenome (GOLD analysis project Ga0315910, IMG submission 204470) | Garden soil microbial communities collected in Santa Monica, California, United States - Edamame soil | ecosystem: Environmental > Terrestrial > Soil > Garden | place: USA: California...
GAGCGAGCCGTCGAGCGCGGCCACCCACACGTTGCCGCCTTGCGCGACCAGCGGGGCCGCGAGCACGAATCCGCCGCCGGTCGCCTGCCACGACCACAAGCGCTCACCCGCGGCGGAGTCGAGCAGGCTGACCTGGCCCTGCTCGCCGACCACGGCGATCAGGCCGTCGGCCTCGTGGGGAGCCGAAGGGCCGCGCCCCAGCGACAGCTCGGCCGACCACAAGAGCTTGCCCTGCGCATCCAGGCGCAGCAGCTGGCCCTGGCGCAGGCGCAGGTTGATCGCGCTGCCGTCGGGCGAGGAGCCCAGGGCCGCGATCGGCCCGAATTCCAGCTGGCTGCGCTCGAGCGCTTCGTCGTAGCGCGCCGCGCGGCCGTCGGCTTCGACGAGCCACACGCCGCTCTGGGTCCAGGCGGGCGTGCAGACCGCGAACGGATCCTCGCGCCAGCTCGCGGATCGCTCCGAGGGCGCGCTGCGATCGAACACGGGTGCTCCGTCGCGCAAACCGAGCGCGTGAGCCTGGCCGTCCCAGCTGCCCAACCACAGCCGCTCGCCGCGCAACAGCGGACGTGCTTCGATCGGAGCGCCGACGCTCTTGGAGCGCCAGCGCCGCTTGCCCGTGCGCAGCTCGATCGCGTGCACGATTCCGCGCGCATCGGCAACGAACACGCACTGCGGGTCGCCGGCCAGCCCGGCATACGCGGGCGCGCCGAGCTGGAAGCGCCAGCGCGGCTCGCCCTGCGCGTCGTAGCACTCCACCCAGCCGGCCGTGTTGGCCACGACCACCGATCCGTCCGCCACGCCCAGCGGCGAGCCGAGCACGGCGGCCGCCGAGCGCGCGCCCCAGAGCAGCTCGCCGCTGTCGGGATCGAGACAGCAGACCTCGCCCGCGGAGGAGGCGATCGCGAGCCGCGCGCCGGCGAACACCGGAGTCGCGTGCAAGGCGCCCTGGAACTGCCGCCGCCAGCGCAGCATCACGCGCTCGCTCGGCGCCAGGAACGTGCGCGTGCGCAGACGCTGCGCGCCGTCGTCGTCTCCAGCGACGGCGAGCTGGTGGGCGCCGCCCTCGAGCCCGGCGAGCTCGAGCTGCGCGGTCCACAGTTCGCCCTCGCGACGCCAGCGGACCGCGCGCGGCGCGCCGTCGACGCGCACTTCGCCGGGCGTGACGCCAAAGCCGCGCACGGCAAGCTCCAGCCGCTCGCCGCGCGCGGGTTCCCCGGCTGCGGGCGCGACGATCTCGAAGGGCGCGCGCGAACGCAGGCGCAGCGGCTTGTCGAGCAGCCGCCGCGGCGGCGCCGAGTCGCCCTGCGCGCGGAACCACACGCGGATCCGATCCGAGCTCACGCTCGCGACGCTCATGCCGCGCGGGTCCTCGCCCGTGGGGCCGGCCTCGAAGCTCAGGCTGCCGGCCGGGATGCAGTCCAGCCCGTGCAGGTTGCGCGGACCCTGCCCGTCCACCTGGCCGTAGAACACGGCCGCGATCTCGAATCCGTCGAGCGCGTCGCGCAGCTCGAGGGCTTGGGTCGGCGCGAACTCCTTGGAGTCGGGCGCGTGGTGCAGGAACAGGAACACCGGCTTGCGGTCGCCGTTGCGCGCGAGGTCCTGGCGCAGCCAGGCCAGCTGCAGCGGCGAAAAGGACGGCGCGGGATCCAGCGGCGTCGCCGTGCACAGCGCGACGAAGTGCGCGTCGGCGCGGTCGAAGGAGTAGATCAGGCCGCCGAAGCGTTGCTCGAAGCCGTCGATCAGCGGCGCCCGGCGCATGTCGCGCTCGCCGGCGACGGCGAACCAGGGCAGGCCCAGGCTGCGCATCTCGCGCTCGACTTGGGCCCAGCCGTCGCCGATCGCGCCGAGTTCGCTCAAGTCGCCGCAGACCATCGCGAACTGCGGCGCGGGGACGGAGGCGCCCTGGGCTTCGAAGCGCTGGACTTCGTGCAAGGCGCCCTGCAGCCAGCTCAGGCTCTCGAAGTTGCCGGGCTGGGACGTTCCGACGCCGCGTTCGTCGATCCAGTGCGGGCCGATGCGCGTGTTCGCGATCACGGCGAAGGAAAGTCCGCCCGCGGGAGCCGCGCGCGACGCGGCCCCGGATCCGCTGCCCGCCTGCGGCGCGCCGCAGGCCGCCAAGGTGAGCAGCAGGATCAGCGAACGACGGGAGCGCGTCAGCATGTCGGCTGCACGAGCCTACGCACGCGCAAGCGCGGCGGGAAGCGCCAGCCGGCCGCGGGCAGGCCTAGCCGCGCATCTCGATCGGCATGATCTCGCGCTGGGTCGCCCCGGTGTAGAGCTGGCGCGGACGGCCGATGCGGAACTGCGGGTCGCGGCGCATCTCCAGCCACTGCGCGATCCAGCCCGGCAGGCGGCCGATCGCGAACATGACCGTGAACATGTTCACCGGGATGCCCAGCGCCTTGTAGATCACGCCCGAGTAGAAGTCGACGTTGGGATAGAGCTTGCGCGAGACGAAGTACTCGTCGCGCAGCGCGAGCTCTTCGAGGCGCATCGCGATCTCCAGCAGCTGGTTGTTGCCGCCAATGCGCGTCAGCACCTCGGTGCAGGCCTTTTTCAGGATCTTGGCGCGCGGGTCGTAGCTCTTGTACACGCGGTGGCCGAAGCCCATCAGGCGCGCGGTGTCGTTCTTGTCCTTGGCTCTTTGAACGAATTTATCGGCCGAGCCTTCGGTGATCGCGATCGACTCCAGCATCTCGATCACCTGCTGGTTGGCGCCGCCGTGCAGCGGACCCCAGAGCGCGCTGATCCCCGAGGAAATCGAGGCATACAGGTTGGCCTTGGAGCTGCCGACCATGCGCACCGTCGAGGTCGAGCAGTTCTGCTCGTGGTCCGCGTGCAGGATCCACAAGAGATCGAGCGTCTTCGCGAACACCGGATCGACGTAGTACTCCTCGCAGGGAGTCGCGAACATCATGTAGAGGAAGTTCGGGCAGTACTCGAGCGCGTTGCGCGGGTAGATCGAGGGCTGGCCGATCGAGTGCTTGTACGAGTAGGCCGCGAGCGTCGGCATCTTGGCCAGCAGGCGCAGCACCGACTGGTGGATCGAATCCTCGCCCTCGGCGTCCTGGTAGAACGTGGTCAGGGCCGCGACCGCCGCCGCGCAGACCGGCATCGGGTGCGCATCCTTCGGCAGCGCGCCGAAGAAGCGCCCGAAGTTCTCGTGCAGCATCGTGTGGTGCGTGACTTCGTTCGAGAACTTCGCCAGCTGATCCTTGGTCGGCAGGTCGCCGAACAGCAGCAGGTAGGAGACCTCGAGGAAGGTGCTCTTCTCGGCCAGCTCCTCGATCGGGTAGCCGCGGTAGCGCAGGATGCCCTTCTCGCCGTCGATGAACGTGATCGAGCTCTGGCACGAGCCGGTGTTGCCGTAGCCCGGGTCCATCGTGATCAGGCCCGTCTCCTGGCGCAGCTTCGAGATGTCGACGCAGACCTCGCCCTCCGTGCCGCGCATCACCGGCAGGTGGACCGACTTGCCTTGGTAGACGAGTTCGACGCTCTCGGGCGGGCTCTTCAGTTTGGTTTCGGGAGTCATGGCGGTCATCAGCCGGTGCTACGGGGGGGCCAAGCTCTTGAGATTAGGCGAGACGGCTCCGGAACCCAAAGGCTTTGCGATCTTCTTCGGCTGCGGGGTCCAACCCACCCATGGACCGGCGGCGGCGGTCGTCCCGAGCTTGCGAGCACCCCCGCCCATCCCCGCCTGCCGCCCGAAGGGCAAGCGGCGCGGCTGCAGGCTCCGCGGCGAGTTGGCCTGCATGCACGCGGCTCGCGGCGAGGCCGCGCTGCTCGAGCTCGGACCTCGGCCCCGGCTGCGCCGCGAGCTCCGGATCGGCGCCGCCGGCCGACTTCGGGCCCGCCAACGCCGGTCCCGGCGCGCGCTTCGATCTCACGGAAGCTCTGCACACTCCCGTGCGGGGAAGCTCCGCGCTGCACTGCGACTCCCGGAGGCGGACGTTGCCGCCGCCGCGGCGTGCTCCCGCGCCTGCCCCGGAGGCCGGCGCAGCGCCGGGGGCCCTCTCCGGACTATGATCGCGCCAATGTCCAATCCCAGCCCAAGCGACGGCGCGCTCAAGATCGCCGTGTTCGTCGACCTGGAAAACCTCGCCATCGGGGTGGGAGACGCCAAGAATGCCAAGTTCGACATCCGGCTGGTGCTCGGCCGCCTGATCGAGAAGGGCGACGTGGTGGTCAAGAAGGCCTACGCCGACTGGGGGGTCTACCAGGCCTACAAGCGCGCGCTGCACGAAGCGGTGATCGAGCTGATCGAGATGCCCGGCAGCAAGCTCACCGGCAAGAACAGCTCCGACATCAAGATGGTCGTCGACGCGCTGGAGCTGTGCTACACGAAGCCGCACATCGACACGTTCGCCCTGGTTTCCGGCGACAGCGACTTTTCGCCGCTGGTCTCGAAGCTGCGCGAGAACAACAAGCACATCATCGGCGTCGGGGTCAAGAGCTCGACCAGCCCGCTGCTGATCGACAACTGCGACGAGTTCGTGTTCTACGAGGACCTGGTGCACAAGCCGCGCCGAGCCGAGCGCCGCGGGCTCTCGGACCTGCCGCAGAAAAAACGCGAGGCCTTCCAGCAACTGCTGGATTCGGCCAGCGCGCTGCAGCGCGAGAACCGCGAGCTGCACAGCTCGCTGGTCAAGGACACGATGAAGCGCAAGCAGCCGCAGTTCAGCGAGGAATACCACGGCTACGCCTCCTTCTCGCGCCTGCTGGAGGACGCCCAGGCCAATCAGTTGATCACGCTGCGCCGCGACCCCAAGAGCGGCACCTACGTGATCGCCGAAGTGCTGGACGAGGGCGCGTGATCGGCCGGATCCGTGCCATGATCGCGGCCTTGGGGCTGGCCACGGTTGCCGTGGCCGCGGCCTGGCCCGAGGCGCGGCTGCGCGGCGAGCCGGCGCAGTCGCGGCCGGTGGTGAAGCTGGGGATCGAGGTGCTGCTCGAGGACGGCCTGCCGGCGCTCGAGAAGCTGCGCCTGGGCCTGATCACCAACCCCTCGGGCGTCGACTCGAAGCTGGTGGCGAGCGTCGACAGGCTGGCGCGCGACAAGCGCTTCAAGCTGGTGGCCTTGTTCTCGCCCGAGCACGGGGTGCGCGGCGACGTGCTGGCCGGCGAGAGCGTGGCCAACAGCGTCGACGCGGCCACGGGGCTGCCGGTCGAAAGCCTCTACGGCGACAAGAAACAACCCTCGGCCGAAGCGCTGGCGAAGGTCGACGCCCTGCTCTTCGACATCCAGGACGTCGGCTCGCGCACCTACACGTACATCTCGACCCTGGGCGAGGCGATGATCGCGGCGGGAAAGGCGAAGAAGCCCTTGTACGTGCTCGACCGTCCCAATCCGCTCGGCGGCCGGCTCTTCGAGGGACCGCTGCGCGAGGAACGCTGGAAGAGCTTCATCGGCTACGGCCCGATGCCGGTGTCGCACGCGATGACCGTCGGCGAAGTGGCGCGCTTCTTCCAGCGCGAGCTGGCGATCGAGTGCGAGCTGCACGTGGTCGCGATGCGCGGCTGGCAGCGCGGCATGCTCTGGGAGGACACCGGCCTGGCCTGGGTGCCGACCTCGCCGCACATCCCGCACGCCCTGCAGGCGCACCTGTACATCGCCACCGGGATGATCGGCGGCATCGCCAAGAACGTGAACGAGGGCGTCGGTTGGACCCTGCCCTTCGAGTGCATCGCCGCCGAGTTCATCGACGCGCGCCGGTTGCTCTCGGCGCTGCAGCGCGTCGAGCTGCCGGGTCTTGGCCTGCGCGAGATCCACTACACGCCGCGCTACGGCAAGTTCCAGGGCAAGTCGCTGCACGGCGTGCAGCTGCACCTGCTGGATCCCCAAGGCGTGCGGCCGGTGCGCACGGCGCTGAAGATCCTGTGCACGCTGCAGGCCCTGTACGGCGACAAGCTCGAGCTGGAAAGCGAGCGCACGCTCGGCATCCACTGGGGCACGCTGTCGGTCTTCGAGGACCTGCGCGCGGGCAAGTCGGCGGAAGAGATCGAGGCGAAGTGGAAGCCCGGACTCGAGGACTTCGCCGCGCGCCGCGAGCTGGCTCTGCTCTATCGCTAGCGGCGGAGGAGCACTCCCTCAACGCGGTCCCAGCGCGCTCGCGTCGGCGAAGACGCGCAGGTCGGGATGCAGAGCGAGGAAGCTCGCCGGGCAGTCGCTCGACGGCGGCCCTGCGAGCGCGCGTTGCAGCGCAGTCCGCTTGGTTGCGCCGAAGGCCAAGAGGCGCACGCGACGCGCCTCGAGGATCGTCGCCACGCCCATGGTCAGCGCGGCCTCGGGCACGGCTTCCAGCGAACCGAAGTCGCGCAGCGCGTCCTCGCGCGTCGCCGCGTCGAGCTGCACGCGCCGCGTGCGCGAATCGCGCGCGCTGCCGGGCTCGTTGAAGCCGATGTGGCCGTTGCGGCCGATGCCCAGCAGCTGCAGGTCGATGCCGCCCGCCTCGGCGATGCGCTGTTCGAACTCTGCGCACTGCCGCGCCTGGCGCTGCGGCGGCAAGCTGCCGTCGGGGATGAAGCTGCGCTGTGCGCTCCAGCCCACGCGGTCGAAGAAGCGCGCGCGCATCCAGGCGGCGAAACCGCGCGGGTCGCCGGCGGGCAGGCCGACGTACTCGTCGAGGTTGAACGCCAGGGCCGTGGACAAGTCCAAGCGACCCGCCTCGACGCGCGCCACCAGCTCCTCGTAGACCGCGATCGGCGTGCGGCCGGTCGCGAGCCCGAGCACCGGCGCGCGAGACTGGGCGCGGCACTCCACGACCAGCTGCCCGATCTCGTCGGCGATCGCCAGCGCAGCCTGGTGTGGATCGGCGACGAGCACCACGCTGCCTTGCTGTCTCATGAACTCGCCGGCCAAGGGATGCGCCGGAGCGGCGAGAGTGGAAAGCCTGGCGCGCCGGCTTGCAACCGCGCGCGCGGATTCCTCAGCCGACCGGCGCAGCCTGCTCGCGGATCAGCGGCAGGATCAGCAAGCATTCGAAGGGCAAGCCCGCGCCGATGCGGCCGGTTCCGCGGCCCTCGACCCATTCCTCGCCGGCCGCGAGCGGGAAGGCGGGCGCTTGTTCGGGGCGCAGGCCCTGGCAACCCAGGGCGCGCACGGACAGCCCCTGCGGGTAGTGCAGGCGCAGCGCTCCGTCGGTGGCTCCGCCGATGAAGTTGGCGATCTCCAGCAGCGCCTCCTTGGAGCCCTGGTCCAGGCTGGGCTCTGCGCGCTTCGCCGCGACGAGTTCGTCGGGCTGCATCAGAAGATGACCGGCAAGCGCGATCGCTTCGGGCAGGGGCAGCAACAGCGCTCCATGCAGCCGCTGTCCGCGCCATTCGAAGCGCAGCTTGAAGGCGATGTGCACGCCGCCGCTGCCCGCGGGCTTGGAGCTGCAGCGGCGCGCCGCGCTGCACTCCAGCCGAACCGGCCGATCGGTCAGCAGGCTCAGGTCCGAGGCGATGCGCTCGAGCACTCCGCGCACCTGAGCCTGCATCGGGTCCTCCTGGAGCGAGCGTTGCGGCATGCGGCGGGAGCGCGGGAAGCGGGTCGCCCGTCGCCCGGCCCTGTTCGGCAGCGCGACGGCCCCGACCTGAGCCTGCGCGCGGAAGCGGCGCGGCGTTCGCCGCCCCCAGACATGATTCAGGGCTGCAACGCGTCGCGCAGCGCCGTTCAGAGCTTCTTGGCGCTCTGCAGCTGCTGCTGGAGCGCCTCGTTCTCGGGGAACATCGCCAGCCCCTTCTGCCAAGCCTCGACCGCCTTTTCGATCGAACCCGACTGTTGGTACATGTTGCCCAGGAACAGGTAGGTCTGCGCGTGGCTCTGCTTCTTGGGGCCCGCGTTCTGCTGCGTGATCAGCGTCTCGAACTCGCTGATCGCCTGGCCCTGCTTGCCCAGCGCCGGCGGCCAGAACGAGAGCGAAACGGCCTTCTGGAAGCGCGCCTCCCAGTGCTGCGGGTCCAGCTCCAGCGCCGAGTTGAAAGCCGCGTCGGCCTTGGTGGCCCACACGCCGGCCATCGGCCCGCTGCCGACCTCGAAGATCTTCTGCAGGTAGGCCTTGCCCATGTCCAAGCGCAGCTCGGGGTTGTTGGGCTCGCGCTCGACGCGCTCCTCGATCGCCTTGACCAGCGCGTCGATCACGCCGGCCTTGCGCGCCTTTTCCCACAGTGTCTGACGCTCCATCTCGCTCAGCGCGGGATCGTCGAGTTGCGCGAGCAGCTCCTCGGCGCTGAGTTCCGGCGACGCGCTCGCCTGCGGCGCGAGCGCAGCCAGCGTGGGACCGCCGCCGGCCTCAGCCGTCTCCCCCGAGGCCCCGGCGCCGGCTTGCAGCGGACGGCGCGCCGCGGCTTCGGCCAGCGTCGCCAAGGTGGTGCGCACTTCGCTCAGCGAGCGCTCCAGCTGCGTCTGCGCGTGGGCCAATTGGCCCAGACGCTGCTCGAGCTGCGCGTCGACCGCCACGGCGGCCTCCACGCCGCCGGGCGCCGCGTGAGTTCCGGCCGGCGAGAGCAGCAAGCTGCTGCCGGCGCCCGCGGTGCCGCCGATGATCGCCGCGGCGAGGATCCATCCAAGATTGCTGCTCGACATGTCCGTGTTCCGTTGGGAGAAGAGTGCGTCGATCGATTCCGATGCCGCAGCCTGGTGCCGCGAGCGCGCGCAATCCCTCGCGCTATTTTCGCTGCGGATCCAGGCGCAGCTCCAGGGCCAGCGGGGCCGGGGCCTGCACGCTCAACCAATGTTCCAAGCTCGTGCCGTCGCCGGCGCGCAGCACCAGCCGCGAGCGGCCGACGGGCAGGCCGGAGATCGTGCAATTCCCTTCAGCGTCGGTGTGCAGCGACTCCGCGGGCGTGCACTCGCCGCCGTCCTCGTCGTACACGCGCACCTCGACGCCGGCGAGTGCCGCCCCCTGGCCGTCGCGCAGCTCGAGTTCGAGCTCGCTTCCCGCCGCGGCCAGAAACTCCAGCCCTCCGAGCGCGCCGCCGTTGCGGATCTCCAGCGGCTCGCTGCCTGCCCAGGCCAGGCCGCGGCCTGGATAGGCGCGCACGCGGTAGACGCCGTCGGGCAGGTAGGGCGCGCGCCAGGCCCCGGCGGCGTCGCTGAAGATCTTGGCCACGAACGCGCTCGCCTGCGCGCCGCGCTCGCGCTCGATCACCACCACCGCCGAGTGCAACGGCGCGCGATCGGCCGCGCGCAGGACGCGGCCCGAAAGTTCTCCCGCGGCGGCGCGCACGTCGCGCGCGAGGTTCGCCGCGCGCTCGATCTCGATCTGGTCGACGAGCACGATGTCCATCGGCGTGCGCACGCCCAGGTACACGGCGTAGGCGCCTGGCGCGACCTCGGTGAACTCGAAGGCGCCGCCCGCCGAAGTCAGCTGCGAGCGCCAGCCCTCGGGGATGCCCTGGCCGCCCTTCGCGCCCTCGCCCAGCGGCACGATCGAGAGCGTGCACGCGGGCAAGGCGGCGCCGTCCGCCGCCAAGACGCGTCCGCTCCAGCGCGAGCCGCGCGGCGAGGCCAGGAAATCCTGCTGCACCGTCGCGCCCGCGACCAGCATCGCCTGGCGCACCTCGGTCCGCGGCACCGCGGCTGGGCCGCCGCCCGGCAGCGAGCCATCGCGGCGCGTGGGCTCGACGCGCACGACGACGCAGACCCCCGGCGGAAGATCCTCGATGCGGTAGGCGCCGCTGGCGTCGCACAAGGCTTGCCCGTGCGAGCGGCGCGGCAGCGCGAGCAGGCTGCGCTCCGGCATGGCCACGATGCCGACGCCGGCCCAGGGCGAGCCGTCCTCGCGTTCGACGCGGCCGGCGATCGCGCTGCCCGGCTCCAGGCGCAGCTCGATTTCGCCCGCGTGGGCGCCGGGCACCAGGGGCGCGCTCCATTGCGCGGCGAAACCGCTGCGCACGGCGCGCAGCACGGTCGAGCCTCGCGCCAGGTGCTGCAGCTGGAAGCGGCCTTGCGCATCGCTGCGCGTCAGCGCGGTGGGATTCTCCTCGCAGCTGTCCTGGTCGAAGGGCAGCAGCATGCTGGGCACGTCGCTCTCGGAGATCAGGATCGCGTCCGCGAGCGGCAAGCCGCTGCGCGCGTCGAGCACGCGCCCCTCGAGCGTCGCGCCGCGATCGAGCACGACCTCGAGCGCCTGCGCGCGCTCGCCCAGGCTGAGCGAGGCGCGCGTCCACAGCGCGAAACCCTCGGCCTGCACGAACACGGTCCACGAGCCCGGGGCCGGAACCTGCAGCTCGAAGCTGCCGTCGCTGCCGGCGAACTCGAAGGACTGCGGGCTGGCGGTGCGCGGCAGCTCCAGCTCGCGCAACAGGATCACACGGAAGGCCGCCAGCGGCAGGCCCGAAGCGTCGCGCACGCTGCCCGAGAGTGCCGCGGTCGAGGCCGTAGCCGCGGGCTCGACAGCGGCGGGCGCGGGCTGCGCGCTGCGCGAATCCGGATCCGGCGCGAGCGCGACCAGGCCCGGCCGCGCCTCGCGGGATGCCTGCCGGCGATCCTCGGGGCAGGACTGGAAGAAGGCGCCGAGTTCGAGCTCCCGGCGCGCGCCGTCGCGAGCCTCGAAGCGCGCGCGACCGCGGCCGAGCACGGCGCGCGCGCAGGCCGCCTCACTGCTCAGGTCGAGGTCGGCGCCGGCGCATTCGATCCGGCCGAACTCGCCGCGCACGCGGCCATGGAATCCGCGCAGCGCGAAGCTGCCGGCCTGGACCTCGAGCGCGGCGCCGCTGCCGCTGGGCGAGCAGCGCACGGCCGCGGGGCCCTGCACGGCGATCGCTCCCCCATCGGCCGCGGCGATCGCCGCGCGGCTCTCGCCGGGGACGTGCAGCTCGAGCGTGGCCGCGCCGAGCGCGATCGGCGCCGCCGATCCCTCGCGGACTTTCAGGCCCAGCCACGCGCCGCGGTCAGTGCGCAGCGCGACCTCGCCGCGCGCGAGGATGCGCTCGCGCGCGAAATCGGAGCGCTGCCAGGCCGCGAACAGCAGGAAACCCAGCACGAACGAGGCGGCGGCCGCGAGCAACAGGCGCGGCAGC
>Ga0315910_10004956_pt1 | contig 11001 bp, 10 predicted proteins | sample EdamamesoilMG_FD_204470 | JGI IMG/M metagenome (GOLD analysis project Ga0315910, IMG submission 204470) | Garden soil microbial communities collected in Santa Monica, California, United States - Edamame soil | ecosystem: Environmental > Terrestrial > Soil > Garden | place: USA: California...
GAAATTGGAAGAGTTCAGGGTTACAAACTGTGCCCGTCGCAACGGTGTGTTTCGTATTCATTTCAACCCAACAGACGTTGGGCCGAGATCACCGTTGCGACTTTTTTCAATGAAATTTTCGGGCTAATGCTCGGCGGTTCTATGCTCGCAACTATTAGTGCGAGGGCGTTGCTAGCTTTCCAAATCCACCGCCCGCCACAGATACCACGAAGCCGTGGTCCGATGCGGTCGCCACTTTTCTCCGTGCGCGAGGAGTTCCTTGGGCGAGGGCAGTTCCTGTAAACCGTAGGTGAGCGCAAAGCCTTTGCGCACGCCGAAGTCGGTGGCGGGCAGCACGTCCTCGCGGCCCAGCGTGAACATCAACAACATCTCCACCGTCCACGGGCCAACCCCGCGCACGGCGGTCAGCCGTTCCAGGATTTCTTCATTAGACAGTTTCTTGATCGTGCGTGAATCGGGGACAACGCCGGCGATGGTTTTGGCCGCGATGTCTTTCACCGCTGCGGTCTTGTTGCGCGATAGCCCGGCGGCGCGGAGTTTTTCGTCGGACATGCCAAGCAAGTCCTCAGGACTGGGAAACTTCTTTCTTGGAAACAGCGCGAGCACACGCCCAAAGATCGTTTCCGCCGCTTTGCCGTTCAGTTGCTGAAAGGTCACGGAGCGCACCAGCGCCTGAAAGGGAGTGCGTCGGGTCACGGGAGTGAGTTGGCACGGGCCGACTTTCCGTATGAGCCGGGCGAGAGTCTTGTCGGCGCGTGTGAGGTGGGCGAGAGCGTCGGGTGTCATTCAGAGTGTAATTAACGTATCAGGCAGCGGCACTGCGGTAAGCGTCTTCACCGTTTCTACACGGTGAATGAACCAGCGGCGTTTGGTCTTCTTGAGGGTAAATTTCATTTCCTGCACCAAGAAGTCCTGTTCGCCCGGCACCTGGGCGCGCGCGGTGAGCACGGCCGTGGCGGACTCGTGGTCGTCGCCCAGTTGCACGGTTACATCGAGAAAATCCACCTTGAGCGCGCTCGCCCGCTGCCGCACACCTCCGGCGAGGGCCATGACTTCGCCCCGGCCCTGCAACGTGATACGACCGTGGCGGGACGCATCAAAGTCCAATTCCACGTCGGGGCTGAAAAAGGTGCTGAACTCGGCGACGCTGCCGAGTTGGGCCACCGGGCTTTGGGACCCGGAGAAGGAAGCCGCGTGCGCGGTGTTGGCGAGGTGCTTGCGGATGAGTTTCTCGTCGTTAGGAAAGAACACCGTCCAAAGCCAGAAACCGAGCGCGCCCAACGCGGCCAGCAGGATGATCCGCTTGAAGACTTTCATAACAGAACCTTGCCTAAAATCCGTTCCCGTTCCGCGGCGCCATGCTCGTGATCAACAAGCGGCATGGAACGGTTGTCTCCCACGACGAAATACTCGTTTGGTCCCAGTTTGCGGGGGGGACGGTTCCAACGACAGGGGAATTGCACGTACGGCTCCGGCAACTGTTGTCCGTCCACGTAAAGCTGGCCGTCAATGAACTCGACCGTTTCCCCGGGCAGACCGATCACCCGTTTCATGAGCATCACGCTGCGTCCGGCCAGCCGGATGGCCACGATGTCACCGCGCCGGGGTTCATGGAAGACATAGGCAAGCCGGTTCAGGAAATTGATGCCATTTTCCCGGTAGGTGGGTGCCATGCTGGGGCCTTGTACGCGGAGCGGCCAGATAAGATACCGCGCCGTCAGAAACACCACCGGCACCAGCACGGCGATGCGCAGCACCGTGTTCCGCGGGCGGCGTCCGATCAGGACGATTTGCAGCCAGTGTGGCAGGAACGATTTGTTTGTCTCGGCCATCGGTATTTGGTCTTTGGCGTGCGAAAAGTTGTGCTGGGACAGTCCGGCGCGCAAGTGCAGAATCGCGATGCCGGAAATGGAGGCAGCGTTTCGGCAGGCCAAGGTGAAGTTTCGACGTGACTCAACGGGAGATTCTCGCACACTGCGGACCATTGCATGAAACGTCCACTGCTGTCTGTGGCTTGTGCTTACGCGGTGGGACTTCTGTTGGCGGAATTCTTCCAGCTCCGACTTTGGTTTCTATTCACCGCTGCGTTTGCCGTGCTCGGCGCGGCTTGCTTGTGGACGTCGCGCCGTGGGCTTTTGCTCTGGCCGTTGTTGGTGCTGGTAGGGTGGACGAATCTGACTTCGCGGACGGCAGTGGTGTCACCGGTGGACTTGCGGACCGTGCTGGGGACGAACGCGGCGCTGGTGACGGTGCGTGGGACGTTGCGGGAGACACCGAATCAACGCGTGTTTGAGCGGGAAGAGACGGAGGTGTGGCGTTCGCTCGCCAGGGTCCAGGTCACGGAGTTGAAACGCGGAGCGAACTGGGAGCGGGTCGCGGGCGAAGTAATGACGAGCACGAGCGGTCAGTTGCCGGCGGAGTTCTTCGCGGGCCAGCCGGTGGAACTTGCCGGCATCTTGGCGCCACCACAGGTGCCGGTGGCGGAGGGGCTGTTCAATTACCGAAGCTATCTCGTGCGCCAGGGGATTCATTTTCAACTCAAAGTGGAATCTGCCGCTGACTGGCGACTGGGTGAAGGTGCGAAAAGCAGTTTGCCGTTAAGCGACCGTTTTCTGGCCTGGGGACAGCGCACACTGGCGCGAGGGTTACCGGAACAGGCGCGCGATCAGCCGCTGCGCTTGTTATGGGCAATGACACTGGGCTGGCGGCCTGCCCTCACGAACGAGGTGAGCGAACCCTTTATGTTGTCCGGCACGATGCATATCTTTGCGATCTCGGGTTTGCACATCGCGCTCATCGCCGGAATTCTCGTGAGTGTGCTGCGGGTGCTGCGGTTTTCGCGAGCGTGGTGCGGGCTGTTGGTGATTCCAATAATCTGGTTTTACACCGGTGCGACGGGCTGGCAATCGTCGGCGGTGCGTTCGACGGTGATGATGACAATCATCATCGGCGGGTGGGCGCTGCGGCGGCCCACGGATTTGATCAATTCGCTGATGGCGGCGGCGTTCGCCATCCTGCTCTGGGATCCGCAACAGCTCTTCCAGGCGAGTTTTCAACTTTCGTTCTTCGTGGTCTTGAGCATCGCGCTGTTCCTGCCGCCGCTGGAGAATGTCTTCAGCCGATTGTTCGCGCATGATCCGTTGCTGCCGCCTTCGCTCATTCCGCCGTGGAAACGCTGGCTGGGCGTTCCGGCGCGCTGGCTGGCGCGGGCGTTTGCTACTTCACTCGCTGCCTGGCTGGGAGCGCTGCCGTTGACGGCGCATTACTTTCACCTGTTCAGTCCGGTAACGTTGTTGGCGAATCTGGTGGTGGTTCCGGCGAGCAGCCTGGCGCTGGCAGCCAATCTCGGAAGTTTGCTTTGCGGCGTCTGGTTGCCGTGGGGAACAGAACTGTTCAATCACGCTGGCTGGGCGTGCATGTGGTTCATGGTGTGGGCGAGCGTGACGGCGTCGGAAATTCCGGGCGGGTTTTTCTTCGTGCCTGCGCCGGGCTTGGTGGAGTTTGTCATTTACTACGCGCTCTTGATCGGGACGTTGAGCGGATGGTTGTTTGCGAAGCCGCGATGGAAGTGGTCGTTGTCGGGAATCATCGTATTGACGGTGGTTTGCCTGGGGCGCTGGCAACTGTCGCGGGACGAAGTGCGCGTCACAGTGCTGCCGTTGAACGGGGCGCACGCGGCGTACGTGGACGCGGCCGGCCGGCGCAACGACTGGCTGATTGATTGCGGCAACACGAATGCGGTGGAGTTCGTGACCAAGCCGTTCCTGCGGGCACAAGGGGTGAATCGGGTGCCGCGGCTCCTGTTGACGCACGGCGATTTGCGCTACGTCGGCGGCTTCACGTCGATGGAGAGTTTTTTTGGAGTGAACGAAATTTACACCAGCCCGGTGCGGTTTCGTTCCTCGACCTACCGTAGGATCGTGGCGGACCTGGAAACCGAACCACACCGCCACAAGCTCATCAAACGCGGCGACACAGCGGGCGGGTGGCGCGTGCTGCACCCCGCACCTGATGACAAGTTCCCGCAGGCGGATGACAACGCCCTCGTGTTGCTCGGCGAGTTTCATGGCACACGCGTGTTGCTACTTTCGGATCTGGGACGTCCCGGGCAGGAGGCGTTGATGCAACGCGAGACGGATTTGTGCGCTGACATTGTGGTGAGTGGTCTGCCTGAGCAATCCGAGTCGCTATCCGATGGGCTTCTGGAGCGAATCCGACCCAAGGTGGTGATCGTGGCGGATTCGGAATTTCCGGCGACAAAGCGGGCGGGAACGCGGCTGCGGGAACGACTGGAACGGCAACCCGCGAAGGTAGTTTACACCCGGTTCAGTGGCGCGGTGACGTTGATGTTTGGGAAATTGGATTGGGAACTGAGAGCGATGGATGGGCCGTTCCTAACGGGGAAGGCCTTTAAGCCTCAAGCCCCAAGCCTAAAATCCCAAAATGATAGCCGAGGTGGGACGCAGGAAGTGCAGTAGCCATTGGCACAATTTCGTTCTCGGCCGCGTGATCATGGTTTGATCACGACCCGGACGTCTTCGCCGAATTGTTCCAACCGATCAAGCGTTTCGTTGATGGCTGGCGCGTCGAGCGGGATGCTGCGAGTTACCACGTTGGTGAAATTAAGCTTTCCGGTTCGAGCAAGGTCGATAAGCAGGGGAATCTCGTTAGCGAGATGGTCGGAGACCCCGATGACCTCGGCTTCCCGGTTGATCAATTCGTGGTAGGTCGAGACTTCGAGATTCTTTTCCGTGATGCCGGCGAGCGCTGCCCGGCCCTGGATGGCAAGCGAACGCACCGCCTGTTGCATCGTGAGTGGCAGGCCGATGAGTTCCAGGGCCACGTCCACGCCGCGACCACGCGTGTGTTCGCGGATCATTTCCACGGGGTCGGCGAGCCGGGCGTTCACAGGGACCGCACCGAGTTGTTTCGCCAGTTCCAGTTTGCGCGGCTGAATGTCCACCGCGAAAATCTCCCGCGCGCCTAGCGCTTTCGCGATTTGAATCGCGGAAATACCCAGTCCGCCGACGCCGAAGACGGCGACGGTTTCGCCGGATTTGAGGCGGGCTTTGTTCAAGGCGTGGAGTGACGTGGCGGAGGAACACATCATGATCGCGCCGTGCTCGAAGGGGATTTCATCAGGCAACTCGAAGACGCTGCGTGCGGGCATGGCCATGAACTCGGCGAAGCCGCCGTCGCGGTGTTTGCCGATCATTGCGCCGGTGACGCAGAATTGTTCGTTCTCCCGCGCGCACCATTCGCACGCGCCGCAGGTGGCGAGGTAATGAACGCAAACGCGGTCGCCGGGGCGGAAGTTATTCACGGCTCGACCGATTTCTTCAATCACGCCTGCAACTTCATGGCCAAGCGTCAAGGGCAGAGGATGAACTCGAGATTTGCCGGCGCGGTAATGAGCGTCCGAATGGCAGATGCCCGCTGCCTGAACGCGGATGAGGACCTCGTCCGGTCCGGGTTGCGGGCGGGGAACTTCGTGCAGTTCGAGCGGACGATTCGTTGCGACGAGGCGGACGGCTTTCATGTCGGGCGTCAGTACGTCAACAGTTCGAGAGCATTCAATCCGCGCGGGGCGAGTTCCCACCGACTGCCGCGTTGCGTGACAAGCCGGCGACAAGGATTCTTTTTCTGCTCGGCTTCGTTCACCGAGAGCAACTGGAACTTCGCCTTCCCTTTGAGTTCCGAAGCGGCGCGCGGAATCAACTCGTAGGGAACGGCGTTGAAGTTGAGCGCCAGTTCGTAGCCGGCGATGCCTTCCTGGTTGGCGCGCGGGTTTGGCTTCACGAGTTGCGGATAGCGGTTCAGCCAGGAGAAATCGGTGTCGCGGACGGTGACGCGGCAGAGTTCAGTCTGACTTTTGAGGTGCTGGAGCAGGGTGAATTTGGCGCCCTGCGCACGCTGTTCGAGCAGGATCATACGCGGATCGAGGCTGACGAGATTCTGGCCGTTCCACAGGCCGTGATCGTTGCGCTGGGTGGGGAACCTCTTTTTGTACCAGCCAGGGAAGCGGTCGTTGATGAGCAGGTTCAACTCGAAGTGAACGTGGGCGCGGTCTTTGGAAATACCTTCGCGTGTATTGGTGGACCGGCCCAGAGTGGCGATGGTTTCCCCGGACTTCACGGACTGCCCAACTTTGAGGCCGGCACGAATTTCGCGAAGGTGCGCGTAGAGCGAGTAGATCTCCACGCCGTCAATCGTGTGGCGGAGGATCAGGTAGCGACCATAATTTGACAACGCGGACTTTTCGTTGAGGTAGGCGACCGCGCCGTCCGCGGTGGCAAAGACGGGATCGGTGGATTCGCCCTTGCTGTCGCGTTGGAGGCAGCGGATGTCCAAGCCTTCGTGCATCTGCCAGCCTTCGCTGCGCACGCAGCCGAACGTACCGCTCATCCAGGGCCTGCCAATCGTGCCGACAAAAAATCTCTCCTCGCCTCCCTTTTCAAACAGGGCGCGATTCGCGGTGGGAAGCTGGAATGGTTGCGCGGAGGCGCTGGCGAGGCCTAACAACCATGTGGCGATTGGGATCGAAAAAGAGAACACGCGCCCCATCATGATTTCGGACTTTCAGCCTTGTGTTTATTCTTGTCCTGATTGCCGAGATCGATGGCGCAATTATTCAGTCCCCGTACGATCAGTTCCGCCTCCTCCCGCGAGGCATCCGGTGTGAAAACCAGAACGCCGTCCGTGATGCGCCGTTTGATGACCGGCGCGGCGAGCCAGCGCACTTGCATTTCCTTCTCACCGAACTGGGAGGCGATGGCGAAACGGCGTCCGGGGTATTGGGCGGTGTATTGTTCCAGCAGATGCGTGCCCATCGAGGTGAATTGGATCCGCATGGTGAAACCGCCGAAGGAATCCACCAGCCGTGCCTCGGCGACGTGGGTTTCATTGAGCAGCGCGGAGGACTGGATTTTGAGGGTGATGGGCTGGGCCCGGGAGACGGTGATGGATTCACTGCGGCCATCGGCTTCGCGGTTGGATTCCACGGTGACGGTGAGCCGGGCGACTGCCTTGTCGGATTTCCGGCCGGTGGTTTCGCAGCCGCACAGCCCGCAAGCCAGCAGCAACAGCAAATAGGTGTTGAATCGCAACCAACGAATTACCATAGTGAACACACAAAATCGGAACACTGAATCGAAGTAAAGAACTGATATGGGCAAACAATACAACAAGACGATCAAAAAGAAGCGCCGGCTGGCCTATTTGAAGCGGAGTAAGAAAGCGATCAAGACCAAGAAAACCGCCAAAGCGGCTGCCTGACGTTCGCTGCCACATTTCAAGCCGTCCCCAGGGGCGGCTTGTTTTTTTGGCGGACACAGTGCCGCGTCTTTCGTGGGGACTCTCTGAATTCCGAGCGATGTATCACCAGCAGAAAGTCGTCGTGGTTATGCCCGCCTACAACGCGGCGAAGACGGTGCGACAGACTTACGACGAGGTTCGGGCGCAAAACCTGGCGGATTTGATCATTCTCGTGGACGACCGCAGCCGGGATGAAACGGTAGCCGTGGCGCGAGGGCTGGAAGGCGTGCAGGTTCACGTTCACGAACAGAATCTCGGCTACGGGGGCAATCAAAAAACCTGTTACCGGCTGGCGTTGGAGGCGGGGGCGGACATTGTGGTGATGATCCACCCGGATTATCAGTACACCCCCAAGCTGCTGCCGGCGATGGTTTCAATGATCGGCAACGGCCTGCATCCGTGTGTGCTGGGCAGTCGCATACTGGGCGGCTACGCGTTGCGTGGCGGGATGCCGCTCTGGAAGTACGTCGCGAACCGGTTCCTGACTTTTGCCGAAAACGCCCTGCTGGGCGCGAAGCTCTCGGAATATCACACGGGCTATCGCGCCTTTTCGCGTCAGATTCTGGAAACGCTCGATCTGAGCGCGAACTCGGACGACTTCGTGTTCGACAATCAGATGCTCGCGCAGATCTGGTGGCACGGCTTCAGCATTGGCGAGGTGAGTTGTCCGACGAAGTATTTTCCTGAAGCCTCTTCCATCAACCTGAGCCGGAGCATCAAGTATGGCTTTGGCTGCCTGGCCACCGGTGCCAAGTTTCGATTGGCGCGGTGGGGTATTCTGCGTTCACGGCTCTTTGGGAAAAAGCAAACGGCCCCCATCGGGGGCCGTTGAGAAATCCTCGTTTCGCGCTAAACGCGGGAGCTTACTTGGCGCGATTCAGGGCCAGGGCCAGCCGGCTTTTCTTGCGATTCGCCGTGGTCCGGGGCACTACACCCGATTTGACCGCCTTGTCCATGGCGGAATTAACGCCGCTGAGGGCCTTGCCCGCGTCGTCTTTCTTGCCGGTGGACAACAACTCGCGGTAACCCTTTTCGAGTTTGCGGAGTCGGGAGAGAATGCTGCGATTGTGGAGGTGCTTGCGCTCACTATTGCGCATGCGGCGTTCGGCTGACTTCGTATTCGGCATAGATCGGTTCGTTAATTCAAATCAAGGGGCGGAACGGTATCGAAAAGCAGGCCAATGTCAACGATGTGGTTCGGCAAGAATTGATCCGCAACCGATTCGCGACCCGGGCGGTGACAGTCGCTGGCATTAGCCGTGCTAAGAAATAGATGCTGTTCCGAAGCTAATCAGTATGTCATCAGTTGTACCATTGCGCATTCTGCATCTCGAAGATGATGCGGACTACTGCAAGCTGGTCCGCGATCTTCTCGCCTGTGAGGGCTGTGATGCGGACGTGGTGGACGTTTCCGGGCGGCAGGCCTTTGAAGCTGCGCTGCGGGACGGGCGTTTCGATGTGATTCTTGGCGATTTCTCGCTGCCCGGCTACACGGGACTGGAAGCACTCAAATTCGCCCGTCAACACGCCCCACAAACGCCCTTCCTGCTGGTTTCCGGCACCATCGGCGAACACGCCGCGATTGAAAGCCTGCGGGCCGGCGCCACCGACTATGTGCTCAAGCAATGGCCGGAGCGACTGATGCCGGCCATGCGACGCGCGGTGGACGAGGCGCGAGAGCGGGAAAGGCGGGTACAGGCGGAAGCGGAGTTGATCCGCAAGGAATACTATTTCCGCGCGCTGACCGGGAATGCGCTCGATATTGTCTCGCTGTTGGACAACACCGGCTCGTTTCTTTACAGCAATCCCGCGGTGAAGAAGACCTTGGGCTACGCGCCCGATGAATTGACCGGCACGAAATTTTTCGATCTGGTTCATCCTGAAGACCTCGAAAGAATCCGGCAGGCATTTCAATTTGGATTGAGCAATCCGGCCCAGACCCTGATGCTCGAGATGCGGTTGCATCATCGGGATGGCAACTGGGTGCCACTGGAAGCCGTTGGTGAGAATCATCTGGATGATACCCAGATTGGAGCGTTTGTCTTTAACCTGCGCGACGCTTCCGAGCGCAAGCGCATCGAACGTCGCCAGCAGGCGCTCTATTATCTGGGGCGCAGTCTCAGTTCCGTCAGTGCACCGCTCGAAGCCGCCACCATCATCCGTGACGTGGCCGACCAACTTTTTACGTGGGACGTTTTTTCCCTAGATCTACAAACAGAGGATCCCAACCTGACACGCCCCGTGCTTAACGTGGATACGTTTGATGGCCGGCGTAAGGTTGTGGAAACCCCGGGCGGGGTACACCCGACGAGCGTTCTGGCCCAGCGCATCCTCGCGAAGGGCGCGGAACTGATCCTGGTACCAGAGCCGGTTCAAATGCTGAAGGATGCGCGGCCGTTCGGCGACACAAGCCGTCCCTCGGCTTCGCTGATGTTCGCACCGATTCGCAACCGCAAAAAGGTCATTGGCATTCTTTCGGTGCAGAGCTACCAGCCGTGCGCCTTCGATGAACACGATCTGGAATCCCTGCAGGTGCTTGCGGACCATTGCGGCGGCGCGCTCGAACGTATTGCCGCCGAGCATGCCTGGCGCGAGAACGAACGGCGCTTCAAGGAATTATTCGCCAACTCCCCGGATGCCATCTTCGTGGAGGACTTGAGCGGAAATGTGTTGGACGTGAATCCAGCCGGCTGTCGATTGCACAGCGAAACTCACGCTGCATTGCTCGGGCGAAATGTGCTCGACCTTGTCCCGGCAGATAAACGCAAGCAGGTGGCGCGGGATTTTTTGCGGTTGGTGGACGGCTCGGCTTCGCGGATGGAAGGCGAAAGTGCTGCGGCCGATGGTCGCGTAACTCCGGTGGAAATCCGTGCGACGCGGATCGAATTCAAAGATAAACCTGCGCTGCTGTTGCATGTCCGTGACCTCAGCGAGCGCAAGCAGACGGAAAGCGCATTGCGCAGTTCCGAGATGTTGTTCCATTCCGTCTGGCAGAATTCGGTGGATGGGATGCGCTTGACGGACGAGCACGGGATGATTGTGGCGGTGAATGAGGCCTTCTGCAAACTCGTGGGCAAGAGCCGCGCGGAGTTGGAGGGCAATCCGTTCACGGTCATTTACGCGGAGTCCGAACAGCCCGATGCGATTCTCAAAAACTACCAGCAGCGATTTCGCGATCGAGTTATCGAACGCCAGATCGAACGGCGGCTGACCCTGCATAACGGCAACACGGTGGTGATGGAGGATACGAATTCCTTCGTGGAACTGCGAGGGCAACCGCCGTTGCTCCTCGGCCTGTTCCGCGATGTGACTGCGCAAAAGCGACTGGAGGATCAGTTGCGCCAGTCGCAGAAGATGGAAGCCATCGGGCAACTGGCCGGAGGCGTGGCGCACGATTTCAACAATATCCTTACCGTGATACATGGCCATGCGTCGCTGCTGCTGGCGGCGGGCGAACTCGTGGGACCGGCGGCCCGATCGGCCCAGCAGGTTGTCCAGGCGGCTGAACGCGCGGCGGAGCTGACGCGGCAGCTGCTGACGTTCAGTCGGCGGCAGGTCATGCAACCGCGGCGGTTGGATTTCAACGAAGTCGTGGCGAACATGACGAAGATGCTGGGACGCATCCTCGGCGAGGACATCGCACTACAGATGAGCTACTGGCCCGCGCCAGCCTTGGTGAAGGCAGAC
>Ga0315910_10004958_pt1 | contig 11000 bp, 6 predicted proteins | sample EdamamesoilMG_FD_204470 | JGI IMG/M metagenome (GOLD analysis project Ga0315910, IMG submission 204470) | Garden soil microbial communities collected in Santa Monica, California, United States - Edamame soil | ecosystem: Environmental > Terrestrial > Soil > Garden | place: USA: California...
ATGCCCGCACCGATCCGAGCGCCTCCAAGGCCGGCGGCATCTCGGCCTTCCTCGTGCCGCGCGCGACCCCGGGGCTGCGCGTCGGCAAGAAGGAGAAGAAGACCGGCATCCGCGGCTCGTCGACCACCGAGGTCCTGTTCGAGGGCGCGCGCGTGCCGGCGGCCAACCTGCTGGGCGAGAAGAACCGCGGCTTCCAGATCGCGATGGACACCCTCGACGGCGGCCGCATCGGCATCGCCGCCCAGGCCGTGGGCATCGGCCAGGCCTGCCTCGAGGCCTCGACCAAGTACGCCAAGGAGCGCCAGCAGTTCCAGCGTCCGATCGGCGACTTCCAGGCCATCCAGTGGAAGCTGGCCGACATGTCGACCCACATCGAGGCCGCGCGTCTGCTCACCCTGCGCGCCGCCTGGCTGCGCGACCGCGGCGAGCCCTGCGGCCAGCAGGCCGCGCAGGCCAAGCTCTTCGCCTCGAAGGCGGCCAACTTCTGCGCCGACGAGGCCGTGCAGATCCACGGCGGCGCGGGCTACACCGACGAGTTCCCGGTCGAGCGCCTGTTCCGCGACGCGCGCATCACCGAGATCTACGAGGGCGCGACCGACATCCAGCGCATCGTGATCGCGCGCAAGGTCCTGTCCTAAGAAGGGCGCGCGCGACGCGCGCCGACGACGCAGATCGCCCCGTTTTTGTTCCCTGCTGAGGGCACCCGGACAGCGTGGCCGGATGTTGCGGGAGTCGGTGTAACGGTTGCAGCGTGAACGGATAGCAAACGCAGCAACCGCGGAGGTGGCGTTATCCTGCGCCGCTCCGCCGCATGCGGAAGAGTCCCCCTGGACGCAGCAGGGGTCGAGGGCCGTCCTCGACTCGACGTCCATCCCCCAAGCAGGAACATCCTGGCAGGTATCCATCATGAGACCGTCGTTTTTCGTGTCCACCGGCATCACGGCCCTCGCGACCCTGGGGTCGCTGGCCGGGGCGCAGCAGCTGCGCCGCAATGATCAAGAGGTCGAGCACATCAAGGTGCCGGCCACCAAGTTCGAGTGGCGCGAGCTGGTCGAACTCCAGCAGTCCCTCGGCCAGCCGCTGCTCCCGGTCGCGGCGCTGGACGTCGCGCCGGCCATGCTCGACCAGCCCCTGCGCGGTGAGATCGGCGCACGGGACAAGCACACCATGCCCGCCCCGAATCCGGGCTCCGGCATCGAGCCGGTGACCTGCGCGGGCTTCGGCACCGAGCCGGCCCTGGAGAGGGACTTCCTGGCCCAGGCCGACGTGCCCGACACGCTCAGCTTCACGTACTTCTTCCCGGACGTCGCCGGTGGGGTCGGGCCCGACCACCTGATGACGATGATGAACAACAAGGTCACCATCCGCGACCGCCAAGGCGCGACGGTGTCCTCGGTCGACATGAACACGTTCTGGTCGCCGCTGGCGACGACGCAGGCCACGTATCCGCGCGTCGCGTACGACGGCGTGTCGGGCCGCTGGATCGTCACCGGCTGGGACGGCCCGCGCGCGACGTCGCGCGTGCTGTTCGCGATCAGCCAGACGAACGATCCGACGGGGACGTGGGACTTCTACGCCTTCGCCTCGGACATCACGGGCGTGACGTTCTCCGACTGGCTGACGACGGGCTTCAACGGGACGTGGATCGCGATCGCCGCGAACATGTTCAACACGACCACGCTGGCCGCGGCGGGCGCGAAGCTGTGGGCCATCGACAAGGCCACCGCGCTCGTCCCGGGCGGCCCCATCACGGTCACCGTGTTCCCCTCGACCTACGTGAACACCGCCACGGGCGGCTTCGCGGTCACCTCGCTCGTCCCCGCGATCACGTACGACGCGGCCGAGCCGAACCTGTACATGGCGTCCAACGGTGGCTTCTCCGCCGGCGGCGTCCCGCTGCTGACGATGCTGCAGATCACGGGCACGGGCCCGGCTCCTGCGGTCGCCGGCGTCCCGGGTTCGGGCTTCGGCGGCGCGGCCTCGGGTCTGTTCGCCGTGGCCAACTCGTTCAGCTTCACGCAGCGCGTGCTGCAGCAGCTGGGCGAAGCGCGCAACATCAGCCCCTTCAGCGTGCGCCTGGCGGGTCTGATCGTGCGCAACGGCCGCATCTGGGCCACGCACAGCGGCGGCTTCCCGGGCCCCATCAGCAACGGCGCGGTCACGCGCACGGTGGTCGCCTGGTACCAGATCGACCCGGCGGCCATGCCCACCCCGATCGTGCAGTCGGGCCTGATCGACGGCGGCAACCTGACGGCGGCCATCATCCCGAGCATCGCGGTGAACTGCGGTGACGACGCGGTGGTGGGCTTCTCGCTGGGCGACTCGACCAAGTTCGCCGAGGCGGCGTACACGTTCCGCGCGGGCGGTGATGCCCTGAACACCATGAGCCCGATCCGCCTGCTGAAGACGGGCGAGTCGAGCTTCTTCAAGAACACGGCCGCGGCGACGGCCGTGTGGGGCCGCAACAGCTCCAGCGCCGTCGACCCCAACGACGACAAGACGCTCTGGACGCTGCAGGAGTACGCCGGCCTGCGCGTCGGCGGCGCCGACATCGACAGCCGCTGGGGCACGTGGTGGGGCCGTCTCGGCTCCTGTGGTGCGCCCACGGTCGACGACGATCCGGACACCGTCACGGTGTGCACGGGCGATCCGGTCACGTTCACCGTGGCAGCCACCGCGTTCAACGCTCCGCTGGCCTACCAGTGGCGCAAGGACCTGGTGAACATCCCCGGCGCGACCTCGTCCTCCTACAACATCCCGGCCACGGTCGGGGCGGACGCCGGTAGCTACGACGTGGTCGTGACCGACGGCTGCGGCACGGCCGTCAGCGCGGCGGCCGACCTCCTGTTCGGCGGTGCGCTGATCACGACGCAGCCGGTCGACGTCACCGCGGCGATCGGCAGTCCGGCCTCGTTCACCGTGGTCGCCACGGGCACGGGCACGCTCTCCTATCAATGGCTGGCGGACGGCAACCCGATCCCGCTCGAGACCAACGACACGTTGAGCTTCACCGTCGCGCTGGCCGACTATTTCATCGACTACTCCGTCGTCGTCAGCGACGACTGCGGGCCGGTGACGAGCGACGTCGTGCACGTGCTGCCGCTGGCGCAGGGCCACAACATCCGGCCGGCGCAGCTCAGCCTGCAGATCTTCCGCAGCCCGCGCTCGGTCTCCGCCTGCGAGGGCGACTCCGCCACCTTCGACGTCCTGGCCTACCCCGAGGCCGCGACCTACTCCTGGCGCAAGGACGGCGTCGCGCTCGTCCCCGCCCAGACCGGCCCGACGCTGACCATCAATCCGGTCACGCCGGCCGACGTGGGCTCCTACGACGTGGTCGTGTCGCTCGGCAGCCGCTCGCGTACGAGCGAGGCCGCCGATCTGACCCTGGCCAGCCCGCTGATCACCGTCCAGCCGGTGAACCAGGTGGCCGCCGTCGGTGACTCGGTGACGTTCTCGGTCACCGCGACCGGCCCGGACCTGACCTACCAGTGGCGCTTCCGCTCCAACGTGCCCTTCACCCCGTTCGTGGACATCCCCGGCGAGACCGGGCCGTCGCTCACGATCGATCCGGTGTCGCCGGCCAACGCGGGCTCCTACCGCTGCGGCGTCAAGAACGCGTGCGACTCGGTGCCGAGCCGCATCGCGCGCCTGACGATCCGCTAGTCCGGGCTCGTCCCTCTCCACCGGCCGTCCGCAGCTCCGCTGCGGGCGGCCGGTGTGCTTTCCGGGGTCGAGGACCCCCGATCCCGCGGATGGGACGCGAGCGCGCGCCCGCTCGGCCGGCGCGCCGGCGCGCTCGAATCGGTGTAACGTGGTGGCGACGTCGTCGCTGGAAGCCGCGAAGCCTCACCCAGGAGTCGCCATGCACCGCCCGTTCGCGCTCGTCGTCCTGCTCGCCGCCGCCGCGTCCTCCTCCGCCCAGGGAGGGGTGCGCCAGCTCTTCGACCTCGTCGACGGGCCGGGCCCGCTGACGCTGGAGTGGAGCGACGCCCAGCATTCCGGAGCGCCGTGGCGCACGGACCCGGCCTTCGCGTCCGAGGAGCCGTTCCTGCGCCTGCGCGTGCGCGGGACGCCCGCGCACGCCGGCACCTGGCTCCAGCTGCGCGGGCGCGTGTACGCGAGCGAGGCCTTCCTGGAGGCGCACCCGGGCCCGCAGTACGCCGGCCTGCACTGGACGCCGCCCGTGTCGCTGAAGAGCCTCGGCTTCGACGTCAACGGGACCATGCCGTGCTCGGTCCTCCCGGCCGCGAAGCTGTTCGCCTTCCTGCAGCAGGCCTGGCCCGCGCCCGCCTACCACTCGGAGGCCGTGCTCGCCTTCTGCCAGCCCGTGCTCGATCCCGGCCCGGGCGCGCTCGAGAGCGTGCGCGTGTGGAGCGGCGCCTACTCCACGTGGAGCGAGGCCGCGCTCGCGTACTGGAGCCCGATCGTGGCCGAGGGCGACCCGACCGTGCTCGACATGCGCTCCTTCGCCGACGCGCTCATCCACGAGCAGACCTTCGGCGCCCTGGGCGGCTCGGTGCTCGACCCGGCCGCCGACAACCCGGCGCAGCTCGGCTTCGTGCTCGAGATCCAGGCCCTGGCCGCGCTCGGCTCGGCCACCGTCCCGGCCGAGTTCCCCGAGGAGGACGATCCCGAGGATCCGCCGCCGGGCCTGACCGGCTGGCCCGCGCCCGTGCTCTCGACCTCGCTCACGTACCAGTTCGCCGGCACGCGCGGGCTCGCCGCCGATCCTCGTGAGGCCGGCCCGCGCGCTCAGCGCCCGTAGACGAAGCGCAGGCCCTCGTCGGCCGCGCGCGCGAGGCGCTCGCAGCGCTCGACGAGCTCGGGCGTGTCGGCCAGCGCGCGCAGCTCGGGCACGGTGGCCGCGAGGCCGGTCCAGTCGCACAGGCGCTCCTGCAGGTCGACCGACGCGGCCAGCAGCGCGCGCCGCGTCCCGCTCGGGAGCACGAGGTCGCCGTTCGCCAGCCGCTCGCGCAGCACGCCCGCCTCCTGCCACGCGCGCAGCGCGAGGGAACGCTCGAAGCCCGCGGGCGCGTGCGGCGGCGCCGGCGCCGCGGCCAGGTAGGCCAGGAACCCGCCCACCTGCTGCACGTAGTCGAGGCGCGGTCCGGCATGGTCGGGGAGCAGCGCGATGGCCTCCTCCAGGCGCGCGAAGCCGGCGCCGTTCTCGGCCAGGTAGAGGTGCACGAGCCCGAGTTTCCACAGGACGAGGCCGCGTGCCCGGGGGAAGGCGAGCTCGTCCACGAGGACGCGCCCGCGCTCGAGCAGCGGCTGGCACGCGGGCCGACGCTCCGCGAGGCCGGGCCCGAGCGCACGCGCCGCCCGATCGACCGCGAGCGTGTACTGGCTGGCCGCCGCCAGGTCGCGGTTGACGACGTCGCCGGCCTCGCGCAGCACGCGCTCGAAGAGCGCGTCGGCCTCGGCCACCTGGCCGCGCACCTGGCCGAGGTACTCGGCCTCGGCGCGCAGGATCTCGCCGCTCGGCGTCCAGGCGCCGCGCTCGCACCGGCCGTGGAAGTCGGAGAGCTCGGCCTCGAACGCGCTCCAGTCGCCGCGGCGCGCCAGGAGCTCGAGCTCGAGGTAGCCCTCGACCGGCGTCCAATTCGAGCGCGGGATGCGCTCCAGCACCTCGCGCGCCGCCTCGAGGTCGTCGGTCGCGATCAGCGAGTGCGCCAGGTTGCGCCACACCTCGCGCGGCGTGTCGGCGCCGCGCACGAGGCCCCATAGCACCTCGCGTGCGCGCTGCTGCAGCCCGGCCCCGGCCAGGGCCACGGCGTGCGCGTAGCGCGCGTGCGCGTGCGCCGGCTCGGCGCGCAGGGCGAGCTCGAGGTCCGCCTCCTGGCGCGCGAGCGGTTGCCCGGCCAGGCGCAGCACGAGGGCCGAGAGCACGCGCTCGTCCGCCGTCAGCGCGGCCGCCCGCTCGGCCGGAGTCGCGGGCGGCTCGCGGCCGTCGAGCAGCGCCTCCAGCGCCGGCGCGAGCGGCGCGGGCCCGAGCTCGGCCAGGCGGCGGCGCGCCTCGTCCGTGCGCCCGAGGTGGAAGGCCCCGAGCACGAGCGCCGCGCCGACGATGCCCGGCGCCGGCGCGTCGGCGCGCGTGGCCTCGGCCGCGCGCATGCGCGCCTCGAGCTCGGCCGGATCGATGGCCGCCGGGCGGTTGAGCACGGCCGTCACGAGCTCGTCCTCGGCCGCGCCCGCCGCGGCCGCGCTCCGCAGGGCCGCGAGCTCGGGGCCCGCGCCGTGCGCCTCCGCCAGCGGTCGGATGCGCGCCAGCGCGCCCGCGAAGTCGCGCGCCGCCAGCGCGCCGCGCGCGGCCGCGAGCCCCCGGGCCAGCTCGCGCCGGCTCTCCAGAGCGTTCCAGGCGAACGAGCCCGCGGCCGTCGCCGCCAGGGCGAGCGCCAGCGCGCCGGTCGCGGCCAGCGCCGGATTGCGACGCGCGCGCGCGCGCAGCCGCGCGGGCCAGGGCGTGCGCCGCGCCGCGATCGGCTGGTCGTCGAGGTAGCGCGCGAGGTCGTCGGCCAGGGCGCGCGCGCTCTCGATGCGCCGGCGCGGATCGCGCTCGAGCGCGCACAGGACGATCGTCTCGAGGTCGCGCTCGCGCGCCGGCAGACGCAGCGGCGCGATCTCGGCCGTGAGGATGCGCCGCAGCATGCGCTCGGGCTCGTCGAGCGCGTGCGGCGGGCGCGCGGCCAGGAGCTCGTACAGCGTCGCGCCCAGGGCGTAGACGTCGAGGCGCGGATCGAGGCGCGGCGCGCGCGTGCCCAGCAGCTCGGGCGCGAGGTAGGGCAGCGTGCCCGGCACCGCGCCGGCGCGCGTCAGCGTCACGTCGGTCTGCGCGCGCGCCAGGCCGAAGTCGACCAGGCAGGGCTCGCCGTGGTCGAAGAGGATGTTGGCGGGCTTGACGTCGCGGTGGATCACGCCCGCCAGGTGCGCCGCCTCGAGCGCGTCGGCCACGGCGCGGCCGATGCGCGCCACCTCGCGCGGCGCGAGGGGCAGCGCGAGCTCGGCCAGGCTCGGCCCGTCGAGCAGCTTCATGGCCAGGTAGGCGAAGCCGTCGGCCTCGCCCACGGCGTACACGGGCACGATGTGGGGGTGGTCGAGGGCGGCCACGAGCTCGGCCTCGCGCTGGAAGCGCCGGCGGGCGCGCTCGTCCTGCACCAGCGCGCGGTCGAGCACCTTGAGCGCCACGCGCCGCCCGAGCGACTCCTGCCAGGCCAGGAACACCGAAGCCATGCCGCCCACGCCCAGCCGGCGCACGAGGCGGAAGTCACCCAGGTGCGCGGGCACGGCCGGGTCGGCCGTCGCCGGCTCGCGCGCCTCGCCCGCGCCCAGGCGCCGCAGGGCGGCCGGCTCGCGCGCCAGGAGCTCGCGCACGCGGCGCGCGAGCTCGCCGTCGCCGCCGCACAGGCTCTCGAGCGCGGGCGTCTCGCCGCGCTCCTCGGCCAGGAACCAGGCCGTCAGCACCTCTTCGGCCCGCGCGAGCACCGGATCCGGCGGCCGTTCAGGCGCCATGGCCGTCGGCCTGCTGGCGCTCGAGCTCGACCAGCAGCGCGGCGCGCGCGCGCGCCAGGAGCACGCGCGAGGCGCCCTCGGAGCGTCCGAGCTGCTCGGCCGTGCGCCGGTGGTCCTGGCCCGGACGCATGTGCAGGCACAGGATGCGCAGGTAGTCCTCGGGCAGGCGCTGCATGGCGCGGCCGACGAGCAGCAGCTCCTCGGTCCAGGCCGCCTCCGTGCTCGGGCTGGGCTGGTGCGCGGCCGGCTCGCGCGCGTCCTCGGCCGCCTCGCGCCCGCGGTCGCGCTTCTCGGCGCGGTAGTACTTGGACTCGTCCTTGATGTTGTTCTCGAGCACGCGCACGAGCCAGTTGGCGAAGTCCTCGTCGGTCGTGCCCTGGAAGCGCTCCAGCGACTGCAGCACGTCCACGTAGGTCGACTGCAGGATGTCGGAGGAGCGCACCTTGGCGCGCAGGCCCGAGCCCAGCCGCGCCTCGACCGTGCGCTCCAGGCGCGCGCGGTTGCGCGCGATCAGCTCCTGCAGCGCGACGCGATCGCCCCCGCGGGCGCGTTCGAGCAGGAGTGCGGCCTGGCCCTCCTCGGACATCTGCGTCGATTCTAGCGGCCGCGCGCCGGGCCGCCGGGACGCGGCCGGACGGGAAAGCGCGCCGGGGCCGTAACGCCCGCCCGCGGGAATCGCTCTCGGGGACGAACTCCGCGCGTCCCGGCTCCCACGGCTCCCCGAGATCCGCCCATGAACCGCCCCCGTCCGTCCGCGCTGGCGCGCACGCGCCTGCAGCTCGTCCTCACGGTCCTCCTGGTCTCGGTCGCGGCCGCGGGCGCGTACTTCGCCCTCGGCCGGCGCGCCTCGGCCGCCGCGCCGCTGCGCGTGCCCGCCCCGCGCGAGCCGCGCGCGGCCTACCAGGACATGGCCGTCGCCTGCCTGACGATGGGCACGCTCGCGCCGCCGCTGGCGGAGATCGAGCCGGCGCGCTTCGACTCCATGGTGCGCGCCCTCGCCTGGGTGCTGGAGAGCTATCACGGCGCCGACTTCGAGGCCTTCCTGCTCCTGCACCGCGCCGACCTCGAGCACGCCGACCGCGAGCGGCGCGCCGACGTCGGCCCGCTGGCGGCGATCATGCAGCGCGACCTGGGCGTGCCCGTGGCCGACGTGCCCGCGGGCTGGGTGGACGCGCTCGAGCTCTTCTGGCACCGGCTCTACCCCGCGCCCGTGCTGCGCGAGCTCGCGCCCGAGACGAGCGCGATCGAGCTCCACGAGCTCGCCTTCGATCCCTCCGATCCGGTGCCCGACCTCTCCGCCTTCTGGAGGCCCTTCGAGGAGCGCCGCGAGAGCCACCGCCGGCGCATCAACCACGAGATCGCGCTGCCGCACCGGCGCGCGCCCGAGGCGATCGCGGCCGAGGAGCACGCGCTGGCGTGGTTCGACTTCCAGGTGGACGTGGTGCTGGGCGCGGCCGAGCAGCTGCCCGGCTCGATCCTCCTGCGCTTCGTATGGGACGGCCTGGACCGCGACTGGTTCCTGGCCCGCGCCGTCACCATCTACCCGGATCAGTTGGACCCGGGTAGCACCCGCAGTCTCCTGCTCTTCTGAGCAACAAGAAGGACGCCCGTCATGAAGAGGTTCCTGTTCCTCGGTTCGACGCTGCTGCTCGCGGCGGCGGCCATCGTCCCGGCCGTGCGCGCCGATTCCTGTCGCGCCGGCGGCGCCGTGTGTCTGTTCTCCGACGGTTCCGGCTGCGCGATCACGTGCGGGCACGGCGAGTGCGCGTACTGCGTCACCGGCGGCTGCATCCTGGGCTTCGGCTACGACGCCGAGTGCTCGTGCCGCCCGTGCCCGGTCGCCGGGACGCCCGTGGTCAAGGGCCAGGCCCAGCTCGGAGGGGGCTGAGCCGTGACCGGATCCGACGACCTCGGATCCGCGCTATCGTGCTCGGGGCTCCCGGGAGGAGCATCCGGGGGCCCCGAGCCCGTGCGCCAGCCCGTGCGAAAGGAGGAGAGCCGATGTCCGCCGCGATGACGACCAGGCGCTTCGGGATCGCGAGCCTCGTGCTCGTCGCACTCGGGGGCCTCTCCTGGCTCGCCCTGGAGAGGGGGCGGCCGGAGCGCGGGACCGAGCCCGAGGCGCCCGAGCCCGCACCCGCGTCGGCCGGATCCGTGCCCGAGGGAGCGTCGGCGCAGGACGTCCGGACGGACGTCCTGGCCGACGGCGCGCGCGCCGCGGCCGAGGCGGCGCCGGCGCGCGAGCGCACGACGTTCAGCGCCGAGCTGCGCGCGCGCGCCGACGCGCGGCCGCTCCCCGGCGTGGCCCTCGCCCTGGTCCTGCTCTCGCCCGACGGGGAGCCGCGCGAGCTCGCGCTCGTGACCGACGCCGCCGGCCGCATCGGACCGATCGAGGTCGAGCCCGAGCGCCATCCCGCGGCCGAGCTCGCGGTCGCGCCCGGTGCCGAATCGGCGGCGCGGACCGTGCTCGTGCGCTTCCAGCGCGGGCGCGCGAACCACGAGGTGATCGAGCTCGAGGCACCCGCCCACGTGCGCATCGAGGTCGTCGACCTGCGCACCTCGCGCGCGCTCTCCGGCGCGCGCGTGCGCGCGAGCGAGCTCGCTTCGGGGCGCGAGCTCGCGAGCCGGGTCACCGATGAGGCCGGCCGCTGCGAGCTCGCCTGGAGCGCCGCCGGCGGCCCCTTCGCGTTCACGGCCGAGGCGGCGGGCCACGTCGCGCCGGCGCGGCTCGAGCTCGCGCGCCCGCCCGAGCACGACCTCGCGCTGCGCCTGGGCCTCACGCCCGCCGGCGCGCTGCGCGTGCAGGTTGCCGATTCGACCGGCGCCCCCGGGGTGACCGCGCTCGAGGTGCGCCCGCTCTCGGCCGGGGGCACGGGCGACGCGTCCATGCGCGCGCGCGCCGAGCCCTGGACGGGCTCGACCTCCGGCTCCGCGCCGTACACCTTCGGCGAGCTCCCGAGCGGCGTGCCCCTGCTCGTGCGCGCCACGACCGCCGACGGCCGCCACGGCCAGGCCTGGAGCGAGATCGGCGCGCCGGGCGCGACCGAGAGCGTGACGGTCGAGGTCTCCGGCGGCGACGGGCTCGAGGTCCTGACGCTGGACGAGCGCGGCGGCCCGCTCTCCGGCGTCGCCGTCGGAGTCGATCAGCGCGTGCTCGGCACGTCCGACGAGGCCGGCCGCGTGCACCTCGCCGCGGCCGACGAGCTCGCCGGCCAGGAGCTGTGGGCTTTCGCCGCCGGCCGCGCGATGGCCTGGGCCGTGCTCGCACCCGGCCCGGGGCCGCTCGTCTTCCGGCTCGAGCCCGAGCGCGCCGTGGCGGGCGTCGTCACCGACGCCGAGGGCCGTCCGGCGAAGCGCGTGCGCCTCGTGCCGTTGCTCGGCGAGGGGCTCGGCCGTGACGAGGTCGACCCCGCGCGTGCGCGCGAACGCGGTGACGAGCTCCTGGCGCGCACGGGCAAGGGCTCGAGCGCGAGCACGGATTCCGAGGGCCG
>Ga0315910_10004959_pt1 | contig 10998 bp, 7 predicted proteins | sample EdamamesoilMG_FD_204470 | JGI IMG/M metagenome (GOLD analysis project Ga0315910, IMG submission 204470) | Garden soil microbial communities collected in Santa Monica, California, United States - Edamame soil | ecosystem: Environmental > Terrestrial > Soil > Garden | place: USA: California...
AGGTAGTCTTCGCCGTCGCGGCTGGCCTGCGAGAAGTTGAACCACCAGTGGCCGCCGGAGGCTTTTTCACTGGTCGAGTACGTGCCGATCAGCCCGTCGCGCACGGGCGTGAGCCAGCGCTGCTTCTGATCTTCGTTGCCGTAGAGCGCGATGGTCTGCACGGCGCCGACGTGCATCACGTACACGAGCGCGGTCGAGGCGCACGCGCGGCCGATCTCCTCGGTGGCGATGGCGAAGGCCACGTGATCGAGCTCGAGGCCTCCGTACTGCTTGGGGATGAGCACCCCGTTCCAGCCCGCGCGCGCCAGAGCGCGCAGGTTCTCGCGCGGAAAGATCCCGTCGCGATCGATCTTCTCGGCGTTGGGTCGAATCACACTGTCGACGATCGAACGAACTTCGGCGCGGAGGGCGGCGTAATCGTGCTGTGACATCGGTCTCCTCACTGAGCTATGCGCTCGGTTGAACGGGCTCGGCGCTGACACGGGTGCCGCGCGAACCGAGTAGGTGCAGCGCCTGGCGCGCCGCGGTCTTGACGCGCTCGCGCAGGCTCGGGTCTGTGATCTGTGAGTCGTCGATCTGGGCGGCCGTCGCGTACAGCGACGTGGGTACCGTGTGGGCGCGGAAGAAGCTGAACAACGGGCGCAAGGTGTGGTCCGTCATCAAGGTGTGACGATCGCTGCCGCCGGTGGCGGCCAGCACCACGGGCACCTCGACCAGCGCGTTCGGATCCAGCATATCGAACAGATGCTTGAACTGGCCGGTGTATGCGCCTTTGTACACCGGAGAGCCGGCCACGATGATGTCCGCGGTCTCAACCGATTTGAGGATGGACTCACCGGCGGCCGAGAGCTGCTCGCGGCGCATGTGCTGGCCGAGCAAGGCGCCCGCGTGTGTCACCTCGATGAGCTGCGCAGCCGTCTGAGTCAGCGCTTCCAGCTCGCGCAGCACGGACTTCACCAGGAAGCTCGTGCGCGAGGGATCACTCAACCCTCCACTGACGCCGATGATGCGGAGTGTGCTCATGCCATGGTCCTTTCGTTCGGTTGTGTCACTTCAGTGCGCGCGCCGATCCGTAGACTGCGGCTCCACGCCGTAAGGCGCGGCATTGCGCGGCGGCTCGGAAGTCCGCGACCAGGCCTCGGTTCGCAGTCGGTAGGCGATGAGATCCGCGATGTTGACGAGCAGAATGCCGTGCCGCGCGGCGAACGAACGCAGCTCGGGCAGACGCGCCATGCTGCCGTCTTCGTTGACGATCTCGCAGAGCGCACCCGCGCCGGGGTGGCCGGCGAGTCGCGCGAGATCGACCGCCGCCTCCGTGTGACCTGCGCGCTCCAGCACACCCCGAGGGGCGTAGCGCAGCGGAAAGACGTGCCCGGGACGAGCGAAGTCGTCCGGCCCGCGCGTGACGTCGGCGAGCGCGCGGATGGTGGCGCTGCGATCCGCCGCCGAGATGCCGGTGGAGGTGCCGTGCTTCAGGTCGACCGAGACGGTGAAGGCCGTCCCGTGCGTGTCCTCACTGTCCTCGACCATCGGAGGCAGACGCAGCGCGTCCACGCGCTCGGGCGTGAGCGCGACGCAGATGAGGCCGCTCGTGTAACGCACCATGAAGGCGACAGCCTCCGGCGTGGCGCACTGGGCGGAGATGATCAGGTCGCCTTCATTCTCGCGCCCGGCGTCATCTACGACGACGACGAATTCGCCGCTGCGGATCGCGGTCAGCGCATGTTCGATGGTGGCAAAGCTCATGGTGTCAGACTCACGAGTAGAAACTGGGAGTGGGCGCGACGCCGCCGAGCGCCCACGCGCCGAGATCGCGCAGCTTGTAGTCGACGGGGTCGTGCAGCGTGTGGACGCGCAGGTTGCGCCAGAAGCGATCGAGCCGCGCTTTGCCGTGGGTCGCGCGTGCACCCATGACCTCGAAGACGCGGCTCGCGACCTCGAGCCCGGAACGCGTGGTCTGCACCTTCGCCGTCGCGATCGCGATGGCGGTCTCGGCGCGTTCGTCGGGCGTCAGCGCGTCCGAGCGCTGCCAGGCGCGCTCGAAGCTGCGGCCGGCTTCGTCGGTCAGCGCACGCGCGGCTTCGAGCTGCGTCCACAGCTCGCCGAGCGTCCGCAGCACGTACGGGTCTTCACTCGCGCTGGACACATTCGACAAGAACCAGGGCTTGCCGTGCTCGCGCGTGTACTCGCGCGCCGCGTCGAACGCGCCCTGCGCGAGGCCGACGTAAATGTTCGCCAGGATGAGCTGGGCGATGCAGGGCCGGAGGGACGCGAACGTAGAGCCGAGAGGCCCCGGCGTGGTCAGCAGCTCATGGCGGCCGATGCGTACGCTCTCGAAAGTCGCGCTGCCGCTGTCGGTCTGGCGCTGCCCGATACAATCCCAGTCCTCGCGCAGCACGATGCCCTCGCGACGGGTGGGGATCGCGCCGATCACGAGCTTTTGGGTGCTCTCGTCGATCGCCGACACGATCAGCATGTCGGAGTCGAGCGCGCCGGAGCAAAACGACTTGTCTCCGCTGATGATCCCGGTGTCGCCCTGCCAGCGCAGCGAGGCGCGACGATCGAGCGGATTGAGCGCGTTGCCCCAAAACCAGCTGTGTTTGGCGGTCTCGCTGAACCACGGCCGCCATTGGCTCTCGTGGGCGAACAAACGCAAGGTCGCGAGCAAGAGGTGCTGGAAGCCGAAGACGTGCGCCACCGAGCCATCGACGCGCGCCAAACGCCGCACGACGGCGAGGATCTCGGGCCAGGCAGCGCCCCAGCCGCCCAGCTCGCTGGGAATCGCGAGCGACAATAGGCCGCTCTCGCGCAGCAGGTCTCGCTCGCGCTTGGGTGTGCCTCCGAGCGCATCGCGCGCGACCGCCGTCTCGGCCAGCGCGGTCGCCACGCGGTCGGCGAGCTCGAGGGCATCAACGCGTGTGGGCAGGGCCTTGGTCATGTCTGGTTCGTGGCTCATGCGGCTTCGTTGCTCCGTGGTGTTCAGCACGTGGCGTGCCAGCGCCGCCGAGAGCGGCAAGCAGCCATGCGCTGCGCAAGCGCGCTTACGCGGCGAGCCTGCGCGATACATGTCGATGATCTACACAGCAGGATGTCGTTCGGGTGTTGATTTTGGAGCAGTCGAGCCCGATGTATCGCGGAAGAACGCGCCTCGCGGGCGCCCCACGGGACTCAGGTCGAGGCTCGAATGTTGCTGAGGCAAGGCTCCATGAAGGAGCAGAGCCCCATGAACGTCCTTTGGTTCATCCCCACTCACGGCGACGGCCGCTATCTCGGCACTACGGAAGGCTCGCGGGCCGTCAGCCTCGGATACATGCAGCAAATCGCCCAAGCAGCCGACAACCTAGGTTATTCCGGCGTGCTGCTGCCTACCGGCCGGTCCTGTGAAGACGCCTGGGTCGTGGCCTCGGCGTTAATCCCGGCCACGCGCAGGCTCCGCTTCCTGGTCGCCATTCGGCCCGGCATCGTGTCGCCCACGGCGGCGGCGCGCACCGCGGCGACCTTCGACCGCTTGTCGGGGGGCCGCCTGCTGATCAACGTCGTAACCGGAGGGGACCCCGCCGAAGCCAACGCGGACGGCAGCTTTCTCTCGCACGACGAGCGCTACCAAGCGACCGACGAGTTCTTGGACATCTGGCGGCGCGTCATGACGAGCGAGGTCGTCGACTTCGAGGGCAAGCACATGCGCGTGCAAGGCGCGAAGCTGTTGTACCCGCCGGTGCAGCAGCCGTACCCGCCGCTCTACTTCGGCGGCTCCTCGCCCGCGGCGCACGACCTCGCAGCCAAGCATATCGACCTGTACTTGACCTGGGGCGAGCCTCCCGCGGCCGTGCGCGAGAAGATCGAAGACATGAAGCGCCGAGCCGCCGCTCTAGGCCGCACGCTGCGTTTCGGGATTCGCCTGCACGTCATCGTGCGTAACACCACACAAGCCGCGTGGGATGCCGCCAACGACCTGATCAAACACCTGGACGACGACGCCATCGCCGCCGCCCAACGCGCGTTCGCGCGCTTCGATTCGGAAGGGCAACGCCGCATGTCGCAGCTGCATCAGGGCCGGCGCGAGGCGCTCGAGGTCAGCCCGAACCTCTGGGCCGGCGTGGGGCTCGTACGCGGCGGCGCGGGGACGGCGCTGGTAGGCGATGCGGAGACGGTCGCGGCGCGCATGCGTGAGTACGCGGAGCTCGGCATCGACACCTTCATCTTGTCGGGCTATCCGCACCTCGAAGAGGCCTATCGCGCGGCCGAGCTGCTGTTCCCCTTGTTGCCCGTGGAGTTCGGCCCGCCGGTCGCGCAGACCAACCTGACGGGCCCCTTCGGTGAGATGATCGCGAACGACATCAAGCCGACGAGCACGCGCCGCTCCTAGCGGCCATGACCGGGGCGAGCGGAGGTTCCGCGCGCCCCGGGCCGTGCGCCCCGAGGCTCAAGCGGGCAGCGGCGGAAACTGCACTCGCGCGAATGGAGCGCTCGCCCCTGGCCAGCTGGCGCGGGCGACGTCGACCTGCGACTCGACGAGCCCGAGCCGGTGGAACGTGTTGGCGATGTTTTGTTGTGCGATCAGGTGCGGGCGATCGAACGGCTCGGGTGCGCGCACGGTCGCGAAGCTCTGGTGTGCCGCCGTGAGCGGCAAGTCCAGCGCAGGCGCCAAGAGCGCGAGCGCGCTCGCGCGATCGCGCTCTGCCCACCGCCCAACCTCGCGCAGCTGCTCGAGGAAACGGCTGACGAGCGTGGGATGTGCCGCGACGAAGTCGCGTGAGCCGACGTAGTAGCTCGTGTTGGCGGTCAGACCGTGGGCGCTGCGGATCACGCGCGCGCTCAAGTCGCGCTGGGCTTTGCTGAGGAAAGGCTCCCAGGTGGCCCAAGCGTCGACGTGTCCGCCCGCGAACAAGGCCTGGGCGCGGTCTGGCGGGACGTGGACCACGCGGATGTCGGCGTAGGTCAGGCCGGCGGCCTCGAGCGCGAGGATCAGGAAGTAATGCACGTTGGAGCCGCGGCTGAGCAGGACGCTTCGGCCGCGCAGCGCCTCGACCGAGTCGACCGGCGAGCCGGGAGGGACGATGATGGCTTCGTGTTCCGGAGCCGGCGCCTCGGCGGCCAAGTACACCATGGGCACACGGGCGGCTTGGGCAAAGATCGGCGGAACTTCGCCCACGAGGCCCAGATGCAGCCCTTCGCCGTCGAACGCGTCGAGCAGCTGCATGCCACCCGCGAACTCGCGCCACTCCACCGTGATGCCATCGGCGGCAAATGCACGGTCGAGCGCGCCGCTCGCCTTGACCAGCGGTAAGAGCCCGTAGCGTTGATAGCCGACGCGGACGCTGCGCGGGGTCGCGCGCGCGGCCACCCGGGATGCGCGCAACGAGAGCGGGGTGGCGAGCACGGGCGGCTCGAGCGCTGGCGCTCCCTCTCCCGCCGGACGCGTGCTCATGCCGAGCTCCCCCATCTTCTGCAGCCGCGTGCGCAACACGTTGCGACTGATGCCGAGCAGGCGCGCCGTCTGGACTTGATTGCGCTCACAATGTTGATAGGCGGCGTTTACGACGCGCTCGATCACGTGCTCGAACAAGCAGGGATGCCCCTGCTCGAACAGCTCGCTGAGCGCGGCCTCGAGCTTTGGCTGCTCGACCTCGCCGCCGTCAGCCGCAGCGCTGGTGCGGGCAGGCGCGAGCTCGGCGCGGCTGCGTTTAGTGTTGGTCGTGAGCCGCAGATCTTCCGGCGCGATCGCCGCGCCGCGGCTCACCAAGAGCGCATGATGAATCGCGTTTTCGAGCTCGCGGATATTGCCTGGCCATGCGTGCTCAAGCAGGGCCGCCGCAGCCTCGGGCCCGAGCTCCGGGGTCTCATCGAGCTTCAGCCGCTGGCTGTACAGCGCGAGGAAATGCTGTGCGATCGGCAGAATGTCCGCGGGTCGCTCGCGCAGCGGCAAGAGCGTGACGGGCGCGACCTTCAGGCGATAGTACAAGTCTTCGCGAAAGCGGCCGGCGCGCACCGCCTCTTCCAGCTCCACGTTGGTCGCGGCGACGAGCCGCACGTCGATGCGCGTGGGGGTGCGCGCCCCGAGCCGCACGATCTCGCCCTCCTGCAAGGCACGCAGCAGCTTCACCTGCGTGCCCTGCGGGATGTCGCCGATTTCATCCAGAAACAACGTGCCGCCGTGCGCGCTCTCGAACCAACCGGCTTTCGCCTGCACCGCGCCCGTGAACGCGCCGCGTTCGTGACCGAACAGCTCGCTCTCGACGAGCGACTCCGGAAGCGCGCCGCAGTTGACGCCGACAAAAGCCCGGCCGCTGCGCGTGCTCAGCTCGTGGATATGGCGAGCGATGATCTCCTTACCGGTCCCGGTCTCGCCGCACAGCAGCACCGTGGCATCACTCCGTGCCACTTGTTGGATGCGCGTGAGCAGTGCGCGCGATTGCGGGTCCTCGAACACGAGGGCCTTGGCACGCGCCGAAACACCATCGGAGCTGGGCAGCGTGAGCACGGGCATGGGGAAATCCTGACGGGGGAGATTGCGCAGCAGAGCGTCGCGCCAGCCGTCCTGAGCAAGATGCACGCCACCGCCATTCTTCCAACACTTCCGTAGCGGTTCAGGTACTGCCCGTGAGATGTGATGCTTTTGCTGACAGGTTTTCGGTACTGCCAATTCCGAGCCCAAGCCCGAGCCCGAGCCCGAGCCCGCACCGCCGCTGAGCCGCGGAAGCATGGCGATCCGCGATGATGAGCAAGCGATTCGATCCAGACGTTCGTGCTCGAGTCGGCCGTGCTCCAACGCATTGGGCTAGGAAAGGAGTTCGTTGCTGGGTGCGGGCTCGGGCTCGGGCTCGGGCTCGGGCTTGGATGTCAGCCGTACTCTTCACGTCTGCGATACGGCGGTGATTTTCGTGCCCCGCTCGCGCGACACGCACTCAGCTCATTTGACAGCACGCCCAGATGGTGCCAAAGCGAATCCGTCATGCTCCCTTGGCGTACAGAGCGAGCGGCCACGACGCAGACAGCCTGGATGGTTGTCGCCGGCAGCTGCAAGCGCTCGAACCGCCAGCACAAGACCTGGGAGCTCAACGCGCGCGGTATGAATGCAGCGCTGGTGCAGACCAGCCTGGGACGCCACCGTGTGCACTCCGGCGCGATGATCCTGACTGCGCCCTGAGCCTCTGTACCCGGCCGCTTCACTCGCTCCCTACCCCCTAACGACTGCATCTCTTCACGCAACGATTAGGGGCCCTCATTCGCGCCCCCTCACTTTCGCAGACATGCCTGCCGTGCGGATGGCCGCGGATGAGCTCGGTGCCGAGTGACGCCTCCGAGACGCGCGCTGAACGATCGCAGCCATCAGCTGCATCGTCAATCCGCCGGCGCACGCGCCGCCTCACACGGCGAGCGCAACGGCCGGGCCTTGTCCCGCGCTCCCCCGGGAGCACGGACGAATCGATGTCGCACGCACAGCTCGGTAGTCAGGATGCAAAGTCGTCAGAACAATCTCGATCCGCTGCGGTTTTGGGCGGCGCTGCCGGTGGTGTGGTCGCACTGCTTCGCGCTCACGTACGGGAACATGGACCGGGAGCCGCTGGCCGCCCTGAGCGGCGGGCAAAGCAACCTCGGCATCGTCGCAGTCGCGATCTTCTTCTCGATCAGCGGCTACCTGATCACCCGTAGCTTCGATCGAGCCGCCCACCCGTGGGCGTTCGTCCAGGCGCGCCTGCTACGGATCATGCCCGCGCTGATCGTATTGCTCGCGCTGCTCGAGTTCGTGTTAGGCCCGCTGGCTTCGAGCCTGCCGTGGCCGGACTACCTCGAACAGCGCGAGCCTGTGCGCGCGTTCGTCCTCGAGTCGCTGTTTCTGCGCGAAGTCGACTTCTTGCCGGGGCTGTTCGAGGGCAATCCGTTGCCGCACGTGGACGGTTCGCTCTGGACCCTGCGCTACGAGATGATCTGTTACGGCCTCATCTTCGCGCTCGGAGTCACAGGCCAGCTCACGCGTTATGTCATACTGACACTGTACGTGGCTGCTGCCGGCTTCATCGGCGTCATGGAGAACATCTACGGTCTGCGCGGCGCCTTCGGCGAAGGCACCGACCTACCCGGACCCGACCGACTCCTGGACCTGGGGTCCACCTTTCTCGCCGGCGCGCTGATCTATCGCTGGAACATCCCGCTGCGTAAGCACTGGGCCTGGGGCTGTTTGTTCGTGTTGATCGCCTGCATATGGCTCGGCAACATGCGCGTGGCTCAGCGCACGGTCTTGCCCTATCTCGCGCTGTACCTCGGCACCGCCACGACGTTGCGGTTGCCGAGCCCAAGCAAGCTCGGCGATCTCTCGTACGGCATCTACATCTACGGCTGGCCCGTGACGCAGTGCGTGGTCATGTCCATGCCCAGCGTCGGGTGGTTCTGGACCGGCAGTGTCGCGACACCCATCACGCTCGTGCTCGCATACTTGTCATGGCATGGCATCGAGCGGCGCGCCCTGGCTCTCAAACGCGTGCCCAAGCCGGCTCACGCCGATGCGCAAACCAGCCCGTAATTGTGACCAGAGCCGCACCACTCAGGTGCGGTTCGCGTCGCTCGGCAACGCTCCAAGCTCGCGCTGTGCCAGAGGCAATGGACCGCGTTGTTCGTCCCAGCGCATCAGCTCGGCCATGAACGTATGGGTGCGCTTGCGCAGGATCAGAAACGTGCCCAGCGCGTTGGAATGGGTGGAGCGCTCTTCGGGCGGATCGTCTTCGCCCCAGCTGCCGAGATTGACGTAGCTCGCCGACTCGGACACAGGCTGCAGGATCGGCTCGTGCGTGTGACCCATCACGACCCAACGCGCCGAAAACAACGAGGCGATGTGGGCCGCGTTGTTCAGCATCGTCGTGCGCGGTGAGCTGTTGGTGCCGCTGCCCACGATGGCGTAGCCGAGCAGGAGCCCAGCCGAGAGCGCGCTGGCCACCGCGCTGATGGCGCCGACGTACATGAACACGATCGCCGCGAGCACACAGCCCAGCGTTCCGCTCAACCCGCACACCACGCGGTCGAGGTAGAGGCTGCGCATCATGAAGCCGAAGCGCTGCACCGCCGGCGGCACGTACAACGAACGCAAGCGTTCGAGCCGCTCCTGGCTCACGCGCGAGTTGCGGGCGAAGCGCGCGAGCCGGACCCGCGCGGCATGAGCCCGCTTGCGCGCGGCCGCGCCGGTGTTCGAGGCGCACTCCGCCAGCAGCCGATACGACGCGCGCAGGTAACGCACGGCGATGGCCAGGCTGCCGCGAAACCCGAGCTTCGCCAGTAGGCCGAGGTAGGCGCCCATACCGGCATAACTGTAAAGTGCGGAACTCAACCCACGGGTCGGTCGCGCCACGTACCGCAGCAGCAGAGAGAACGGCGTCCAACGGATGCGCTTCGAGTCGCGTATGCACGTGGAGGCGAGCGGGTCGCCGTAGCTGCACATGGGGTCGAACTCGTGGCCGTGCTCGACGTAGAGCAGCCCATCCACGGCGAAGAACCAAGGCTGAATCAGGATGCGCGCGCGCAACAGATCCCGCGTTTCGGCGGGCTCCCATGCTACAATGGCGTCCACGAGTGCACGCTGCGCTTCGCGCCAGTACAGCTCGATGTCGTGGTTGCCGCGCACGATCACGAGCGCGTTGCCCGAGGCCACGAAACGACCTAACGCACGGAAAACGCTGGGATGGCGCGCCGCGATGGCCGCCACCTTGTGGACCACGTGGTCCACCGCGCTGCCCAACCCGTGCTGCTCCTCCTCCGGCGTCGGAGGCGTGCGCAAGCCCGCGGGCACCGCGATGGAAACGCCGGCAAGATCAAGGAAATCGCCGGCGATGATCAAGCGCCAGGGCCGACCATCATCGCGATTGGCGGTGTAATGGTCGAGCCATCCGACCAGACGTCGATCGATCGCGTTCTCCTCGAGGAGCCAGGTCGTGGCCGCCCACGGGCGCAAGTGCGGGATGATGTCGGAACCGAGATGAACGTCCGACAACATGATGTAGTTGAACCCATCGTCTGGCGACTTCGGCTTCTCGTCGCTCATGTCTCTCAAGATAGCGCACAGCTCACAAACTGCACGTCGGACGCGGCCATTATGATGAAAGCGTGACGCGCGCCGAGGCCAAAGCGCCGGCGCTTGCCGCGACGGACACGCCCTCCAAAGCCGCCGTCAGCTGCAAACGTGTTGACCGAATCGAGCCGATATGCCGAGCCGACGCGGCGCGCCTCGCGCAGCAAGCCAAGTCTGTAGTCGGGCACGCTGGGCCAGCTGACACTTCGCATGCATGCAGCGTGACGTACGGCGCGCCGCCACTGGCGGGTCATACTAACGTCCAGGGTTTCGACGGCGCATACGGAGCGACCGCACGAATGTTCGTCGCGATCCTAAACACGCAGGGGGGTATGCAGCATGCGTCCGCATTACAACGCTTCGAAAGTCGTCGCGACTCAGCTGTTAGTTGCGCTGCTCGGCTGTGCGTCGAGCGACGGTGAGGAAGAGTCACGATCCATCACGCCTCGCGCCGGCAGCCTCACGACGCCGCCGTATGCACAGAACAACGCAGAGGCACAACTGCCTGTCACGGCTTGGTACGCGCTCAGCGACTCGAACTGGTCCGATTGGTATACGTACCTACCGTCGGTCGGTCGCGATGTAGACCCAGCCGGAGTCTTTCGTGTGGAGGACGGGGTCCTGCACATCCTCGGCTTCGACCCGAGCTGGGGGGACCAGGAGTTCGGCTACATCGCGACGCGCAGTGAGTTCGCGAACTATCGCCTGAAGATCGAGCAGCGCTGGGGGACACGCAAGTTCGCCCCGCGCGCCGGCAGCATTCGAGACAGCGGCCTGCTCTATCACATGCGCGGACCGGATCAGATCTGGCCGCAGAGCGCCGAGTTTCAGGTGCAAGAGCGAGACACCGGCGACTTTTACATGCTCGGCAGCGTGGGCGCGACGGTGCCGCTCGATCCGGACCTCCCGTACGGCGCCTTCAAAGAAGGCGGCATCCCCAC
>Ga0315910_10004960_pt1 | contig 10996 bp, 6 predicted proteins | sample EdamamesoilMG_FD_204470 | JGI IMG/M metagenome (GOLD analysis project Ga0315910, IMG submission 204470) | Garden soil microbial communities collected in Santa Monica, California, United States - Edamame soil | ecosystem: Environmental > Terrestrial > Soil > Garden | place: USA: California...
CATTGCCGCCTGAAGAAAGGCCGCCCGGCGACGGCCGGCGCTACTTCGCGCCGGCCGTCGGCAGCCTGTCGTCCGGGATGAGGCAGTAGCTGTCCAGGAACTGCTTGTGCGTCGGCATCTTCGCCACCTGCGTGCTGATGTTCTCGCGCAGCGTCGACAGCATGGTACGCAGCTTCTCGTCGCCCGGCATGCGCGCCAGGTAGTGATAGGCGTTCGCGGTCTTGCGCTGGCCCACCAGCACCTGCATCCACGAATCGACGCGGAACACGTCCGCGGCATCCGGGAAGATCATGCCGGTTTCGCGGAACAGCTCGAGGCGATGCGCCAGCGAGTCCGGGATCGCCATGTCGCGGCAATCGCGCCAGTAAGGAGTGTCGTCGCGCTCGGTGGCCTTGTAGTGCAGCACGATGAAATCGCGGATGCGTTCGTACTCGATGCGCGACTCCTGGTTGTATTGCATCTGCAGTGATTCACTGCAACCGCTGATCGGAAAGAGCCGCAGCAGGCGCGTGATGCCCGCCTGGATGAGATGAATGCTGGTGGATTCCAGCGGCTCGACGAATCCGCCGGCGAGACCGATGGCCACGCAGTTCTTCACCCAGGCGCTCTTGCGACGCCCGGTCTTGAACTTGAGCAGGCGCAATTCGACGCGGATGTTGCCCTCGAGGTTGCCCATCAGCACTTTGCGGGCTTCTTCGTCGTTCGTATATGCGGACGAGTACACGTGCCCCGTGCCCTGCCGGTGCTGCAGCGGGATCTTCCACTGCCAGCCGGACTTGTGCGCGATGGCGCGCGTGTACGGCGCAATGTTGTCGAGTGGATAGTCGGTCTGCAGCGCGAGCGCGCTGTCGTTGCGCAGCCACTGGCTCCAGTCCTCGTAGCCGGCTTTCAGCGCCTGCTCGATGAGCAGGCCGCGGAACCCGGTGCAGTCGAGGAACAGGTCGCCGTCGATGCGCTGGCCCGATTCCATGACCACGGCTTCGATGAAACCCGATTCGGGGTGCTGCACCACCTTGCCGATCTTGCCTTCGACCCGCTTGACCCCGCGAGTCTCGCTGCGCTTGCGCAGATAACGTGCGTACAGCGTGGCGTCGAAGTGATACGCGTAGTTGATCTTCGATTCCGGCGAAGTGAAGAACTTGTGCTCGCGCGCCGCCTTGTGCTCGAAGCAGTAGTCGCCGACCTCGTCGCCGAATCCGGCGTCCTGTGCCGCCAGCCACAGGTGGTGGAAATCGCCGAGCCAGCTGCCCTTGCCGATCTGGCCGAACGAATGGATGTAACGATCGCCGAGGCGCGCCCAGTTCTCGAACGAGATGCCGAGCTTGATCGAGCCGCGCGTCACGCCGAGGAACTCGCGCTCGTCCAGGTCGAGGATCTTGTGGAAGACACGCACCGTCGGGAACGTGGCCTCACCGACGCCGACCGTGCCGATTTCCTCGGACTCGATCAGCGTGATGTCGACGAGCGAACCGAGCTGCTGCGAAAGCGCCGCCGCCGCGCACCAGCCGGAGGTCCCGCCTCCCGCAATCACCACTTTCTTGACCGTCTGCTCTGCCATTCGAAACCCCTCAGGAATCCGGCCGCTCCGCCGGACAATAGCTCTTCAGAAAATCCTTGTGCATCGGCATGCCGGACACAGTTTGTGCGTAGGTGCGCTTCAGGTTTTCCAGCGCCTTGCGCACGCGTTGCTCGCCGAGCGTTTCACACATGTGATGATACTGCCTCGGCATCAGCCGCTGGCCGATCATGACAAATACCCACGAGTCCACGGCGAACAGGTCGTCGGAGGTCTGGTAGGCGTACGCGCTATCGCGGAACAGCGCGAGCCGCTGCGCGAGCGAGTCCGGGATGGTCATGTCACGGCATTGGCGCCAGAACGGCGTGTCGTCACGTTCCGTGAGCTTGTAATGCATGATGATGAAGTCACGGATGTTCTCGAGCTCCGTCGTCGATTGCGCGTTGAAGCGCGCGCTGAGCGCCTCGTACTCGCCGCCGAACGGGAACATCTTGATCAGCCGCGTCACGCCGACCTGGATCAGGTGGATGCTGGTGCTCTCGAGCGGCTCGAGGAAGCCGCTGGCGAGGCCGAGCGCAACTACGTTCTTGTCCCATGCCTTGCGGCGCCGCCCGGTCACATAGCGGATCAGCCGCGGCTCGAACAGCGGCGGACCCTTGAGGTTCGCGAGCAGTTCGGCTCGCGCCGCCTCCTCGGTGATGTGCGCGCTGCAATACACCAGCCCGTTGCCGACGCGATGCTGCAGCGGGATGCGCCACTGCCAGCCGGCGCTGCGCGCCATGGAGCGCGTGTACGGCAGAATTCGATCAGTAGAACCGGTCTGGACCGCGAGCGCGGAATCCGTGGGCAGCCACTGCCGCCAGTCTTCATAACCCGCCTTGAGCGTCTGCTCGATGAGCAGGCCGCGAAAGCCGGTGCAATCGATGAACAGCTCGCCTTCGACTCGCCGGCCGTCTTCCATGACCAACGCGGTGACGTGGCCGTTGCCGCTGTCCTGCTCGACGCTCTTGATCTTGCCTTCGACGCGCTTGACGCCCTTCGGCTCGTACTTCGAACGCAGGTAGCGCGCGTACAGGCCGGCGTCGAAATGGAAGGCGTAGTTGATCGGCACCTGTTCCGAGATGGCGAATTTGCCGGCCAGCGCCGCCGTGTGCTCGAGGCAGTAATCGCCGAGCTCGTCGCCGAAGCCGGCGGACTTGGCCTGCAGCCACATGTTGTGGAACCCACCCATCCAGGTGGACTTGCCGATCGGACCGAAGGCATGGATGTAGCGATCGCCGTTCCGCGCCCAGTCGTCGAATCCGATGCCCAGCTTGAAGCTCGCCTGGGTCGCGCGCATGAACTCACGTTCATCGATGCCGAGCAGCGCATGGAAGGTGCGGATGGTCGGGATGGTCGCTTCGCCCACGCCGACCGTACCGATTTCTTCGGACTCCACCAGCGTGATGTCGAGCAGCGGACCCAGCTGCTGCGCCAGCGCCGCGGCCGCGGTCCAGCCGGCAGTACCGCCACCGGCGATCACGACGCGTTTGATCGTTTGCAATCCGGACTCCGTCAGCGATTGAGGCGCTCGAGCAGCTTCGCCCGAAGCCGTCGCGCCATGTCTTCGTCCAGCGGTGCGAGGTTGCCGCGCGCCGCCTCAGGCAGGTGCGCCGCCGCCTTCTCGGCCGGGCCGAAGACGTAGTAGTCAAACATCGCGCGCCAGCCGCGCTTTTCCTGCTCGGAACGATCCCGCAGGCTGAGCAGAGCATGCAGCAGCGTGTTCTGCGGCGTGTCCATGTAAGCCGGCGACGTGTTCCACCAGTAGTTGATCATCACGTTGAAGCTCTCGAGCGCGTCGACCTGGTGCCACCACAGCGCCGGGTAGAACAGCGCGTCGCCGGGTTCCATGTCGGCCACCTGGGCCGCCGCGAGTGCTTCGCGGAGCTTCGGGAAGCGCGTGAAATCCGGGGCGTTGATGTCGGTCATGGTCACGACCTGCCCGCCTGGCGTGGGCTCCAGCGGCCCCGGATAGAGGTTCTCGACCTGCTCAGGCGGAAACAGCGTGAAGCGTCGGCGACCCACGGCCACGCAGGCCACGTTGTGCGACATGTCGTGGTGTGCAAGCGCGGTGGTTCGATTGCCGATCCACGCGCCCACCATCGGCGGACTCGCCTGGAACATCGGATGGTTGAGGACCAAGTCGTTCGCGGCCCTGAATCCCGGCAGGTACAGGTCCACGTCGGTCGAGCCGATGTAGATCGAAGGTGCGTTGACGTCATCCAGGTGTGTCAACACGCGGTCGAGGTAGTCGCCGAGCAGGCCGCGGTCGCTCCGGAAATCCAGCCGCGTCGCGTCAGCCGTGTAGCCAAAGCGCCCCCTCAGTTCAGGGCGCGCCACGAAAGCTACTACCCGGCGGCCCTGATAGAAGGACTTCAAATACCCGGCGGCCTGCTGTGGCGAAGCGGTTTGCGCCAGCGGCCATGCGCTCACCAATCCCTTGAGCAGCGCCGGTTGCCCCGCCGCCATGAGCTCGTCCCAAGGCACGGCGTCAGGCGCGAGTCCCTCGATCTCCCGAATCTTGCGAGCTGCGTGCACCACGGCTGCGATCCTAGCGCGTGTCGACGATCCCGGCTCCGCGGGTCATGCCATTCCCGCCCGCTTGCGGTTCTTGAGCTCGATCAGCCAGCTGATGTTGGCGAGCGAGGCGAGCGCGAAGAGTGCAAAATGCAGGAAGCCGGTTTTGTTCAATTTCTCGAGCTGAGCGCCATCGAGCTTGGCCAGGCGTGCCTCGCTGATCGTCAGGAACCCGGGCACCTGGTACTTCGTGCGATCGTCGAGCTGGATCTCGATTTCGCGTGCCTCCAGCAGTCCTGCTTCCTCGAAGGCCGCGAACATGGGGGCCACGGCACCCATGCCACGGTGGATCAGCTGCAGCACGCGATTGGCGCGTTCCAGGTACGGAGAATTGCCACCCTGGCTCTTGAAGATGGGCTCGCCCTCGGTCTGGCTGATACGCGGATGATCCAGGTCGACATGGGTCACCATCTCGTTGACGGTTTCGCCAGCCTCGTTCTGCCTGAATCCAATCAGGAACGGACCACGCGCCAGCAGCGCCGGCACATAGCGCGCATTCCAGGTGTTGCCCCGCAGGAACAGGTTTTCATCGCGATCGAGACCGAGCAGCGCCATCGCCTGGAACTGTCCGGCGGAATCCTTGCGGAACAGGATCGGGTATTCGCGCTGCACATGGACGAATTCGGTGGGAAAGACCATGACGCTGTTGATGCTGTCTCCGAACTCCGCGGAGTAGCCGGTCCTGACCTTCAGGTCCTTGTGGATCACGTTGTCGAGCAATACGTTTCGAGTCATCGTGTGAATCTTCCCATTCAAGAAAAGGAAAAGCCGCTCCGAAGAGCGGCTTTTCCATATTAAGCGTTCCTTGTTCGAGAGACTCGGTCCGGGCCCTCCTTGGACCGAACAGGCGGGATGCCGAAGGTTCTCCTTCAGCACCCCGCCAGAGGCTCAGAACTTGTAACGCGCACCCAAGGCGTAACGCGGGGCGAGTTCATACGCCCAGATCGTCATGCCCTCGTAACGGCGATACTCGCGATGGTCCTCGCCGGTCAGGTTGATGCCTTCGAACTGCACCTGGATGTGGTCGTTGATGTCGTACGAAATGCTCAGGTCCATCTGGCCATAAGCTTCCGTGAACTGACCGCTACCGTTGTTACCGGTGTTGGTCGCGTTCAGGAAGTCATCGCGCCAGTTGTAGGCCAACCGTGCCGAGAGGCCGAACTTCTCGTACATCAGCGTCAGGTTCGCAGAATCCGACAAGCCGACGAGCGCGAACTGGTTCGCGTCCGGCTGCTGGTTCGGATCGGCATTCACGTCGCCATCGACGATCGTGTAGCTCGCCGCCGCACCGAAGCCCGTGCCTCCGAAGAAGTGCTGCCAGGCGAACTCCCAACCATTGATGTTGCCTTCGTCGCTATTGACCGGCTGGTTGACGCGGAACTGCATCTCCGGATCTTCGCCTTCAATGCCTACGATGTCGTGGGCGACGAGGACCGCGTCGATGAAGCTCTGCGGTAGAACGTTGGGCGCTGCTCCATCCGTGCCCAGGGCGGCCACCCAAGCGGCCTCGGCCGCGGCGCGATCGCCATTGTTCTCGTCCATCAGCGCAATCAGCGTGAACAGGTTGGCAGGCGACTGGTCGGTACCGGGGTGATCCGCGATGATGTCGAGTGCATCACCCGAACGAGTTCCCGGAGCGCCCGACGACGGATCGAGCAGTCCAAACAACGGACGGCTGACCACTGAGTTGCCGAGGAAGTTCTTCACGGTCTTGTCGAAGAAGCCCACCGACACGTAGCTGTCGTCGCCGTAGTACCACTCGACCGACACGTCGAAGTTCTGCGACTGCAGCGGCAGCAGGCTCGGATCCTGCGAGGAACCGGAGGTCAGACCGCCCAACGCCGTCGGGTTGTTCGGAGACTGCGCGGTGGTCGCCGCGAACAGGCTGCCGTACGGAACGCGACCGATGGTCTCGCTGTACGAAATGCGCGCCACGACCTTGTCCGTGACGTCCATCTTGATGTCGATGTTCGGCAGGATGTGATTGTAGCTGCCGCTGCCAGTCACAGCAGTCGAACCGGTGGCGAAGTCGATGGTGAAGTCGTTGTCCGCCAACCAGCGGATGCGATCCGGCACCGCCTGTGCGGCCGTCGACTCGACCTCGGTCTTCTCATAGCGCAGACCGCCGATGATGCTGACATTGCGTCCCAGCAATTCGCTCTGCAAGCCGAACTGCGCGTAGAGCGCCATGATGTCTTCTTCCACCTGGTTCACGTTCACCTGGTGAGAAACCGCCTGGGCCCCGTACAGCGCGGAGGTAGTCAGCGGCACGAAGATGTCCGCGGCATCGGCGCGGAAGCCGATGTTTGCCTGGCCGACCGGGAAGTCGTCAAAGCGGCACGACATGCAGAAGGTTTCAAAGGCGCCCGGCACGATCGCTTCGATGTCGCCGGGGTTCGCGATACCCCACGAACCGAGATCCTGTCCGGTCTGCTCGCTGTGCACGTCAATCGTCGTAGCGCGGTAGTTGACGCCGAAATCGAGGCTGCTCTTCTCGGACTTGATCGAGTAGCGCAGGTCGAACTCGTCGACATCCATCTCTTGCTTGTACGTGGTGCTGCGCGCTTGCTGCGTGGAGAGGTCGCCGATATCGAGCACGCCGCTGTCATTACCCTTGACGCTGTCGTCAATGGTGAACACCTGCACCGGGAAGCTGTCGCTGTTTTCCCACGACACTCCGTGAGTCAGGTTGACCGGCGCGCCGACCGCGACAAATGTTGCCGAGTGGCCCAGCGGGTTGTCCGGCGAGGACTTGGCGGTGTCGCTGTGCGCGTCGAACTTCAGCGTGCCGTTGTCGGTAAGCGCCCATTCGACGTTGAAGCCGATCGAATTGTAGTCGTCCTTCTGAGCTTTGTTGGTCTGCTCGAAGCCAATGTCCTTCGCGCCATTGTTGACTTCATACATTCCAATCGCATGGTAGAACTTACCTTCGTCATCGGTCTCGAAAACCAGTGCATCGAACGGTGTGTTGAACCAGTTGGTCTGCTCCATACGCATTTCCGTGGTCGCGTTCTGGAAATACGTGTAGTCCAACGTCATCGTGATCGAATCGGCCGGGCGGAACTGCATCACCGCCTGTGCGTTGATGCGCTCCGAGGTCAGGTCCGAAACGTCGTAACGGCTATCGTCCGGGATCGCGTACAGCGCGCCATCCGGCGGCATGTTCACGAAGTTAGCCGGGTCGGCAGAGCCCTTGACCACGGCACCATTGTTCATGATGTCCTGGGCTGTTCTGACGTTCCAGCCGTTCGTCTGGCCCATCGCGGCGCCAGAATCGCGCTCGGCGTACTCGGCGAACACACCGAACCCGAGTGTCTCGCCCTCGTTGGTCCAGCTGTAAAGTCCGCTCACCTCGGGGGTGATGTCGCTGCCTGCTTCATTGCTGGTGTCGGTCAGCGCCTTGACGCCAAACGACGCCTGCGTTCCGGGCGTGTCGAACGGACGACGGGTCTTGACGTTGATGGTCGCGCCAATACCGCCAGATGGCAGCAGGGCCTGACCGGTCTTGTAGACCTCGAGAGCCGACACCGCTTCCGCGGCGATGTTCGAGAAGTCGAAGCTACGACCCTGGGGGCCCGAATACGAGCTCTGCGCGCCGTAGATGTTGACTTCGGCCGTCGCCACCGTACGACCGTTGAGGGTCACCAGGTTGTAGGCCGGGCCGAAGCCGCGCACCGTGACCTGCGAGCCTTCACCGTTCTGGCGGTCGATCGACACGCCAGGAATGCGCTGCAGCGATTCAGCAAGGTTGGTGTCCGGGAACTTGCCGATGTCTTCCGCCGTGATGGCGTCGACAACGCCGATGGAGTCACGCTTGATCTCCATCGACTGCTTCAAAGAGCCGCGCATACCAGTGACGACGACTTCTTCGAGCTCCTCGCTCCCTTGGTCCTGTGCGAACACAGGGTTGATGAGCACTGCGCCACCAACGATGGTGAACAGCGCCTTAGAAGTTAACTTTGGATTGAATTTCATAATCAGATGTCTCCTCCGCACTCGTACATCTATCTAACTAGTTGGAAACCGGGATCAGCAGTAGAACGAAACCGGTGGAACGTCGACCAAGTCGACTGAAGAAAGGGAGATCTGCGTGGACCGCAGACTCAGGCGCGAAAGACCTGCGCCGGAATGGCTGAATGCAGCAATTTGCAATGCTCGTCCCCCTCGTACTGCAGCGGAGGATAATAAGGGTGTGTACAAAAGTCCACGCCGATCTTTTCGTGTTATGAGGACATCGTTGTGGACATAAGACCTGTCCTTTCCCATTTTTTTCAAATAGTTAAGTGTTGGCCGGGGACATTCAGCAGGTATTGTCCCTAGCGGGGGTCGATTTGTGGATTACAAAAAAGCAACAACTTTTGCTAGCGCTACCTTAAAGCCGTAAACCTGAACGCAGCAGGGCTTCGTCGCCCGCCACCTCGCGGACCAAATCCGCCATTCGGGTGCCCAATTTGTCGATTCATCCCTTCTCGGGATTTGGTGCATTACACGCCCTGTTGCGCCGGCGGGAGGCCTGTCGCCGCAAATCGGGAATCGCGGGAAGGTGTGGGAGGACGCGGCACGCGGAATGTCCATCGCGCCCGCCGCGCCGCAATTCAGCAGTATTCCGGATACGACAACACTCGTGCCCGTCGGTCGCAGAGCCCGAGAGACGACGAACTACCCCGTGCTGTCCGCCTTGGTCCCCCGCCTGGTTGTGGAGTATTCGATCTCGTTCACGCGCAGCGATATTGCACGGCGAGCCTGGCGCGACTGATCCGAAGAACCTGATCACTTGCATCGGCGGCGACAATCCCGCGGTGCATGACCAAGAAGGCGAGCGACTGTTCGACGATGCGGGATAGGAATCGGAGTTACTGCGGAAAAAGCCTGCGACCCTGACTCGAGCAGCAGGAACTCGAGCCCGCCGCGGGCGCGATAGGTGGCGATGGTCAGCCGTCGTGGCTGGCGCCGAACTGCCAACGATGGCCGCGATGAATTACCATCCTTCCCCGCCGCACGGCCGACCGCGCCCACATGGATTGCGCTGAAACACGCAATCGTCGGCCCCCAAGGCGCCGGACGACGACTTCGACGCAAACCTCCAAGATGATCAAAGACTTCCAATCGCTGCTCGACCCGAACTCCGCGACCAAGCCCCGGTCACCCGTGGCTTTGAGCGGTCGTGAATTGCAGGAACTCCTGAGCCCGATCTCTTGTGAGGAGTTTGCGAAATCGTATTTCGCGCGTCTTTCACTCTACGTGAAGGGACATCCTGCGAAATTCGACCACGTCTTCGATTGGGGAAGCCTGAAGCGGGCCCTGTCCAACGGACAGAATATCCAGGACAAGCGCTTCAACCTGAAAGCTTCGTACGCGAGTGGAGAAGAGTCCGGCAGCAGCAAACCGATGTTGGATGTGAACATCAGCCAAGTAGGCGAGTTGCTCAACTCTGGCGCAACAATCTGCATCACCAATATCCACATGGCCGATCGCGATCTTGCACGGTGGGCGCAGGCGATTCGCGCGCAAATCAACTTCACCGGGACGGTTGGTGTGAACTGTTACGTGTCGCCGGACGGCGCCGGTTTGCCCATGCACTACGACAGGAGAGTTGCGACGACCCTGCAGATCGCCGGGAAGAAGCGCTGGATTTTCTCAACTACTCCGTCGAAGGGCTGGCCTGGCACCAACGGCTTGTACAAGGACGGACGCATTGAACCGACGGAGGCAGCCGATGGAAAACGGCCCGATGAGCTGGAGCTTCGCGAGGTAGAACTGAACCCTGGCGATCTGCTTTGTCTCCCCGCGGGAGCCTGGCATGCGGCGCGCGGGGTGGGCTTCTCGCTGGCTTTGAACCTCTATTTTTCTCCACGAAATCTCTTCGATCAGCTGGCGCCATTGTTCATGGAGTACGCCGCCTCGAACGAGAATTGGCGAGGCGGGCCGCCCATCGAAGTGGAAAGTATCCAGGGAAAGATGCCTGGCGTCGTTTCGGGATACCTGCGCGAACGGCTCGACGAATTTCACCAAGTGATCCGGAAGATGTTGGAGCAGCCGGACACGTTGGGCGCATCCTGGCTGAACTCGCTGAGGGACAGCCCGTACACTGGGTGGCAGCCCGGACCCGTGATGCAACCTCCGAAGGCGACATCGGAAGACCGGTTTCGCGTCGCCAAGGAATCGCTTCGTTTCATTGAAACCAAGGACAAGGTGCTCGTGCCGTCCGAACATGGCTTGCTCAAATTCCCGATCACAGTTGCGCCAATCCTTCACCGGCTCTCTTCTGAAAACGCGGCCGTCTCCGTGAACGAAATCCTCTCGTGGCGAAAAGAGCCCAACGAACTACCTACGAAGGAAGTCCTGGCCATATTGCAGGTGCTGTACTCGATCGGGGTTCTTCAAAAGGTGTAGCTGCTCGAGCAGGGCCGGCGCAGGCAGCGCCCTCTCAACGGGGCGGAACCCACCCGGACAAGGGCCGCAAAAAAAGCAAAACCCCCGCCACTTTCGTAGCGGGGGTTTCGTTGTTAGGACCCTGGCAGTGACCTACTCTCGCATGGCAGCTGCCACACTATCATCGGCGCGGAGCGTTTTCACTTCCGAGTTCGAAATGGGATCGGGTGGTTCCCGCTCGCTATAGCCGCCAGGGAATTCTGTTTAGCGCGCCGCGTGGTCTAACTACCCCGCCACACGCCCAATCCGAAAAGTTTTTTTGCTTTGACGCCCACGTCGCGCAATTCGCATTGCGGACCTGGACCATGTCGCATTCACCATGTGAATGCTCCAACGACATCACTTCACCGCAGTCGCGTTTACACGCGTTGGCAGCAACAGCCAAACTGCTTGAAGTTATATGGTCAAGTCTCACGGGCAATTAGTACTGGT
>Ga0315910_10004963_pt1 | contig 10989 bp, 11 predicted proteins | sample EdamamesoilMG_FD_204470 | JGI IMG/M metagenome (GOLD analysis project Ga0315910, IMG submission 204470) | Garden soil microbial communities collected in Santa Monica, California, United States - Edamame soil | ecosystem: Environmental > Terrestrial > Soil > Garden | place: USA: California...
ATTGGGTTGACTTGATATCGGGCATCAAATGAAAACAGAAGTCGCGACGCTGAGACCTTCACATCATGCTCCCGGGTGATTCAACTTCAGATGCAGTACCGATGCCTCCTTCGCGGGATGCTCCCAACACCGCCAACAGCGTGCGCCGGCGGATTCCTGTCCATTTCGAAAGCCGCCTTTCCAGTGTCGCCCATATCGTATTCATCGTGCTCGGGCTGATGGCGTTTGCCTACTTCGCCCGTTCTGTGGTCATACCAGTGCTTCTGGCCTGGATGATTTCGATGACTTTGAAGCCGCTGGTCCGTTGGTTGCAAGCGTGGCATGTGCCAACGCCGATCGCTGCGGGTCTGGTGGTCATTCTGGTCGCGACTGGAGGGACAATTGGAATGATTCGCCTCGGCCGCCCGGCCGTCGAATGGGTGCAATCTGCGCCGGAGAATGCTCCACGCATCAAGGAAAAATTCCAACATATCCTCCGACCTGCGGTCAAATTGAGCGAAGCGGCATCCAGCGTCGGCACTCTGGACCCGGCGGAAAGCACGACCAAGAAGCCGCAGCCCGTGGAAGTGAAAGACAATCGGGTCAGCAGCACGGTTTTTACCTGGACAGGAAGTTTGCTCGCCGGCGGCGCCGAAACGGTTGCGTTGGTGTTCCTGCTGCTTATCGCTGGAGATCTGTTCGTCCAAAAGCTGGTTCGGACAATGCCAACGTTTCACGACAAAAAGCATGCGCTGCAGATCAGCCATGAAATCCAACAGAGCATCTCGAAGTATTTGCTGACAGTGGGAATCGTCAACCTCTGCTTCGGTGTCCTCATCGGCATTGTCTTTCACCTCATCGGCATGCCCAGTGCCACGATGTGGGGTGGCGTGGTAGCGTTGCTAAATTTCGTCCCGTACTTGGGACCAGTTGCGGGAATGATCGCCGTAGCCCTCGCGGGCTTGCTCGCATTCGACACGCTGGCGCTGGGATTATTGCCCGTGGGTGCTTATCTGATCCTGCATCTCATCGAAGCAAACGCCGTCACTCCGTTTGTACTCGGTCGTCGGTTCACTTTGAATCCAGTCGTCATTTTCGTCGCCCTGATTTTCTGCATCTGGCTGTGGGGTGTGATGGGTGCATTGCTGGCGGTGCCGCTGCTTGTCTCGTTCAAGGTGCTGTGTGAACGAGTGCCCGCGCTAGCCACCGCAGGAGAATTCCTATCCGGCGCAGATTCGGCGCCAAAACCTTGAGGAACTTGACCACAAAATCTCCGTGCCGGTTGACAATTGGTATGTTCGGCACGATTGAAGTAACGCCCATTTTTGCCAGTTCCACACCTGGACAATCAGCACGAAACCATTCGCTCGTAAGACCACAGCGAAATCTGTGACGTAAAACCCGTATGGCTGGACTTTCCAAGCCGCCAACTCTAGGTTCGCACGACAGCCAAAGCCCCGCACCGCGAAGGTCATGGCTGGATGTGGAACAACGCATGGTGCGGCAATCCAACAATCTCGTGTACCGGACGGTGGTCGTCGTGTGGCTGACGCTGTCCGTGTCGAGTGTGGTGCTGGCCGCCGTGACCTGGATCCAACTCTCCAACGATCTGGCTGCGGCCCGGGAGGCAGTAGCGGTTCGGGAGGAACTCGACGCCGTGATCAAGCTGCTGGTCGATGCTGAAACGGCGCAACGCGGTTTCACCATCACGGGCGACGAATCTTTCCTAGGCCCATTGACTGAGGGCGCAAAGAAGCTGCCGTCGCATTTCGAGCGCCTGGCAGAACTTGCGCGCGATGATTCTGAACTGCTGAAGGTGGTTTTGAACTTACGCGCCCAGTCTGAAGTAAGTCTCAATTACCAGCGCGACGTCGTCGAAGTGCGCCGGACAGAAGGCGCGAAGAAAGCAATGGAACTGGTCGCTCAAGGTCACGGCAAAAAAGTGATGAACGACCTTCGCGCCGAGATCACGACCGTTCGCGGCATGCGCACCGATCCGATCTCCGATGAAGCCCCGGGCTCGCGCAGCCAATTATTGCGTGCGAGTCTGACGAGCCTCATTTCCGGAGTCATCGGGATCGGCGCGGGAGTTTTTGCCCTCTGGCTGTCGCGGGTGATGTTGCGGCATCGGGAGCGGGAGCGCGAATTGATCGAAGCCAGACTGCTCGCCGAACGCAACAGCGAGGAAAAAACCGTCTTCCTTGCCAACATGAGCCACGAGATCCGGACCCCGATGAACGCGATCCTCGGTTTTAGTGAGTTGCTTGAAACTGAATTGCGCGAGCCACGTCACCGCCAATACCTGCAATCCATCCGCTCCAGCGCCGGCTCGTTGCTCCAACTCATCAATGACATTCTCGACATGTCAAAAGTCGAGGCCGGCGTCATGGAACTGCGCCCGGAGCCGACGGATGCGCGGGAGATCTGCGAATTTCTTCACACCGTTTTCGCCGAGCCTGCAGCGCGCAAAGGCGTGAAGCTCGAGTGTCAGGCCGCCGAGGATCTCCCCCGCGCGTTGTTGATCGACCGTCTGCGATTGCGACAGATCCTTGTCAACCTTGTCGGCAATGCAGTCAAGTTCACTGATAAGGGAAACATTTTCACGCGGTTGCTGTGGGAGAAGCAACCGACCAGCAGCCATATCACGCTCATCATTGAAGTGCAGGACACCGGCGTGGGCATTCCGCAGGACAAATTGGAGGCGATCTTTAAGCCATTCGTCCAGGCAGGCGCACATCGCGACAAAGAACGCCAAGGCACGGGTCTCGGGCTTTCGATCGTGCAACGGCTCACGGAAATGATGGGTGGCACGGTGACGGCCGCCAGCGTGATGGGCCAAGGCTCAGCGTTCAGCTTGCGGTTTCCGGACATCGCCATTTCCGCGCGGCTGCCGACGCCCGCGAAGACTGAAATCCAGCCGGAAGCCAACTTCAATGACCTGCGCCCGGCCCGGGTGCTGGTGGTGGATGACAACGAAATCAACTGCCAGCTCGTGGCTGGAATGTTCTCCGGTTCGCATCATCAACTTAGCTTCGGTTCAAATGGCCGCGAAGCGGTCAGCAAGGCGGCCGAGTCCCGGCCTGACATCATCCTCCTGGACATCCGGATGCCGGGAATGGATGGCCGCGAAGCCCTGGCGGAGATCCGGAAACTTGGCGGGCTCGAAATGACTCCGATCATAGCCGTGACTGCTTCCAGTTTGATGGCAGAAGAAATTGAACTGAAGGAACGCTTCAACGGTTATGTCCGCAAGCCGTTCACGAAACGCGAACTGTTCGATGAACTCGCTCAATTTCTTCCACCGGAACCAAAACCCGCCTCACCCACTGACCCAACTGCGTCCAATATTACCGGGGACCCAAGCGCAGTCTCTCAGCCCGCTGCTCCTGAGTTGATGACCGAATTACATCGTATGACGACGGACGAATGGCCCGCCGTTCGGGACAGCCTAGCCATCAACGAGAGCAAGGCGTTCGCCCAAAAGCTCGATACGCTTGCTGAACGATGGGCATGCCCGCCGTTGCTGATATACGCGCGTGCGCTTGTGCGGCACGCAGAGAATTATGACGTCGTTGAACTGGAACGCCAGTTGCACGAATTCGGCGGTTTGGTGGATCGGTTGAAAGGAAACGGCACGCCATGACTACCGACACAGCGAGCTTTTCCAAAATCGCCGGCGGTTTGGTCGGTGCAAACACTGCGCGCATTCTCGTCGTGGACGACCAGCCAGCCAACATCCAGGTGGTGGGCTCGGTTCTCGGCAAATTGGGTCACGAAATCATCCCAGCATCCGATGGCCCGACCGCGCTTAAGCGTCTGGCGTTACGTCCGCCCGATTTGATCCTGCTTGATCTGCTGATGCCGGAGATGGACGGTTGCGAAGTCTGCCGCCGCGTGCGAGAGAACCCGGACTGGAAAGACATCCCGGTCATTTTTCTCTCTGCTGCGGAGGACAAGGATTTCATCGTGCGCGCCCTTGAAGCCGGCGGCGTGGATTACATCACCAAACCATTCAATCAGGCGGAACTGGTATCGCGCGTCCGGACGCAACTGGTGTTGAAGTCGGCCCGCGACCGGCTGGTTCAACTCGCCGAAGACAAAGGCGAATTGATCGGTATTCTCGCGCACGACCTCAAGAGCCACCTGGGCGGAATACAAATGAGCGCAGAATTGCTGCATGACCGCATCGCCAGCCAGCACGACGAACGGACGCGACAGTTGGCGGATAATATTTTCCGTTCAAGCAGTCAGGTCTTGGGGTTCGTTAAGGAATTTCTGGCCAACACCGCGGCGGACCACAGTGTTGCCTTGAAGCCAACGAAGGTCAGTTTTTCCGATGCGGCTGCCGCAGCGGTGCAACAATACCAGGAGACGGCTCGACGGAAAGGGCTTGAGATCCAGTCCGCTCCTGCGGCCGCTGACACCAGTGTATGGGCAGATGAAACCGCGTTGGACCAGGTGTTGGACAATCTTCTATCGAACGCGGTGAAGTTTTCACCACCCGGGAAAAGGATATTTGTGTCGGTCCGCCCGACAAACTCGCACATTGAATGTGAAGTTCGCGATGAAGGCCCGGGTTTCAAACCTGAAGACAAAACCATGATGTTCCGGCGTTATGTCCGCCTCTCAGCACGGCCCACTGGCGGTGAGCCTTCCACCGGACTCGGCCTGAGCATCGTGTGGAAATTGGTCCGGGCCATGCAAGGCGACGTGACCTGCGATAGTTCCGGCGAGGGCGCTACGTTTGTCGTCCGGCTACCGATTTATTCTGGCAAATCCAAACCCAATTAACATCCAGCGCAGATGGACTTCCTCATCATTGACGACGATAAGACGTTTCGCGACGCAACCTGCTTCTTGATCGAGGATACAGGACACTACGCGGAAGCTGTGGAATCCGGTCAGGTCGCAGTGGAGACTTTGAAGGCCGAGAAGTTCGACGCAATCCTGCTCGACGTAAACCTTGGCAGCGAAAATGGCCTCGACGTCCTGATCGAGATCCAGAAGCAACATCCTAGCCTGCCCGTCGTGATGTTCACTGCTCAAGGCAGCGTGAAAACCGCGGTCGAAGCCATGCGCCGCGGCGCGGTGGATTTTCTGGAGAAGCCGTTTCAGCGCGAACAGTTCCTTACCGTGCTGGCGCGATTGCAACGACTTCGCCAATTAGGGCAACGCATCGAAACACTCGAATGCGAAGTGACCGAAACAAAGGCGCGCAATCTCGAACCGATCTTCGATTTCACTACGCCCGCCATGCGCGAGGCGATGGAAGTCCTGCTGCGCGCAGCCAAGACCCCGGCTTCAGTGTTGATCCTTGGCGAGAGCGGGACGGGCAAGAGCGTCGCTGCGCGCGCCGTGCATGAAAACAGTCATCTCGCGGACAAACCGTTTGTCACCGTGAGTTGTCCCAGCCTCTCGCGTGAGCTGCTGGAAAGCGAATTGTTCGGTCACATCCGGGGTTCATTCACCGGCGCAGTGCGCGATCACTGGGGAAAGGTCAAAGCCGCGGAGGGCGGCACTTTGTTCCTCGATGAGATCGGTGATCTGCCGCTGGAGATCCAGCCGAAGCTGCTGCGCCTTTTGCAGGAACGGGAGTACGAACGGCTGGGTGAGAATGAAACCCGCAAAGCTGACGTTCGCATCGTCGCCGCCACCAATCGCGATCTGAAAAAGCGTGTCGCCGATGGCGCGTTCCGCGAAGACTTGTATTTCCGGCTGAATGTCATCACCGTCGAAATCCCGCCACTGCGTGCCCGACCCGAAGACTTGCAGCGATTTGCCGATCATTACCTCAAGCATTTTGCTACTCAGTCCGGTCGCAAGTTGAGCGGCTTTTCCGATGAAGCAGCTGCGTGCATCCGCAATCATACTTGGCCGGGAAACCTCCGGGAACTTTGCAATGCGGTCGAACGCGCGGTCATTCTGGCACGCGAAGATAAGGTTTTTCCCGCGGACTTGCCGAGCGAACTTCGCAATGGTGTTGGCACAGACGGAAACATCAGCGCGGTGGTTGAAGTTGGTTCGTCAATTTCCTTGGAGAAGCTGGAGGAACTTCACATCCGTCGCGTTTTGGAACGCACCCCCAGCCTGACCGAAGCGGCGCAGCAGCTGGGCATTGATCAAGCAACGCTCTATCGCAAACGCAAGAAAATCGGTCTGGAATGATCACCCCTCTTCGAGCTGATTCCAAACGGCCTAAATAAATTGGGCGGCGACGTTTGCCACGCCGCCACCTGATCTCATTTGTCTAACAGACTAGATCTTGTCTTTCACGGTGATGTTGTTCTCGACGCCCTTCACGCCCTGCACCTTCCTGGCGATCTCGCCCGCTTTCGCTTTCTGATCGGTCGTGTTGACGAAGCCGCTCAACTGCACCGTGCCCCGAAAGCTCGTAACTTGTACGTCCCCAAATTTGTATTCGGGATTGGCATTCAGCGTACTGTTCACACGACTGTTGAGGGATTTGTCATCGATGTATTCCCCTGTACTGCGCTCGTAGCGATTGCCGGCGCAACCGGTGAGGCTAACGGCGGCGACTGACGGCACAATGAGAGACAGAGCCAGCCACAGACTATTCATTTCGGTTTTCATAGTTTTGCCTTTCGTTGTTGAGATGTGGTTCACTGGGGCAAATTCCCGCCGACTACTTGCCGGCGGACGATTCGATCTTATCGCTTAACCATTGGCGCGCCTGATTGAACGCGTCCTTCGCTTCGTCATAACCCTTCTTGAAGCCAGCCTTCACATCCTCCCATGTGGATTCACTCGCGTCTTTGACACCATCCAGTTCCTTGTTCAGTTCCGCTGTTTTCGCGCGGATCGCCTGAAGCTTGGCCTTGGCCTCCTCTTTCGTGGTGTCACTCGAGTTCTCAATTTTGACTGCGAGCGCTTCGATTTCCTTGTCCAACGCCGCAAGTTCCACTTTCATGGCTTCGACAAACTCCGCTTTCTGCGCGTAGGCGTAAGCTTTCGTCACCTGCAACGCCTCTTTGGTTTCTTTCTTTACCTGATCAAGTTGCGGTGAAGGCGGATTGTTGGCCGGCGGCTGGCTGTCCGTTGGTTTGCATCCCACCGCAAATGCTGCCACCGAGAAAAACGTGATGATGATACGTTTGGTTTTCATGTGTTGACCTTTCGTTATGCTGGAGTTTGGCACCTGTCCATCCTCGACCACGCTGGTTCAGCCAACCCTCCGGCGTCGGCGACCGGAACCGCTAAGTCTGCCTCCGCCGGTCAGTTTGTTGATCGTGGCCCACGCCCGCGCCGCGGCCTTTTTCCGGCTCAAGCCACGCCTTTCGTAGCCCTCTTCGATATGCCAGGCCATGCGCTTTTGCTTGTCCGTATAACTCGATTTGTCACCTTGGGGCATACGCGTTTCCCTTAGTTGGCGCCCGGGCTAGCCTTTCTTGCTCGCTAGGCGGGCGATGAGTGACACCAGAAACAAAGCGAGAAAAACCACAAACAAGATCTGGGCGATTCCTGCCGCGGCTCCGGCGATGCCGGCGAAGCCCAACACACCAGCGATCAGTGCCACAATCAAAAATATCAGTGTCCATTGAAGCATATTGTGCCTTTCTCTTTTTCGTTTGATTCAGGTCGATACCTGGAAACCGTTCCAGTTTCCGATCCTCTTACGCACTCCTTAGGCCGAAATCGTCTTCGTCGTAACCGCTTGAGAAGCAGGGGTTGGATAGTCAACGGATGAATCAGCCACGTGCAACATGCATGAATTGCCGAGTACCAGGATTGCACCCCGGTTTCCGCCATCGGTTAATCTGAGAGAGCAAACGACGGAAATGCATCGAAGCAACAACCGCCAACTTGAAGCCTGCTAGAAGCGATGCGGATGCCCCTCAAAACCCGGACTGCAATAGGCTTTACGCCCTTGGTTTCTGCTTACGCGATATGCGCGCCCTGAGTCTCGACGTACACAGCGTAGAGCGATTGGCTGGCAGCCATGAACAGGCGATTTCGTTTCGCGCCACCAAAGCAAAGGTTGCCGCAGATCTCCGGCAACCGGATCTGCCCGATGCGAGCACCGTCAGGCGCGAACACCTGCACGCCGTCGTAGCCTTCCCCAGCCCAGCCAGCGGCGGCCCAGATGTTGCCATCCACATCGGCGCGGATGCCGTCGGCGCCACCGGATTTGCCGTTGAATTCCATTGAACAGAAGCGGTGCTTGCCTTTGAGCTTCACGCCGTCCACGACATCGTAAACATCAATGCCTTTCGGTGAAGGCCCGCCGGTGTCGGCGACATAAAGCTTCTTGTAATCCGGCGAGAAACACAGGCCATTCGGTTTGAATCCGTCATCGGTCACGATATCCAGCTTGAGCGTCTTCGGGTTAATGCGATAAACGGCTTCCTTGATCTCGAGTTCGCCCTTGTTGCCCTCATAATTCATCATGCTGCCGTAGCCCGGATCGGTGAACCAGATGCCGCCATCCGGATGCACGACGATGTCGTTGGGCGCGTTGAGCTGCTTGCCGTTCCATTTGTCGGCCAGCACCGTCACGCTGCCGTTAGATTCGTAGCGAACGACGCGTCGCGTGCCGTGTTCGCAGGAAAGCTGGCGGCCCTCGTAGTCAAAAGTGTTCCCGTTGCTGTTGCCGGCCGGATTGCGAAACACACTCACATGTCCGTCCTCATCAAGCCAGCGGAACTGGCGGTTGTTCGGAATGTCGCTCCAAACGAGGTAACGCCCGACACCGTTCCAAGCGCAACCTTCCGCCCACAGCGCACCAATGTGCAGTCGTTGGATCGGTGTATTGCCGAGCTTGTATTTCGCGAAGCGATTGTCCAGAACCACGATGTCGGGGTCGGGATAACGAACGACTTCACGGCCAGACCAATCGCGCGCCGAAGCAGACAGCGCGGGCGCCAACACCGCCGCGGCAGCAGCCTGAACGGTCGACGAAAGAAAGCGGCGGCGATCCAAACCGCGTGGGCTAGGCGCTTCTGAATTGGTGGTGAAAATGAGGGGAGTTCTTGTGCTCATACGATGACTTTCAATTGGTGGGCGCGCGGAGATTGACGCTATCAACGCACTGAGACAAGGAAAAGCAACTCTTCATCGTGGGCGCATGAGCATCTCCTCAACGATGACGTGCGGTGGCAGATTGATGCAGAACAACGCACACTCGGCCACATCCTCCGGGCGCATCATGCGGGCGCGCATGGCCGCATCCGGCACCACTGGGCGTTTCTCCAACAGCGGAGTGTCAATGTCGCCGGGAAACAGCGCACAGGCACGGATACCGCGGGCGCGCTCCTCGGCATTGATGCTCTGCGTCAGGCCGGCGAGACCAAACTTGCTCATCACGTAAGCCGGGCCGGCTTTCGGGGATGCCTGTTTGCCAGCATCGGAAATGACGTTGATGATTGTACCGCTGCCGCGAGTGCGCATTTGCGGAAGAAACGCTTGGACGCAGTAGTACGCGCCGTTGAGATTTGTATCCATCATCGCGTGATAGTCCGCCGAGGAGAGCACTTCAAGCGAGCGTTGCGGGGCATTCGTGCCGGCAGCGTTCACGAGGACTTCAACCTCACCAAGCTCTGCCAAGATCTTTCGACCTGTTTCAGCAACCGCTTTGGCGTCGCCCACGTCGCAAACAAAAGGCTGGATGACTGTGGCATTCGCGCCAGCGAGCTTCACCGTTTCTTGAAGCGTTTCCGCTCGGCGGCCCAGAATAGCTACGCGCCAGCCTTGCTGTGCAAGCTTCGACGCAATAGCCCGGCCCACGCCGCTGCCACCGCCCGTGATGACCGCTGTTTTCATAGCTCAATCCACTGCCCTGTCTCCGCTGACTTCACCGCCGCATCCATGACCGCCAGCGCGCGGGCGCCATCGTGGAAACTCGGCGCACACGGACGGCCGCTGCGGATGGCATCCACGAATTCCCACGCCTGATCGTAACGAAATGTCACCAGCGGATCGCCCGCGCCTGCGTCGCGTGCTGAGCCGGGGAGTTTCCAGAACTCGCGCGGGATCTCGATGGTTTCAAAGCCCGGCCCACCGACCTTTCCCGTTTGGAGTTTGTTCCAATCGCCCGTGATGAAAACGAACGAGCGCTCGCTGCCGTTGAGCTCCACGTAATCGAGACTGCGCCAGCTTTCGTTCCGACCGCTCGCGAGCTTGCTGCTTTCCAACACGCCCGTCGCGCCGTTTTGAAAATCCGCGAGGATGGTGACCCAATCGTCGAGCTCGTTCGGCTGACCGCCGCGCACGGGATGCCATTGCTTCAAGTTAGCCACAAGCCGTTTCATCGGGCCGACGAGCAGATGCGCGAAGTCAATGCGATGGCTGAGCATGTCGCCGAGTTCGCCCGTGCCCGCGAGCTTTTTCACCTGTCGCCAGCCGACCCTGCGCGTGCCCCAATCCTGCAACCGGCACGAACGGAAATGATACGGCGCGCCCAGATCACCGCGCTGGACGAGATGCGCGAGGTAACGCATCGCGGGCACGAACCTATAGGTGAAGGCCGTCATGTGCCGCACGCCCGCGCGCTTCGCGGCGTCGGCCATCGCCTGCGCATCTGCATGATTCAACGCCAACGGCTTTTCGCAGAGCACATGCTTGCCATGCGTAATGGCATCCAACGCGATGGGCGCGTGCGTGAAATTCGGCGTGGCAATGATGACGGCGTGAACGTCTTCGCGCCGCACGATGTCCTCGTGACGCGTGGACGTAATGGTGACGCCGGTTTGCTGGCGCGCGCGTTCGAGCGTGGCGGCGTCCGAATCGCAAAGCGCGACGACCTTCACGTCCGGGCACAAGGCGAGCCCGGGCAGATGATTCTGCAATGTGATCCCGCCGCAACCGACGATGGCAAAGTTGATGGCGCGCGCTGACGGCATGGTGGGAGGAGTATGGCGAGGGACGGCGCGGAGGCAAGAAAGTCAGCTTGTCCTCCTGCAGAATCCTTTCAAACTCCAGATCCTTGTATTCGCCGAACAATATTTGCTGCCACTTGCCAGGCAATTGGGCTGTGGCTACCAAAACTCACGGCGG
>Ga0315910_10004964_pt1 | contig 10984 bp, 13 predicted proteins | sample EdamamesoilMG_FD_204470 | JGI IMG/M metagenome (GOLD analysis project Ga0315910, IMG submission 204470) | Garden soil microbial communities collected in Santa Monica, California, United States - Edamame soil | ecosystem: Environmental > Terrestrial > Soil > Garden | place: USA: California...
GATCGCGCTCAAGGCCGGGCTGCAGGGGCTGTGGCTCTCGTTCGACCCGGGATCGATGATGACGCTCGGCATGCAGATGGAGCAGGCGATGTCGCATGCGCGCGACCTCGAGCCGGCGAACCCGCGCGTCGTGTTCCTCGACGGGCTCAACACGCTGCACAAGCCGTCGTTCGTCGGCGGCGGCGCCGACAAGGCGCTCGACAAGTTCGACGAGTCGATCGCGCTGTTCGAGAAGGCCGCCCCGGGCGTCGCCGCCGCCGCCGCGCAGCGCGCCGGCGATCCCACCGCGCTCGACTGGGGCCAGGACGACGCCTGCACGTGGGCCGGCCGCGCGGCGATGAAGGAGAAGAAGTACGCCGAGGCGAAGGCCTACTACCAGCGCGCGCTCACGGCGAACCCCGCGAACGGCTGGGTGAAGACGCGCCTCCTGCCGCAGGCCGAGAAGGAACTCGCGGGGAAGGCGAACTCCTGATGTTCCGCGCCCTCGCACTCCTCGTGCTCGTCGCGCTCGGCGCGACGCCGGCGGCCGCCGCGCTCGGCCCGGTCCCCGCGCTCGTGCGCGTGCGCGGGATCGTGGTCGACGGCAAGGGCGCACCGGTCGAGTTCGCGACCGTGAACGTGCCCGAGCTTCGGCGGGGCGCCTCGACCGCGGCGGACGGTTCGTTCGCGTTCGAGGTCCCCGCCGGGCCGTGCACGATCGAGGCGATGGGCCTCGGTTACCGAAAGACGCGCCTCGCGTTCGAGGCGCGCACCGGCGGGGACGCGCTGCGCATCGTGCTCGCCGACGAGCCGGTGCCGATCTCGGAGGTCACGGTCGCCACGTCGACGTTCGGCAAGGCGGGCGGGAGCGAGGGTGCGGTCCTCAACCGGATGGACGTGTACACGACGCCGGGCGGCGCGGCCGACGTGTTCCAGTCGCTGCGCGCGCTGCCGGGCATCAACGCGCCGAACGAGGGTGCGGCGCTCTACGTCCGCGGCGGCGATCCGTCGGAGACGTTGATCCGGCTCGACGGCGCCGAGCTCGGCCACCCCTACCACTACGAGGGCGCGTCGGGCGGGTTGTTCGCGGGCTTCGACACGTACCTCATGAAGAGCGCGTTCTTCTCGAGCGGCGGCTTCGGCGCGAAGTACGGCGGCGTCCTCTCCGGCGTCCTCGACGTCGAGACGCAGGATCCGCTCACCGAGCGCTCGGTGTCGATCGGCGCGAACCTGGCGGGCGTGAATGCCGCGACGAGCTGGGCGTTCGTGCCCGAGAAGTTCTCCGTGCTCGCGACCGGGAGCCTCGGCCGGCCGCAGCTCCTGTTCGACCTCTACGGCTCGCCGAACGAGTTCGAGTCGATGCCCGCGAGCGAGCACGGCGCGGTGAAGGCGCTGTGGCGACCCTCGCCGACGAGCAAGATCGCGGCGACGTACGTCGGCGCGAGCGATCACACCGCGGTCGTCGCCGACCGGCTCAACGTGACCGACGTCTACCGCGCCGAGACCGGCAACGACTTCGTCGGCCTGCGCGCGCAGAAGCTCGTCGGCGACCGCCTCTCGCTCACCGCGGTCGGCTCGCTCCAGCGCTACCGCTCGCACTGGTCGTTCTCCGTGTTCGGCGGCGTGCGCGACGAGGACAACACGCTCGCCCAGGTCGACGCCGTGTGGAGCGCGGCCGAAGCCCACGAGCTGTCGTTCGGCCTGCAGTACCGCGGGCGCGCGACGGTGATCACGGGCCCGGGCGCCGCCGACTCGACCGACCTCGGCGCGGACGCGCCGACGCGCCTGTACGCGACGGACGCGCGCGTCGACCTGCCGGGGGCGTACGTCGAGGACAAGTTCCGCGTCTTAGGCCCCGTCTACGCGACGCTCGGCGCCCGCGTCGACCGTGTCTCGACGAACGGCGAGTGGATCGTCGATCCGCGTGGCGCGCTCGCGTGGAAGATCAAGGACGGCCACACCGTGCGCATCGCCGGCGGCGGCTACCACCAGCCGCCCGACGCGGCGTACCTCGATCCGACGTACGGCAATCCCGCGCTTCCGGCCTCGGCCGCGACGCACTGGATCGCGGGCTACGAGTGGCTCGAGGGTGACGTGAACCTTCGCGTCGAGGGCTACCACAAGGAGTATCGCGACCTGATCGTGCAGGACGAGGCGACGTTCTACGCGGCCGGCGGCACCGGCTATGCGCGCGGCGTCGACTTCTTCCTCCGCGGCTCGCACCGCATGCTCACCGGGTGGGTGTCGTACGGGTATCTCGACACGAAGCGCCGCGAGTTCGACGATCCGCGGGAGGTCCCCGCGTCGTACGGCGTGGCGCACTCGCTCACGCTCGTCGGTCAGTACCGCGTCACGCCGCAGTGGATGCTCGGCGCGAAGTTCTCGGCCGCCTCGGGCCGGCCGTACACGCCGGTCACCGGGGCGACGTACGACGCCGAGCGCGACCTGTGGCGGCCGATCGAGGCCGAGAACAACTCGGGCCTCATGCCCGCGCAGCACCGCCTCGACCTGCGGGTGACGCACCTGTTCTCGATCGGGAAGATCGCTCGCCTCCCCGAGAGCTCCGTCTGCGTCGCCTACATGGAGGGGATCAACGTGCTCGGCATCCGCAACACGCTCGCCTACCACTACAGCGACGACTACTCGGAGCGCTACACCGAGGACTCCTACTTCAGCCGGCGGATGCTGGTGTTCGGAGCCGGGCTGGCCTGGTAGCCGCGACCGGTTGTGGAGGCTTCAGGCCGCCGGCTTCCAGGTCAACGTCAGCTTCCGTCCCGCCGCCGCACAGTCCCTGAGGTACAGGTTGATCAGCGTCTGATAGGGCACGCCGACCTCTTCGGCCAGGGCCTTGAAGTAACGGATGGTTCCCTCGTCGAGGCGGATCGTCACCGGCCTCTTCAGCCGTCCCGCGTAGGGATTCCGCTTCGCCTTCGAGAAGTCGTAGTTCTTCCTCATCGCATCCACCTCGCCACGTACTGCCCGCGCTCGCGAGCGGAGGCTGTCCGTGCGGAAACGATCCGGATCACGTCGTCGGCCTCGCGATGCACGTGGACGACGAGCAGGACCCGCATCCGGGCGCTCAGGCCGAGCAGGAGGTAACGATCCTCCTCCACGGAATGATCGGGGTCGTGCAGGAGAAGCGCCCGTTCGTCCTCGAATACGGTCGCAGCCTCCTCGAACGAGACTCGGTGCTTGCGCAGGTTCTCCCGGCTCTTGCGCGGGTCCCATTCGAAGCGGAGTTCGTTCATGCGTACATCGTACATATCGCGTGTGGTGGCTGCAAGAGTCCGCGTTGCGTGCTGGCCCACCCCGCGTTAGGATCGACCCCATGTCCGACGCCGCCCCCGCCCCGCTCCGCACGCTCATCGTCGACGACGAGCCGCTGTCCCGCGCGCGGACGCGCCGCCTGCTCGAGGAGGTGGGTGGGGCGACCGTGGTCGGCGAGGCGGGTTCGGTCGCCGAGGCGGCGACGATCGCGCACACGACGGCACCCGATCTCGTGCTCCTCGACATCCAGATGCCGGGCGAGGAAGGGTTCGCGCTCGTCCCGCGCCTGGCGCCGGGGACGGCCGTCGTGTTCGTCACCGCGTTCGATCACTACGCGGTCCGCGCATTCGAGGCCGAGGCGGTCGACTACCTCCTCAAGCCGTTCCGCGCCGAACGCCTCGCCGACGCGCTCGGGCGCGTCCGCCGCGACCTCGCGCGCCCCGAGGAGCTCTCGCAGAAGCTCGCCCAGCTCCTCGCGAGCGTCGCCCCCGCCGCACCCACCGGCCACGAGGCGGCGCTCGACCGCCTCACGGTGCGCATCGGCGCGAAGCAGATCATCCTGCGCGCCGAGGAGATCCTGTGGTTCGGCGCCGAGGAGAAGCTCGTCTTCGCCGCCACCGCGAAGGACCGCCACTACGTCAACTTCACGCTCGACCAGCTCGAGCGCCGGCTCGACGTCGCGCGCTTCCTGCGCGTTCACCGGAGCGCGATCGTGAACCTCGACTTCGCCGCCTCGCTCCACGCGGGATTCGCGGGCACCGCGACGCTCGTTCTCCGCGACGACGCGCGCACCGAGGTGCCCGTCGCGCGCGCCCGCGCCCGCACGCTGCGCGAACGACTCGGCCTCGGATGACGCACGATCCGCTCGAGCGCGCGGACCTCGGCGACGACCCCGTCGCCGCGTTCCGCGCGTGGCTCGCGGCCGCGGGTACGGCCGGCGTGAGGATGCCCGAGGCGATGGCGCTCGCCACCGCGGGCGTCGACGGCGCTCCGTCCCTCCGCTGGGTGCTCCTCAAGGATGCGAACGACGACGCGTCGTTCACGTTCTTCACCAACCACGAGAGCCGGAAGGGCGACGACCTCGCCGTGAACCCGAAGGCCGCCCTCGCGTTCTATTGGGAGCCGATCGAGCGCCAGGTGCGAATCGAAGGCTGGGTCGCGCGCCTGACGGCCGCGGAGAGCGACGCCTACTGGGCGACGCGCCCGCGCGCGAGCCGCCTCGCCGCGGCGACCTCGCAGCAGAGCCGCCCGGTCGAGAGCCGCGACGCGATGCGCGCCGCCTACGACGCGAGCGACGCGCGCTGGCCCGACGACGTCCCCCGCCCCGCGACCTGGGGCGGCTATCGCCTGCACGCTGTGGCGATCGAGTTCTGGCAGGGCCGCGCGAATCGCTTCCACGATCGTTTCCGCTTCGAGCGCGACACGCCGGGCACACCCTGGCGGGTGACGCGCCTGTGGCCCTGAGCTCCCCGGAGGTTTCGCGATGAACATCCTCGTCCTCGGCGGCACGAAGTTCGTCGGCCGCGCGTTCGTCGAGTCCGCGCTGCGGATGGGCCACAGCGTCACGCTGTTCAACCGCGGAAAGCAGGACCCGGGCGCGTGGCCGGGGCTCGAGCAGGTGCACGGCGACCGCACCGCGGAGAACGCATTCGCGCCGTTCGCCGGGCGCCGCTTCGACGCGGTCGTCGACCCGGCCGCGTACCTGCCGCGCGACGTCGCGAAGTCGGCGGCGTTCTTCGCGCCGCGCTGCGACCGCTATCTCCTCGTCTCCTCGATCTCGGTCCACGCCAGCCACGCCGAGTTCGGCGCGAACGAGTCGACGCCGGTCGGCCGCCTCACGCCGGAACAGGAGAAGGAGGTCGCGGAACTGTCGGCCGACGGGCCGATCCCCGCGGCGAAGCTCGGCCCCTACTACGGGCCGCTCAAGGCGCTGTGCGAGGAGGTCGCCGAACGCGCGCTCGGCACGCGGGCGACGGTGATCCGCCCGGGGCTCGTCGTCGGCCCGCACGACAACACGGACCGCTTCACCTACTGGCCCGCGCGCTTCCGCCGCGGCGGCACGGTGCTCGCGCCCGGCCGGCCCGAGCGCGTCGTCCAGTTCGTCGACGTGCGCGACCTCGCCGACTTCATGCGCCACGCGCTCGAGAAGGCGCTTCCGGGGATCTGGCAGGTGACGGGCCCCGCCGCTCCGCTCCCGTTCGGCGAGGTGATCGCGTCCTGCGCGCGCGTCGCCACGCAGCGCGGCGCACCGCCGTCGACGCTCCGCTGGGTCGACGACGCGGCGCTCGTCGCGCAGGGCGTCACGCCGTGGACGGAGATGCCGCTGTGGATCCCGGAGTCGGCGGAAGGGATGGAGGGATTCATGCACGCGGACTGCGCGAAGGCGCGTGGCGGCGGGCTCACGTACCGCGCGCTCGACGACACGGTCGCGGCGACGTACGACTGGGACGCGTCGCGCAACCCCGAGGCACCGCGCAATGCGGGGCTCGCCGCGAAGAAGGAAGCGGAAATCCTGGCGGCGCTGCCGCTCTAGGGCGCCGCCGCGAGCCGCGCCACCACGACGCGACTGCTTCCGCCTTCGCCGGCCGTCTGCGTGACCACCCACAGGTCGTCGCGCGTGCCCGCGATCCAGCGGCCCGACTCGCGGCCGAGCCCCTCGAGCGCCCGGCGCCACGCCACCGATCCGTCGGGCGCGAGCCCGTACACGACCGTCGTCCACACCGCGCCTTCGTCGGGCGCGCCGCGCGGCTTGGAGTAGCCGACGACCGCGCCCGTGTCTCCGGCGAACGGGATGCCGTGCACGGCCCGGTCGTTCGCCGTGTCCCCGAGACTCCACGTCACCGCGACGTCGCCCTTCGGCGCGATCAGGAACGCGATGCCGTCGACGCCCTGCACCGGCCCGGCGTCGCGGTACCCCGTGACGAGGAACGTGTCGCGCCGCGCGTGCGCGAGGTGGTACGCGAGCTGGCGGCCCGGGCCGCCGAAGCGGTGCGTCCACGTCGGCCGGAGCGCGAAGTCGAGGCGCGTCACGAACCCGTCGGCTTCCTCGCGCGAGGCCCCGGCCGAACCGACGACGACCGCCCCGCCGTCGCGCGTGGCCTCGGCCGCGAGGGCCCCGTCGGAGAGCGGATCGCGCGAACTCCACTCGCCGATCGCCTTCCCGTCCATGTCGAGGCGCACGGCCCACGCGTCGGTCTCACCGGCGCCGACCTTCTGCCCGGCGACGATCCATGCGCCGCCGCCGAGCGAGCGCGAGACCGACGTGAAGCGGTCCGCCCCCTCGCCGCCGTGCCGCACCTGCCAGCGGACGCCGCCCGTGTCGTTCAGCGCGACGACCCAGCCGTCGGCGCCCTTCCCGTCGCCCGCGTCGCTCATGCCCGCCGCGACGAACCCGCCGACCGGATCCGCCGCGAGCGCGAACAGGATGTCGAGCCCCGCGCCCCCGATCGTGCGCCGCCAGAGCAGGTTCCCGTCCTGGTCGACGCGCAGGACGAAGGCATCGGCCGGCGCGTCGCCGAGCGTGGTCCAGCCGGTGACGACCGCCCCACCCTTCACCGGCAGGACATGCGCCGCGACGTCGACGCGCCCCGGCTCACCGGGCAGCGTCTTCTGGAACAGGATGCGGGGTGCGGACGAGGGCGGCGCCGCGACGGCGAGCGCCGCGAGGGCAAACAGTGCAGTGCTAGACCACAACGGGGACTCCTCCGATCCGGTCGATCGAGACCACGGCCCGGTCCTGGACCCGATCCGCCTCGATGCCGGGGTGGCGGCTCAGGTGGATCACACCCAGCACGACGATTCGATCGGGCTCGACGAGATAAAGGATCACGTACGGAAATCTTGTCATCGGAATGCGCCGAGTTCGCAGGCCACGGCCCAGGGCGGCGCGAGGAAACTCGCAAATGCGCTCGAGGCAGCCGGAGAGCTCGGCCTCGAAGCGCGCTCCCAGCCCTCGTGCCCCGGCTTCGTACCAGGCACAGGCCGCTTCGACGTCTCGGATTGCATTTGAAACGAAGACGACTCTCACGCCGGCCGCCGTAGCCGGCGGCGAACCTCGTCCCATCCTACGACGAGCTCAGGGTTTTCGTCGTACTCCCGGAGCCTTCGTTCGATCTCCTGCTTCTGGGCCTCGGTCAGCCCCACCCCCCCACTTGAAGTGAGCAGGTCGTCCCAGAGCTCCTGAAGCCGCCGGACCTTCTCCTCGGTCGAGAGGCGATCCCAGTCGCTCGGTTTCGCATTCGGATCCATCGGGTCGCTCCTTCCCTCAGGTCGGCGGGGGACCTATTTCACATCGAGCATCCGCTCGAGCGCGACGCGCGCCCAGCGGATCGTCTCGTCGTCGACGACGATCTCGTTCACAACATGGCCGGCGACGAGGTTCTCGAGCGCCCAGCACAGGTGCACGGGATCGATGCGGTACATCGTGGCGCACGCGCACACGTTCTGCTGCATCGAGATGATCGTACGATCCGGATGCTCCTGCGCGAGCCGGTTCACGAGGTGGATCTCGGTGCCGACCGCCCACTTCGAGCCGGCGGGCGCGGCCTCGATCGTGCGGATGATGAAGTCGGTCGAACCGACGAGATCGGCCGCCTGGCACGTCTCGTACTTGCACTCGGGGTGGCAGATCACCTTGAGCCCGGGGATCTCCCGGCGCAGGAACTCCGCCTGCTGCGGAGTGAACCGCTGGTGCACCGAGCAGTAGCCGCGCCACAGCACGAGCCGCGTATCCGACGGGATCGCGGCGAGCGCCATCTTCGGATCGAGCCGGGGGTCCCACACGCCCATCGTCGCGAGCGGCACCCCGTGCGCCGCGCCGGTGTTCCGACCGAGGTGCTCGTCGGGCAGGAAGAACACGCGCTCCTTCCGCTCCCACGCCCACGTGAACGCGGCCTTCGCGTTCGACGACGTGCAGACGAGCCCGCCGTTCCGCCCGACGAACGCCTTGATGGCCGCCGTCGAGTTCATGTAGGTGATCGGGACGAACGTGTCGCCGAACTGCCGGACGAGCGCCTCGTACGCTTCTTCCACGTCCGCGATGTCGGCCATGTCGGCCATCGAGCAGCCCGCGCCCAGGTCCGGCAGGATCACGCGCTGGTGCGGCTTCGCCAGGACGTCCGCGCTCTCGGCCATGAAGTGCACGCCGCAGAACACGATGAAGTCCGCGTCGGCGGCCGCGCCGCGCTGCGAGAGCTTGTACGAGTCGCCGATGAAGTCCGCGTACTGCACGACCTCGTCGCGCTGGTAGTGGTGCCCGAGGATGATGAGCCGCTTCCCGAGTTCGGCCTTCGCCGCGCGGATGCGCGCGTCGAGCTCGGCGTCGGGCAGGCGTTCGTAGTCGGACAGGGGAAGCGGGGCGGCGGTCGCGGTGCTCATGTCCCCGATTCTAGCGCGGCCGGCGCGGGCGGTTCCAGCCGCCTGCCGCGCGCCATCCGCGCCAGCGCGGCGCCCACAGCGATCCCGTTCACGAGGTCGATCGCGATGTGGAGCGCCATGCCCGGGAGGAGGCTCCGCGTGAAGAGCGTGATCGCGCCCAGCCCCAGCGCCAGGATCCCGGTGATCACGACGCCGTTCCGCCCCTGGTAGAGGTGGCCGAAGCCGAAGAACAGCGCCGCCACCGCGAAGCCGACCCACGCCCGGCCGAGGAATCCGGACAGCGCCCACGGCAGCCAGCCGCGGTAGAGGATCTCCTCGCAGATGCCGGCGGTGAGCGCGACCGGGATGAACCCCCACACCTCGGCGGCGTCGCGCGGCAGGATGCGCCCGGCGCGCGCCACGTGCGGCGGCAGGTCGCCGGACGTCGCGCGCGAGAGCGAGCGGATGGTGAAGTAGGACATGAGCGCGAACCCCGCGAGCGGGCCCACCGCGAGTCCGATCGTGCGCACGAGCGACGGCCCGACCCCGAGACCGACGTCGACGAGCGAGCGCCCCGCACCGCCGAGCACGACCGCCACCGCCCCGACGAGCGTCCACTGCGAGACGACGATGCTGAAATAGAGCATCAGCTTCTCGCGCCGCGGCAGCGGATCCGGTCGCCGCTCGAGCCGGCGGAAGCGCATCCACCCGAGCACCGGGTACACGACCGCGATCGCGAGCGTCAGGAGGAGACCCGCGGGCGTCCCGGCGATCTCCCTCCAGTCGAGAAGCGTCACGCCTCGATCCACACGAGCGCGACGCCGTCATGCACGGTGACCCGCGCAAGATCGGCCTCGAGGACGTTGCTGACGCCGATCCCTCCGAGCGACAGCCGCGCGCGATCGAGCGGATAGCGCACGCCCGTCTCACTCACCGTCACCCCATGCAGCGACCACGGCAGGAACGACAACCGACGACCCCCAAGACCAACCAGCTCCATCGAACCCGCGCGCAGCGCGAGCAATCGCCCCTCGCCGTCCACCATCGACAGTCGCGCGTGCGGCTCGCGCAGGAGCGGCCCCAGGTTCGCGATCGCGTGGTCGACGCGACCGCCGTCGACGCCGCCGCCCGCGGCGAGCACGACCTCGGCCGACGCCCCGTGCTGCGCGGCGACCCAGGCGAGCGCCTTCTCGAGATCGTTGGTCGCGGGATCGGGCGAGGGATGGAGCGTGGCGGGCGCGAAGCGCGAGAGCGTCGCCGAGTCGATCGAGTCGAAGTCCCCGACGACCGCCGAGGGTACGAGCCCCGCCGCGAGGCAGAGCACCGCACCCGCATCCGCGGCGACGACCGCGGAGGAACGCGCCGCCTCCGCGCGCAACCGCTCGTGGGCGAAGCCCGCACCGGCGAGCACGACGAGCACGCGCGCGACACCCGAGGGCGGTTCCACGCCATCGCCCATCACCGTCCAGGCGCCGCGATCCTCGTCCTCGATGCGGATGTGCATGGCGCCTCGCCGTCCCCGTGCTACCGTCCCGGAATGCTCCGGATCGAACAGTGGCTCGCCGGCCGGGACTTCGCGACCGACGACGCGACCGCCGCGCAGATGATCAACTTCGTGTACCTGGTCGCGGACGACACGACGCGCACCGCGCTGCTCGTCGACCCCGCCTGGGACATTGACGGCCTCGTCGCGAACGTCGCACGCGAAGGCTACACGCTCGTCGGAGCGCTGGCCACCCACTACCACCCCGATCACATCGGTGGCGACCTCTGGGGCACGCAGGTCGAAGGCATCGCCGAACTCAAGGAACGACTCCCGGACGTGAAGATCCACGCCCACTCCGCCGAAGCCCCCTGGATCGAGCGCGTCACCGGCATGAAAGCGAGCGATCTCACGCTCCACGAGGACGGCGACACGATCGAACTCGGCACGGGGCGCATCACCTGCGTCCACACCCCCGGCCACTCCCCCGGCAGCACCTGCTGGCAAGCGACGGAAGAAAAGAGCGACTCCGGCACCCAGGCGACTCCTGCCTCGCTCTTCACCGGCGACACCCTCTTCGTCGGCGCCTGCGGCCGCATCGACCTCCCGGGTTCCGATCCCGACGAGATGTTCCGCACGCTCACCGAGCGCCTCGCGAAGCTGCCGGCCGACACCATCGTCCAGCCCGGCCACGACTACGGCCGCACGCCCACCTCCACCCTGGAGCAGGAGCGCAGGACGAATCCGTACCTGAAGGTGCGCTCGCTCGAGGAATGGCGGAGAGGGATGGGGTAGGCGCCCCGTCGATCGGATCCGTGTTTTCTGTTACCTTCTGCACATCCGTCAGGGGTGGCCGCGCGGAAAAAGCGGCCTGAGATCATACCCTAGGAACCTGATCCG